>Ga0163199_1002175_pt1 | contig 12049 bp, 12 predicted proteins | sample PL_2010_150m_FD_113537 | JGI IMG/M metagenome (GOLD analysis project Ga0163199, IMG submission 113537) | Freshwater microbial communities from Powell Lake, British Columbia, Canada to study Microbial Dark Matter (Phase II) - PL_2010_150m | ecosystem: Environmental > Aquatic > Freshwater > Lake ...
GACCATGGGCGGCGTGTCGGCAAGTTTCGCCATGATCGGAGACGTCGTCATCGCCGAGCCGAAGGCCCTGATCGGTTTTGCCGGGCCGCGGGTCATCGAGCAGACGGTGCGGGAGAAGCTCCCGGAAGGCTTCCAGCGCGCCGAGTTCCTGCTCGACAAGGGGGCGATCGACATGATCGTCGACCGCCGCCAGTTGCGCGACAAGCTCGTATCTCTCCTTACACTGCTGCTTCGGTTTCCGCCGGTCGTCGGTTGATATCCCGGAGGACGAACTGCATCGCACCCTAGACTCCAGGGCGTTCCTCCCGCCTCCGCTGGGGCGGTACTTCTTGAGCGTTGTACAGTGAGCCAAGCGCATTCGACACCGTCCACGCTTGCCGACTGGCTGGAGCATATCGAGGGGGTGCATCCAAAAAGCATCGAGCTCGGGCTGGATCGGGTGCTCGAGGTCAGGAAGCGTCTGGGGCTCACGTTCGCGGGGACCATCATCACCGTAGGCGGCACCAACGGGAAAGGGTCGACCTGCGCCATGCTGGAGGCCATCCTGCTCGCCGCGGGATACCAGGTCGGCTTGTACACTTCACCGCACCTGCTCGCCTACAACGAGCGGGTGCGCGTCAATGGCAGCCCCGCTGGCGACGCGCAATTGTGCGAAGCATTCGCCCGTGTCGAGGCGGCCAGGGACGGTGTGTCGCTCACGTATTTCGAGTTCGGCACTCTCGCCGCCTGGGTGATCTTCGCCGAGCTGCCGCTCGATGCGCTGGTCCTCGAAGTCGGCCTGGGAGGGCGCCTGGACGCAGTCAATGTCTTCGACGCCGATTGCGCCGTGATCACCAGCGTCGCCATCGACCACACCGATTATCTCGGCGAGACGCGCGAGAGCATAGGCGCAGAAAAAGCCGGCATTTTCCGCGCCGGGCGGCCGGCAGTCGTCGGGGACCCCGATCCGCCCGCATCCCTGATCGAGCATGCGCGCGCTATCGGCGCGGATTTGCAGTGTCTGGGACGCGATTTCGGCTACGTCGCGGAGCCGGCGCAGTGGATGTTCTGGAGCCGGCGAGCCCGGCGTGCCGCTCTGCCGCACCCGGCGCTGCGCGGCGCTTGTCAGCTTCGCAACGCCAGCACCTGCCTTGCGGCCCTGGATGCGCTGGCCGAGCGGCTTCCGGTCGGCATGAACGAGGTGCGCCGGGGGCTGACGACGGTTGCCTGGCCGGCGCGCTGTCAGGTGCTTCCCGGCCGTCCCGCCATAGTGCTCGACGTTGCGCACAACCCCGAGGCGGCGGCGGCGCTGGCGCAGAGTCTGGGCGGCATGGGAGGCTATGCGCGCACGCATGCGGTATTCGGAATGCTGCGCGATAAGGACATTGCTGGGGTATGTCGGGCCCTCAAGGGGCAGATCAGCGCATGGTACCCGGCCACCCTGGGCGGGGCGCGGGGTGCCGATGCAGAGACCTTGGCGCGTGCTATTCGCTCGGCCGACGCAGGAGCCCAGATAGTGAGCTTCGATTCACCACGCTCGGCATTTGCGGCCGCCTGCCGGCGTGCTGGCGAGAATGATAGAATTGTCGTCTTCGGATCGTTTTACACCGTCGCGGACGTGATGGCCGCACGGGCCTCTGGCCCGGGTTCCTGACCGGTCTGCGGCGATAGTTTCCACGGACCTCGAATTGGGCGAAAGCCAAGATACAAGCTTGCTGCAACGCCGCGCGCGCCGACGCCTCGTTGGTGCCATCGCGCTGGTGGTTTTCATCGTCATTGCGTTGCCGATCGTCCTGGACAAGGAGCCGAGCCCCATTGGCCAGGATCTCGTGGTCCAGATTCCGAGCCAGGACGCAGGCAGGATCCGCACCCTGACGCCGCCTGCACCGGGAGCCGTGACGCCGCTGGGCGCAGGCGAAACCGGGAAAACAGCATCAGTAAAGGCCGAGCCCCCACCGGTCGCGCCGGAGGCGGGTCCCCCGAAGATCGGACAGCCGGCCGTTGAGGGAAAGGCAGCGTTGACACCGAGCGATGCGACGCGGGCCGGCAAAGGCGAGGTCGACGATACGCGCGCCAAGGCACTTCCGGAGTCCAAGGAGGCATGGGTGGTGCCCTTGGGCAGCTTCTCCAGCGAGAAAAACGTCAAGCAGCTGCAGGCCAAGCTGGCAGCCGCGAAGATCAAAAACTATACCGAGACCGTGAAAGGGGCCAATGGCGAGCAAACGCGTGTGCGTGCCGGCCCGTATGGCACCGAATCGGCTGCCGAAAAAGCGAGCGAGAGGTTGCGGGCAATGGGTCTTCGGCCCGGGACCGTGACCCCGCAATGATCCGATGACGTGGTTTGATTATGGCGTGTTGACTGTGCTCGGCGTGTCTTTTCTGGTCGGGATACTGCGGGGATTTGCGCGAGAAATGATTGCTTTGGCAGCCTGGTTTGCGGCATTTTTACTGGCGGCGGTTTTTTCCGATACCGTTGCCGGCTACATGCCGGCAAACCTCGGGCCGATGCTCGCGGGCTTGCTCGCATTTCTGCTGATATTCATCGCCGTGCTGGTTGCCGGTGGTGTCGTCGGCCTCGTGGTCTCGCTCATGGTTCGCGCGGCGGGGATGGGTTTGGCGGACCGCTTCCTCGGTGCCGTTTTCGGCGCTGTACGTGGTATCGCTGTCACGCTGTTCGCAGTGCTGTTGGCGGGGCTGACGCCGCTGCCGGGCGAGTTGTTCTGGCGTCAGGCCGTGCTGGCCGGACCGTTCGAAACGGCGGCGTTGGCGCTCAGGCCCTATCTGCCTGATGGGATGGCGCAGCGATTGAAGTATCGGGGGAGTTAGAAGCGATGTGCGGCATTATCGGTGTAGTGGCGAAGACCCCGGTCAATCAGATCCTCTACGATGGGCTGCTGCTGCTGCAGCATCGCGGCCAGGACGCGGCGGGCATCGTCACCGCCGAGCGCAAGACCTTCCACATGCACAAGGGGCCGGGCTATGTGCGCGACGTGTTCCATACGCGGAACATGCGCTCGCTGCCCGGGGAGATGGGCATCGCTCATTGCCGCTATCCCACCGCCGGGTCGGCGTTCAATTCCGCGGAGGCGCAGCCGTTCTACGTCAACTCGCCGTTTGGCATCGTGCTGGGACACAACGGCAACCTGACGAACTCCGAGGTGCTCAAGGAAGAGATGTTCCGGCAGGACTTACGGCATATCAACACCAACTCCGATTCGGAGGTACTGCTGAACGTGCTGGCGCATGAGCTGGAACTTGCGTCCAAAGGAGCGAAACTCGATCCGGACACGATCTTTACCGCAGTGGCAAATGTCCACCGGCGCTGCCGGGGTGCGTATGCCGTGGTGGCCATGATTTCGGGCTTCGGCCTGGTCGCGTTTCGTGACCCCTATGGCATCCGACCGCTCGTGTTCGGCCGCAACATGACCCCGCAGGGGCCGGAGTACGTGGTCGCGTCGGAGAGCGTCGCGCTGGCTGCGATGGGTTTCGAACTGGTGCGCGATGTGGCCCCGGGCGAAGCGATACTGGTGAGCGAAGCAGGCGCGCTTTCCAGCCGTCAGTGCGCCACAAAAACCGTGCTCTCGCCCTGCATTTTCGAGTACGTGTATCTTGCGCGTCCCGACTCCGTTATCGACGGGGTCTCGGTCTACGAGACGCGCCTGAACATGGGGCAGCAACTCGCGGACAAGATCAGGCGCACAATGCCGGACCTTGCCATCGACGTGGTGATTCCGGTGCCCGATACCAGCCGACCGAGCGCGCTTGAACTCGCGAAGGGCCTGGGCGTGTCGTTCCGGGAGGGTTTTGTGCGCAATCGCTATATCGGCCGTACCTTCATCATGCCGGGGCATGCGATCCGCAGGAAGTCGGTGCGGCAGAAGCTGAACGTGATGCCTATGGAGTTCCGCGGCAAGAATGTACTGATCGTCGACGACTCGATCGTGCGCGGGACCACCAGTCGCGAGATCGTGATGATGGCGCGCGAGGCCGGCGCGAACAAAGTCTATTTTGCCTCGGCTGCGCCGCCGGTGCGTTACCCCAACGTCTACGGCATCGACATGCCGACGCGCGCGGAACTCATCGCGACCGACCGTACCGAGGAGGAAATCGCCCGGGAGATCCGCGCCGACGCCGTGATCTATCAGGAACTCGATGCGTTGAAGGCCGCGGTGCGCGCAGTCGATCCGCGGTTGACCCAGTTCGAGACCTCCTGTTTCGACGGCCAGTACATCACCGGCGACGTGACCAGCGAGTACCTCGCCTCGGTGGAAAAAGGGCGCGGCGCATCGCGTCAGGACGGCGAGGAAGAGACCGCTTCGGCCGATGTCGGCCTGTCCTGATATTTGACATTACCCGGCAGCGGGGGTAATTTTCCACTCGCGCCGATTTGACAGACAGCTTGCGGGCGCCGCCGGAGAAGCCGGTAAACAAATACCGCTAAAGCGTGGCCGAAACCCGTCTTAGCGAAAGCTGGACGGGTTTTTCTATTTTGGAGAAGGAACGATGCAGGATTTCGATACGCTGGCGCTGCGCAGCGGCATAGCACGCAGCCAGTTCAACGAGCATTCGGAAGCGCTCTATCTGACCTCGAGCTTCGTCTTCAAGAACGCGGCGCAGGCCGCAGCGCGTTTCTCCGGTGAGGAGCCCGGCAATATCTACTCCCGTTTCACCAATCCCACGGTGACGGCGTTTCAGGAGCGGCTGGCCGCGCTCGAAGGCGCGGAGGCCTGCGTGGCGACGGCCTCCGGCATGTCGGCGATTCTCGCCTGCTGCATGGGGCTCATGAAATCCGGCGAGCACATCGTTTCCTCGTCGTCGATCTTCGGTGCGACAGTGCAACTGTTCGGCAACATCCTGTCGAAATTCGGGATAGAAACGACGTACGTTGATGGCACGGACCCGGCGGCATGGCGCGCGGCGTTGCGGCCGAACACGCGGCTGCTGTTCATCGAGACGCCATCCAACCCGCTCACGGAAGTGTTCGACATCGCCGCGCTCGCTCAGGTTGCGCATGGCGTCGGCGCCTTGCTCGTCGTCGACAATTGCTTTTGCACGCCTGCGTTGCAGCGGCCGATCGAATTGGGCGCGGATGTGATCGTGCACTCCGCAACCAAGTATCTCGACGGTCAGGGCAGGGTAATGGGCGGTGCGGTCCTGGGCCGGCGCGAGGTGGTGATGGAAGGGGTGTACGGATTTCTCCGCACTGCGGGCCCGTGCCTGTCGCCTTTTAATGCGTGGGTGTTGATCAAGGGGCTCGAAACGCTGCGCATCCGCATGGAGGCGCAGTCGGCAGCCGCACTCGGGTTGGCCCGATGGCTCGAGCAACAGCCGGCCGTGGCGCGTGTGTTCTACCCCGGATTGGCGTCGCACCGGCAACATGCGCTGGCAATGCGCCAGCAGCGCCTGGGCGGGGCGATCGTGTCCTTCGAGGTGAAGGGAGGCAAGGAGGCCGCCTGGCGTGTCGTCGATTCCACGCAGATGATCTCGATCACGGCCAACCTTGGCGATACCAAGTCGACTATCACCCATCCGGCGACGACGACGCACGGCCGCATCAGCGCCGAGGCGCGTGCGCGGGCGGGCGTCAGCGACGGACTGTTGCGGGTGGCGGTGGGATTGGAAGCCTTGAACGACATTCAAGCCGATCTCGCGAGGGGACTCGGCGCCTGAGTGTCCGCTTGATCCGGCACGCCCACCTGGGTGTCGCCGCCCCGTCGCTACGCCCGGGCGTCAGAGGGCAACTGAAATGATGCCCGACGCATCGCATCGCAGGTAGCTGCCGCACTCGTACCAGTCGCCGAGCACCCAACGCTCGCAGCGGTGGCCGTCGACCCGGTGTTCATGTGTCGCCGGCCGGTGGGTATGGCCGTGTATGAGCCGTGGAAAACCGTGCTCGCGCAACAGCGCCTCGACCGTTTGCCTGTTGACGTCCATGATCCGGAGCGGCTTGCGCTGCTTTTCGGCTTCGCTTTGCGCGCGCAGCGCCTCGATCCGTGCCTTGCGCTCGGCGAGGGGCGTGGCCAGGAAAGTCTCTATCCATGCGGGCGAGCGCACCTCGGCGCGAAATTTCTGATAATCCGCGTCGTCCGTGCACTGCATGTCTCCGTGCAGGAGCAGGGTGGATACGCCGTACAAATCGATGCGCGTCGGGTCGCTGATCAGGCGCGCGCCGCTTGCTGCGGCGAAGCGCTCGCCGAGCAGGAAGTCCCGGTTTCCGTGCATGATGAAAATCGGCGTGACGGCAGCGCATGCGCGCAGTGCGTCGACCACGCCTGAGTTGAACGGATCGGCCAGATCGTCGTCGCCCGCCCAGTATTCGAACAGATCGCCGAGAATGTAGAGCGCATCGGCCTCGCGGGCGGGTCCGGCGAGAAGAGCAAAAAACTGCTCGTTGCTTTTCGGCCGCGAGGCGGCAAGATGCAGATCGGATATGAAAAGCACTGCCATGGCTGCGGGGTCAGGCCGTGGCATGGAGGCGGGAAAAATACGGCACTTCCCCGGCTCCGGATTTCGCTGTCCCGCTGTCAGGCAACCTCTGCCCGCTCGATCACGACGTCCTCGACAGGCACATCGGCGTGAGGACCCCGGTTGCCGGTTTTGACCGCCGTGATCTTGTCGACGACGTCCTGTCCTTCGACGACCCGGCCGAAAACGCAGTACCCCCAGCCTTGCGGTGTCGGTGCGCTGTGATTGAGAAAATCGTTGTCGGAGACGTTGATGAAAAATTGCGCCGAGGCGGAGTGCGGGTCCGACGTGCGCGCCATAGCGAGGGTGTAGCGATTGTTTTTCAGGCCATTGTCGGCCTCGTTCTTGACCGGGGATTGGGTCGGCTTTTGTTTCATGCCCGGCTCGAAGCCTCCGCCCTGAACCATGAAGCCGCTGATCACGCGGTGGAATACGGTGTTTGCGTAGTGCCCGCTTTCCACGTAGGCGAGGAAATTCCGGACCGTTTCCGGAGCGCGCTCGGCGTCGAGTTCGATCGTGATGATGCCGTGATTGGTGTGCAGATTGACCATGGTGTGCCCCTATTTACCCGCGACGAGCGTCGCGGATTCGATGATGACCGGTTCGCGGGGGACATTCTGGTGCCCTCCGGCATTGGCGGTCGCGACTTTCGCGATGCGCGTGACCACATCCATACCCTGCGTGACTTTTCCAAACACCGCATATCCATAGCCCTGCGGCGTCGGCTCGCGGTAGTTCAGGAAATCATTGCCCTTGAGGTTGATGAAGAACTGCGCGGAAGCGGAGTGAGGATTCGGCGTGCGTGCCATCGCAAGGGTCCCGATGTCGTTCTTCAGGCCGTTGGAGGCTTCGTTCTCTATGGTCGCTCGGGTCGGCTTCTGGCGCATGTCGCGCTCGAAGCCTCCGCCCTGGATCATGAAGTCGGGAATGACTCGGTGAAAGACCGTGTTGTTGTAGAAGCCATCCTTGACGTACTGCAGGAAATTGGCGACCGTCTTCGGCGCCTTGTCGGCATAGAGTTCGACGACGATACTGCCTTGGGAGGTCTTCAGCTCGACACGCGGATTCTGGGCGAGTGCGTGGCTGCAGAAAAGGACGGTGAAGACAAGGAGAGACAGAATTCGCATGGGTGCTCCAGCAGGGAAATGCGGTTGAATGGGGGCAGGGCCTAAGCAAGGGCAGGACAACTTCTTCGAAACAGTTACCCTGGCCTCAACGCGTATCCCTTCAAGCAGCGCCTTCGTAGATGATGCGCCAACGCCCGCCCTCGTTCAGCCAGTACTGACGTTTTTTCATGACGTTTGACAGGTTGTTCGAGCGGTAGTCCTGGTCGAAGGTAACGACCATCATATCTTCCTTCCCCGGACTGCGGAACAGGCTCACGTTGGATACGCCCACCTTGATCCAGCTCTTGCTGCTGTTCACCTGCCGCTTGTGCCGGCTCCATGCGGCGAGGTTTTCGTCCTTCGATGCAAAGTTGCGTGCGTAGTGCTCGAGATAGCGATCGGTGTCGCGGCTTTCCCAGTCGCCGCGCCATTTCTCGATGGCGTTCAGGAAGGTCTTGCGTTCGGCATTCCAGTCCTCGGTGCTCAGCCATTCCACATCTTCGCTGATGATCACCGGCGTCAGGCCGATTTGCAGGAACTTCGTCAGCGCGTCCAGATCGGGATTGGACAGTACGACGCAGCCGTTGCTCGCGCGCGGCGGCCTGCTGTAGGTGTTCGACGGCGTGCCGTGCAGCCAGATGCCGGATCCGTTGCGGCCCTGGCGGCGGTCCCACTCGTTCGGGTAATTGATCGGGAAGGCGCCGTTGCCATAAAAGTCGGAAAGTTTTTTGCGCGGCAGGCTCGATGTGACGTGATAGACGCCGATCGGCGTTTTCTCGTCGCCTTCGCGCAGCTTGACCGCGCCGCGCTTGCCCGAGCTGATGTAATAATCTTCGACGAAACGCGGCGTGCCGCCCTCGTTCTGGAACAGATACAACCGCGATCGTCCCGTGTCGACCACGATGGCGTACTTTTGCTCCGGCAGAAGCTGCAGCAGGTAGCGCGGAATCTGGCCTTCGGCGGGGCGCTGGCGATGGGCACGCAACCGTGCCACGGCTTCTTCCCTGAGGTCGACGACGCGATCCACGGGAGCGTTCGGCGCATCGCCCAAGGTGGCAAGCGGCCGCGCCTTGGCGAGCAGCAAGTCGCCCTTGATGAGATGCGCGAGGCGGAAATTGGGCCGGATGCGGAGCAGTGCTTCGATGTCTCCCAGCGCAGCGGTGAAACGCTGGCCGGCGATTTCCTCGAAGGCGTGATTGAGCAGCACATCGGTCGAGGTTTCGGGCTCCGGCCGAATACTCTTCGCAACAGAGGGAATCGAGGTGGCGAGGACGACAAATGCGAGTAGTAACGCTCTGAGGTTCGGGTTCATCAATTGCCAACCCGCTCCTGTTGGATCAGCCATTTTCCGCTCACACGCACCATGACCAGTGTCTTGCCGCTGTCGGCCTTGATCGTGTCCGAGCGATAGCGCTGGCGGAAGCTGACTGTCGCGCTGCTGCCGTCAATGGTCTTTACCTTGACGGCGTCGACGCTGACTTCGATGTGCTTGGGTGCCAGAATGCGCTGTCTGCGGCCTTTTTCCCATGCACCGCGCGGCTCGCCCTTGGGCGTCTTGAAGTCCGACGCGTAGAACGCGAGGTACGCATCAACATCCTTCTTCGCCCATGCCGCCGCCCAGGCGTGCACGGTCTTGATCGCGTCCTCGGGCGTCCCGGCCTTCTCGGACTGCACCTCCGGTGCCTTCGCTGCGGCAGGCTTGATTTCCGCCGCAGCTTTGGTTTCAACTGCAGGCTTGCCGGTCCCGTTCGCTGTCGGCGCAGCGGCGACCACGGTCGGCCGTGTGGCCTCGCCTGGCTTGACCGGCTCTCCGCGAGCCGACAGGCGCGGCTGACGACTGGCGCCGGAAATCAGTTCCCGAACGAGGGACAGTTTCGTTTTCGCCGCGGTGTTGCTGGAGTCAAGCTGCAGCGCCTTGTCGTAGGACTGGCTCGCGAGCTTGGTGTAGACGTCGCCGAGATTCTCGTAGGCGGTAGCGTAGCTGGGGTGCGTTCGAATCGACATCTCGAGTGACTGCCGCGCCTTCTCATATTGCCCCTGCCCGGCGTAGAGTACGGCGAGATTGTTGTAGGGCTCGGGCAACTCGGGGTAATCCTGCGTGAGCTTGGAGAATACGTCGATCGCGTCGGCGACCTTGTTCTGCTCTGCGAGAATCAATCCCTTCAGGAATCGGCCCTGCGCGTCGCGCGGCTTGGTCGCAAGATACTGGTTAACGCGATCGAGTGCTTGAGCATGCTGCCCTTGCTTGACGAGACGGTTGATGTTTTGGATGTCATCGGATTGCGCGTGCGTCAAAGCGGAAAGCGAAAGGCCGAGGATCAGCGCAGCCAGCCGGAGGGCAGGTCTCATTATGTTATAGTTCCTTTTGCAGTCGAACAACGCCCGATTCTATCAAAAAGTCCGCAAAGTTCACAATAATCAACCTTTTGCGGGATGCTACCGGCCGGCGAGGCGGGGCTTATCCCTATACGGTTACTGCCAGTGCTGCGCATTTATAACACCCTGACCCGCGCCAAGGAGGATTTTGCTCCGATTGCGCCGCCTCGGGTCAAGATGTACGTGTGCGGCATGACGGTCTACGATTACTGCCACCTTGGGCATGCGCGCGTGATGGTGGCGTTCGATCTGGTGCAGCGCTGGTTGCGCGCCAGCGGTTATCAGCTCACCTACGTCCGCAATATCACCGACATCGACGACAAGATCATCCGTCGGGCGGTCGAGAACAGCGAGTCCATCGGCGAGTTGACCGAACGCTTCATCCGCTACATGGACGAAGATGCGGTCGCGTTGGGCGTGCAGAAACCCGACTTCGAACCGCGCGCCACACAGTATGTGCCGCAAATGCTGTCTCTCATCGCCGAATTAGAGCAACGAAAGCTCGCCTATCAGGCGGCTGACGGCGATGTGAACTATTCGGTTCGTGATTTCCAGGGTTACGGCAAACTCTCCGGCAAATCGCTCGACGAGTTGCAGGCCGGCGAGCGGGTCGAGATCAACTCGACCAAGCGCGATCCGCTCGATTTCGTGCTCTGGAAGCACTCGAAGCCGGACGAGCCGGCGTGGGATTCCCAGTGGGGCAGGGGCCGGCCGGGCTGGCACATCGAGTGCTCGGCGATGTCCTGCGCCTTGCTCGGCGAGCACTTCGACATCCACGGCGGCGGGCAGGATCTCCAGTTCCCGCACCACGAGAACGAGATTGCGCAAAGCGAGGGCGCGACCGGCAAGCCGCTGGCCAACGTCTGGATGCATAACGGTTTCGTGCGCCTGGACAATCAGAAGATGTCGAAGTCGCTGGGCAACTTCTTCACGATCCGCGACATTCTCAAGCGCTTTGACCCGGAAGTGGTGCGTTTCCTGCTGGCGCGGGTGCACTACCGCAGCCCGCTCAATTATTCCGACCAGCACATGGAGGACGCACGCCAAGGGCTTGCGCGACTGTACACGGCGCTCAAGGGTACGCCGGTCGAGGCGGGCCCGCCCGACTGGGACGAGCCGCATGCGCGGCGTTTTCGTGAAGCGATGGACGACGACTTCAACACGCCGGAGGCCGTCGCGGTGCTGTTTGATATCGCCAACGAAGTCAATCGGACCGGCTCGGCTACGCTTGCGCGCCAGTTGCGCGCGCTGGCCGGAGTGCTCGGGTTGCTGGGTCGCGCTAGCGAGGCGTTCCTGCAAGGAACGCCATCGGCCACTGAGAGCGGCGCCCTCGGCGAAGCCGAGATCGAGGCGCTGATCCGCGGCCGCGTGGAGGCACGCGCGGCGAAGAATTTCTCCCGCGCCGACGAGATTCGCGCCGAGTTGCTGGCCAAAGGCATCGTGCTGGAGGACGGCCCCAAGGGCACGACCTGGCGGCGGGCCTGAGCTGTTGCCTGCGCGACAAGAGGTAGTCGGCGAGCGGTGACACAAAGACGTGTTACGAGGTAGGACGATCAACGGGCCTTGATGGCCCGTTGATCGTCTGTGGGGGGTAACGGGGGGCCACGCCCCCTGTTCGTAACTTGCAGAGAATTCTTTGGGACCTCAGGTCCCAAAGAATTCCTTTACCTTATCCATCCAGGATTTGGCGCGCGGATTGTGCCGGCTGCCGTCCTTCTGGGTGACGGTTTCGAACTCGCGCAGCAGTTCCTTCTGGCGCTCGGTGAGATCGACCGGCGTTTCGATGACGACGTGGCACAGCAGATCGCCGTGCGCATGGCTGCGCACGCCCTTGATGCCCTTGCCGCGCAGCCGGAACACCTTGCCCGATTGCGTTTCGGAGGGAATTTTTATTTTCGCCGAGCCCTCCAGCGTCGGAATCTCGATTTCGCCGCCGAGCGCAGCCGTTGCGAAGCTGACCGGCATTTCGCAGTGCAGGTCGTCGTGGTCGCGCTGGAACACCGAATGCGGCTTGACCTGGATCTGCACATAGAGGTCACCGGGCGCGTAAAGAAACAAAAGACGCTTTCGGTGAAGATTCCCTCAGGCGTTGACGAAGGCGACCGCATCCGGCTCGCCAGTGA
>Ga0163199_1002176_pt1 | contig 12040 bp, 12 predicted proteins | sample PL_2010_150m_FD_113537 | JGI IMG/M metagenome (GOLD analysis project Ga0163199, IMG submission 113537) | Freshwater microbial communities from Powell Lake, British Columbia, Canada to study Microbial Dark Matter (Phase II) - PL_2010_150m | ecosystem: Environmental > Aquatic > Freshwater > Lake ...
GGGCTTGGTGGACCTCGCGAAGGCGAGATCGCTGTCCGACTCCAACGCGGTCACGAACATCACGCCCGACACGACGCCGCACTACAACATGAACTGGCCGCGGCAGGAATGCTGGCGCGACCCGGTGCCGGTGACGCGCGATTACTTCCTCGCGAGCCACGCGCCGGCGGATCGGTTCGGGCTTTACCTCGCGGACCGCTGGGGAAACCGCGAGATGCTTTATCTCGATCCGGCTATCGGCAGCATGTGTCCGACACTGTTGCGTCCGGAACCGAAACCGCCGGTGCTCGGCCCGAACGCGCCGACGCTCGCCGATGCGCAGTTCGGCCAGTTTACCGTCGCCGATGTCTATCAGGGTCTGGAGCCGGCGGTGCCGCGCGGGAAGGTGAAATACATCCGCGTCTGTCAGGAAGTGCGCGCGGACCTGGAGCGGCTGGCCAGCGGCGAGTATCGGCGCGACCACGGACCGGTGTTCACGGATTTTTACGCCACGCCCATCCACAAAGTCAGCGGCCCGTTCGGCTGGCCGAGCTACGTCGCCAAGACCGCGCTCGGCCTCGCGCCGGTGGAAGCGGACGGCTCGGCGAGCTTCTACGCGCCGGCGGGCAAGGTGCTCTACTTCCAGGCGCTCGACGAGAACTTCAACGAACTGCAACGAATGCGGAGCGTGACGCAGTTGCAGCCGGGCGAGCAACGCGGTTGCGTTGGCTGCCACGAGCATCGCCAAACCGCCGCGCCGGTGAAACCGACGCTCGCCTCGCGCCGCCCGCCGAGCCGGTTGCAGCCGCCGCCGTGGGGCGCGGAGCCGTTCGCCTACGAGCGCGTCGTGCAGAAGGTGTGGGACGCGAAGTGTGTGCGCTGTCACGACGCGAGCGACAAGGGCAAGATCAACCTGACCGGCGCGCTCGACGCCGAGCGCGTGCCGGCGATCAGCGCTCGGTAGCTCGCCGGCGGCTGGGTCCACTATTTCGATTTCACCTATCGGTTGCGGCACTTCAAGGCGGAGCCGCTGAGTTTCGGCACGCTCAAGAGCCGCCTCTGGCAGATGCTCGACGCCGGCCATTACGACATGAAGCTGACGCGCGACGAGATGCACGCGGTGAAATGCTGGATTGATCTGAACTGTCCGCTCTGGCCCGACTACATCCCGCGCGACCAGCGTCCGCGCGCGCCGCAAGTCACCAAGGCGCACTGACGAGCAGTGTTCGCGACGGTTTCGCGAAGAACCAGCACTCCGAGAATGCTCTTGAAAACGACCTCGCCCCGAATAGGCTAGCCGGCCATGAGCATGAACGCTTCGCCACACGTGCCGGCATCTCCATCGAAGCTCCCGCTGGTCGCGGGGTTTGTTTGCTTTCTGGTCGGCGCGGTGGCGTTGCTCTACGGCGGGTTTACCGCCCTCAAGAGCATGGACCAGTCGGCGCTGGCCCAGCGGAACCTTCAACAACTCGAAGCCAACTGGCCGAGGATCGCGAGCAGCAGCCAGCAGGCGTTCGAGGTTGCCAAGGGGTTTGCCACCAGCACCATCCTCCTGACGCGGACGAACCTTCGTGTGAAACTCGCGCTCTGCGGCGTCAGCCTGCTGACGGTGGCGGCGGGCGGTGTGCTCCTTTTCAACGCCAGGCCCCGCAAGTGATGAAGCCCCGGAAAAAAGCCAAGTCCAAGAAAGCTCTCCTGCTCGGCTTGGGCCTCGACAACAAGGACCATCACAAGCGGGTCACGCAGGGCGAGAATTTCCTGCTGTTGGGCGGCAGCGAGGAGACGCACGACCACATGACCGAGAAGGCGATCAAGTTCAACGAGAAGCTCAAGCAGCGCGGCAAGTCGCTCGAACAGGTCTCGAAGGACGAGTTTCTCGACATCGCCCACGACATTGACATGCTGCCGGAGTGACGGCTCCAGCCTGCGCGCATCGCGATGAAGAAGTCCGCTTCACTCAAGAACTGGCTGCCGCTCGCGCGCGGCGCGGGCACTGGTGCAGGCGAGTTGCCGACGGGCGCGGCGTTTCGGGCGGAGTGGATTGATTTCGAGAACGGCATCCGCGTCGGCAATCTTGAGCCACACGAGCGCATCACGCAGATCTTCAAGTATCACCTCGAACAGCGCCACCGCCAGCCGTTCGTCTGCGACCGTTGGGGGCGCGGCGTGTTCTGGCAGTGGATTTGTTGGGTGCCGCGCAAGAACCGCGAGGCCAAACCGGTCAGTAACAACGTCAACTGGAGCTGCGCGAAGTTTTTCATCTCCGTGGACCAGGACGCGCGCGTCTTCAAGGCTGGCGCGCAGATCGAGCGCGGCCCGGCGAGGGGGCCGGAGGAGTTTCCCGGCTGCGTGCTCAAGCCCGATTGGGACTGGCATCGCCTCGTTGCCGGCTTGCGCGCGGGCAGTCCACTGGAGCGCGAGTTGTTGCGGCTGGTCCGACAGGACCAGTTCGTTGTGCAGATCGGCGACTGGGAGCGGATGCAGGTATTCGATGCGAAGAACTTCCGGTCCGTCGCGCAGCTTCGCGCTGCGCTGAAGAAAGTCGGCGACCGTGATTGGGTCGGTTTCCAGATTTACTATCCGTTCCCGAAGAAGGAAGTGCGCGGCATGAGCGGCTACGAGCTTGTGCAAGCCGTCGCCGCCGTCTTTGCCGAGACAACGCCCGTCATGAACATCGCTATGCAGGTGCCGCTGGAAGTTGGCGGGTGAACTTTTTCGGAACTCCGCTACATCGTGGGACAGATGCGACATCCAGCTTGAGACGCGCATCGAAACCGTGAACCCGCACAGGAGAGGTGGATCGCGACCTCCGGGCGCGATAGTCGTTGTGCAGCCACAGAATCGCGCCCGGAGGTCGCGATCCACCTTGCGTTGCAGCTCATGGATAAATCCACGGCGCGCGATAGGGGCGGCTGAGCAGCTTGGCGGCTTCCGCGTCGCCGACGATTTCCTCTTTCGCGCCATCCCATTGCAAGCTGCGGCCGGTGCGCCAGGAGATCATCGCCAGCATCGGCAACACCGACGAGCGATGCGCCAGTTCCAGCCGCGCGGCGGCGGGCTTGCCGCGTTCGATGGCGTTGAGGAAATCCGCCCAGAGCAGCTTGAGGTTGTGGCCGTCGGGTTCCTGCAACTGCGGATCCTCGTGGAGCGACTTTTCCTTCTTGTTCACCGGATAGAACGTCCAACCGTCGCGCCAGCCGATGTGGAGCACGCCTTTGGCGCCGTAGAAGTAAGCGCCGATCCGGTGCTTCTCGGCGTCGTTGCCGGCGAACTGGCGGTTCTCCCAGACGCAAGTGAATTTCGGAAACTCGAACACCGCGATCTGATGATCGGGCGCGTCGGTGGTCTGTTCGCGCTCGTTGCGCACGGCGGGACCGCGGATGGCGCGGCCGGCGGTGCTGAACACGCGGCGCGGGTATTCGCCGCCGTTCCACCACAACACCTGGTCGAGCCAATGCACGCCCCAGTCGCCGATCTGGCCGTTGGCGTAGTCGAGGAAGTTGCGCCAGCCGCCGGGATGGAGCTTGGTGTTGAACGGGCGCTTCGGCGCGGGGCCGCACCAGAAGTCCCAGTCCATCCCGTCCGGCGGCTCGCTGTTTGGCGTCGGTTTCTCCGGCCCGCCGGCGCTGTGGGCAAACACGCGCACCATGCCGATCTCGCCGACCGCGCCGGACTGAAGGAACTTCATCGCGCTGGCGTGATGCGGGCCGACGCGGCGGTGGAGACCAACCTGCACGACGCGGCCGGCGTCGCGCGCGACCTTCACCATCGCGCGGCTTTCGTTGACGGTGTGGCCCGTGGGTTTCTCGACGAACACATGCGCGCCGGCCTTGAGCGCGGCGATGGTCTGCAGCGCGTGCCAATGGTCGGGCGTGGCGATGATGACGATCTCCGGCCGATCCTTTTCGAGCAACTCGCGAAAGTCCTTGTAGGTCTTCGGCTGGCTGCCGCTGAGGTCGTTGACCTGTTCGGCGGCGACTTCGAGGCCCATCGCGTCCACGTCGCAGAGCGCGCTGACTTGGCAGCGGCCCGACGCCAGCGCTTCTTTCAGGATGTTCTTGCCCCACCAGCCGGCGCCGATGAGCGCGGTGCGGAATTTCCGTCCGGCGTCAGCGCCGCGAACGACGAGCGGCACAGCCAGCCCCGCGACGACGGCGGCGCGCAGAAAGTTGCGGCGGGTGATTTTCATGGCTTGCGCATCTCAATTCATGGTCGGCTTGGGGAAACGGACTTGGAAGTCCGTTCTACGGGTTGCGCGCCGTGAGGTAGAACGGACTTCCAAGTCCGTTGGTTCGACGTGTCCAAACACTGAGATGCGCCTCTTCATGGCTTGCGCACGTCGAGGCAGACGACATCGCCGGGAACGCTGCGGCAGTAGATGCGGCCGTTGGCCAACACGGGCGAGGTCCAGCATTTTCCTTTGAGCACCTGCGCACGCGCCGTCGGTTTGAAGCCGGCGGGCGAAGCGGGGGCGACCATCACTTCGCCGGTGCCGCTCAGCACGATCAAGCGTCCGCCCGCGGTGATGAGCGCGCCGGAGCCGACGTTGGGATGTTCCCACTTCTCGGTCCCGGTGGCGAATTCAAGGCACTTGAGCGATGCCGATGAGGTGGTGTCACCGTCAATGCCGTAGAGATGGCCGTCCACCAGCACGGCGGAATTCAACTGCGTGCGCAGCGCCTTGGTTTTCCAGAGTTCCTGCGGCTGGCCAGTGCCGGTCTTGAGCATCGCCGCGCCCTTGCCGTAACCGGTGCTGATGAAGACGAGATCGCCCTGCACGATCGGGTCGGCGGCGTTGACGCCGTATTGGGTGAGCCAGCGGTGACGCCAGGCTTCCTTGCCCGTGAGCGCGTCCACGGCCACGTAGGACTGACGCGAGCCGAGCAGCACGAACGTTTCGTTGCCGCGGCTGACCGGCAGCGGCGTGGAGTAACCGGCCTCCTTGTTCTGCGACTGCCAGACGATCTTGCCGGTGGTTTTGTCGAGCGCCATGCCGGCGTCGCCGACGTTGAGGATGAGCAGGTTGCCCTGCACGAGCGGCGCGCCACTGAAACCCCAGTCGGGAACGCGCACGCCAGCTTCCTGCTGGAGGTTCTTCGACCAGACCACGCGCCCGGTGGCCGCATTGAGACAAAAGAGATCGCCCCATCGGCTGAGTTGATAGACGCGCTCGCCGTCAATCGTCGGCGTGCCGGTCGCGCCGCCCTCGAAGTATTTGTCGCCCAGCTCGGCGGCGTAGGCATGTTTCCAGACCAACTTGCCGCTGTCGGCGTCGAAACAAAAGACCGTGTCCTTGCCGTTGGCGTGGCCCGTGGTGAGCACACGGCCCTTGGCGACGACGAAAGTCGAGAAACCGAGGCCGACCTTGGCCTTCCACACAACGCGCGGCCCGTCGGCGGGCCACTGGTCGAGCCACGCCGTCTCTGCGGAGTGGCCATTGCGCGCGGGTCCGCGCCAGTGCGGCCAATCGTCGGCGCGAAGGATGGCGGTCAACAGACTGACGATGGTGATCGAGGAGATGAGCAGCTTGAACATGAGCGTGAATTTCCCCCGACTGGCACGGATAATTCAAGACTGAATTGCCGGCGGTTGCGTGTAACCTTTTCCTTGCCCGGCGGTATGACTAAGGCGGAACCTCAGGAGAACACATGAATCATATTTCTCGACCGATTGTGGTGCTGCTGGTGGTGGGAGTTGTGCTGGGCTTGTTCGCGCTCGCCGGCAGGAAGGGCGGCAGCCGCCCCGAAGGCACGGCGACAACTTCGCCGACGGCGCCCGCCGCCCCGGCTGGAGCCGCCGCGCCGCGCGACGCGAGCGCCGCCTTGGAGAGCCTCGTCAGCCTTCTCAACAAGAATGACGCGGCCAAGTTGCGGCAGCAGTTCACCGTGCCGTTCTATCTTGAAGGCAAGAAAATCGAAGACGAACAATCGCTCGACGAGTTCGTCCAGAAAGCCGTCGAACGGCCACACGCGTTCGCCGTGGAGAGCGCCGTGCAGATGACGGCGCGCGAAGCCGGTCTGCCGCCGGAAGCCGACGATGTGCTGACAAGCAACGACATCATCCTGGTGGCGGATCTGCGCGACAACGGCGAACCGGCCCGCCGCATCTTCGTCTTCCGCAAGACCAGCGGCGGCCTTAAAGTGCTGGCGATACTCAAGTCGCCGGAGCAGTGATGCGGCGAACGGTGGGGAAGCTCCAAGCTCCAATGAGGCTTGGTGCTTGAAGTTTGAAGTTTGGGATTTGGAGTTTCGTTCTCAGGCTTGCGCCCACCCCTCGGCGTGCCTACGATGCGGCGCGTGACCCAAACGAAACGCGACCAACTCATCGGTCCGCTGCTGCGCGACGTGTCGCGCTCGTTTTATCTGACGTTGCGCGTGCTCCCCGCGGCGCTGCGGCCTGCGATCTCGCTTGCCTACCTGCTGGCGCGCGCCAGCGACACCATTGCCGACACCAAGGTCGTCCCGCGCGACAAACGCCGCGCGCACCTCGTCCGTTTCCGGCAGCAGTTCGAGCATCGCTGCGACGCCAACGAGCTGGCGCTCATCCGGTCCGACCTCGCGCAGCACCAGAGTCTGCCGGCGGAGAAACTGCTGCTGGAGAGGCTTGACGACTGTTTCGCCATGCTCGCGTCGCTGCCTGAGGACGATCGCGCGCGCATCGGCGAGTTGCTCGGTGTCATCACGCGCGGGCAGGAGAACGACCTTGTGCAGTTTCCGGGCGAGAGTGAGAAGGAACTGGCCGCGTTCGAGACCGACCAGCAGCTCGACGACTATACCTACGCCGTCGCCGGCTGCGTCGGAAAGTTCTGGACCGAGATGTGCGTCGCGCATCTGCCGGCGTTGCGCGGCTGGGACCCCGCCGGGATGACGGCGCTCGGCATCCGCTTCGGCAAGGGCCTCCAACTCACGAACATCCTTCGCGACATCCCGAAAGACCTGCGCATCGCCCGCTGCTACCTGCCGCGGCAACGGTTGGCGGAAGCCGGGCTGAAACCCGAAGACCTGCTCTTGCCGGCGACGATGAGGCGGTTCCGGCCGGTTTACGACCGTCACCTCGACCTGGCGCTCGGCCATTACGACGCCGCGTGGCGCTACACGCTGGCGATCCCGCGCTCGTGCGGCCGGCTGCGGCTGGCGTGCCTCTGGCCGATCTTCATCGGGCTGAAAACGCTCGCGTTGCTGCGCCGCAGCGACGACGTGCTCGATCCCGACAAACGCATCATGGTCGCGCAAGGTGACGTGAACCGGATGCTGGTTGGGTCGCTGATATTTTGTCGCAGCAACAAGGTTCTTGATGCGTGGTTCAGGAAACTGCGCAGCGAGGCCGCGCGAAAGGAATGAAACCATGAAGACGAATCATCACTCACCGGAAACGAAACTGAACCGGCGACAGTTCATCGCCGCGGGTGTCGGCATGGCGGCGACGCTCGCCGGCGCCGCGGAAGGTCGCTGGAAAATGCGGCTCTCGACGTCGTCGGTCATGTTCGTGAAGCTGTCGGTCGAGCAATTCTGCGAGCGCGCCGCGAAGCTCGGCTACGAGGCGGTGGACATCTGGGGGCCGCTGTTCAAGTGCACGCACATGGATGACATCGCAGCCGGCATGGGTGGCGGCGGGTTGAAAGAACTGCTGGCGAAACACAAGTTGAAGCTGTGCGCCTTCTCGGTCTATAGAGGCGACTATCAGAAGTATGTCGAGATGCTCGGCGCGGCGGGTGGCGGCGTGGCCATCCGCGGCAGCGAGAAGCCGTGCAAGCCGGAAGAACTGAAGGCGCGGATGAAGGATTTCCTGGAGCGGCTGAAGCCGCACGCCGACCTGGCCGGGAAACACAACTCGTATCTGGCCATCGAGAACCACGGCCACGCGCTGCTCGACTCGGTTGATTCGATCAAGGCGTTCACGGACCTCAATAAGCACCCGCGGCTCGGCATTGCGCTGGCGCCTTATCACATCCAGGCGGGCAAGATGTCCGTGGAGGGCGCCATTGCGGCGTGCGGCAAACAACTGCTCTTCTTCTACGCGTGGCAGCACGGCAAAGGCACCGAGCAGTTACCCGGCCACGGCCCGACGGATTTCACGCCGTGGCTCGCGGCGCTGGCAAGGATCGGCTACACGCGCCACGTGAATCCGTTCATGCACGGCGAACTGGAGCCGGAGGAGATGACGGCGGCGGTGGCGAGGTCGCGGCAGTATATGCTCGACTGCTATGCGAAAGCCGTGCGGGGCTGATTCCGATTGTGGCAGCGGATCCATGAGGTGGATCGCGACCTCCGGGCGCGATAGGGGCTGACAAGAAAAAGTTGGGGCATTTGTGAAGTGCCTTGCTCGACACAAGCACTCCCATTTCGCCACGGAGCCGCCATCGCGCCCGGAGGTCGCGATCCACCTAGCCGGCTCAGGCGGTCAGCGCGGACAAAACCGTCGAGCCGTGCCACTGGCCGTGCGTCGCGAGGTTAACGCGACTGGCCATGTTGCCGGTTTCGACGCAGACCATGCGCAAATACTCGTCGTCGCCAAAGTCCGGCATCCGCTGCGACTTTGCAATCCACGGGTTCCACACGACGGCGTCGGCCATGCCGCTCTTCTGGATGGCGATGGTGCGGTTGCGGGCCTCGTCGCGGAGGCGCACACAATCCGGCGTGTTGATGTAGATGCGGTCGGTCTCCTGATCGAAGCGGATTTCCTGCCGCGCCTCCACCTCGTGGACGTTGTTTCGCAACGAGTCGCTGAACGTTGTTCCGCCCAACCCGCAGACGGCCGTGCGCTGGATTTCGCCGACGCCGAAATAGGTGTGGAGCGCCAGCTCGAAGTCGAACGGCTTGTCGCCGTTGTTCTTCACCTGCACTGCCAGCGTCAGCGTCGTCTCCGCGAGCGTCGCGCGCAGCTCGATGGTGAACCGGTGCGGCCACAGAGCCAGCGTCGCGTCGGAATCGCCGAGTTGCAGCGCGGCCACGACCTCGCCGGAGCCGAGCCGCTCGGTTTGCGCCAGCGTCCACTCGCTGATCCGCGCGAATCCGTGCAACGGCAGCGGGCCGTGATTACTGAACTGCGGGAAACAGATCGGGATGCCGCCGCGAATCGGTTTGTCAGCGACCCAGTTCGACGCGCGGCTCAGGAAGAGAAGCTCCTCGCCCTTCACGTTCCGCCACGACGTGACGTGCGCGCCGTGCAGATAAACCTCGGCGCTGGCGCCGGAGCGGTGTGAGAGCGTTACGCAAGGCAGACCGTTCTTTCCCGCCAGAACGGCGACCGCTCCCGGAATTCCGAATTTGGTTTGCAGTGAGTCAATCATGGCGTCGCGGCGTCGCGGTCACTTGCCCATCTGTTTCATCGCTTGCAGACACTTCTCAACGGCCTCCAACGCGGGCACGTTCGGGCGCTCGTATTCGACGATATACCACTCGGTGTTGCCGGAGGTCTCGCAAATCTGGAAGATGTCCTTCCACGGCAGCTCGTCCTCGCCGATGATCGCGTCGGGCTTGGCGTGGGAGAACGGCTTGCAATGGACCGTCACGGCGCGGCCCGGATACTTTTTCAGGAACGTCGCAGCGTCGCCGCCGCCGTGCATCGCGTTGCCGGTGTCGAACTGCATGATGACTTCCTTCTTCGTGTTGCCGAAGAACGTGTCCCACGGCAGCTCGCCGTCGAGCGGCGCGAACTCGATGGTGTGATTGTGGTAGCCGACGCGCATTCCCTGCGGCGCAACCTTCTCGGCCAGTTCGTTGAACAGTTTCGCGGTGTCGAACCACGCCTGACGCGACGCGGTGCGGTCCTTCGGCAGGCCGGGCACGATGAGGAACTTGTTACCGAGCGTCTGGTTGAACTCGATGGTCTCCTTGAGCTTGTCGCCGAGCAATGTCGGCAGGCCGGTGTGCGTGCCGCAGCACTTGAGGCCGTTGTCGTCGAGGAGCTTCCGCAGCGTCTTCGCGTCGCGGTTGTGATAGCCGGCAAACTCGATGCCCTTGTAACCCATCTTCCCCACCGCCGCGATCACGCCTTCGAGGTCCTTCGCCGCCTCTTTGCGAACCGAGTAGAGTTGCAACCCGATTGGAATCTTTCCCGCCGTGCGACCCGAACCGGTCGCGCAACCCGCCGCCCATGTTGCCGCCGCGCCGACGGCACCTTGTTTCAAAAACTCTCGCCTTGTCATCATGGTGTTTTCCTCCGTTGAAACCGCGGGCACGCTACGCCAGCGGGCACACTCCAAACAAGCATTTTCACCGCGCAACCGATGCCGCAGTTGAGTGCGGCCCGGCTCAGATTTCCGTCCACTGGCCGGGGATTGGCACGGGATAGCGGCCTTCGGCGTCGGCTTTGATCGGCGGTTCGCTGTCGTCGGTGAGGTTGTCAAGGTTCGGGCAGAACCGGAAGTCGGACTTCATCGCCTCGTCCCACGTGATGACGCGGCCCATGTGGACGGCGGCGCGACCCATGATGTCGGCGAGGTTGGACATCGCCGCGCGCTTGGCTTCGTTGTGCGGCTTGTTGTTGTGGATGGCGTCGAGCAACACGTTCCATTCGGCTTGATAATAGGTGAACAACCCTTCGTCGGCCTGCCACGCAATGTTGTCAGGCGAGCAGCGCTGGTCCTTGTAGATTTGCGTCAAGTCGTCGCGATGACCGCTCAACCAGGGGAACGTGGCCGCGCGGTCGGTTCCGTGAATGTAAGTCCGAAAATCGTTGTGGCACTTCGGAATCCAGCGGGTGACGTGATACGCCTTGGTGCCGTCGGCGAAGGTCCATTCGATGGAAATGGAATCGAGGTTCTGCCCGCAGTCGGCGCTGTTGGCGATCCGGCCGCCCACGCCGTGCGCGGAAACCGGCCAGGCATCCTTGATCCAGCAGATCTCGTCCACTTGATGAATGTTCATCTCGGCGAACAGCCCGCCCGAAACCCAGAGGAAATGCGTGAAGTGGCTGATCTGCCACTGCAAGTCGTTATTCTCCGGCTTCCGCCGCGGCAAGGTCCCGCAAGGCTGCATGCGAAAAGTTCGGATGAACTGAATCTGGCCGAGTTGGCCGTCACGAATTCGTCTGATGAGTTCCTGCCGGTTCGGAGAATGGCGGGCCATCAAGCCGGCGGCGATTTTCAGGTTTTTCTTTTCGGCTTCCTCGCCGGCCTTGATAATCCGTCGCACGCCGGGCGGGTCACATGCGAAGGACTTTTCCATGAAGACGTTGACACCCTTCGCGACGGCGTATTCCAGTTGCACGGGACGCCAGCCGGCGTAGCCGGTAAGCATTGCCACGTCGCCCGGACGCAGCAGGTCAATCGCCTTCTTGTAGGCGTCGAAACCGACGAACCTGCGGTCCGCCGGCACGTCCACTTGGCTGCCGAGTTTCTGGCTCAGGACACCATGAGAGGCCGCGAGCCGTTTCTCGAACAGGTCGGCCATCGTGTAGAGCTTCACCGGGCCGTAAGGTGACTGCGATGCATCCACCACCGCGCCGCTGCCGCGCCCGCCGCAGCCGATCAACGCGAGACGGATGGTGTTGTCACCTGCGGCATGGACGCGCGGGATGGCCACGCCTGCCAGCGCGGAGGCGGCCATCGCTTTCCCGCGCGACCCGGCAAACTCACGGCGCGTGGATGGTGAGGAATTCAACGGCGCTAAATCTCCGTCCACTGGCCGGGCACCGGCACGGGATAGCGGCCTTCGGCGTCGGCCTTGATCGGCGGCTCGCTGTCGTCGGTGAGGTTGTCAATGTTCGGGCAGAACTTGAAGTCGGACTTCATCGCCTCGTCCCACGTGATGACGCGGCCCATGTGGACGGCGGCGCGGCCCATGATGTCGGCGAGGTTGGACATCGCCGCGCGCTTGGCTTCGTTGTGCGGCTTGTTGTTGCGAATGGAATCGAACAAGTCGTCCCACTCCGCCTGCCAGGACGTGATCGGTTCCTTGTCAGCCTCCCACGCGATGTTGTCCGGCGCACAACGCTGGTCCTTGTAGGTGTGGACAGTGGCAGCGTGGATCGCGCCAGAGAACTGCGCGGCGCACTTGGTGCCGTGGACGAAGGTGTCGAACTCATAGAGGCACTTTGGGATGTAGCGCACCACGTCGTA
>Ga0163199_1002177_pt1 | contig 12034 bp, 11 predicted proteins | sample PL_2010_150m_FD_113537 | JGI IMG/M metagenome (GOLD analysis project Ga0163199, IMG submission 113537) | Freshwater microbial communities from Powell Lake, British Columbia, Canada to study Microbial Dark Matter (Phase II) - PL_2010_150m | ecosystem: Environmental > Aquatic > Freshwater > Lake ...
AGACCCAGCTACACCTCGACCGCTGCCTCACCTGCCGCGCGTGCGAGACGACCTGCCCGTCGGGCGTGCAGTACGGGCGTCTGTTGGACATCGTGCGCAACATCGTCGAGCAGCGTGTTGCACGCCCATGGTGGCAGCGGGCGCAGCGTGCCGCGCTCGCGAGCGTGCTGCCGCGAGCGTCGCTGTTCGCGTCTTTGCTCGGCCTGGGTCGGAGGGTGAAGAAGTTTTTGCCCGCGGCGCTCGCTGCCAAAGTGCCCGCAAGCGCGGCGCCGGCGCGCGCGTGGCCCGCGCCGCGTCACGCACGCCGCATGATCGCGCTCGCCGGCTGCGTGCAGCCGGCGCTGGCGCCGGACATCAACGCCGCGGCCGCGCGGGTGCTCGATCGCCTGGGCATTTCGCTCATTGAGGCTCAAGGTGCGGGCTGTTGCGGGGCCGTGCGTTATCACCTGAACCGGCAGAACGACGGTCTGGACGACATGCGCCGCCTGATCGATGTCTGGTGGCCGCTGATCGAGAGCGGCGTGGAATCCATCGTGATGACGGGCAGCGGCTGCGGCGCGATGGTCAGGGAGTATGCACATCTGTTCGACCGCGACCCCGCGTATCGCGACAAGGCAGCGCGGGTGAGCGCGATGACCCGCGACATCTGCGAGATAGTGGATGCGGAAATCGACCGGCTGCAGCCGCTCTTCGCGGGCAGGCCTGCGCGTCGGGTCGCGTTTCACCCGCCCTGCACGCTGCAGCACGGGCAGCAGATCCGCGGCGTGACCGAGCGCGTGATGCTTGCCGCCGGATTCGAACTCACACCGGTGCCGGATGCCCACCTGTGCTGCGGTTCGGCCGGCACCTACTCGATGCTGCAGCCGGATCTGTCGGCGCAACTGAAGCGCAACAAGCTCGCGGCGCTGGCCTCGGGCATGCCCGAGATGATCGTCAGCTCGAACATCGGCTGCCAGAGCCATCTCGCAGCGGGCGCGCAGGTGCCGGTGACGCACTGGATCGTGGCGATGGAAGAAAGGATGAACGCAGGGAATAGTTAAGAAAGTAGAACATTCTACTTGTGATAGCAAGGTGGTATGCGGTCTACAAGGCTAATGGAGTATCAATACTAATACACATATCGCGTCAGAATATTAATGGGCATCTTCTGTGGCGTACGGCCAGAGGGTGGCAGGAGGGGCCGTGGACAAGTTCGACCGGATCTACCAGCTTCATCACATCCTCGTCGGAAGAAGGACGCCGATCCCGTTCGAGGACCTGAAGGAGAGGCTCGGATGCTCCAAGGCGACCGCCTACCGTCTCATCCACGCGCTCGAACACTACCTCGACGCCCCCATCGAGCGCGACGAAGAACTGGGCGGTTTCCGCTACCGGCCCGATTCCGACGGTGGCGCTTTCGAGCTTCCGGGACTGTGGTTCAGCGCCCCGGAGCTTCAGGCGCTCATCGTGTTTCAGCGGCTGCTGCAGTCGCTCGACCCAGGGCTTCTCGACGAGCATCTCTCGCCGCTTGCCGGGCGGCTCGATGAACTTCTTCAGCACAAGCGACTCGGGCTCGGTGAAGCGGGGCGGCGAATCCGGATTCTCGGCATGGCCGCGCGGCCGACTGGCGACGGGTTTCAGGTCGCAGCCGGCGGCGTGCTGCAGCGTCGCCGGCTGAGCATCCGCTACCATTCGCGCGGTCGCGACGAACTCATCGAGCGGACCGTCTCTCCGCAGCGCCTCACCCACTACCGCGACAACTGGTACCTCGATGCCTGGGATCACTTGCGCAAGGGGCTGCGAAGCTTTTCGGTCGATCGCATCCGGCACGCAGCCGAACTCAAGGAATCCGCGCGCGACATTGCCGAGCGCGAGCTCGACGAACACTACGCGAGTGCTTACGGTATTTTCGCCGGCAAGGCGAACAAGACCGCTATCCTCCGTTTCTCCCCCGAGCGTGCCCGCTGGGTCGCGGATGAGCGCTGGCACCCGGAACAGGCAGGCCAGTACCTGACCGACGGGCGCTACGAGCTGCGCATCCCCTACCGCGATTCGCGGGAACTGGTCATGGACATCCTGCGGCACGGACCGGAGGTGGAGGTGGTTGAGCCGGAGGCGTTGCGTGCCGAACTGGCCGAGATCCTGCGGCGCACGCTGGCGCGATATGTCGCGTGACGGTGCGCGGTAAGGATTTGTCGCATGTTTTGAGACTGGCAGGGGCCATAATGGCCTCCACGTAGTCCAAGATGCCAAACAACAGATCCTTCTTTCAGTACTGGGGCAAGGCCGATCCGAACTATTCGGGCGAGCCGAAGTGGCATCCGTTGGCGTATCACTGCTTGGATGTGGCGGCAGTGGGCAGCGAATACTTGCATCGCGCGCCCTCTGTTCGTGCCTTGCTGATGCGAGTGCTGCGGATCGAGAAAGAAACGACAACGGAAGGCTGGCTGGCGTTCTGGCTCGCGCTGCACGACCTGGGAAAGTTCTCGGAGGCGTTTCAAGGCCAAAGGCCCGATCTTTTCATGGATTTACGCGGACGGCTGCCTGATCCGTCCAAGAGCTATCGGCTACGTCACGACAGTCTCGGCATGTTGTTCTGGAAAGAGGTGCTCGGTCCGAAGGCGGTGGAAGAAGCGTGGTTCGGTCCGGATTCGGAGAATGCACTTTACGGACTCGACTGCTGGGCGCGTGCCGTTACAGGGCATCACGGCCAGCCTCCACAGGAGGGCAGTGATTTCTGGGAGCAACACTTCGACCGTGTTCATGATCGTGACGCAATCTTGGCGTTCGTGACGGAAGTACGTGCACTACTGGTCGATGACGCTGTCGCGGAGATTCCGTCCGCTCTGGATGCCGAAAGCTTCTATCGGGCGAGCGTCGATCTCTCATGGTGGATCGCCGGGGTGGCAGTGCTTGCCGACTGGTTGGGCTCAAACACGAATTTCTTCGGCTATCGTGCTGATCCCGAGCACCCGATATCCTTAGCGGATTACTGGGAGTACGCAAAAAGACAGGCCGCTACAGCGCTCGATGCGAGCGGCGTGTTGCCGGTGAACAGCGAGCGTGCACTGAGCTTTACGGAGCTTTTCCCGAGTATCGTCACCCCTTCGCCGCTGCAAGACTGGGCCGCGACGGTCGCGTTGGCCCCCGGGCCGCAGATCCACCTATTGGAGGACGTAACCGGGGCCGGCAAGACCGAGGCGGCGGTGACGCTCGCCCACCGGCTGATAGTGGCGGGGTGCGCGGACGGTTTCTTCATTGGCTTGCCGACGATGGCGACTGCCAATGCGATGTACGGTCGTATCGCGCAAGTCTACGGCAAACTATTCTCGGAAAGTGCAAGCCTCGTGCTTGCGCATGGCCAACGCAGCCTCGTCGAAGCCTTTGGGGAATCGGTGGTGCCGTCCGGACCGCAAGAAAATGATGCACGGCAGGCTGACGACTCTGCCACCGCGCGCTGCTCGGCCTGGCTGGCCGACCACAACAAGCGTGCGCTTCTGGCACCCGCTGGCGTCGGTACGGTCGACCAGGCCCTTCTGGCAGTACTGCACAGCAAGCATCAGTCGCTGCGCTTGCTGGGATTGTTTCGCAAAGTGCTGGTCGTGGACGAAGTGCACGCATGCGACGCGTACATGCAAGGTGTGCTTGAAACGCTGCTCGAATTTCACGCACGTGCCGGCGGAAGTGCGATTCTATTGTCCGCGACGCTCCCACAGCGCATGAGGCAGGCCCTGCTGGACGCATTCGCGCGCGGGTGTCGGTCGGCGGCGCCTGCCGTGCAGGCACTGCAATACCCCTTGGCTACGTCGTGGCACAGCGCCGAACCGAAGACGCTGGTGGAAAAGGATCTGCGGACCCGAGAGGACGTGCGGCGCACGCTCGCTGTGAGTTACGTCTGCGACGAAGCGCAAATCGTTGCTGCCATCGAGGCCGCGCTGGCGTCCGGCAAGTGCGTGTGCTGGATGCGCAACACGGTTGCCGATGCCCTCGCCGCCTATGCGAAGTTCCGGGGCCGGATTCAGGCCGACAAGCTGACACTGTTCCATGCGCGATTCGCATTGCGGGATCGGCTTGATACCGAGGACAAGGTGCTTGCCTGCTTTGGCAAAGAGAGCGCGCCTGAGCAGCGCGCCGGTCGCTTGGTGATTGCCACTCAAGTTGCCGAGCAAAGCCTCGACGCCGACTGGGATTTTGTCGTTAGCGATCTCGCTCCGATCGACCGCTTGATCCAGCGCGCCGGCCGCATGCAACGTCATCCGCGTGATCAGCGCGGCGCGCGCCTGCGTGATCCCGAAGCGCGCGAACGGCGCGGCGAGCCCTGCCTGTGGGTATTTGGACCGGCATGGGAGGACGATCCGCCAGCCCGCTGGTTTAAGGCGATTTTTCCAAGGGCTTCCGGCGTTTACCCGCATCATGGGCAGCTCTGGCTGACAGCCAAGCTCCTGCAGGTTGGCCACATCACAATGCCGGACGATGCACGCCAACTGATCGAAAGCGTATTCGGGGACGCCACAGTTATCCCCGAAGGACTTCAGTCCAATGCCAACGCAGCGGAGGGACGGGGCTACGCTGATGCCAGCATCGCCCAGCAAAACACCGTGAATCTCGCAACGGGCTACGTGCGCGGTGGGATCGACTGGTGGTCTGAGGCCAAGACGCCATCCCGCCTCGGCGAGGCGAGTATGAATGTGCTGCTGGCGCGCTGGGAGGGTGACGGCCTGCGGCCGTGGGCAGATGGACAACACGGATGGGCGTACAGCAGCGTGCGTGTCGCCGAACGCTTGATCGCGGCGGCTGTAGAGCCATCCAGCCCGGCGCGTAAGGCGGCTCTGGAACAGCTTCTGCCGACGCTACCGAACAAGGGGCAGTGGTCGGTGCTTTTGGCATTGGACGATACTGCGCCAGGCTGGGTCGGCCAAGCGTGGAGTAAACCGCTGCGCGACAGGCCCGCGCAGAAGTTGACTTGGGCATACGATCGACAAATGGGATTGCGGCAAGTTGCAGAAAACGTTGAGGAGGATGAATGAATCTCTTGCATGAACCGTGGTTACCGGTGCGCCGCCGCGACGGCAGCCGAGAGTGGATCGTCCTGGATCGTTTGTCCGATCCCGATATCGTCGCCTTCGACGCCGCCCGGCCGGATTTCAACGGCGCGCTCGCGCAGTTCGCCATCGGACTGCTGCAGACTACAACGCCAATGGACAGCCCGATCGCTTGGAAGCAATTGTTTGTGAATCCGCCGGATGCTGTGACTTTGAACAACTGGTTTTCGCCGGCCGCGACGGCCTTCGAGTTCGACGGCGACGGGGCGAGGTTCATGCAGGATTTCAGCCTCAAACCGGACGAAGGCGCAGTGAATGGAATCGGTACGCTCCTGATTGAATCGCCCGGCGAGAATACGCTCAAGAATAACACCGACCATTTCATCAAGCGCGAACAGGTCGCGGCGATGTGTCCGCGCTGCGCCGCAATCGCATTGCTGACTCTCCAGATCAACGCGCCACCCGGTGGCGCAGGAAATCGGACGGGACTGCGCGGTGGTGGGCCGTTGACGACGTTGATCATCAGCCAACCGCAGCGAAGTCTTTGGCACGACCTTTGGCTCAACGTACGCGAGCGTTCGCTGTTTTTGGCGCAGGGCGGCAACGCGACAAAGAGCGCCCCGCACTTCTCCTTTCCGTGGCTTGCGGCCAACACTGCGATCCAGAAGGACGCTGGCGAAACGGCGCCAATTCAAGTGCACCCAGCGCACGTCTTTTGGGCCATGCCGCGCCGTATCCGGTTGGATTTCGACGCCGTCTCCACTGGCGATTGCGACATCTGCCATCAGCTCTCGGAGCGTCTTGTTCGACAGTACATCACCAAGAACTACGGTCTGAATTACAAGGGCGCTTGGGATCACCCGCTCTCGCCGTATTACGAAACAAAAGAGGGGTGGTTGCCTCTTCACCCCCAGCCCGGCGGCTTGGGATATCGGCATTGGCTTGCCTGGGTGCTGGGCATGCACACCGACAAAAAGAAACAACGACGGGCGCGCGTTGTCGATTACATCCTCGACCGCCAGCTCAAACAGATAGGTGGCGAGTTGCGCCTTTGGGCCTTCGGTTACGACATGGACAACATGAAGGCGCGCTGCTGGTACGAATCGACGCTGCCGCTGTTTGGCTTGGCGGACTGCGGGCCCGATGCGCAGCGGCACGTCGAGTCCGAAGTCGGTCTCTGGCTGGCGGGTGCGGAAATGGCTGCGTTCTACCTGCGCAGCGCAGTAAAGGACGCCTGGTTCAGCGTAGAGGCACGTGGCGACTTCAGTGCCATTGACGCGAGCTTTTGGGGCCGCACCGAGCCCGAATTCTATCGCCAGCTCAAGAGCCTGATTGAAGCCGTTCGGGACAATCGCGAACTGCACGCCATCCCGGTTCGCGAGGTTTGGCAGCGGCTGCTGATCAAAGCGGCTACCGATTTGTTCGATGAGGAATTCGTCGGCGCCGGCCAGATGGAGCGACAGAACCCCCATCGAATTGCGAAGGCATTCAAGCAGCTCCGCGGAAACCTGTACGGTCCAAAAATGCGGCAGACGCTTGGGCTGCCGCCGCTTGAAGGCAGCAAACCCAAGGAAATCATCAAAGCCGCGAAGGCGGCGGCGTAAGGAGGGAGTATGGCCATCCAATTCAATAAAGAAACCGGCATCGGCAAAGTTTTGCTCAACTGGTGGGAAGGATTGGAGGACGACCGCGCCAGCCGAGCAGTTCTACGTCGTGCCTCGTCCATTACTGCAGTATCGCTAACGCCGCCTTATCAGCGCTTATACCAGCGACTGCTCACCGTTGGCTGGCCTGAGAAGGCCGCGCCGTACCAGAACGACCGTCTTGCTGCCGTGGCCGGTCTGCTCGTCCATGTAGAGCAGAACGACGGGCGCGCACCCGCCAAGGCAATGAGCCAGAAAGAGTCTGGGCAAGATCGCCCAGCCGTCAGTGAACTGCGCTTCATGCGCCTGCTGGAGTCGCCAGATCTCGACGCCCTATTCATCGGCCTGCGCCGCGCGCTGCCGCTGGCGAAACACAGCGTGGACGTGCTGGCGCTGGCGAACGACGTTGTTCACTGGGGCGATGCCGTGAAGAAACGCTGGGCCTACGCTTACGAGTGGCCCGATAAGTCCAAAAGCTGAATTGCCGTTTAACCTATCCAAGGGAGTCGAATAATCATGTCCCGTTTCATCCAGCTTCATCTGCTTACCAACTACCCGCCGTCGAACTTGAACCGCGACGATACTGGGCGACCGAAAACCGCCCTTGTCGGGGATGCGACGCGCTTGCGCATTTCGTCCCAGAGCCAGAAGCGGGCCTGGAGAACGTCAGACATCTTCGAGGTTTCGTTGGCTGGGCATCTCGGCACGCGCACCAAGATGATGGGAAAAGAGATCTTTTCCGCGCTCAAGGATGCTGGCGTCGCCGAAAAGGCGGCACGCGATTGGACCAAGGCTATCGCTACACGATTCGGCAAGTTGAAGTCCGACAAGAAGACCGATAAGGACGAGGATTTGCAGATCGAGCAACTCGCCCACTTCAGTCCAGAGGAAAGGGCGGCAATCGACGCCTTGGTCAAGACCTGTGCCGAACGCAAGAGCGCACCGACCGAGGACGAATTGAAGCTCCTGTCCAAGCCCAAGAACGCGGTCGATATCGCCATGTTCGGCCGCATGCTTGCCGATTCCCCGGCATACAACATGGAAGCTGCGGTGCAGGTGGCGCATGCAATCACGGTTCACAAGACGGCGGTCGAAGACGACTATTTCAGCGCTGTCGATGATCTAAACAAAGGCCTCGAAGACAAGGGCGCCGGCCACATTGGTGAGCGTGGTTATGGTGCCGGCCTGTTCTACCTCTATCTCTGCATCAACCGCGAATTGCTGAAGGAGAATCTCGGCGGCGACGAAACGCTGACCGGCAAGGCCATGAAGGCGTTGATCCACGCCGTGACAAAGGTGTCGCCGACCGGCATGCAGAACAGCCACGCCTCGCGCGCCTATGCAAGCTACGTACTGGCCGAGAAGGGCGACCAGCAGCCGCGCTCTCTGGCGCAGGCGTTTCTCAAGCCAGTGAAGCCATTCGACGACGAGGACATGTTCGACAAGTCAGTGAAGGCCATCACGAAGCGCCGCGAGAATTTCGACAAGGTCTACGGTGCCTGCGCCGATGCTCGGTACGAGATCAACGTCGAAAAAGGCGAGGGATCGCTGGCGGAACTGGTCGCCTTCGTACAGGAGTGAGCGACATGGAGTTCCTGGCCTTTCAACTACAGGCGCCGATGTCGTCGTGGGGCGATACGGCGGTCGGCGAGTATCGCGGCAGTTACGATTACCCCAGCGAGTCGGCACTGATCGGGCTGCTTGGCGCGGCGATCGGCATCCGTCGCGAGGACGAGGCTGGTCATGCGGCACTAAGAGAGGGCTATGGATTTGCCGTGGGTGTCCAGTCTGCCGGCAGACTGCTCCGCGATTATCACACCGCCCAAGTGCCGGGGCGAGTGGCACTGAAAGGTCGGCCGCATGCCACGCGCCGCGATGAGTTGGCCGTGCCGAAGGCCGATCTGAACACGATTCTGTCCACCCGCGACTACCGCCAGGACGCCGCCAGCCTCATTGCGGTTCAATCGCGTGGCGACGCACCGTACGCGCTGGAAGTTTTGGCCGATAAGCTCCGCCAACCTCATTTCGTGCTCTACCTCGGTCGCAAGTCCTGCCCGCCCGCGGCACCGCTTCATCCGCAGGTCATCGACGCCGACTCGGCACTCGCCGCATTCAGTGAGTACTGCACGCGACTCAACGCCCAGCGCGAGGCGCACAAGGATCGACGTGGCCGTGTGCCGCTGGAGCCGACTGGCAAGGTGATCCGCCTCGTATGGGGCGATGGGGTCGAAGCTGGTGTTGCCGCGGATCTCAGCGCACCGCGAAAGGATCGGCTGATCCGACGGCAGGGTTGGCAGTTCGGCGACCGGACGGAACATACGGCGCTACTGGAAGTGGGAGACTGAACATGTATTTCAGCTTGATCAAACCCGGGGCGGGGCGGGAGCGCGACGCGGCCCACGAATGGGCGAGCGGTCCATATACCGAACATCAGTGGCTGTGGCGACTCTTTCCTGCGCCGGATGGAAGCCCGCGCGACTTCCTGTATCGCCGACGGGATGTTGAGGGCATGCCGCGATTTTACGTGGTATCGAAACGGCCGCCGAAGGGGCAAAGCTCGGTATGGAGCATTCAGACCCAAGGTTACGCGCCCAAGCTGGAGGCGGGTGCTCGCTTGCGTTTCGATCTTCGCGCCAATCCGGTGGTTACTCACGGCCATGACGGCAAGTCGAAGCGCCACGATGTCGTGATGCAGGAAAAAACGCGGTTGCTTCGCGAACGTGGCCTTGCCCGCTGGCAAGATTGGCAGGGCGAGGACAGGCCGGCACTCTACACGCTAGTCCGGGAGACCTGCGGCGCCTGGTTGAAGTCACGCGCCTCGCGTCTTGGGTTCGAGATCGATGAAGAGAGTCTTGCGGTGGATGGCTACCAGCAACATGCCGAGCAGAAAGGCCGGATGCGCTTCAGTACGGTGGATTTCAGCGGTGAGCTGACCGTTGCCGACCCCGCCGCGTTCGGCGTGGCGCTGCGCGACGGCATCGGCCCCGCCAAAGCCTTCGGCTGCGGGCTGATGCTGGTGCGGCGGATCTCATAATGCGGATCGTGAGTGAATCTGAAGCGATTGTCGGCTAAGGGCACTCACTGTGCTAGCATTCCCCGCATACACCTACGTCTGACGGAGGTACCATGGGCGCAATCTCAATCGAGGAACTGATCAAGAGCCCCGCCGGGTTGATCGCGGAGGCGGAGAGCGGGCAGGTGGCGATCGTCACCAAGGACGGGCGCCCTCTGTTCTTGGCCGTGCCCTACGATGAGCGTCTGGCGAAGGAAGATGTGCACGTTGCGGTGGCGGTTCGCCTTTACGAGAATGAAGTCATCAGTCTCGGCAAGGCCGCCGGAATCGCTGGGTTTCCGCTCAGCGAGTTCATCGACCGGCTCGGCGCGCTGAATATTCCCGTGATACGGTATCCGGCCGAGGATCTGAAGCGGGAGATCGCTGAGTTTGGCTGAAATCGTCGTCGCGGATGCTGGTCCGCTGATCGCGCTCGGTCGGCTCCGCAAGCTGGAGCTTCTTGCAGGCGTATTCGAGAAAGTCATCGTTCCCCCTGCCGTCCTTGACGAGACGCAGTATCGCGCTGATCTCGCCGATGCTCAGGCCATCTTTGCCGCCCGGCAGTCCGGGTTGCTCGTCGTGGACGGTTCGCCTGGCGACCCCGCGATACTTCCTTCCGATGCCAATCTCGGCGTAGGGGAGGCCGCAGCAATCTGCCTTGCGGCTGCACTTGGGCACGGGGTCCTGATGGACGAGAAGCTCGGTCGCGCGGTGGCCGAGAAACTCAAGCTCAGGGTAATCGGCACCGTCGGTGTCCTGCTCATCGCGCGCAAACGCAGGTTGATTCCGGTCGTCAAGCCGCTGCTGGAAGAACTCAACGCCTCGGGACATCATCTCTCCACGGCGTTGATTCAAGAGGCGCTGCGTCAGGTCGGTGAGTGATTGGTCCCCGGACGCTTGTCGCAATTCATGGCGCAGATTCTTCCCCCGCTCAAGCCGATTCCCATCAAAGACCGGCTCTCTGTTCTCTACGTCGAGAAAGGCCATCTCGATGTGCTCGACGGCGCCTTTGTCGTCGTCGACAAGACCGGCGTGCGCACGCATATCCCCGTTGGCGGCGTAGCCTGCCTGATGCTCGAACCGGGTACGCGCGTGTCCCACGCGGCATGCGCGCTGGCGGGGCGTGTGGGCACGCTGCTGGTGTGGATCGGAGAAGCCGGTGTCCGGCTCTATTCGGCAGGCCAGCCGGGCGGGGCGCGCGCCGATCGCCTGCTCTACCAGGCGAAACTCGCGCTGGATGCCGATCTCAGGCTGATGGTCGTGCGGAATATGTATGCGATGCGATTCGGGGAAGCGCCTCCGCAGCGCCGATCGGTCGAGCAACTTCGCGGCATCGAGGGCGCGCGCGTGCGCGAAATGTACAAGCGGATCGCGACGAAATACGGTGTCGAATGGAGAGCAAGGAATTACGACACTCACGCCTGGGATGCAGGTGATCTGCCGAATCGATGTCTATCCGCCGCCACTTCGTGTTTGTACGGCGTCACCGAAGCGGCGGTCCTTGCCGCCGGCTACGCGCCTGCGGTCGGGTTCATCCATACCGGAAAGCCGTTGTCATTCGTCTACGATGTTGCCGACGTGTACAAATTCGAGACGGTCGTGCCGGTCGCTTTTCGGATCGCGGCGCGCAGTCCCGGAAACCCTGAGCAACAGGTGCGTCTTGCCTGCCGGGACATCTTCCGCGAGACCCGCTTGCTGGAGCGCATCATTCCCGGAATCGAGGAAATGCTTGCCGCGGGCGGCATAGAACCTCCGGCGCCGCCTGAAGACGCCGTAGGCCCCGCGATCCCCAATCCGGAGTCACTCGGCGATGCTGGTCATCGTTCTTGAGAATGCCCCGCCCAGATTGCGGGGTCGCCTTGCGATCTGGCTGCTGGAGGTTCGCGCCGGGGTGTACGTGGGCAACTATTCGGCCAGAGTGCGCGACCATATCTGGAAGCAAGTTGAAGAAGGCATCGAGGATGGCAACGCGGTGATGGCCTGGCGCGTCAATAATGAGGCCGGATTCGATTTTGTTACGCTTGGGACGAACAGAAGAATCCCGGTAATGCTGGACGGCGCAAAACTTGTTTCGTTTCTCCCGGAAAATCCGGGCAATGCTCTTTAACAATTCAGAGTTGCAGGATAATCGTGCCTCGATTACCTTGGTTTGGCCATGGGTTTTCTTGGTAGATTAGCTGCTCGTTGAATTTCGACGGTAATTCAACGAAGTGGAAGAAGTGTGTTCCCCACGCGTGTGGGGATGAACCGGTGGCGAAGATCACGGTGCTGCGCAACGAGGTGTGTTCCCCACGCGTGTGGGGATGAACCGGTAGTAC
>Ga0163199_1002178_pt1 | contig 12030 bp, 8 predicted proteins | sample PL_2010_150m_FD_113537 | JGI IMG/M metagenome (GOLD analysis project Ga0163199, IMG submission 113537) | Freshwater microbial communities from Powell Lake, British Columbia, Canada to study Microbial Dark Matter (Phase II) - PL_2010_150m | ecosystem: Environmental > Aquatic > Freshwater > Lake ...
CAAAGAGGATGACCGGCCGCTCCGCCTTCAGGTCGTGAACGGCGCGCCACAGCCGCTTGCGCTCCTTCATGACCGGCAGCGACGCAAGCTCCATCCACTGCGTCGCTAGGCCCCGGATGATGTTGCGGTCTTTCTGGGAGATCATATTGCCTCCTGCGGGTCACCAATCCACCACCGAGCCGTCGTCGGGGTCGTAGGTTTCGGGATTGCGCCAGTCGTGGTTGATCTTGCCGGCCAGCGCGTTCTCGTCTAGTTCGATGCCCAAGCCCGGCCCGGTCGGAACCGCGATGTAGCCTTTCTCGACGCGGAACGGAGTTTTGAGATAGCCTTCGCCCAGCGATGCCTGCTCCTGGCAGAGGAAGTTTGGAATCGAAGCGGCCAGTTGCAAACCGGCGGCGAGGGAGATCGGCCCCAGCGGATTGTGCGGCGCGATCGGCACGTAGTAAGCCTCAGCCATACCCGCGATTAGCCGGCATTCCGTGATGCCGCCCGCGTGGCAAAGGTCCGGCTGGAGGATGCTCGCGGCGCGTTTTTCCAGAATCTCGCGGAAGCCCCACTTGGTGAAGATGCGCTCGCCGGTGGCGATCGGCAGATGCGTCCCGCGCGCGATGTCCGCCAGCGCGTCCACGTTCTGGCACTGCACCGGTTCCTCGATGAAGAACGGCTGATACGGCTCCAGCGCTTTGATCAACAGCTTCGAGGTCTGCGGCTGGATGGCACCGTGAAAATCTATCGCGATGTCCGCGCCGGGACCAGCCGCTTCGCGTTTGGCGGCGAACTGCGCGACAGCGCGGTCCACCACCTCCTTGCTGGCGATGTATTTGCCGCTGCGCCCCAGACCGAGGCCGGTCTTGAACGTCGTGAAGCCCAGCGCCTTCTTCTTGACGATGTCCTCGGGACTGCCCGCGCTGGCATAAACACGCACGCGGTCGCGCGTCGGCCCGCCGAGCAGTTCATAGACGGGGACGCCGAGCGCCTTTCCTTTGATGTCCCACAGCGCCTGGTCAATGCCGCTCAACGCGCTGGTGAGAATCGGCCCGCCCCGGTAGAACGCGTGCCGGTAGATGGCCTGCCAATGATGCACGACGCGGCGCGGGTCTTTGCCGACGAGATAAGGCGCGATTTCCTCGACGGCGGCCTTGCACGTCAACGCGCGGCCTTCCAGGATCGGCTCGCCGAGACCGACGATGCCGGCGTTGGTGTGGACCTTGAGGAAAAGCCAGCGTGGTTTGACCAGGAAGGTTTCCAGCTTGGTGATCTTCAGCGAATCGCGCGGCGCGATGGGGGCGTCCTTGGCGTGGGCTTGCTCGGCGGCTTCCAAGCTGGAGAACAACATCCCCAAGCCGACGGCACCAAATACCTTCCCGGCCGCCTCGCGGCGCGACAGGCATGACTTGGTCTTCGTCTTCATTTCTTGTCAGCCTCTTTGTTCATCATGTTCTTCGCGCGCGCGGCGAGCGCATCGGCAATGCGCCGACCGGCTTCCCGATATTTCTCGCGCGTCATGACGGTCTTCTGGATGATGCCATACGGCGTTTCCAATGCGACACCGGGGATTTTCATTTCCTCCTGACAAAAGCCGCCAAAGCGCGGCGTGTTCCAGCGCGAGTTGTAGTCACCGGAGCGGGTGAACTTCGCTGCCGCAAACTCCGGCCCCAACGCTTCGCCCACCGCGGCGGCCCACTCCGTCGCCAGCTTCGCCACGTCCGGCAGTTTCTCCGACGCGTGAACGAAGGCATAGACGCCCTCCGCCTCGCTCGCGCCCGGTGCGTGGAAATCGAAACCCGCCAGCGGCCGGCAGCGTTTCGACCAGCGGCGCACGTCCTGTTGGAACACCAGCGTCTCGTGGCGCATCGGCGGGCTGCCCCACGCGCGATTCACGTCGTAAGGGAAGTTGTCCTTGCCGTAGTCGCCCTGCTCGACGCCGTCTATATTCGCCAGTGGCACGGCCCACACCAACGGCGCCGCATCGCCCAGCTCCGCAAACCGCCGCAGCACGCCGTCGAGCACCCACGAGCCACTGACCTCGCCGGAATGCTGGCGCGCCATGAGATACAGCCCCAGCCGGTCGCCTTTTGCTTTACCGTAATCGTTGCTCAATCGCAGCAGCGGCCGGCCACCCTGGCTGACGCCAAGCGTGTCCACGCGCCAGTAACCGCCCGTCTGCTTGACCAGCCGATCCAGATCGTCGCGCCCGTAGGGAAACGCGAAAGCGAAGTCCAGCGACGGCTTGGCCACGTTGAGCGTCCACGCGGCTTGCCGGCGGCCATCGGGAAGCTCGATCGCTTCCGGCGCGCCGGTCCGTTCCCAGTCTCCGCCCGCGGGACGGAACACCGGCCGAAAATCAGCCGCCCGCCCGCCGCCGAGCATCGTCTCCGGGCATTCGAGCACGAGCCGCACCCGCCCCAGCGCGCCGCCGCTCGAATGCGGCCGGCACACGCGGAAACAAAACCACAAGCACTCCGGCCCGCCATGCGGGTCCGGTGTGAAGCGCACCTCCGTCATCGGCCCGTCCTTCTGCACGCGCACATTGGTCGCGTTGCCGAAGGGAACGTCGGTCCTGACAATGATACCGGAGCTTGCCGCCAGCGCGGTCGTGGCGCTCAAGATCGTGGCGAGGGCGAGGATTGGCGTTCGTTTCATGTGTTTTCCTTCGCGATGAAAATGGGCGGAGCCATGCGGCAGACGCGAGTTTGCCAGCGAAGCCCGTTTGCGCGCCACAACAATTTCCTTGTCCGGCTCGTTGTTGGCGCAAGCTGTCGCGCGGAAACTGAGCGGATCAACACACGGCACACTGCGCCGCCGCGCGTCACAGCGTCCACGGTGCGCGCAGAGCACGACGCATCATGCGGACGGCGGAATCGTCGCCGACAATGGTCTCCTTCTTGGGATCCCACTTGATCTTGCGGCCGGTGCGGATGCAGATGTCGCCGAGGTGACTGATGAAGTCGGACTGCAAGGCCGAGTTGATGTTGCTGGCGGGCGTGCGGCGGGTCAGGACGCAGTTGAGGAAATCGCCATAGTGGTTGTTCTCTTGAAGCAGGTGGATTTCGCCTGGCTCGATCTTCACCTCCAGCAACGAGGCCGGCTCGGCGGCCAGCGTCTGGCGACCGCGGCCGACGGCGATCCAGCCTTTCGTGCCGACGAACGTCGTCAGGTCGGAGCCGGGCTTGAGCGTGAACTCCGCGCCGCTGGCGTAACGACCGCGCACGTCCCAATCCATGACGGTATCGAAGAGTCCCTCGGTCGGGATCACGCCGGTGCCCTCGTATTCCACAGGAATGTGCGGGTAACCCCAATGCGCAATGTCCAGCGGATGCGCGCCCCAGCCAGCGATGAAGCCGATGGCGTAGTCGTAGATGTGATAGACACCCTTGCCTGAGCCGCCGCCCAGACAACGGTCGTGGCAGAACGGCGTCACCGGCGCGGGGCCGAGCCAGAGGTCGTAGTCAACACCCTCCGCCACCGGCTCCGGCTTGGCGACGCCTCCGCGCTGGCCGTTGGGCGCGACGACGTGGACGGCCTTGATGTCGCCGATGTAGCCGTTGCGGACCAGTTCGCACGCGAAGCCGCAATGCTGGCTGAACGACCGCTGCTGCGTGCCGTATTGGAACACCGCGCTGTGCAGGTGGACCGTCTCGCGCATCGCCTTGTTGTGCTCCATGCTGATGCCGAGCGGCTTCTCCACATAGACATCCTTGCCCGCGCGCACCGCGGCGATGGCCGCCGGCACGTGCCAATGGTCGGGCGTGGCGACGACGACGGCATCAATGTCGTCGCACGCGATCATCTCGCGGAAGTCGTTGTAGGTGCGACAGCCTTTGTAGCCACTGCGGTCGCGGTCGGCGGCGTAACGTTGCTCGACGCGCTTGGCGGCAGCTTCGCGACGGTCCTTGATCGGGTCGCACGTGGCGACGCTCTGCCCCTGCGCGCAGCCGAGGAAGCCGTTGAGCAAACCGGTGCCCTGGCCGCCGACGCCGATGTGGCCGACGTTGACGCGCTTGCTCGGGGCGTTGGCGCCCAGCAGGCGCGCGGGAATGAGGTTCGGCAAAGCCAGCGCCGCGCCGGCGGCGGACGTGCGTTGGAGAAACTGACGACGAGTGATTTGATTCATGACGTGCTCCTTCTCAAAGCTGCTGCATCTTGCTGAACTGCGCCCATTCCTTCTCGACCGCTGCCTTTTCAAACGCGCCGGTGTGGACCAGCATCCGATAGCGCAGCGTGAGTGCGCCGCCGGCCGGCAGCGTGAACGGTTCGTTGAAAATCAGCGCGGGGCTGAAGTAAGGCATCCCCGCCGCGACATACCACGGCGTCGGATGGCGCGGATTCGCCGGGTGATCGAACACCGTCATGCCGCCCTCGACGCCTCCGGCGGTCTTTCCGCTGAAGTCCATCCATCGCGCCGGCTTGCCGTGTATCGCCTCCTGACCGGTCGCGCCTTCGCTGTTGGTGAACGTCCAGCCGCGCGTCGCCGCCGCCATCCGCAGCGAGAGGCCCGCGTAACCGCCATGCCCCTTGCCGTCCGGCTGGCCGGGGAGCGGCGTGCGGTCCAGCTTCACTTCCTTGTCCGTGGCGGTGAACGTGGACTCCCAGTCAATGCGATAGCTCTTCGCCGCGTCCGGCGCGCTGAGCACGATCACGCGTTTCTCGCAAAGCACCGGCGGGGCGTCGGGCGGATGGCTACTCAGTTCCATCTCGACGCGAGCCGAGCCGTCCTGTTTGAAGGTGGTCTTCGTCGCGACGAGGTCCGTGCGGCCCGCACTGAGTCCGGTCTTCTTGTCCTCCTCCCAGTAGTTCAATCCGTTGATCGTCTTCCACGACCACCAGAGCGCGCGGTGCCAGACGTGGTCCGCCGGACGGAGTGCGGTCAGTTCCGTGCCGTCGGGCAGCGCGAGCGGATGGAAATACGGTTTGCCCTCCTTGGGATCGAAGTTCAGCCGCCACATTGCCTGGCCGTCGCGGAGGAACGCCAGCGAGGTGTCGGTGCGCTCCATGCGGAGGCCGGATTCCTTCTTCGCCGGCTTCTTCTTCGGCGCGGCGGCGGGCAGGCTGTAGATGCCCAACTCGCGAATCGCTGGACTTTGACCGTAATAGCCGGTGATTTTCAACTCGACCGTCGAGCACTCTGTCGGCGGCAACGCCAGCGTCAGCAGGTTCTCCTTATACTCCGCGCCCTCGACCTTCTTGACGACCTTGCCATCGCAGATCACCTCGAAGTCCTTCGGTGCGTAGTTGTGGTGGCCAAAGCCGAGGATACGCAGACATGCCACCGTCGCGCGTTCCTTGAGCTGGATGCGGATGTGATAGAGCTTCTGCTGGTCCGTCTCGTCCCAATAGGTGGATGGATTCCCGTCAATCGCCGCGAACGGCGGCTGGCCCTGGCCATCCGGCGAGAGGCCGTCGAGATTTGTCGCCTTGCCGCCGCGCGCGAGGTTGTCCGGCGCGTCGAAGAGCTTCACCACGCTATCCGTGAAAGCCGGCCCGCCGCTACGCGCGGCCCGCTCCTTCGCCCCGGTCTTGATCTGCTGGATCGCCGCCTTCGCCTCCGCGGCCAGTTCCGGGTCCTTCAGACACGCCTCGGCTGCCTTGAGCGCCGCCGCGCCGTGGAAATTTCCCAGCGCGCCGAGCAACGCCCGTCGCTCGCCCACGCCGCCGCCTGCCGCCAGCGCGCCCGAGAGCAGCTTGACCACGTCCGCCGGCGGCCGGTCCTTCGCCAGCGGCGCGAGCTTCGCGACGCCGCGCAGCGCGAACGCCTTGCACTTCGCGTCTTCGGTCGCCGCCGCGAACGCGGCCAGTTCGTCCAGCGGCGCCGCGTCGGACCACTCCGCCAGCGCGCGCACCGCCGCGAGCCGCTGCTCCACGTCGCCGGACTTCATCGCGCTGCGAACCGCCTCCAGCGCCTGCGGGCCGCCGACGCCGCCGAGCACGCCGAGCAATGCCGCCTTCTTCGCCGCCGACGCCGGGCCGAACGCCGCGAGCACCGGCTCCAACGTGCCCTCACGCCGGCAAATCGCCACGAGCGCCGCTTCCGCCGCCTGGCTGTGCTCCGCCATCGCGAGCAGCGGCGCGCATGTCGTCTTGTCGCCCAGCTTGCCGAGCGCGGCGATTGCCTCCTTGCGCACGCCGTCGTCCTTGCCGCGGCTGGCCTCGATCAACGCCGGCAGCGCGGACTTCGCATTGCGCGCCACGAGCGCGCGGATCAACTCCCGCTGCACCGCCGGGACCGCCTGCTTCAACTCCGCGGTCATCGCCGCCTCCACGCCGCCGCCGCGTAGCCGGGCCAGCGACGCGACGATGATCTTCCGCTCGTCGTCGGTGGCCTCCTCGGCCTGCTTCGCCAGGAAAGCGACGATGGAATCGTTGCCCACCACGCCGAACGCCGCCAGCGCCGCCTCGCGCACGGACGGCTCCTTGCTCTCCACGGCGTCCGCGATCACCGGCAATGCCGCCGCATCGCCGCGCTCGCTCAGCAGCACGATCACCTGCACCTGCAAATCAGCGGAAAGCTTCTTCATGCGCTCCGTGGCGCCCATCACCAGCGCCGGGCTGTGCGTGGAGCGCAACGCGCGGACCGCCGCCGTCTGCTTCGTCCGGTCGCCGCTCCCCAGCGCGGCGAGAATCAGCTCCTCGCCCTTCTCGCCGAGCGTGCCGGCCCACGCCGGAAACGCCGCGATGCGGATGAACGCCGGCTGGTTCGCGCGGCAGAGCTTCTCCAGAATCGGCATGGCGTCTTTCGGCTGCAACCGTTCCGCGCACCGCAGCAGCGCAACGCTCAGGCGCGGCTTCAACGCCGCCGGCACTTTTCCGTCCGCCGCCATCAACGCGCCAGTCGCCTCCGCGCCGCCGATTTTGCCGAGCGCCTCCATCGCCGCGCCCGTCGTCGCGGCGTCGGCGTCGGTCAGAAGTTTGGCGATGTCGGCCACGGCCTTCGCGTCGCGGCGAGCGGCGAGAGAGTTGATCAGACTGACGCGCGCCTCGCCGGAAGCCGCCGCCAACGCTGCGCGCATCGCCGCCAGCGGCTCGTCGCCGGGAATCCGCTCCAGCGCGAGCCGAGCCGGATAGCCGAGGTCTTTGTCGCTGACCAGCTTCGCCAGCGCGGGCACTTCGCTGGCGGAGCCAACGATGGAAAGCTGCCAGCACGCGGCTTGCTTCGCCTCAACCGTCGCGCCGGAGCCGAGCAACGCGACGAGCTTCGCGGCGAGCGTTTTCTTCGCCGCCGGGTCGGTGGAAGCGGCGGCGGCCAGTTTTTCGAGCGCGAGCACCGGCTCGCGGCTGTCGCCGAAACAATACGCCGCCAGTTCCTTCAGCACCGCGTCCGGGTCGGCTGGCTTCGGCGCAGCGAGCGTGGCGTTGCCGGTGGCGGCCCACTCCGTGCCGCGCAGCAGCAGCGTCTGGAAGCCGGGCGTGGCCATGAACGCGGCGTTGTGACCGAGCAGCAGCGCGAAGCCGCGGCCCTTGCCAAACGCGGTGGTAACGGCGAGCGGCTGGTCGTCGCCGGTGGCCAGCACTTTCGCGGCGGGATGAATGCCGGGCTTCATCCAAAGCTCGTCGGTGGTCCTGAACGGCTCCAGGCCGCGCGTGACCGGATGCGCGGGGTCGGTGAACTTGACGGTGAACTCGTGCGGCTTGCCGTGGCCGGTCTCGCGGAGTTTCCACGACGCGCCGCCGGCCTGCTGGTATTCCGGCCAGTCGTAGAAGGTGGAGTTGCCGGCGTGGATGACGACGAGGCCCTTGCCGCCGCGGATGAAATCGAGATACGCCGTGCGGGTCGCGGCGGGCCAGTTGGTGACGGCGACCTTGCCCCACGCGTTCCAGTTGCTCAGCAGCGCGTCGTATTTGGCGAACGTGGCGGCGTCGCACTGCTCTGGATGCTCCGTCACGTCCACCGTGAAGCGCCCGCTCGCGGTGAGAATCTCCTTCAGCTTCGGCGTCGTCTCTTTCCAGTTGTGGTTGTTCTGGCCGGAGAGGATCAGCACGCGGATCGGCTCCGCCGCGGGCAGTTGGGCAGCGAGCACAGCGGCGGCAATGGCGGGAAGGAGCTTCGTTCGAAAGAAAGGCGTTGTTCTCATGGCGCTGAACCTCATGATGTTGGCGGACGGCTCTGTTATGAGCGCGCGGAGAATACACGCTCCGACGCCGTTCGTCTTGCGGATTTTGCCGGTGAAGGATTTTGCAAACCGCGACGGCGACCGTCGCGCTGGCGGAGACTGTGACTTGACGCTTGGCCCAAAGTGCGGGAAGATGACGGCGTCGTGAATGACAGGCTGTAGGCGGAGGCTGTGAAACGGCCGTGCATCACGCGCAAACAAGCCGACAAAGAATGCTCATCATGAGAGCCAAGTTGCTGCTGATAACAACGCTTCTGGTTGCTGCGACGCAGGCGGCGTTGGCGGAAGGGGCGGTGAAGGCGGCGGACGCGACCCCGATCGAGTGGCCGCCGTATGTCGCCCTGATGAAGTCGGTCGAACTCCCGGCCATGACCGAAAGCGGGCAGATGCGCATGGCCAAGGTCCCGCAAGGCGCGATGGTCCAGCTCGTCAAGGTGGACGGCGACCGCGTGGAGGTGCTCCACCAAAACCTCACGATACGGTTGCCTGCGGTGATGACGGATCTTTCGATCCGCGTGCAGGCCCGGAAACAGATGGCTGCCGCCGGACAGAAATTCTCCGCGCCGCCCCCGCAGGAAACGCCGGCAGCGGCAGCGCCGCCGAGCCAGCCTACGCAGGACACCAAGACTTTCATCGAAGGCTCCATGAGCGGGGAAACTTTCAAAGCGGCGGGGCTGGACAAGCTTTCGCCCGCTGAATTGCAGTTGCTGGACAAATGGTTTCTGGACATCCTGCTCGCCTCGAAGCGGGGAACCGTGCTTTCACAACCGAGCGACCCGGCGCTTGCCGCGACGGGCAAAAAGGCCGGCAGCGTCGAGCGCGCTTTGCTGATCAAGAATTTCAACGGCGATAAAGTGCTGGTCCAGCGGACGAATGGCGAGAAGTGGATGCTGAAGGCCAAGACCTGGTGCCGCTGGTCGTGGAGATACGAGGGGCGCTACGTCTGCCTGGTCTTCGGCGCCGGGACATCGCAACTGATCAACGACTACGGCGAGAGCTACGATTTCTGGACCGAGAAACAGATCGAGTAGCCGGGGACCAGGGAACGTTGACGCGGCGGGCGCGGGCTTGGAGCGCGCTAGCTCGGCCTGTGAGCGTTGATGATGACAATCGCTTCCAGCTTCAAGGTGGTTGGAAACACCAGTTCTCGAAACAGTTGCTCGGCGATGTTGGGATCGAGTTTGACGGCGGTGGCTTTCCATCGGACTCTCTGAATCACGGCTCTTTCCTGCTCTTCGTCTTTGAGCAATCCCGCCAACCTGTCCACGGCTTTTTCCTGGACTTCGGCTTTGTAGTGCGCGCGGGTGTCCTGGTCGGCGTCGCTCAGTTTCCTCTCGCCGACGGAGATTCCCGCCTCGTGGATTCTTTTCGATAAGAACCACAGGGCGTCCAGGTCGCCGCGGCACGCGTCGAAGTAGGTCTTGGGGTCGTCTCCCGCAAGGCACAATTGCTGAAGGACCCGCACGTATCCCTGCCGGAGGTCGCCGGTCACATCCAGGGAGGAAATGTTGGTGCTCGGCAGCCAGAGGGTGCTCAGCGGCCTCTCGCCGTGTTTGTAGCTTCCCGACAAGGCCCGCCCGAATTCCTTCCGATACAACCTGATGTCGAACCGGCTCAGGCCGATCAGCGGAATCCTGGAATACAGCCGGCTGTTGAACGGAAGGCTGATCCGAAACCTCAGCGCCCTCAGAATCGGCTCTTCGGACTCGGCCAGACCTTCTCGTAATGCAATAAGAGCAGCGGTGGTGCTTCCCATTCAAACTCCGATGTGTTGGTTTGTCTGGTTGTTGCTCATTGGCGCATTTCCGCAAAACTCCTGCCTGCAGCCGCAGCTTGCGGGCCATTGTTATCCAAGGCTTGTGGCCGCTCGTCAATTCGCAATTTTGCGTCTTCGTCCGCCGTTCGGCGTCCGCCCGGCGCGCGGTGGCAAGAGAGCATGACAAATCCCGCCGCCGCGGGTAATGTGACGCCGTGGTTTTCCGAACGACACCATCATGAACAGAGCGGTCACCAGCCATCAGGCGGTTTATCGCGAGGCGGGCAAGACTTACCACGCGGACAGTTGCCAGCCGCTGGTGGCGGCGGCGCGCGCGGGCCAGGTGCGGCTCAGCGCGCTGGCCCGCGAGGGTTATCCGGGACGGCGGCTGGGGCGCGAACAACTGCCGGGCGTGCGCAGCGTCGGCTACTGGGACGCCGGGCCAAAGCAACGGTGGGGACTTCCGGTTCACCGCAACGAAGGCGTTGAGATCGCGTTCATGGCGAGCGGGCAGACGACGGTGTTCGTCGAGTCGAACCGGCAGACGCTGGCGCACGACCAGTTTATGATCACGCGCCCGTGGCAGCCGCATCAACTCGGCGACCCGTGCATCGGCTCCAGCAAGCTCGCATGGTTTATCCTCGACGTTGGCGTGCGCCGGCCGCACCAGACGTGGACGTGGCCGCCGTGGATCGTGCTCAACCGCGAGGACCTGGGTTTCCTGACGCGGTGTCTGCGCCAGAACGAGCAATACGTCTGGCCCGGCTCGGAGGAAATGCGACGGTGTTTCCTCGGCATCGCGCAGGCGGTGGACGAGGACCGCGGCGGCAGCCGGTGCTCGCGGTTGGCGGTGCTCATCAACGAGGCGCTGCTGGCGTTGCTGGAGATTTTCCGCAAGCGGAAGATTCCTCTGCGCGAGTCGCTGACCAGCGCCGAGCGGACGCTGCGTCTGTTCCTCGGCGAACTGGCGGCGTCGCTCGACCAGCCGTGGACGCTTGAATCCATGGCGGAAAGCTGTCACATGGGAGTGACGCAGTTTGTGCATCACTTTCGCAAACTGACGAACATGACGCCGACGAAACACCTGAACCATGCGCGGATCGAGCAGGCGTGCGAGCTGCTCGCGCGCCGGCCCGAAGCGACGATCACGGAGATCGCGTTTGCGTGCGGCTTTTCGTCGAGCCAGTATTTCACCAACGTCTTCAGCCGGCAGATGCGCTGCGCACCGCGCGATTACCGGCGGCGACAAGCCTGAGAGAAACGATGCCAGACCCCCAGAGCACTTCCATCCGCCTCGCGCTCGTTGTGCCGTGCTACAACGAAGCGCACCGCCTCAAGATTGCCGCGTGGCACACGCACCTGAACCAGGAGCCGGACGACCGGATCGTGTTCGTGGACGACGGCAGCAGGGACGGGACGCTGGAGATGCTGGCCGGGTTTGCCAAACGGCATCCGCGCGTCCAAGTCGTCCATCTGGAGCGCAACTCCGGCAAAGCGGAAGCGGTCCGCCAGGGTGTGCGCCGCGCGCTCGCCGACGGCCCGTGCGACCTCGTGGGCTACTGGGACGCCGACCTGTCCGCCTCGCTGGAACTGGTCCATGATTTTATGACGGCGCTCGACCGTCACCCCGACGCGCTCGCGGCCATCGGCGTGCGGCGGCGGGACGCGGAGCATGAGATTCACCGCCCGGCCTGGCGGCGCTTCACGAGCTGGGCGTTTGCGCAGGCGGCGTCGGCGGCGCTGGGAATGCGCTTCCGCGACACCCAGTGCGGCGCGAAGGTGTTTCGCCGGCGGGCGGCGGAGAAGATTTTCGACGAGCCGTTTCTCAGCCCGTGGCTGTTCGACATCGAAGTGCTGGCGCGGTTGATCCACCTGGTGGGCCGGAAACACGCGCGCCCCGCAATCACGGAAGTGCATCTGCGGGAATGGCGCGACACGGAGAGGTCGCGGTTCTTCTCGCACTACGCGTCGCAAGCTCCCCGCGATCTGTTCCGTATCTGGTGGCGCTACTGATTTGCCGCACAGTCATCGCCCGATTTCTTCCGGACGGCTGTGTTGGAAACGAAAAAGCCTCGACCGGTAAAGGCCGAGGCTTTTCGGGACGACACAGAACACCTGACCGGCTCGTCCCGCCGGCGGGGGGAACGCGCAGCAATGGGGGGGGGA
>Ga0163199_1002179_pt1 | contig 12027 bp, 9 predicted proteins | sample PL_2010_150m_FD_113537 | JGI IMG/M metagenome (GOLD analysis project Ga0163199, IMG submission 113537) | Freshwater microbial communities from Powell Lake, British Columbia, Canada to study Microbial Dark Matter (Phase II) - PL_2010_150m | ecosystem: Environmental > Aquatic > Freshwater > Lake ...
GAATTGTTGCGGGTACGGGCCGGCCCGGAGGTGGACCGGGTCCGGGCCGAGCGCATGGCGGCGGATATCGAGAAGAAGATTAGGCTCAAGGGACAGGTGGTGCGGTATCCCTAACAAATTGTTTTTAGAAAACGAACCAAGTCTTTCCTGCTCTCGACACGCCTAGCCGAAATTATTTCCAGGTATACCCAAGACCAAAATTGACCGCGTGGTTCCCGCTCGACTTGCTGTCACCGAAGGGACCGCTATCGCCCAGAGTGATGTCATTAAAGAGCCATTCGTAGCTATAACGTGCGACGACATAGGTGCTGTCGTTCACGAAATACTTGACGCCGAGCTGGGGCCCTATCGTGCCCGTGGTGTCATTATCATTGTAGGTCGCGCCGAGAAAGGCCCCGACGAAGGGCTGGAAACGGTCATCCGCCGACAAACCGTGGAACTGGTAGTTGACGAACGGAACCGTGCTCGCCTGCCATGTGTCGTCGGTCTGCGAGTTGTTGAAATTGTAGCTGAGCGTCTGGCGTACTCCGGCTTCCCAGTTGGGTGTGAAGAAGTAGCCATAGGATACGTTGGCGTTCAACACCCCGGAGTTAGTGCCTTCGGCATGGGTAAATCCGCCGCTGCCCTCGATCTCATTAGAACCTTGATCTTGGGCTGCGTAGGCGGTCGAACCTATACCCAGGAGTGCGGAGCACACTGCGCCACCAATCACCATCGTAAGCTTGCGTGTCATGGTCTATACCTCCAAACGTGAGAAGAACCAATTGGGAATTATAAACCCATGCGCCGAAACCCCTTTGAGGTAACGACATTGAGTTTGTCGTTAATATTACAACGATAGCAGCATTATCACAACAGGGTGGGCAACAAAAACTACAGATCCATTCGTCCGTAATGCCTTAAAAAGCACCTGCTTGCACTTGGTCCCAGCCAATCTCACATTAGGCGCCGGTGATACGGCACCCAGGCCCGCCTGGCCCTCTCCTCGGTTGCGTTACGATCCGGGAAGCGGGACACTGCCGGGCACCGGGGAACCCGCCACCACCGCCTCCAATTACCCCATCCATTCGGAGTCCCCATGCGGCCCGCCCAAATCCTGACCATCCTCGACCGTGAATTCACCAGCACCCGGGAGGGCCACCACACCCCGGTGATGTTGTGGGGCCCGCCTGGGGTGGGCAAATCCCAAATGGTGGCCCAGGTAGCCGCACGGCACGGCGCCCCGATGATCGATATCCGTCTATCGCAAATGGAACCCAGCGATCTGCGGGGGATTCCCTTTCGCGTGGACGACCGGGTGGAGTGGGCTGTGCCCGCCATCCTGCCCAATGCCCAGCGCCACGGACCCGCCGGGATTCTGTTCCTGGATGAAATCACCTCGGTGCCCCCCTCGGTGTCCGCCGCCGCCTATCAATTAATCCTGGACCGGCGCCTGGGCGAGTATCGGGCGCCGGAGGGTTGGGCCATTTTTGCTGCCGGCAACCGCCAGGGCGATCGGGGCGTGACTTACAGCATGCCGGCCCCCCTGGCGAACCGATTCTCTCACTTCGAGGTGGATACCCATCTGGATGATTGGGTGATCTGGGCTTACCAGAACCGCATTGACGAGCGCATCATCGGCTTCCTGCGTTTCCGCCCGGAGCTGCTGTTCGACTTCGACCCGGCCCATAACCCAGTAGCCTTTCCATCCCCTCGCTCATGGGAATTCGCCCATCGCGGGCTGCATAAATTCGGTGACCACCCGAACCTACTACAGGGCGCCCTACAGGCCTGCGTCGGCCCTGCCGCCGGGGTGGAGCTGCACGCCTTCGTGCGCAGTCTGGACCAGATGCCGGATTTGGACGCCATCGTGGCTGGAGAAGAATCGCTAATCCCGGAAGCAATCGACTTACAGTACGCAGTGGCCGCCGCTCTAGTGGGTCGGGCGGTGCGCGCTCGGGGCACCCCGGAGGCGCGCCGCGTGCAGGGTCATATCCTCACATACGCACGGCGGTTTCGGCAGCGAGAGATGGGGGTGATGCTGGTCTCGGACCTGTACCGGGCCCTGGGTGCGGAGGTCTTTGAGGTTCCGGAATTCGCCGACTGGGCCCAGGCGGTGGCGGACGTGATGCTGTTCGAGTAAAACCATGGACCTGGAACGCATCCACACCAAGCTGACCGCCGCCCGCACCCGGCTGATCCTGGATCGGCCCTTCCTCGGCGCCCTAGTGCTGCGCTTGCCCCTGGAGCCCGCGAGCCCGGACTGGTGTCCCACCACCGCCACTGATGCCCGCGCCTTCTACTTCAACCCGGAGTACATCGCGGCCCTCGCCATGGACGAGACCCAGTTCATGCTCGCCCACGAGGCCCTGCATTGCGCCCTATCCCACTTCGCACGGCGCCAACACCGAGTGCGCCGACGTTGGGATTTGGCCTGTGACTTCGCCATCAACCCGCTGCTGGTGGACGAGGGCCTGCGCCCGCCCCCCAATGCCCTGCTGTTGGATGCCTACCGGGGCATGACGGCGGAGGAGATCTATCCGCTGATCACGGAAGACTCGCTGCAACAGACCCTGGATACCCACGCCTACGACCGGGATCCCCAGGCCCAGGGTCGCGACTCAGGGATGCGTGAGGATCGCTTCGACAACCCCGAGCGCGACCGCCCCCAAGGTCAGGAAACCGCAGCAAAAGGCGGCGACGGTTCCCTCCCGCAAGCGGGGGATGCGGGCGGCCAAGCCCCGCCGCCCCTATCCCCGGATGAACGGGAGACCCTCGCCATTCAGTGGCGCCAGCGCCTCGCGGGGGCCGCTCAGCAGGCCCAACAGGCCGGCAAGCTGGGGGGAGGGCTGGCGCGTCTGGTGGAGCATCTGCTGCAACCGCAACTGCCCTGGCGCATGCTGCTCGCCCGCTATCTCACCGCCCTGGCCCGAGACGACTACAGCTACACGCGTCCCTCGCGTCGGGAAGGGGCCTTTATCCTACCGAGTCTGCGCAGTCACCAAGTAGAATTGGCGGTGGGCCTGGACACCAGCGGTTCCATCAAACCGGCGGAGATGGGTGAATTCCTGGCGGAGGTGGAGGCCCTCAAGGGACAGTTGCGCGCCCGGGTCACCCTGCTGGCTTGCGACGCCGCCTTGGCGGCAGACGGCCCTTGGGTATTCGAGCCCTGGGAGCCCTTTGAATGCCCGGATCGATTCCAAGGCGGGGGCGGCACCGACTTCCGTCCGGTGTTTGACTGGCTCTTGCGGCAGGATCGGGCCCCCGACGCTCTGGTCTATTTCACCGACGCCGACGGCGCATTCCCCCCACTCGATCCCAGCTTCCCAGTCATTTGGCTGGTCAAGGGCCGCCACCCGGTGCCTTGGGGGCAGCGCGTGCAGCTCAATTAAAGTATGCTCTGCGGCATACACGGCATGTTACGTATAGGGTCAAACATGGATACCATCACCGTCAGCCAGTTCCGCGATCATCTTCGAAAACACGTTGGAAAGATTCTGGCCGACCACGAACCCCTGAAGGTTACCCGCCGCAACGGGAGCGCCTTTGTCGTGATCGACGCCGAGGACTGGGAACGTGAACAAGAGACCCTGCTCATCCTACAGAATCGCTCCCTGATGACCCAGATTGTACGCTCCGTTGAAACCCACGCGGCAACAACGGGTTACCGACCAACGCCGGAGCAATTGGGTGAGATCGATCGTCTTTGAGGGCGACACCTGGGACCGCTACGAGGCCCTGCGGGCGCGGGACACGCAATTGCATCGCAACCTGTGCCGACTCATCAAGGAGATGCGGCGCAGCGATCCCGCCGTCGGCACCGGTAAGCCCGAGGCCCTCAGACACGGACTCACCGGTCTCTGGTCACGGCGCCTGTCGCAAAAAGATCGGCTGATCTACCGATTTGATGACTCAGCTATCTACATCTTTGCCATCGGCGGCCATTACGATAACTAATAATAGGCTGAAATTATAGGGGAATATTGTTTTTTCAATACAAAACATTAAAACAATTGTCTGGCTAAATACCGCCGACATTCCATAGAGTTGAACCTCTAGCGTCCCGGGTTCCACGCGAGCCGTCCCACCAGGAATTGAGCCTTGTCCGATTTCCAGACCATCGGCGTCGCTGTTGCCTTCATGGCCGCCTTCGGGATCATCCTGTCCCTGATCTTGGTGGCGGCCAACAAGCGGCTGTTTGTGTATGAAGACCCGCGCATCGACGAAGTGGAGGAGATGCTGCCCCACGCCAACTGCGGGGCCTGCGGTTCGGCTGGCTGCCGCCCCTTCGCCGAGCGGCTGACCAAGGGCGAGGCGGAGCCGGCCCAGTGTACTGTCAGCTCCAAGGAGATGGGCCAAGCCATCGCCCGCCATTTGGGCGTATCCTTGGGCAAGGTGGAGAAGCGGGTGGCGCGACTGGCCTGTGCCGGAGGGACTCACGTCGCCCTGATGCGCGCCAATTATTCTGGACTCAAGTCTTGCCGCGCCGCGACCCTGGTGTCCGGCGGTGGGAAGGCCTGCGCCTGGGGCTGTCTGGGGCTGGGTGATTGTGAGGCGGTATGCGACTTCACGGCCATCAGCATGGACCGCCATGGCCTGCCCCAGGTGGATGTGGAACGGTGTACCGCCTGCGGCGACTGTGTGGCGGTCTGCCCCAGGGACCTGTTTGAGATCCACCCAGTAAGCCATCGTTTGTGGGTGGCCTGCAAGAACCAGGAATTCGGCGCCGCCGCCGAGAACGCCTGCGAAGTGGCTTGCACCGCCTGCGAGCGCTGCGTGATGGATGCCCCTGAGGGGCTTGTTCAGATCAGCAATAACCTGGCCACCGTTGATTACGGCAAAAACGCCCTGGCCTCCCGGATTGCCATTGAGCGTTGCCCTACCGGCGCCATCGTGTGGCTAGATGACCAGGGAATGAGCAAGGGCCGGGATGCCAAGAAAGTCGTTCGCAAAGAGGCATTGCCGGTGGCGTGAACCATTAGACGTTCAATTTTACGAGAGATGCCCACATGATCGGATTAACGGCAATGATCAAAAAGGATGGCGATTGGTGGCTCGGTTGGGTTGAAGAGATTCCTGGCGCGAATGCCCAAGAAAAAACCAAGGAAGAACTCATGATGAGTCTGGGAGGCTGTAAGCGATATTATGGATCTCGGGCTTGATGAACCATAGAGCGAGCGTTTAGCCCCAATTAAGCGATGCGAACCCCAGAACGATCCTGGTTTCGTACGCGGTTGTTGTACCCATCTCAATTCACACCTTGGGATGGCCCTCGTCCCGGCCCACAACGCTGGGAGTTGCTGTGCTCCCCCGCCTAACCACGGCGCTAGGATTCCGCGCTCATCCCAGCTGACTGGGCGTTGCATCTGTTGCCCAGAGATCAAGGCCACTATCCTAACGACGAAGTGAGATTGTATCCATGTTCGGAAAGAAGACAGAACAGACGTTCAAGTATCCCGGCACTCGCCTGGCGATGGACGGCAATACCGCCGTGATCATGTGCGAGCGCGAGGCATCGGATGCCGCCGGCGCCTACCCCATCACCCCGTCCACCCAGATGGGCGAGTATTGGGCGGAACAGGTCGCCAAGGGCCACGTGAACGTCTCTGGTCGGCCCCTGATCTTTGTGGAGCCGGAGTCCGAGCACGCCGCCGCCGCGGTCACCGCCGGCATGTCCATGACTGGGCTGCGCGCCACCAACTTCAGCTCGGCCCAGGGCGTGGCCTTCATGCACGAATCCCTGTACGCCGCGGTAGGTAAACGCCTGCCCTATCTGCTAAACATTGGCTGCCGGGCCATGACCAAGGCCAGCCTAAATGTCCACTGCGGCCACGACGACTACCACTGCATCGACGATACGGGCTTCCTACAAACCATGGCCAAGGACGCCCAAGGGGCGGCGGACCTGAACCTGATCGCCCGTAAGGTGGCGGAGTTGAGCCTCACCCCCGGCGCCGCGGCCCAGGACGGCTTTCTCACCACCCATTTGATTGAGCCCCTGAACCTCCCAGAGCGGGCACTGATTCAGGAATTCCTGGGCCGGCCTGACGACATCATCGACTGCCCCACGGCGGCCCAGCGCATCGTCTACGGCCCCAAGCGCCGCCGCGTCCCGGAGGTGTGGAGTGTGGACAACCCCATGCTGTCCGGGGTGGTGCAGAACCAAGACGCCTATATGCAGGCGGTGGCCGGTCAGCGGCCCTATTTCTTCGAGCATATCCGGGATATCACTGACCAGGTGATGGAGGAGTTTTACCAGCTCACCGGGCGTCGCTATGGGCGGGTCATGGGTTACCGGGTGGAGGACGCCGAATACCTGATCTTCGGCATGGGCTCCATGGTGGTGCAGGCCGAGGCGGTGGTCGACTATCTGCGCCAGACCCGCAAGCTCAAGGTGGGGGTGGTCAACCTGGTCATGTACCGCCCCTTCCCAGGGGATCTGGTGGGTCGGCTCTTGAAGGGCAAAAAGGGCGTCGCGGTACTGGAGCGCACCGACCAGCCTCTGGCCGAGGACCTCCCCGTTATGCGGGAGGTGCGGGCGGTGCTCTCCAAGTGCCAGGAAAACGGCTCGGTGGGCCGTGGCGAGGCCCTGCCCTATCCCCTGTACGAGAGCTATCAAAACGGCGACATGCCGCGCCTCTATTCCGGTTGCTATGGGCTCGGCAGTCGCGACTTGCAGCCCGAAGGGCTGATCGGCGCGGTGGAGAACATGCTGCCTGGGGGCAGCCGGCGTAAGTTTTTCTACCTGTCCGTGGACTTTGTGCGCGACCCCCTGACCCCCAAGCAGGAGATCGCCCAACAGGCGCTGGTCGACGCCTACCCCCACATCAAGGCACTGGCCCTCCACGGCAGTGAAAATCCGGACCTCATGCCCGAGGGGACCATCACCGCCCGCATCCACTCGGTGGGCGGCTGGGGCGCGGTGACCACCGGCAAGAACCTGGTCATGACCCTGTTCGAGCTGTTGGGCTTCGACATCAAGGCCAACCCCAAGTACGGCTCCGAAAAGAAGGGCCAGCCGACGACCTACTATCTGGCGGCGGCTCCAAAGCCCATCCCCCTCAACTGCGAGTTCCACTTCGTGGACGTGGCCCTGTCCCCGGACCCAAACGTCTTTAGTCATTCCAACCCATTGTCCGGATTAAAGAAAGGCGGCGTGTTCATCATCCAGTCCGACCTCGACGACCCCCAGGCGGTATGGGCGCGGATCCCGCGGCAGCATCAAAAATTTATCGTGGACAGCGGCATCCATGTCTTTTATCTGGACGGCTTCAAGATTGCCCGAGAGGAGGCCAGCAATTCGGAACTCCAGTACCGCATGCAGGGCAATGCCTTCCAGGGGGCCTTCTTCGCCGCATCGCCCCTGATGGCCCGGGCCGGCCTGGACGAAGAGGGCCTGATGACGGCCATTGAGAACCAATTGCGCAGCAAGTTCGGCGGCAAGGGCGAGCGGATCGTCCAGGACAACCTGCGCGTGGTACGGCGTGGCTTCGAGGAGATCCATGAGATCACCAACAAGCAGGTGGGTACGACCCCCATTGGCCTACTGAGGAAGGACGCGGGCCTGCCGATCATGCTCAAGCAGCGTCTGGCGGCGGACGGCGGCCTTTCCGATATCCACCGTTTCTGGGAGCAGACCGGCGCCTTCTACGCCACGGGTCGCGGCAACGACAACCTAGTGGATCCCCACATGGCCCTGTCCATCATGCCCGTCGCCACCGGCGTATTTCGGGACATGACCCAGATCCGCTTCGAGTATCCCAAGTATGTGCCGGAGAACTGCACCGCCTGCGGCAATTGCTACAGCGTCTGTCCGGACAGCGCCATCCCCGGCCTGGTGAGTACCCTCGGCGACCTATTTGCCACCGCGATTCGCCGCATCGAGACCGGGGGTATGCCTACCCAGCATCTGCGCCGCGAGACCCGCGGGGTGGAAAAGCGCCTACGCGCCCTGATTGACGCGGCTGGGGAGGCGGCGGACATTTCCACGCTGCTGGACCAGGCGGTGCTGGAGCAGCTCGCCGCCTCCGAGCTGAGTGGCGACCAAAAGACCGACCTGGAACGGGAATTTCGCAAGCTGATGGAGAGCATTGGCGACTTTCAGTTCTCCATTACCAAGCCCTACTGGTCCACTCGGGAGAAGAAACAAAAGGGCAGCGGGGGCCTGTTCGCCATCACCCTCAACCCCTACGCCTGCAAGGGCTGCCTGGAGTGCGTGGCGGTGTGCGAGGACCAGGCCCTGGTATCCACCACCCAGACTCCGGAGGCCATCCTGCAAATGCAGGGCCGTTGGCAATTCTGGCTGGACCTGCCCAATACGCCGCCGGAGTTTATCCGCATTGACGATCTGAACGAAAAGATCGGCGCCCTGGATACCCTGCTGCTGGACAAGTCCAACTATCAGTCCATGGTCTGTGGCGACGGCGCATGCATGGGCTGCGGCGAAAAGACGGTGCTGCACCTGTTCACCAGTACCGTCACCGCCCTGATGCAGCCCCGGGTCCAGGCCCAGGTACAGCGGCTTACGGACCTAATCACCCGCTTGGAAGATCATATCCGTCTGCGGCTGGCCCAGGGCATGGACCTCTCCAATACCGCCGCCATCAGCGCCGCCATCGACAGCCACCAGAATAGCGACCTGTCCCTGGCGGAGCTATCCGCCCGCCTGGACCAGGGGCGCAAGGCCGAGCCGGTGGATCCCCAATGGCTGCGTTGGATCACCCAAATCCTAGAAAAGCTCAAGCACCTCCGCTGGCTCTACACCGACGGCAAGACCCTGCGGGGTCGTGCCGAGATGGGTATCGTCAATGCCACCGGCTGCACCTCCGTGTGGGGATCTACCTTCCCCTACAGCCCTTACCCCTTCCCCTGGACCAACCACCTATTTCAGGACAGTCCCTCCATGGCCCTGGGGCTCTTCGAGGGCCACATGACCCGGATGGCGGAGGGCTTTAAGGCCATCCGCATGGCCGAGCTGGAGCTTGCGGGCAAATACGCCCGTGCGGAGCACGACGCCTTCTTCACCTACTTCGACTGGAGAAAGTTCAGCGACGAAGAGTGGCGCATGTGCCCGCCGGTGGTGGCCATCGGCGGCGACGGGGCCATGTACGATATCGGCTTCCAGAACCTGAGCCGGGCGCTTGCCTCCGGTACGCCCATCAAGGTCATGGTGCTTGACACCCAGGTCTACTCCAATACCGGCGGCCAGGCCTGCACCTCCAGTTTCGTCGCCCAAGTGGCGGACATGAGCCCCTACGGAAAGGTCTGGAAGGGCAAGCGGGAGATGCGCAAGGAGATGGGCCTGATCGGCATTGCCCACCGCACCAGCTACATCTTGCAGGGGTCCATCTCCAATATGACCCACCTGCTGGAGGGCTACATCGACGGTCTCAACAGCCGCCGCCCGGCGCTGTTCAACATCTATGCGGTGTGCCAGCCGGAACATGGAGTGGCGGACGACGCCAGCGAGCACCAGTCCAAGCTGGCGGTGGAATCCCGGGCCTATCCGCTGCTCAAATACGACCCGGACGCGGGCGAGACCATCGAGGCCTGTCTCGATATTTCGGGTAATCCGGCCCTGGAGCAAGACTGGCCGACCTACGGCATCCACTACCGGGACGAAAAGGGTAACGAGCAGACCCTGGAGGTCCCCATGACCTTCGCCGATTTCGCCATCACCGAGGGGCGCTTCCGCAAGCACTTCCGCAAGGCCCCGGCGGAGACCTGGAACGAGAACATGGTGCCGCTCCATGAGTTCCTCGACCTGGATGCGGGCGAGCGAGAGGGGAAATTTCCCTATATTTGGAGTCTGAACCGCAAAAACCACCTGATCCGGGTCCTGGTGGCCGAGGAACTGGTGCACTCCTGCGAGGAACGCCGCCAGTTCTGGCGCCAGTTGAAGGGCCTAGCCGGTGAGCTGAACAAACTGGACGTGGACGCCCTGGTCGCCCAGACCCAGGCCGATATGGCCCAGAAGCTGACCCAGAGCCTGTTTACCCTGGCCGCGGGCGGCGGTGCCCTGCCCAATCTGGCGCCCTCGTCCACCCACGGCGCTGGGCAGGCGCCATCCGGTGGTGGCGCCGAGTGGGAGGCGGTATGGATCGACACCCCGGAGTGCACCACCTGCGACGAATGCGTGCAGATCGCCCCCAAGGCGTTCCAGTACAACGCGGACAAGAAATCCACTGTCATCAACCCCAAGGGGGCGTCCTACAAGGACATCGTCAAGGCGGCGGAGAAATGCACCGCCACTTGCATCCACCCAGGGACGCCCTGGAATCCCGCGGAGAAGGATCTGGATAAGCTGGTGAAACGGGCGCAGAAGTATCAGTAGCGCTACTGTTCCGCCCCCCCCCAAAGGAGCGCGGTCGTCCCGACCGCACGCGGGCTGGAAGCCCGCGCTCCAGGGACGGAACAGATACACCTAAACGGTCAGATCCACCTGCTGTAGGGTTCCCACCGATCCATTCTCGTTGAGATAGACCCCGGTTGAGCGCACCGTTCCCAAGCTGTCGTTGGCACTAGTCTTTAGCTCGAAGGGGGTGGATACCTTGCTGAGATAGAGGGCGCCCACGCCGCTGGCCTTCAGTCCAACCAGATGGTCCGCGCCCGTTTCGCCCTTACTCCAGATCTTGAGCTGCTCGAAGATCGGGTCGTTTTCGTCAATCCAGCCGTTTTGATCCTGGTCATAGGCCGCCAGATCGGCAAAGCCGTCGCCACTCAAGGCGCCGAACAGCTCTGAGCCGTTGTTGATGACGCCGTCGTTATTTTTGTCGAGGGCGATAAAGCCACTGCTTGATCCAGGAAAGGCGATAGTCTCGCTCTGGCCGTCGGCATTGAGATCGAATGTGAACTTGGTGCTGCTCAGTTGCGCCGCGCTGCCACCGAAATTGATCACCAGGGGGTCTTTCTGATTACGCGCCGCATCGCCTAGGCGCAGACTGACATCTGTCTGGGTGGAATAACTGCGCGACATGGACATCTGTAAGCTGAAGGTGATCTCCTTACCGTCGGCGGTACGCACCAGCCCTTGGGCGGAGAAATCGGTTTGCTCAGCCTCAGAATACGATTCGTGACGTGCGTACTCAACTCCGTAGCCCACGGGCGCCGGTTCGCTAGGTGCGGCTTGGGCATCTTGTGGCGGGCGGGGATCAGTCGCTTGCGCCCCATCGCCCGACATTTTGTCCAATGAAGTAATCTCTATTTTCCTCCCGGTGAGAGTCTGTATCATCAGGCGCAGCAGCAGAGAACGAGGATCGTCTTCCAGTTGCCTTTCAGGATTGACCGCCCCCGCGTCTTTGCTCGACACACCCTGCTCCGCGGTCATCGCCGTCATCTGGGCACGCGCCGATAGGGACAGTCGATCACCGCCTGGGGCTTGCACCTGCCTACCGCGACCCTCGAAATCCGGGCGTCGGTCACCCACCCAGGCGCGCAAAGATTCGGATTTGTGGTGCTTCTGAACGGCCAGATGGCGTCCCGCGAGGGTGATGCTGGATGACTGGATTTTCATGCTAGAACCTACTGGGCTATTGATTGAACCGAACACCCCCAATATCGACAAGCCCAACAAAAAGTGGAGTTAAACCTTGCTACTATTCAGGTTTGTTAGGACAATTCAAAGCCTGCTATCCGATTGCCGACATTCCACACATCGCACATTATGGCAAACTATTTCCTGAATCCGTGAACTCAATGGCGCGCCATACCCGTTTTCCTAGTTTCCGCCCCATTCAGACGTGAACGCGTTCAATGCGTCGGGGCGAGGCCGTGTATAGCGCAATGCCATGCGGCTATATCCCCGCGCTAAGGCTGCACTCACGAGCCGCGGGCATAATAGTAGTTTAATTAGTTATTTCTCCGACGCCTATTCCTGGTGCGCTGCCTCGCCTGCCTCCTCAGGCTAGGCGCAGATACAGTCGGCGAAAGATCGGCACCACCAGGCAGGAGAAGCCGAAGACAAGTTTCAATCGTCGACCAGTGCGGATCAGCCGGGCAGCCAGGTACATCAACTCTTGCATGACGGTGCGAATCCGTCGGCGCTTGGCC
>Ga0163199_1002180_pt1 | contig 12024 bp, 10 predicted proteins | sample PL_2010_150m_FD_113537 | JGI IMG/M metagenome (GOLD analysis project Ga0163199, IMG submission 113537) | Freshwater microbial communities from Powell Lake, British Columbia, Canada to study Microbial Dark Matter (Phase II) - PL_2010_150m | ecosystem: Environmental > Aquatic > Freshwater > Lake ...
CCCCAGTTCCTTTACTTTCTCCTGATTGAAGCCGAGCAGCGTGAGGGTATAAGCATAGGGGACGGAATATTTGTTGCCAGGATCGAACGCGCTGTCGAGATACGCCGGGTTGATATTCTTGAGGTTGGGCAACAGGGATTTATCCAGCGGCTTCAGTACGCCCTGGCGGATCAGGGTATCCATGGCATTGCCGGTGGGCACAATCAGATCATAGCCGCTTGCGCCGGCCGCCAGTTTCGCCAGCATTTCTTCGTTGTCGGCGTAATAATCCTGCGCAAGCTTGCAGTTGCAGGATTGTTCGAAGCGCTGGATCGTTGCCGGCGCGATGTAGTTATTCCAGTTGAATAGATGCAGGACATTTTCGCCGCTGGCAGCAGCGTTCTGTTGCTGGCTGCTGCAGCCTGCGAGCAGTAGCACTGTCACCAGCAGCGCGCGCAGTGCCGTGGAGCGGCCGGGTGGACCCATTATTTCGCTTCCCGGCGCAATATGCCCGAATCGAGCTTGGCGGCAATGATGATCATGGTCAATGTGAGCAGCATCAACAGAGTGGAGATGGCATTTACTTCCGGCGTCACCGCGACCTTGATCATGGTGTAAATCTGGATTGGCAGTATCGGTTCGCCCACGCCCTTGGTGAAGAAGGTGATGACGAAGTCATCGATCGACAAGGTGAACGACATCAGTGCGCCCGCAACCACTGCCGGCATGATCAGCGGCAGCGTGATCAGGCGGAAAGTCTGCCAGGGGGATGCGCCCAGATCGCGTGCCGCTTCAAAGATGCTTTCGTCCATGCCTTGCAGTCGCGCCCGCACGATGATGGCGACAAAGCCGATACAGAAGGTGGTATGCGCGATGATGATGGAGACCATGCCGAGCGTGAGGTTGAGCACCTGCAGAAAAAATAACAGCAATGCCACCCCCAGCAGAATTTCAGGCATCGCTACCGGCGTGAATGCCAGTACCGGCAGAAATTTGAGTTTGTAGCGATGTATCGCCAGACCGGCCATGGTGCCGAGTATGGTGGCGAGGAAACTTGCGCTGACAGCGATGATCAGTGAGTTGCGCGCGGCGATGAGCATTTCCTGGTTGTTGAACAGCGCTACATACCAGGACAGGGTGAAGCCCACCCACTCGGCGTTCAGCTTGGAATCGTTGAAGGAGTACACCACCACGATGATTAGCGGAATGTAGAGAAAAGCGTAAGCCAGCGCCGCCGCAGACCATAACCAGATATTGCTGCGTCGCATGCTTTATCTCTTCGGAATGGCGGCAGGCCGTGCGAACCATGCAGCCAGTGCGGTGATGGCCAGTACCGCCAGTGTCAGCATGATCGATAACGTCGAACCAAAAGGCCAGTCGCGGGTGCCGAGGAATTGATCCTTGATCAGGTTGCCGATGAGGATATCGCCGGTGCCGCCAAGTATGTCCGGCACCGCGAACATGCCCAGCACCGGAATGAACACCAGCGCCGAGCCCGAGAACACGCCCGGCAGCGACAGTGGCCAGGTGACGCGCCAGAAGCGTTGCCAGGCATTGGCGCCCAGATCCTGTGCTGCATCCAGCAGTGCCGGATCGTGTTTCTCCAGATTGGTGTAGAGCGGCAGCACCATGAACGGCAGATGCACATAAACCATGCCCACCAGTACCGCAAACGACGAGAACAGCAGTGTCACCGGGGCAATGCCGAATACGCCCAGCACTGTATTGATAAAATGGCTGAACACCGACTCGGGGCCGAGAATGATCATCCAGGCATAAATGCGGATGAGAAAGTTGCTGGCGAACGGCAGCACCACCAGCAGCACCATCAGATTGCGGAAACGTTTTTCACTGCGTGCGATCAGTAGCGCCAGCGGGTAGGCCATGACGAGACAGATCAGCGTACTGGTTGCAGCAACAGCAAAGGATTTGAGGAAGATTTCGGCGTACAGGATATCGCTGAAAAAGAACTGGTAGGTTTCCAGGGTCAGACCATATTCGCCGTGCACTGCTCCCGCAGGGGCGGCGATGGGGGCCAGGCCACCGAACTCGCCGGGAAAGCGCAGCGAAGTGAACAGCATGATCAGGCTGGGAGCAACAAAGAACACCAGCAGGAACAGCAGTGGCGGCCCGCTTACCAGCCATTTGGCAATGCGGTTTGCTTTGCTGTCGCCTTTAATCATTGAGAAAAGTGCCGGCATCATGCCGCCAGGAGACCGCCACCGGATCGCCCGCCTCGAAAAACTTGGCTCGTCCCGGTGCGGAATTGGGCAGCAGGGCTTCGATGCGGGCGCCGTTGGGGAGTTCCACGATATAAGTGGTGACGTCACCCACGTAGAGAAAACCCTGTACTTTGCCGATGAAGTGGTTTTTCAGTTCCGTTTCCTCTGCGTGATGCGAAATCCGCACCTGTTCCGGGCGTATCGCCAGCACCCCGGCATCTCCCGCTTTGACACTTTCCTTGCTGGGGGCGGTTACTTCACCGAGTCCTGCCACACTGAGTTTTAAATGCGACGGGGCGGCCTCCAGCACTTGCGCGCTCATGAGGCTGATTTTGCCGATGAAGTCGGCAACAAAACGGTTTCTGGGGAAGCCGTAAATTCTGGAGGGTTCGTCAAGCTGTTCGACCTTGCCCTGGTTCATCACCGCAATGCGGTGCGACAGTGCCAGCGCTTCATTCTGGGCGTGGGTGATGAACACGAATGTGACCCCCCTTTCCTTCTGCAGATTGATCAGCTCGATCTGCATTTCCTCCCGCAATTTCGCATCCAGCGCCCCCAGCGGTTCATCCAGCAGCAGCAGGCGTGGGCGATTGACCAGTCCCCTGGCAAAGGCCACGCGTTGCTTCTGCCCGCCTGACAACTCCTGGGGGAAACGGTTGCCGAAATTAGACAGGCGCACGTCATCCAGAGCTTCCCTGACCCTGGAGCTGATTTCATCAGGTGTTGTGCCCGCCATTTTGAGAGGAAAAGCGATATTGTCTGCCACGGTCATGTGCGGAAACAGCGCATAACTCTGGAATACGGTATGAATGGGACGTTTTTCCGGCGGGGTGCCGAGCATATCCTTGCCGTCCAGCAGGATCTGTCCGGCGTCGGGCAGATCGAATCCGGCAATCATGCGCAGCAGGGTAGTTTTGCCGCAACCGGAAGGTCCCAGCAGAGTAAAGAATTCACCCGCTTCGATACTGATGCTGACGTTGTCTACTGCGGTGAAATCGCCAAAGCGCCGTGTCACGTTGCGGATTTCAAGTAGCGCCATGATGGATTGACCTAGCCTATCCCTGTCACCACATATGCCAGAATAATAATATTGCCAACAGCAGCGCGAGCACAGACAGCAAACGGCTCTGGCGTTTTTCTTCGATGAGCAATTCGGTCATTTTCTCTTCCAGCATCTGCGTGCGGTTATCGCTCAGGGCATGATGCAGCAGGCGCGGGAACTGTGGCAACAGCACTGCCCAGTTAGGTATCTCCTTGCCCAGGCGGCGAACCAGTCCACGCCAGCCGATTTGGTCCGACATCCAGTTTTCCAGGTACGGTTTGGCAGTTGTCCACAGATCGAGATCAGGGTCGAGATCACGCCCCAGCCCTTCGATATTCAGCAGTGTCTTTTGCAACAGCACCAGTTGCGGCTGGATTTCCACATTGAAGCGGCGCGAAGTCTGGAACAACTGCAACAGCACGTGGCCAAAGGAAATCTCCTTCAGCGGTTTATCAAAGATCGGCTCACACACGGCACGGATCGCGGTTTCAAAGTCATCTACCCGCGTATTCTTCGGCGCCCAGCCTGCTTCGACGTGCGCCTGTGCCACGCGCTTGTAGTCGCGGCGGAAGAACGCCAGGAAATTCTGCGCCAGGTAATTCTTGTCCTCGTCAGTGAGCGTCCCCATGATGCCGAAATCGACCGCAATGTAGCGGCCATCGCTGCCGACAAAAATGTTGCCGGGGTGCATGTCGGCATGGAAATAGCCATCGCGGAATACCTGGGTGAAAAAGATTTCCACCCCGACGCGGGCAAGTTTGGGAATGTCTATCCCCTGTTCGCGCAGTTTCGCCACGTGGCTGATGGGAATGCCTTTCACGCGCTGCATCACCATCACGTTGGAATGGCAATAATCCCAATAGACTTCCGGTACCAACAGCAGCGGCGAGTCAAGAAAATTGCGCCGTAACTGGCTGCAGTTGGACGCTTCGCGCATGAGATCAAGCTCGTCATTCAGGTGACGCGCGAATTCCACCACCACTTCGCGTGGTTTCAGACGTTTGCCATCCGGCCACAAGGCTTCGACCAGCCATGCACCGGTTTCCATCAAAGCGACATCGTGCGCGATGATCGGGGCGATGCCGGGGCGCAGTATTTTTACTGCCACTTCCGTGCCATCGTGCAGCTCTGCCAGATGTACCTGGGCGACGGATGCGCTGGCTATCGGCTCTGACTCGAACTGGTGGAATACTTCGCTGGCAGGTTTGCCGTAGACCTGTTCCAGCATGGCGAGGGCGATACTGGAAGGAAACGGCGGAACCTGATCCTGTAGCTTGGCTAACTCATCGGCAATGTCTTCCGGCAGCAGATCGCGGCGGGTGGACAGCACCTGGCCGAACTTGACGAACAGGGGGCCGAGTGCTTCCAGTGCTAGTCGCAGGCGTTCGCCACGCGGCTTCTCCAGCCGCCGCCAGAATGTGGCAAGCTTGACCAGAGGTTGCAATGGATGCAAACGTCCCTGACCGAGAAAAAAATCATCGAGGCCAAAGCGGAATGCTACCGCGAGTATTTTGAGGAGGCGAAAGAAACGCATTTATTCCAGGTACGGCAATTTATCCGTCGCCAAATATTTTTCTTGGGTTTACAAAGGAGCCCTGTGGCTCAGCTTCTCCACGCGTTTTTCCAACTGCTCCGCATCATTACGTAATGCACTTACATCATCAATGAATTTGCGTACATAAGCGGGTTTGGCGAGCAGCGGTTGTTCTTCCGTCCAGTATTCCGCCAGCATTTGCGACAGGTTGCGCAGGGTATCAGTGTGCCACTGCAGCAGATTGTCTCCAGCCTGCACCATGCGGTGGGCGAGAATGTCACCCATGATGAGGCTTAAGTCCTGTTCCACATCCCAGTGCAGGTTTTTGCCGATGTGGAGAAGTTCTTCGGCAAACGCGTTGTCACCGGAAATATGGATGTTGCGGTAGGCGTCTGCGTCATGCGCCAGCAGGCGTGGCAGCAGACCAGGAACAAAGGTGAGGGTGGCGTCGGTCGCAGCAGCATCTACCGCAGTCGCCACCTCGCCATTGGGCTGCACGATCAGGGCGAAATCAACGAAAGGGGGAATGCAAAAACGCGCAGTCTTGCCGGCGCAAGGCTGCAGTCGTTTGCGCGCCCAGCTTTCCCCACGCAGCAGGTGGTTGAGCGGGGCTATCGCGACAGACGCCAGCATGGCAACTTGGGAAACCTAGGAAACTTGTTGAATTCCGGCCAGCAACCAAACGGATTTGGAATCCTTGAGATTTTTCTGTACATGCCAGATTTCATCAATTGCTTCCGCTGAGGCGCCGGGGGCTTCGCGCAATTGGCCGTTGAAGCGTACGCTGGCAATGGCCTGATCATTTGTGGTGACCACTTCCAGCAGTTCCGCATTGATTGTGAGCACTTCCGTTTTTTGTGGTTCGTCACCGCGCTCACTGATTTGCATGCTGATCTCGGCATACATCTCTGGCGTGGTGTACTCGCGGATATCATTCAAGTCACGCGCGTCGTTGGCTGCCTGCAGACGGATGAACGAGGTTTTGGCATTGCGCAGAAACGGTTCCACCTGGAAATCCGCGGGGATATTCGCGGCGCGGGGAGCAGGTGCCGCCGCTACGGCCGTCCCCGTGCCCATTGCAACCGGCGTCACACCGCTGTTACCGGTGTTGGTGCCCATCCCGGAATACTGCAGCGGACGTGTCACCTGTTCCTGCTTAGGCTTGCGCATCATGCGCACGACAAAGAAAACCGCAGCCATCAGTGCAGCCAGCATCAGCACGTCCATCATATTGATGCCCTCGAATGCGCCGCCCATGAACAGCGCTGCCAGCAAGCCACCGGCGGCCAGACCGGCCAGTGGCCCCGCCCATTTGCTGCCGCCTGCCGCCGCAGCGGCTGCTGGCGCCTGTGCCGGCTTGGGAGCGGCTTGCGGGCTGATGGATTGACGTTGCTGGCCGATACTCTTGCCACCACCAAAACGTTTTGCTTCTGCATCAAAGGCGACCAGTCCGAAGCTGAGAACGGCCAGAGTCAGCAAGGTCAGTATTTTGTTCATGAAGATCTCCAGTGGTACGGTCAAAGCGGTGAGTATAGCACTATCGATTCATCTGGATGTCTCGTAAATTGCACCTGGATTCGGCCGCTAAAGGGGGTGGAACGGGTGGTTTGCGCGGGTGCAAGATAAGGCGCAACGACCCGGAATGGGTGCTGTTCTATTCCAGGAAATGGCAATGCGCTTTACGGATCGATTTGTTCAGAGTTTCCCTTGGTAGAGCCATCCCCGCCGCACCAGCCATTTCTCGATTTCAACGGCGATCAGCACGACACTTGCTGCGCCGATACACAGGGCAAGTTCAGTCATATCAAGCGGCTCGGTTTTAAAAATCGGATTGAGAGCGGGAAGATAGATCGTCGCCAGTTGCAGCAGAAAAGTGACGACAATGGCCAGTGCCATCGGCCGATTGGAAAACAGCCCGATGGCAAACAGCGAATCCTTTTCCGAGCGGATCGCCAGCACATGGGCGAGCTGAGTTAATGTCAGTACGGTGAATACCATGGTCTGCCAGTGCGCCGAGCCGGAGTGATAGGCCCAGTCTTGGATCAGCAAGGTGAGCGCGGCCATCAGTAGTCCCACCCAAATCATGTGCTGCCACATGCCATGCGCGAAAATATTTTCCTGTGGTGGGCGCGGCGGGCGCCGCATCACGCCGCGTTCTGCCGGTTCGGCGGTGAGCGCCAGTGCGGGCAAGCCATCGGTGACCAGATTGATCCAGAGGATGTGGATCGGCAGCAGTGGAATGGGCAGGCCCAGGAAAGGTGCCAATAAAATGACCAGGATTTCAGCGGAGTTGGTGGTCACCGCGTAGCGGATGAATTTACGAATGTTGTCGTAGAGGCGGCGACCCTGGCGTATGGCGTGGACGATGGTGGCGAAGTTGTCGTCCAGCAGTACCATGTGGGCAGCTTCGCGCGCCACATCGGTGCCGCCTTTGCCCATCGCGATGCCGATGTTCGCCGCCTTGAGCGCGGGAGCGTCGTTCACGCCGTCGCCGGTCATGGCGACGATCTCGCCTTTATCTTGCAGTGCTTTGACGATTTTTATTTTCTGAGCCGGATCAACGCGGGCGTAAACCCGTATTTGCTCCACTTCTGTTTCGAATGCCGCTTGATCGAGTTGTGCCAATTCGGCGCCGGTCATCACACCCCCGCCGCTATCGACCAGTATGCCAAGTTCGTGCGCAATGGCACGCGCAGTGGCGGGGTGGTCGCCGGTGATCATTACCGGCGTGATGCCGGCCGATTTGCACAGCGCGACTGCTTCCTTTACTCCGCTGCGCGGCGGGTCGATCAAGCCGACGAAGCCGAGAAAAATCAGTTCGCTTTCCAGTGCTGCCGGATGGTGGCTGGCGGGCAACGCCGGCCAACGGCGGTAGGCCAGCGCCAGTACGCGCAAGCCGTCAGCCGCCATGGTTTCGGCTGTGCGCAGCAATGCCGACTGGTCGATGAATTGTTCGTCGTTTGCGCCGAAGGTGCGATGGCACTGCGGTACTACCGCTTCCGGCGAGCCTTTGGTGAAAGCCAGCACCGCCTCGCCTGTGTGGTGGAAAGTGGTCATGCGCTTGCGTTCGGAATCAAAAGGCAGTTCCTTGAGCCGCGGCATTTCTTGCTCCAGCACCGCCTTGTCAAACCCTGCTGCTTGCGCGGCGTGCAACAAGGCCGCCTCGGTCGGTTCGCCATGCGCTTTGCCGTGATGATCCAGGTGAGCATCGTTGCTCAGGGCCAGTGCACGGAACAGGGTGGGCCAGGGCTCGGCAGGCCGGGCTGATTGCAGATTGGTTTCCAGATGGCCGTCGGCATAGATGGCAGTCGCCCGCATTTTGTTCTGGGTGAGGGTGCCAGTTTTGTCGGAACAGATGAAAGTCACCGAGCCCAGCGTTTCCACTGCGGGCAGATGGCGAATCAAAGCATGTTGTTTGACCATTTTGCGCGCGCCGAGCGCAAGCGAAATGGTCACTACTGCGGGCAGCGCTTCGGGAATGGCGGCGACCGCCAGACTGATGGCGGTCATGAACATGAGCAACAGCGGCTCGCCACGGATAATGCCCAGCACGAACACCACTACGCAAATTGCCAGCGCTGCCAGCGCCAGCCGTTTGCCGAAGTGGGCCAGGCGGTTTTGCAGCGGTGTTTTGGTTTCCCCGGCCCCGCTGATCAGTGCAGCGATCTTGCCAAGTTCGCTTTGCATGCCGGTTGCCACCACCAGGCCGCGCCCGCGTCCGTGGACGATGGTGGTGCCTTTGTATGCCATGCAATGCCGGTCGCCCAAGGGCAGATCGGCCGATCCCACGGCAACAGTCTGCTTATCCAGCGCGACCGATTCGCCAGTAAGTGCCGATTCATCTATTTTGATCCGCGCTGTTTCGACGATGCGCAGATCGGCCGGTACCAGATTGCCCGCTTCCAACAGCACGATGTCTCCAGGCACTAACTCCGCCGCACTGATGGTTTCCACCCGGCCGTCGCGCAGCACGCTGGCAGCGGCCTCAGCCATACGCTTGAGCGCGGCCATCGCGCGCTCTGCACGGTATTCCTGCACGAAGCCAATGACGGCGTTCAATATCACAATGACAACGATGGCGACGGTATCTTCCAGATCGCCGACCACGCCGGAAATAATCGCTGCCGCAATCAGTACTAGGATCATGAAATCGGTGAATTGGTCAAGAAACATGCGCCATGGCGGGCGGCGACGTTTTTCGTGCAGCGCATTCTGACCGAAATGTGCCAATCGCCGGGCTGCTTCGGCGGCGCTTAAACCAGCCTGGGTGTTGACTTCCAGTTGACGCGCGGCTTCATCCGCTGACAGCGTGTGCCAGGAAGGTTGGTTAATATCCATGCTCAAACAGAATCCAGGTATTGAGGATATACAGCAGGAACAGGCCTAGGCTGACCCATGTGAGTCCCAACATGGCGCGCCCTTGTGGACGGAAAACAAGACCGACGATCACCAAGGCATTCATCGTGACGGCGGTGAACGCGGTGAAGGCATGGCTGGAGTTGACATGAGCGAGCATGGGACCCTTGGCGTAAAACAAGTCATCCACTGCCAGGATAATGATATTGAACAAATTGCTGCCCAGCAGATTGGCGATCGCCATGTCTATCGCGCCGATACGCAGCGCTGAAAGTGTCACTGCGATTTCCGGTGCGGAGGTTACCGCTGCCACCAACAGGGTGCCGACAAAGCTTTGTCCCCATCCCATCAACTCGGCGATATCCTTGGCGATAAAGGGCAGCCTGGAACCTGCTGCCACTATCGCTGCTGCCGCCAGGGTAAAACCGGTTACGGCGCGGCGCAGGGTTACTTCCGGGTAACGTTCGGCGGTGGCAGCGGTATATTCGGCCAGCGTGCGGCGCTCATACTGATAGATGACACGTACCGCAACGAAATAGATCAGCACGATGAAGGGCGAGTACAGTCCCACATGCCCCAACGTCGGGCTCATTCCCGCCCGATCCAGTAGCAGGCTGGAGCCGACAAAGGCGATCAGCAGCGCACCCAATGCAGCCGACAGGATGTGCCCATGGGCAGCACGGCTGTAAATGGTTTCGCGCCGGTACAAGGCGTCCAGTATTACCAGAATGGCAAGATTGAATACTGCGGCGCCCAGCACGTTACCAACAGCGATATCCGGTGCGTCGGCGGCCGTAACGGAGGTAATTCCGGTCACCAGTTCTGGCAAAGAAGTAACAGTAGCCAGCAGCATGAGGCCAATCAAGGACGCGGACAGGCCGGTTTTTTCGGCAATGATATCGCCGTAGCGGGAGAGGAAATAGCCGGCGTAGCCGATAATGGCAAGGCAGAGCAGAAGTTGCGGCCAAAGCGTCATGTCAAGCGGCTCTCTGTCGTTGCGGCGGCATCCCCAGCTCGCCACAGCTGGCTTCAGGCAACAGCAACTGGTTGGTGACGCTACCCGGGAGGCAAATCGATGATCTCGGAACTGCCATGACTTATCGCCAGAGTTATTCCAGCACCCTGCCGCTCACCACGTGCAAGTGTATGCTGGGTATCGCACTTGGTGTACTGCGCAATATTACCAGCATAGCCCATGTTTTACCCCAGATTTCCTGCATCACATGCGGAGCGGAGTTGCGTTGCTGGTAAGCGGGTTCCTGTGCATATTTCTGTAGGAACAGGATAATTGCCACTACGGTCTCTGAGCGCGATTGGGTGTTCATTGAAGTCCGGGTATTGTTTATCTATGCTTCGATGATGCCGAATCTGTTCGGCACGAATATCTTTGATATTATGGTGCAGATGCAGATTGCTGCATTTGGCGCATTGTTGTTTTCTGCTAATCCCGATGTTGCCCTAGGCGATTGTAAAAGAGCTATTAAAGGAGATCGATCATGCCCACAATGAAGCGAATAGCAGCAGGCACCGACCTGTCCTGGTATGCCAGTCGGGCCGAAACCCGTGCCGCCATGCTGGCGCACGAAATGGGTGGCGTGGGACTGGATCTGGTGCATGTCATCGGCAGCCTGGCGCTGGAATCTCTGCGCCACCTGCTCACCCAGCCCGCCGAGCAAACCGAGCGGCGGCTGATTGATTCGGCCAAGGAGCAGACCGCCAAACTGGCGCACGAGCTTGCCGAAAAGCACGGCATTCCGGTCACGCCCGTCATCGAAGTTGGCCGCGCCCACAGCGAGATCGTGCGCCATGCCGAGGCCATCGACGCCGGCCTGGTGGTGCTGGGGGCGCACGGCGGCAATTTCGTGCACGAATTGTTTCTTGGTTCTACCGCCGAAAAAGTGCTGCGAAAACTGTCTCGTCCGGTGTTGATAGTCAAGCGCGAGCCGCAGGCGCCGTACCAACGGATACTGGTGCCGGTCGATTTCTCCGAGCCTTCCCGCCAGGCGCTGGAGCTTGCCCTGCGCATCGCCCCGCGCGCGCATATCACTGTGCTGCACGCGTTCGAGGTGCCGTACGAGGCCAAGCTGCGCTTTTCCGGCGCGAGCGATGAAACGATTCAGGCCTATCGCGCCGAGGTGCAGGCACAGGCAGATCAGGCGATGCAGCAATTCATCTCCACCTTGGGGGCCACTGCCAGCCCATTGTTTCGTATTGTAGAATTCGGCCCTGCGTCTGCTGTAATCCGGGGAAAAGCGGAAGTGCTTGAACCCGGTTTGATTGTCATGGGTAAACACGGACAGTCCGGGTGGGAAGATATGCTGCTTGGCAGTGTAACCAAGCAAGTGATTCTGGATGCCAGTTGCGACGTACTGGTGGTCAGCGAGGACAGCTTGAAAGCGGTCTGACCATGCGGCCTGAAAGCAGCTTGCAATCGGACATTATCCAGTGCAAAGCGGCGGGCACGCTGCCTGGACTGTTTGCTATACGCATCAAGCGAACGCCGGAGTCTCCAGCCTACAGACAGTTTGATACCGCTAGCGGAGTCTGGCGAAGTTATACTTGGCAGGAAATGGGTATGCTGGTGGTGTGCTGGAAGCTTGCCTTGGCACGTGAGAACTTCGCACCAGGCGATCGAGTGGCGATCCTGCTGCACAATTCCGTGGAATGGGTGTGCTTCGATCAGGCCGCGCTGTCCTTAGGGCTGGTCGTGGTGCCCCTTTACCCCTCCGACACCCCCGGCAACATCGCATATATCCTGGCGGACTCAGGTGCCAGCTTGCTGCTGGTGGGAACACGAGGGCGTTGGGAAACCTTGTCCCCGCTGTGTGCCAGCCTGACCGGACTGAGCAAGGTACTGTGCCTACGCCGCCCTGTGGGGGATGCGGATAAGG
>Ga0163199_1002181_pt1 | contig 12022 bp, 12 predicted proteins | sample PL_2010_150m_FD_113537 | JGI IMG/M metagenome (GOLD analysis project Ga0163199, IMG submission 113537) | Freshwater microbial communities from Powell Lake, British Columbia, Canada to study Microbial Dark Matter (Phase II) - PL_2010_150m | ecosystem: Environmental > Aquatic > Freshwater > Lake ...
CGAGCGCAGGGCCTCGCTGAACCCCAGAGTATCCCGATGCACCTCGCGCTGATTGACCAGACATTTCTTGCTGGTATGCACGAACTCAATGGGATCCTCCACGCTGAGGATGTGGCCATAGTGATTGTCGTTGACGAAATCGAGCATGGCCGCCAGGGTAGTGGACTTGCCCGAGCCGGTGGGGCCAGTCACCAGGATGAGGCCCCGCGGCACCTGTACCAAATCCTTGAAGATCGCTGGGCAACCCAGCTCCTCCATGCTTAACACCTTGGAGGGAATGGTGCGGAACACCGCGGAAGCGCCGCGGTTTTGGTTGAAGGCGTTCACCCGAAAACGCGCCAGGCCCGGGATCTCGAAGGAAAAATCGGTCTCCAGGAATTCCTCGTAGTCCTTGCGCTGTTTGTCGTTCATGATGTCATAGACCAGCGAATGCACGGTCTTGTGGTCCAGGGCGGGCACATTGACGCGACGGATGTCCCCGTCCACCCGGATCATGGGCGGTAGGCCGGCGGACAGATGCAGATCCGAGGCCTTGTGCTTGACGCTGAAGGCGAGCAGCTCGGCGATATCCATAGTGATTCCCTTGCAGATCAACCCCCGCCTGACCACCTGGGTAGCGGCAGCCGTGGGCATCTTTGTGGTGTATTATGTCACCGCCCCAAGGATGAGGCAGACGGACAGCCTAGAATCGTGAACATAGCGGAAGCGGGAGAATTGGGCAAATTCCCGTGCGTTAGCCCAGTAATCCCCATTTTGTGAAACAGGGGGGGACTGGGAGACCCAAAATCGCTCGGTGGGAGCGGCTTGTAGCCGCGATGTGCAGTGCCTCATGTTTCCCCGCGACCCAGTCGCGGCTAAAAGCCGCTCCCACCGGCATGTGCATCGCACCCACAATGTGGAAGCGACCGTGGTAGAAGACCTGCATGCAAGCGGATCGACGGTGATGGATGGGGAAATCGCCCAGAGACTGGTTGCCGTGCGCGAGCGCATCGGTCGGGCCGAACAGGCGGCTGGGCGCCCCGCCGGATCGGTGCGCTTGCTGACGGTAAGCAAAACCCATGAGGCAGCGCTGATTCGCACGGTCTGGGCAGCCGGGCAACGGGACTTTGGCGAGAGCTATCTGCGAGAGGCCCTGGAGAAAATTGAGGCACTGCGCGATCTAGCAATCGAGTGGCATTTCATCGGCCGCCTACAGGGCAATAAGACTCGGGCAGTCGCTGAGGCTTTTGCCTGGGTACACAGTCTGAGCGATGCCCGTCATGCCGAACGCCTGAGTGAGCAGCGCCCTGCGAACCTGCCACCGCTCAATCTGTGCATCCAGGTGAACTTGAGCGACGAACCGAACAAGGGCGGTGTGACGGTGGAAGCGGTTCCGGATCTACTGGAGCAGTGTCGAGTGCTACCGCGACTGCGGGTGCGCGGATTGATGGCAATTCCCGCGCCGACCGTGGATCCGCTCTTGCAACGCCGATCGTTCGCGCAACTACGCCACCTGCGCGACCGGCTGGCCCGGGCGGATCTCCCCCTGGACACCCTGTCCATGGGCATGTCGGATGACTTAGAGGCGGCGATCGCCGAAGGCGCCACCCTGGTGCGCATCGGCACGGCGATATTCGGATCGAGGATCTATGGTGAGCACTGACGAACGCAGCACACACATCCAACCGGCGCACGGTCTGTTGACCGAGGATCACCCGCGCCCCACCACGCTAGCTTTCATCGGCGGTGGCAACATGGCCGCCAGCCTGATCGGCGGGTTGGTGGCGGACGGACATGACCCCCGTCACATCCTGGTGAGCGACCCGGAACACGAAAAACTGGCAAACCTCGCGGCCCGTTTTGGCGTCCGCGGTGTCGCCAGTAACGCGGACGCGGCCGCCCGCGCCGACGTATTGATCCTGGCGGTCAAGCCCCAGGCTCTGCGGCGGGTGTGCGAAGATCTGCGCATCACGGTAGAGCGGCATCGACCGTTGGTCCTCTCGATCGCCGCCGGAGTGCGTGAACGCTATCTGCGGCAGTGGTTGGGAGAGGGGCTGGCCCTAGTGCGCGCCATGCCCAATACCCCAGCGATGATCCAGTCCGGCGCCACCGTGCTGCACGCGGATCGAGGGGTCTCCCCATCGCGGCGCAACCTGGCAGAATCGGTCATGCGCGCCGTGGGGCTCACCTGCTGGGTGGATGACGAGGCACAACTGGATGCTGTTACGGCCCTGTCCGGCAGCGGCCCCGCCTACTTTTTCCTGGTGATGGAGGCCCTGGAACAGGCCGGCGCGGAACTTGGCCTCGATCCTCAAATAGCCCGCCTACTCACCATCCAGACCGCCTTGGGGGCCGCCCGCATGGCCATGGAGAGCAGCGACCCCCCTGCCGTATTGCGTGCCCAGGTCACGTCCCCCGGTGGCACCACCGAGCGGGCGTTGCAAATCTTCGAGGAAGGCGGGCTGCGGGCACTGTTTGGGCGTGCCCTGACCGGCGCCCAGGAACGCTCCCAGGAGCTTTCCCGGCTGCTCGGGGGGGATGAGTGATGGACGGATCTTATCTCACCAACCCGGCCATCTTCCTGGTCCAGACCCTGTTTGGCCTGTATATCCTGGCAATCGTGCTCCGCTTCCTGTTGCAGTGGGTCCATGCGGATTTTTACAATCCCATTTCCCAGTTCATGGTCAAGATGACGGCGCCCGTGTTGCGCCCATTGCGTCGCATGATTCCGGGCCTGGCCGGTCTGGATCTGGCCGCCCTGGCCCTGGCATGGTTGCTCAAGGCCCTTGAGCTGTCACTGGTGCTACTACTGCTCGGGGGCGGGCTCCATCTGCCTGGTGTCCTGCTCTGGGCCATCCCCGAGCTGGTGGATCTGCTGCTCAATATCCTGCTGTTCGCCATCCTCATCCAGGTGGTTCTGAGCTGGGTCGGCCCGGGCGGCTACAATCCGGCGGCAAGTCTTGCATACAGCCTCTCCGAACCCCTCCTAGGACGTGCGCGACGCCTGTTGCCTCCGGTTTCCGGGCTGGATCTGTCGCCGATGCTGGCCACGATTGGCTTGGTGTTACTCAAGATGCTGCTACTGCCTCCGCTCAAGCTCCTTACCGGCAGTCCTTTCTAAACATGGGCATGGGTTGGTATCGCTGGGAGGGCGAAGATCTGTTGCTCACCCTCCTAGTGCAACCGCGGGGGCCCCGGGACGAGTTTGTGGCGCCCCAAGGAGATGCCTACAAGGTACGCGTCACGGCCCCACCCGTGGATGGCCGCGCCAATGAGCACCTCATCCGCTTTCTTGCCAAGGCCTTCGGGGTGCGTCGCGCTGACGTGCTGCTTGCCGCCGGGGCCGGCAGTCGTCGCAAGGCCTTGCGCATTCGCCGCCCTGCACTGTTGCCGATCCCTGTGCAGTAGTGCCACAACCAATAGGATTGCGTACCAGAAACTATCCGAGAAACTAATGTATTGTCCTATTTTCACCCTATTGATTCGGGCACTACCCCTGTGGCTGGAGCACCAACACCATGGCAAGCAGCAACTTAGGACAGGAACTCCAGAGCTGTGCCCAGTGGCAGGCCCAGCTTCGCCGGAACATTGAGGACTATCGTGCGTGGTTGGAGACCCAAGGGCTCATGCTGCCCGATGTCCAGGCACGCATCGACAGCGCCTTGGCAGGCCTAGACCGGGATCACCTCGCCATCGAGGAGCGAAAGACCTCCACGGCCCAGGTCCAAAACCGCCTCGAATTACTTGGTGAACCGCTTCATATCCAGCAGACCCTACTTGATGGCATCGAGCGAGACATAAGCCAACTCATCGAAGGCCAGCGTGGCCGAGTGGCCCAGCAGATCAGCCAGGTGAAACGCCAGCTCCGGGATATGGAGGAGTTGCGAGACAAGAGCGAGGGCGTGATTCAGCACCTATTGGAGGAGACTCGCGGCGAGCAGGCCCAGTACCTGACCGGCGTAAGTCGCTTCCAGACCAGCCGTGCGGAGCTACAGCGGGAGGCCAAACAGTTGCGTACCCTGCTGGACCTGAAGAAGATTGACGCCCTGATAAAGGCCAGCTACGACGAAATGTTGCATAGGAAGACCACCTACGGCATAAAATTGTCTATTAAATTCCTGATTGACGAACTGCAGCGGGCCACACAGGCGATCATGACTCATGCAGAGCATGACCGTAAAACGCTAGGCGAGGTCTATCAGTGGTTCCAGAACGATCTCAGCTTTCCTCCCAAGCCACCCCCCAAACTCGCGATCATGGAGTACCAGGTGGCGCTGGAGCATCTGTATCGGGAGATGGACGCCTTCCGGCGCAGTCCCGCCCTGTTCGTTGCCGCGCAAGGCTTCGTGATCAATCGCCTCTATAGGGTACTGGCGCCGCGGGTCTGTGCGATCTTCGAGCAGATCGATCAGGCCCTGGACGACTGGCTCGCCCACGCCCTGGACCCGCTGGTGAACCAGATCCAGGGATACAAAGAGACGATGGAGAAACGGCTGGCGAATCTGCAGAAAATTGGTCGCTCCAAGGACACCCTGCAGACGCGCATCGCGGATATGGAGAGTCAGCACGCAGAGCTGGCGCGCCAGCTCACCGCTTTGCGTAACATGCACAAACGTATCCATCCAAGCCGTCACTGAGCGACGAAGGCATTCCACCCTCGCGGCTGGTGATGCCCCTTTGCCTTACCTGTCGGACTGGTGGGAGCGGCTTTTAGCCGCGACGTACAGCGCCCTATGCTTCCCCACCGGCCAATCGCGGCAAAATGCCGCTCCCACCGGCATACGCCAATCGCGGCAAGATGCCGCTCCCACCGGCATACGTTTGCGCCTTTGATAACAGCCCATTAGCCAAAATGAGAATTGCTGCCTGGTACATGACGGCGTTGTCAGATGACTCGCCGCTCACTAGACTCTCCTCAGTGGTCCGTCATGTCCTGTTCTAGGGGTGCATGTGGGCCGCCTATTTCCCGTCCCGCAACGGCCGGGGCTTGACCGTTGCCGGTGCGCCCCCGTGTGTGGTTTTTCCCGATGCGACGGATGCCTGTGGGCTGGGAACCTAATGGTGTGCAAACGCAGCGGCAGCCGGCCCCGCTGTGCCTGATTAAGGATGGATGAACATGACACGAATAATGAGCCTTGTTGCCGCCTTGGCGCTATCTGGCGCTGCCCAGTGGGCGATAGCGGAGAACGCTACCCACGTGGATGGCTATACGATCCACCACAATGCCCTGACCACCGATTCCCTCAGCCCCCAGGTGGCCAAGGCCTACAACATTCAACGGAGCAAGAACCGAGGTCTTCTTACCGTCAGTGTGCTCAAGGACCAGGAGGGTACCACTGGTGTGCCGATGAAGGCATTGATCAAGGCCCGCGCTACCAACCTGAGCGGCCAATTGCGCGAAATCGATCTCAACGAAATCGATGAGGGAAGTGCGATCTATTACGTCGGCGACTTCCGTATCACCAATCAGGAGACCCTCAATTTTCAATTAGAGGTGACCCCCGAGGGGACCCATCACCCCTATACGGCCACCCTGAGCCAGGAGTTTTTCACCGAATAGAGGATCCGACCCACTGCGCCCCGTTCCCGCACCGCTCTTGGGTGAGCGGGCTGGGACGTGGGTCGGCATAGCTGCTCTTCCCGCATTAGTCCCCCGCCCTAGACCCGCTGTGCATACCGATGGGGGCCTGCCTGAAACGCTGCACCACCCTTGGGATCTGACGCCGACCCAGGCGCATGTGCTACAGATGCGCCTGCGGGACCTCAACATTGAGGCCGATCAATTAGGTTGGAGGTGTTCGATGTATTTGGCCGTCGCCTCAAGTTGTAGGCGCACGCCCCGTCCCTCGGCCCGTAGGATTCGGTCGCTGTCCCGGAAGCGCAGCAGGCAGCGGGCGTGGCCGCGGCTCTCCAGGGGGATCGGAATCATGTCGCGATAGGTATAGATGTTTTCGGAGACATCCCCCCCCGCACACACCAGCGGACCTTGGGGCAACTCACCTTGCGCCTCGGCCCCCTCCAGCACCAGTTCCCCGGTCTGCCACCAGCGGGTCCGCTCCACGGATCCGGTCATAGTCTTGATGATATAGGCGCGGGAGAAGCGCACCCGCAACATGCCGTCTTGCAGGGTGATGGTCTCGATCTCCGAGCCCGAGAGTTCAATACTGCTGCTGTCCATAAGTTCGACTCCTATTTCTTCTGTTTCTCTAGCATCTCGGCCAAGCTATTGGAGGGCGAGAGGATTTCCACCTTGGCGGGTTACACACGGTTTATAGCGCCAACCGTGTATTCATCATGGCCTATATCGATTTATATCGATTTATATCGATATAGGTAGGTCCATATGAACAATCGCTTTGCCCAATGCAATGCACGGCTTTTAAGCATCCAGTTGCGAGTCATGTTGCGAAATACCAGCACACCGCCGTCCAGAGTATCCACGATACAGATGAATTCTTGTCGGAAGGTGTGTTCCGCTCGTTTGCCGCGCATATCTCCGATGAGATTGTGCGCCAGGGCCTGGGCATGGAGATCCGCCATATGCCCTTGCTTGGAGATCCAGTCCGGTCCTGGGAAGCTGCCCGCATCTCCCGCCACGTAGACGCTGCCCTCGAAGCCCGATACCCGGCAGTGGGCGTCAGCACGGATAAAGCCATCTTCCGACAGGGGTAAGTCGCTTTGGGCGGTCCAGGCCGGTCCCACCAATTCGGGGATAAAGACGATGAGATCCGTTTTCAGGTCACCGCCCTCGGTCATCACTCGATCAGCAGCAAAGCCCTTGAGCTTATGGCCCATATGGCTACGGATACCCCGTCGTTCCAACTCGTACATCAGAGCGCCCTTGGCCCGGCCCCAACGCGCATCAGGCTCTGGAAGGGGTGTAAAGAACACCAGATCAAAGCGATCCCTGCGTTTTTGGCGGCGAAGCAGGGTATCGACGCCGAGCAGGAACTCAAACAGCGGTTCGCTGCGGATCGCTGTGGGCTCGTTGGGGTTTCCTGAAAAACCGAAGGCGAGGGTTCCTCCCTCCAGCGAGGCCAATCGCCTTGTCATAGCCGCTACAGGTCCGTAGCCATCAGCGGGGGTAAAGGCATATTCAAGACCCGGTATTTGTTGTTGGGAGCGCCCGCCGGTGGCAATCACCAACCGTTCATAGTCCATTTCACCCGCTGTGGTATACAAGCGTTGCGCTCCGGCCTCCAGGCCCGTCACTCGCCCCGACACATAGTCCACATCATAACGGCGCATGAAACCGGCCAGCGAGAGGGTAAGGTCATGGGCATCATTCAACCCGGCCGGCACCCAGACGAGTGACGGGTAGTAAAACAGCTCGGGACGAGGCGCCAACAAGGTAATCGGGACAGTGCAACCCTTTCGGCGCAGAGTCTTAATGGTCGTCAACCCGGCAAAGCCGCTCCCTGCGACGATAATATTTTTCATGCGATCAATCCTGAGAGGGCTTGGCGGCACTATGAAAACCGATCATGCCGGAAAAAATAGCCTTCTCGGTGACGTTCGTATAACCGAGTTCTGCCAATATATCGGACAATTCTTGCACGGAGTAGAATGACTTCAGGGCGTTGACAAAATACTTCTTACAACTGAGAGCCACCTCGCCCGTGCGGAATACAAAGGCCGTGAACCACAGCACAAAACGCAGGTAGCCGTAATATAGGGTCTCGACGATACGATTGCTTGGGCGCAACATGTCGCAGTGATAAAAGCGCCCACCAGGCTTGAGTACACGGTGGATTTCCGTGAATACCTGGCGCACACGCAAATGCCGTGAGGCGAATTGTAGTGTAACCACATCAAAGTGGTTATCTGGGAACGGCAAGGTATGCACATCACCGATTACGCCACGAATGTGAAACCCATGTGCTTCGGCATTCCGTCTACCGACATCTTGCATCTCGGCACTGCGATCAATGGCATGCATATCGAGCGTAGGCTCACGCTTTAGGAGGGCAATACCAATCGCGTTCGTGCCGGCGCACACATCCAACCCCCGTTCATAGGGATGTACCACGACCGTGTTCATAAAGCGGCGCCGGAACCACCCCCATAGCCCAAAGCTCGCTACATAATTCGCCACATCATAATAGGGGGCGATGTTGGCGAATACCTGATTTAGATCGTTTGTCCAGACGGTGTTGAACCGCTCTTCACGCATGCTTTCACGCACATCGACAGGAGGTGAGTTCATTTAAGGTAATCTCCTTCTTATTTGGTCGATATTAGGCACCCCATAGTACAGGATAACTCTGTCAATGAAATCTGCGATTACCCCATATTGACAATGAGTCGAATTGTAGCGTTCCGTACCCTTGGGGCTGGTGAAATGGGGTCTATTAGCGATTGCTTCAATGCCCTTCACTTGGCGATGCTCTGATCAGTGTGCTAACTTTGCTAACCAGAAATCCAACGGCAGGCGCATCATGCAACAACTTGCACCGGAAGGACTGCGGATCGTCAACGATCTTGCCCAACGCCATGGCTTTAGCCCCCAGGCCGTCACCCATATGGTGTTCGCCGTGCTCAACGGTAATGGCGCCATGTCCCAGTTTAACCATCCCGAATTCGCCGGCTCCGGACAGTGGATGCAAGGGGGCATGGTGATGCTCGGGGATATGTTCAATAATGCCCTGAAGGCGCGTGTGGACGGCCTGTGTCAGGCAATCGCAAACGTCCTCGCCAATCAACCCGGCTTGCTCCAGAGCGGCAGTTATCAATCGCAAAGCCAGAGCGGTGGCGCACGGCAGCACCAAGCCACTGGCACACCCCTGGGACAATCCAGCCTGTTCATCCCCGATCCACGGGACCAGTGGTGGCCTTCTGGGCTCGGTCCACCAAGTGCGACCGGTGCCCAAAACAATGTGCGCTACGCTTACTTCGCCAACGCACGGCGCCTTGCCATCGAGACCGGTGGTAGCGTTTGGGTCTACGACACCCAGGATCACCAAATTGGTGGCTTCTCTCAACAGCAGGGCACGGGTAGCTCAATCCTGTTCAGCAGCCAATATGGCACCCTGGACCTGGCGAGCCTGCCTGTGGTGTCCCGTAACGGTCAACCGGCATCGCCGCCTGTGTCAGCGCAGACGATTCGGACGGCGACGGCAGCCCCCCCACCTAACCCTCCCCATCAGGGGGCTGACGTCTTCGCCGCTCTCGAACGACTTGGTGACCTAAAGGCCAAAGGTATCCTCACCGACGAGGAGTTTGCGGCCAAGAAGGCCGAGCTGTTAAACAGACTGTAGATACCGGGGGGATCCTCCTCGGTAGCCCCCCCAAGATATGCCAGCAAGGATATAGAGTCTCAGATGCTGGGGCTCCCACTGGCCGTCCGTCGGGGTTCCTTGTGTCCCATAAAAAAGCTGGCGAGGTAGACCAGCAGCCCACCCAAGAAGAGCACCCCGGCAAGCTCACGCATCCAGTAGAAGATCGCGACCCTTTCTTGCACCGCCATGAAGGGCAGTGGGGTAGCTGTGTAGCGTTGCATATACACCTGCAAGATGCCCGCAGCGGTAAGAAACAGCGTGATGAATACCATGGATACCGTCATCAGCCAAAAGCTCCACATCTCCACCACCTGGGATCGCTCTCCATTGGCCTCGCGACCGCGCAGGATCGGCATGGCATAGGAAATCATAGTAATATTGATCATCGCGTAGGCCCCATAGAAGGCCATATGGGCGTGGGCCGCCGTGATCTGAGTGCCATGGGTGTAGTAATTGATGGGGGCAAGGGTGTGCAAAAAGCCCAACACCCCGGCGCCAAGGAAGGCCATCACAGCGGTGCCCATCGCCCATAGAGTGGCGGCCTTGTTTGGATGCTCGTGCCGGCGCTGGTTCACCATATTGAAGGCAAACACCGTCATCATGAAAAAGGGGATGGGTTCCAGGGCTGAGAAGACCGAGCCCCACCACTGCCAAAATTCGGGGGCGCCGATCCAGTAGTAGTGGTGGCCAGTGCCGACGATGCCGGCGATGAGGGCCATGGCAGCGATGAGGTATAACCACTTCTCGATGATCTCCCGATCCACCCCGGTGACTTTAAGCAGGACGAAGGCGAGCATGGCAGCCATGATGAGCTCCCACACCCCCTCTACCCATAGGTGTACCACCCACCACCGGTAGAACTTGGCAAGCACCAGATTGGTGGGGTTGTAAAATGCAAACAGGAACAAAAAAGCGAGTCCCGCCAGGCCAATCAGCATCACCATGTTAATCGCCGTCTTGCGCCCCTTGAGGATGGTTCCAGCGATATTGAGCAGAAAGAGTAGTGCCACCAGGACAATGCCGATCTTGGTGACCGTCGGTTGCTCTAGGTACTCTCGGCCCATTGTGGGCAGGATCTCGTTCCGGGTGAGATCAGCGAGTTGGGCGTAGGGCACTAGCAGATAGCCTACCAATGTGAAACCGGCTAGCAACAGGAATAACAAGAACGTGAGTCTCGCGAGCCAGGGGGCCAACAGGTCAGTCTCTGCCTCTTCCGGAACTAGGTAATAGGCGGCGCCCATGAAGCCGAACAGCAGCCATAGGATTAGGGCGTTGATGTGCACCATGCGCGCCATGTTGAAGGGGATTTGCGGGAATAAGAAGTTCCCCTCTACATACTGGAGACCAATGATCAGTCCAAACAGGATCTGGACCACGAACAGGGCGAGAGCGGCGACGAAGTAGGGCTTGGCCACTGCCTGGGATGGATATTTGAGGGTCATGGTCTTGCGTCCTCCTCAGGACTTCAGCCTTCCTTGGTGGGGGGCCAATTGGCCGTGTCGATCTCGGAACTGTACCTTAGAAATTCGGCAAGGGCGTCGAGTTGCTCTTCGCTAAAGTGGTACTGGGGCATGGAGCGATGCCCTGGAATACCCTTTACTGGCTGGCTTTGGATGAAATCCTTGATGGCGTCCTTACTGTTGTAGTGGCGCTTGTAGACATTACCCAACTCCGAGGCGAAGTACGCCCCCTCTCCGAGCAGGGTGTGGCAGCCGATACAATCGTTTTTCTCCCACAAGGTCTTGCCCAGCGCAATCTTCTGGCCCAACCGCGTGCTTGTATCGAGCTTTTCGCGGCGGTCGCGATTTGGCAGTTCCATTAGGGTATTGAATGTCAGCGCGAGAAACAATAATATAAAGAATATTATTCCTCCATAAAATATATTCCGTGCGCTTTCTTTGGTCAGTGTTTGCGCCATTGGTACTCAGCCCCCCTTTCCGATTCTCGTAATGAGCATAGAATTGGTTATACCACCCCTGTTCCTCTTCAGCCATACACTGCCCTAGGCAACCAGGTGACTAGGGTCGGCCACACCGCCAGCAGGCCCAGCACCAGGAGCTGAATCAAGATGTAGGGAATAACGCCCCGATAGATATCCCCGGTGGTGACTTCGGGCGGGGCCACGCCGCGCAGGTAGAACAGGGAGAAACCGAAGGGTGGCGTAAGGAAAGAGGTCTGTAGGTTCACCGCGATCATCACCCCGAGCCATACCGGATCCAGGTCCATGGCAAGCAATATGGGCCCGACGATGGGGACCACCACGAAGGTGATCTCGATAAAATCGATAATAAAGCCAAGCAGGAACATCACCAGCATCACTACCGCTACTGCCCCCACCACCCCACCCGGCAGGCTGGTGAGCAGGCGCTCCACTACCTCGTCGCCGCCAAAGCCCCGGAACACCAGGGAGAAAATGGCGGCACCGATGAAGATCATGAACACCATGCTCGTGACCTGGGTGGTGCTTCGCATCACCTCCCGCAGGGTGGCCAGACTGAGCTGACCCTGCACGGCAGCCAGCAACATCGCCCCCACCGCTCCCACCGAGGCGGCCTCGGTGGGGGTGGCCAGCCCGCCGAGGATAGAGCCTAGCACCGCCACGATCAGCAGCAGCGGTGGCAGCAGGGCCGTCAGTATTCGCCGCCCCAGGGCGCCCCAGTCGGCCTCTCGATCCTCAGGCGGTATGGCGGGCACCGCAGCGGGGCGGAACAGGGCCACCCCGATCTGATACAGGATGTACAGGCTCACCAACAGCAACCCTGGAA
>Ga0163199_1002182_pt1 | contig 12020 bp, 9 predicted proteins | sample PL_2010_150m_FD_113537 | JGI IMG/M metagenome (GOLD analysis project Ga0163199, IMG submission 113537) | Freshwater microbial communities from Powell Lake, British Columbia, Canada to study Microbial Dark Matter (Phase II) - PL_2010_150m | ecosystem: Environmental > Aquatic > Freshwater > Lake ...
CGCTGCACCATCCACCCCAGTGCCATCGGCAAGCAACCGTGTTGGCTTGCAATGACTCCAGCCCCTTGCGCCCCCACAACACTGGCTGACTCAGGACGGCGTGGCGCTCAGCGCAGTGAAATGCAAATGCTTGTGGGACAGATCTTCAGCTCTGTCCCCAACTCGAAACGGGATGTTGGAAGTCCGGAGGCCGAAGGCCGGGGGACACGAACGGAGTTGAGTGCCATACCGTTCTGCAAATGACGCCCAGACGTCATCCCCTGCCTTCAAGCAAGCCGCCCGTTGCAGACGGCTTGCCCCGCTCGCTCAGGCTGACGCGATGTCGCCCGACTGGATGCGCTTGACGCCCTTGGCGCTCATCGCCTTCCAGGCCGCTGCGAGTGAGCCGTTGAGATCGATGGCGCGTGTCGCGTCCTCGATCACATAGACTTCAAAGCCCAGTTTGCGCGCGTCCATCGCGGTCCAGGCGACGCAGAAATCAGTGGCCAGGCCAGTCACGAAGACGGTCTTGATGCCGCGCTGTTTCAGGTAGCCGGCCAAGCCGGTCGCTGTCTTGTGATCCGCCTCCTCAAACGCCGAGTAGCTGTCCACGGCCTTGTGGTAGCCCTTGCGCACGATGACCTGCGCCGTCGGCAGCTTCAGGTCCTTGTGCAGCGCGGCGTCGTCGGTGCCTTGCACACAGTGGTCCGGCCACAAGACCTGCGTGCCGTAGGAGAGTTTGGTGGTCTCGAAGACCTTCTTGCCGGGGTAGCTGGTGGCAAAGGAGGCGTGGCCCTGGGTGTGCCAGTCCTGCGTCACGACGATGTTTTCGAAGGCGCCCGCCAGCTTGTTGATGATGGGCACGACTTCGGCGCCCTTGCTGACGGGCAGCGTGCCGCCGTCAACAAAACAGTTCTGCACGTCAACCACGATCAGGGCGGAGCTGCCGGCCGGCTTGATCTTTGCGGCGGCAAAGACGTTGCCGATCAGGCCCAGGCCCAAACTGCCAACGAGACCGGCGCCGGCGGTTTTCAAAAGGGTTCTGCGGTGTGTGAATTGCATGGGGATACTCCGATGTGGGTTGAAGAAGACGGACACTGACCAATCATTCAGACGCTCAGGTAGGCCCGCCGCACCGCTTCGTTGCTGGCGAGCTCGGCCATCGACGCCTGGTAACGAATCTGCCCCTTCTCAAGCACATAGGCCCGATCAGAGACCAACTCGGCAAAATGCATGTTCTGCTCCGACAGCAGAATGCTCACGCCTTGCTTCTTGAGCGCCAGGATCATGTGGACCATCTGCTCCACAATCACCGGCGCCACACCCTCGGAGGGCTCATCCAGTAGCACCAGGTAGGGGTTGCCCATCAGGGTGCGGGCCACGGTCAGCATCTGCTGCTCGCCACCACTCATGCGCCCACCCATGCGGTTCGGCATTTCACCCAGGTTCGGAAAGAGCTGGTACAAGCGCTCGGGCGTCCACAGCGGCGCCTCGCTGCCGTCGGCCCAGCGCCGCGGCGCCTGCTGGCCAACCATCAGGTTCTCGGCCACCGTGAGATCGGTGAAGATGCGGCGGTCTTCGGGCACATAACCCAGCCCCATGCGCGCCGCGTGGTGCGGCTCGCTGCGCGAGATGTCCTGGCCCAGAAAAGTGATGCTGCCACGGCGCTTGCCCAGCATGCCAATCAAGGCTTTGAGCGTGGTCGACTTGCCGGCGCCGTTGCGCCCCATCAGGGCCACCACTTCACCGCGCTGCACCTTCAGATCGACATCAAACAGGATCTGCGCCGCGCCATACCAGGCAGCCAGACCACGGGCTTCGAGCAGAGTTTCGGTAGGGGCGGACATCAAGCCTTCTCCCCGGCCACTTCGGCATGCAGTTTCTCAAAGGTCTTGCCACTGCCAAAGTACACCTCCTGCACCTTGGGATGGTCACGAATTTCCTGCGGCGCGCCCTCGGCGATCAGGCGCCCGCGCGCCAGCACGATCAAGCGATCTGCATAGGCAAACACCACGTCCATGCTGTGCTCGGTAAAGAGCACCGACATGCCACGCTCCAGCACCAGTTGCTTGGTCAGGGCCATCAGTTCATTGCGTTCCTTGGGAGCCATGCCGGCGGTGGGTTCGTCCATCAGCAGCAGCTTCGGTTTGTTGGCCATGGCAATGGCCAACTCGACGCGCTTGACGTCGCCATAGGCCAGCACGTTGCAGGACCTGTCGGCCTGCGCACCCATGCCGACCTGCTCCAGCACCGCCATCGCTTCGTCCCGGCGGTAATGCGCGGCGCGGCGCCAGGGCGAGAACAGCTTGCTGTCCTGCGACAGCAGCGCCATCTGCACGTTTTCAATGACGGTGAGCGAGGCAAAGGTCTCAGCGATCTGGAAGGTACGACCGACACCCATGTGCCAGATTTCGCGCGGCTTGCGGCCCACCAGTTCGACGCCGTCGAGCTGGATCGAGCCCGCGTCAGCGCGCAGTTGCCCGTTCACCATGTTGAAGGTGGTGGACTTGCCGGCACCGTTGGGGCCGATCAGCGCCAGCAGCTCGCCGCGCGCCAGGTCGAAGTGGACGCTGTCAACGGCCCTGACGCCGCCGAAGGACTTGCCGAGATTGGCCACGCGAAGCAAAGGCGCAGACACTGGCAATGCAGATGCGGTCATGCCCCGCCCTCCTGCTTTTGGCTACGCCGCTGCGTCAGCTGCTGGATGAAGCCGGCAATGCCCTGCGGGAACAGCAAGACCAGAATCAGGATGATGGTGCCCAGCATGGCGCGCCAGTAGTCGGTGTTGCGCGCCACCGTGTCATGCAGCCAGGTGAAGGTGATGGCCCCGACCACCGGCCCGGCCAGGGTCTGGATGCCGCCCAGCAGCACCATCACCAGACCATCGACCGACTTGCCCACCGACAGCGTCTCGGGCGAGATGCTGCCCTTGGAAAAGGCGTAGATCGCACCGGCCAGGCCGGCAAAGGTCCCGGCCACAACGAAGGCTGCCCACTGCATGCGCTTGACATCCATGCCGATGGCATCTGCCCTGAGCACCGAATCGCGGCAGGCACGCAGCGCGTAGCCAAAGGGCGAAAACAAGAGCCGGCGCAGCAGCAGCACGCCAGCAGCCACCAGCACCAGGGTGAGGTAGTAGTAATTGATCTTGCTGGACAGCCAGGGCGCCGGCCAGACGCCGGTCAGGCCGTTGCTGCCGCCGGTAAAGCTGTCCCACTGAAAGGTGATGGCCCAGGCGATCTGCGCAAAAGCCAGCGTCAGCATGGCCAGGTAGACACCGGACAGGCGCACCGCAAACCAGCCAAAAATCAGCGCGCCCAGCGCCGCCACCAAAGGCCCCAGCAGCAAGGAGAGTTCCATTGGAAAGCCGGCACTGCGCGCGAGCAGCGCCGCGCCATAAGCACCGAGACCAAAATAGGCCGCGTGGCCGAACGAATGCATGCCCGCCGGCCCCATGATGAAGTGCAGGCTGGCTGCAAACAGGGCCGCCACCAGCAGATCAATCATCAGCACCGTGGTGTAAGGCGAACCGGCGGTCACGATGGGCAGCGCCGTCAAAGCCAGCCCCAGCATGGCGGCCGCCACAAGGTAGCTGCGGGAGGCACCACGTAGCGGCTCCTCCTGCATGCCAACGTAACGGCTCGGCGCCTGGGCCCGACCCATCAGCCCCCAGGGACGCGCCACCAGCACCGTGGCCATCACCAGAAATTCCACCACCAGCGTCAACTTGGAAAACGACAGACTGATGCCTGCAATCTGCACCACACCGAGCCAGATGCAAACCGCCTTGATTTCGGCAATCAAGAGCGCGGCCGCATAAGCGCCGGGAATCGAGCCCATGCCGCCCACCACCACTACCACGAAGGCAGCGCCAATGGTGTTCAGGTCCATTTCCAGATTGGCGGGTTCGCGCGCCAGTTGCAGGGCGCCGCCGAGGCCGGCGAGCAAGGCTCCCAAGGCAAACACCGCAGTAAAGAGCCAGGCCTGATTCACGCCCAGCGCGCTGACCATGGCGCGGTCCTGCGTGGCAGCACGCACCAGCGTGCCCCAGCGCGTGCGCGTCAGCAACAACCAGAGCAGGCCCAGCACTACCGGACCGACCACGATCATGAACAGGTCGTAAGAAGGGAAGGAGCGCCCCAGAATCTGCACCGCGCCCCGCAGACCCGGCGCCCGCGGACCCAGCAGTTCATCGGGGCCCCAGAACCAGAGCACGGCGTCCTTGATCACCAGCACCAGCGCAAAAGTGGCCAGCAACTGGAACAGTTCGGGCGCCTTGTAGATGCGCCGCAGCAGCGTCATTTCAATCAGGGCGCCAAACACGCCCACCACCAGCGGCGCAAGCATCACGGCAGGCCAGAAACCGATCACATCGCCCAGCCGTGCCACCAGGCTGTAGGCAACGTAAATGCCGACCATGAAGAAGGAGCCGTGCGCAAAATTAACGATGCGCGTGACACCAAAAATCAGCGACAAACCGGCCGCCACCAGAAACAGTGACGAGGCACCGGCCAGCCCGTTAAGCAACTGGGCCAAAAAGCCTGAAAAATCCATTCCACTCCTCTGATGAACCTATCGACGCTCCCGGACTTCACAACCCCGGCGTGTTGACATTGAACTCACTTTTGCCAGTGCGCCCGTTTGTCATTGCGGGCCTGACCCGCAATCCAGTGTCTGCGTGGCACTGGATCCCGGATCGAGTCCGGGATGACAAGGCAGGCCCAGGATGACAAGGCAGGTCCGTCGTGGCATTTGTCTTGTCATTGCGGGCCTGACCCGCAATCCAGTGCATGCGATGCGCCGCGTCAGTCGGGAGCGCGCAGCTTGGCGACCTCCGCGTCGGACGGCAGGTACTTGGCACCGTCAAGGTAGACGTAATCAACCATCACGCCTTTGCCGCCGTCGTTCTTGGTCTTGCCCACATACGCACCCATGGTGGACTGGTTGTCCTGGGCGCGGTAGGTGATCTTGCCAAATGGCGTATCGACCTGCAGGCCCTTGAAGGCCACCACCAGCTTGTCGGTGTCGGCACTGCCGGCCTTCTTCAGACCGGCCGCGATCGACTTGATGGCGCTGTAACCCACCACCGAACCCAGACGCGGGTAGTCCTTGAACTTGCCCTGGTAAGCCGCCAGAAAGGCCTTGTGTTCAGCCGTCTGGATACCGTTCCACGGGTAGCCGGTGACGATCCAGCCGTTCGGTGCTTCTTCCTTCAGCGGATCGAGGTACTCGGGCTCACCGGTCAGCACGCTCACCACTTCACGGCCCTGGAACAGACCACGGGTATTGCCTTCACGCACGAACTTGGAAAGGTCGGCGCCAAACAGCACGTTGAAGATCGCGTCCGGCTTGGAGTCGGCCAGTGCCTGCACCACGCTACCGGCGTCGAGCTTGCCCAGCGGCGGGGCCTGCTCGGCGACAAACTCGACATCAGGCTGCGCTGCCTTGAGCAACTGCTTGAAAGCTGCTACCGCGGACTGACCGTATTCGTAGTTGGGGTACACCACGGCCCAGCGCTTCTTCTTCAGCTTGGCCGCTTCCGGCACCAGCATGGCAGCCTGCATATAGGTGCCCGGGCGCAGACGGTAGGTGTACTTGTTGCCGCTGGCCCAGATGATCTTGTCGGTCAGAGGCTCGCCAGCGAGGAAGAAGAATTTCTTCTGCTTGGCAAAGTCAGCCACAGCCAGTCCGGTGTTCGACAGGAAAGTGCCCATCAGGACATCGATCTTTTCGCGCGAAATCAGCTCCTCCGCAACACGCACGGCATCGCCCGGATTGGCGTTGTCGTCACGCGTGATCAGTTCGATCTTCTTGCCGTTGACGCCACCGGCCGCATTGACCTCGTCCACCGCGAGCTCCATGCCCTTTTTGTAGGGTTCCAGAAAAGCGGGTTGCGCCTTGTAGCTGTTGACCTCCCCAATCTTGATCACCCCCTGCGCATGCGCAGCAGGCAGCAAGGCACAGCTCATGGCAAAACCGGCCGTGTACAGCATCGTTCTTAGCATCTTCATGTCATAGTCTCCTCAAATAAAAGTTAAAAAACATAGGCGGCAAAATAGCTTAGGGTGATCGAAATCGCAAAAGAACCTATTGTTCCCCTGGTTTGTCATTGCGGGCTTGACCCGCAATCCAGTGGTCGCGCTCCACTGGATCCCGGATCGAGTCCGGGATGACAAATACGAGCTTGGGATGACAACGGTATATCGCGAACTTTCATCTCCCTTATCGCAGGCCGTCCTGGCCCACGATCTCACTGACCTGCAAGCCACCGATGCGCGGCAAGGGGCGCCCGCTGGCTGTCACCACCACCGCGACCACAATTTCATTGGCGCGCGGCGCATCGCTCACGCGTGCCTCCATCGCGTCAAAGTGGCTGCGCACAAAGGCCGCATCCTTGTGCCCCAGCGGCACATCGAGCGCACTGCCCAGGCCACCCATTTTCTTGGCCGAGGGCACCAGCGCTGCGCCTTTTTCAACCGCCTTGCGCAGCGGCGCGCCGAGCTTGGGGTGCAGGATGGCGGCAGCATGTTCGAGCTCACCGGCCTCGCCCACAATGGCGCCCTTGCCGTAACTCTGTGCCTGCGCCGGCGTGATGCCCAGGGCCTCGACGCACTTGGCACCCAGCAGGCCGCCGAGTTCTTCGCCGATGGCAATCAACTCGTCAAGCTGCTGCGAATACTTGCCGGCATAGGGGTTTTCAATCACCGCCATGGCGAGTGCCCGGCGCGTAGCAGGGCTGACGGCCTGACCCATCTCCATCAGCGTTTCATCAACCTGGACAATGATTTTTCGAATCTTGGCGCTCATGGTCTTTCCTTCAGAAGTTGGTGGTGCAGAGGGCTTCAGCGCAAGCCGTCCCATTTGGCGATGGCGCTGGCTGCCAGGCCGCCGACGCGGGCGTGAATGCGCGGCCCGGTGCTCATCACCAGAATAAAAACAATCTCCTGGGCCGATGGTGCGCCCGGAACGCGCACTTCCATCGCATCAAAGTGGCTGCGCACATAACTGGCGTTGATGTGCGTCAGTGGCACGTCCAGCGCGGCGCCCGGTCCACCCACCTTCTTGGTCGATGGCACGATGGCGAGCGCATTGCCAGGCTGACCGGTTTTGAGTTCGCCCTGACCCTTGCTGTAGCTGCCCAGGTCACCCTTCCAGCCCAGCAGTTCGCGCATCGCGTAGCCGCCGGGCACATGCCAGAGCGCACCGTGCTCGAGTTCACCCGCTGCGCCGATGATGGCGCCCTTGCCATAACCCTCGATGCGATCCGCCGGCACCTTCATGGCCGCCAGCAAGCGCCGCGCCATTTCGACGCCGACCGGTTGCAGCTCATCCATCATGGGCAGGATGTTGGGCTCATAGCGCCCGGCAAAGGGATTGGTCAGCACGGCACCGATGGCACCGCGCAACAGCGGCGTTGCCGCGACCGGACCAAATTCATGGTGGATCTGCTCCACCTGCGTAAAGATGCGTCTTATCTCGATCATGCCTGTGCGTCCATTCCGTGTTTCATGCAAATACCGCGCCAGCTTGCCGCGCTGCCAAAGGAGACAGAAATTCCGAGAGCGCCGGTTTGAAATGGCTGTCATTGCGGACTTGATCCGCAATCCATGGCCCCGACTGCATGGATACCGGGTCGAGCCCGGTATGACAACTCCCAGCATTGTCATTGCATGCCGCCAACTTGTCATTGCGCGTCGCCAGCTTGTCATTGCGGACTTGATCCGCAATCCATGGTCCCGACTGCATGGATACCGGGTGCTGCAACCCCGGACCTGATCCGGGGCCGGCATGACAGCAGTGCATCAACAAGTTTCCAATCCCCCAGGTCCTTCGTGCGAGTTCCGGTTCCTCTGTGTCGGTGACGAGCAACTGCTGCTGGCATACCAGCGCCGCCGACCAGATCAGACCGGCGCGCTGCAGGGACTGCGCGCGCAGCAGTCCGGCGCGCAAGGCCTGCTGCACCCGTTTGGGCTCCAGCGGCGGCACATCGACGGTCACTGGAATTTCGCCCAGGTCCGAGTCGTCTTTCAGCTCACACGCCGGTCGCCGCACGATGCGTGCATCCGCCAGATTGACCGCATTGGCAATCACGGTGGCCGCCGCATCAGCCGCTGCCGCTGTGCCGGCCAGCACCGTCACGCTGTCGGCAATGCCCAGAGAAAAACTGCGACCACGCCAGCCACTGGTGGCCACACCGCGCACCGGCATCCGGCTTGTCACTTCAAACTGTCCGTCGCTGCGGATTCCGCTGCGCAGTGCCTGTGCATCGAGTTGCGCGAGGTCAGCGTAGAGACCCACCCGCACCGACTGCGAGGGCGCCAGGTACAGGGCGATGTCGCCGCCGTTGTTGATCCAGGCACGATCCACACCCGCCCGGTCGTAGCAGCCGATCAACTCCTGGGCAACGGCACCGGCTACCGCCGCCATTGGCGTGATGTAGTCGTTCGCGAAAGGTTTGCAGGCTTGCCACATGCGTCGTGAAATGCGTCCCTGCAGGGGACACTGCCCCTGCACCGGCAAACGCAGCAGTGGCAATTCCATCACCAGTTCGTCAAGTACGCCGGCAAAGCGCTGCCACGCAGCTTCATGCGCTGCAGCCAACGCAGCGGCGTCGCCTTCGGCACCGATGACGATGTCCATCGGACCATGCTGGAAATGCCAGCGGCCGTCGGAGAATCGTGTGCGGGTTGCGGTCATAGGAGTTGCGTTTCAGCCCAGCATGGGCGGCTGTCCCAGCGGCCAGGGATTGTTGGCAGGGGCCTGCAGCCACTGCCTGGCCAGCGGCGCACCTTCGCTGTGCCAGGCGCCCCGTTGCAGCGCATCTTCGAGCGTGCGCACATAGTCCATGTGGCCACCGAGCGCGCGGTAGTCATCGAGCTTCATGCTGAATTCGATCGGCGCAATGATGGCTGGCGTGGGCACGGTGCCAAAACTGTTGTCAGGCATGCGCATGACATCGACCATCACCGTGATGCCACCACCCGGCCAGACGTAAGCGGGTGCACCACCACAGGTCACATTGACCAGTGCGCTCTTGATGGCACGCGTCAGCAGCACCGGGTTCTCGGTGACCCCGGCACGCAGGCTGCCGCCAGCGCCGGCCAGAAAGAGCACGGTCGTCAGAGCGGGTTCGCAGTTTTCGCCAACGCGATCCACCACGGCACGCACCTCAGAAGGCATCTCCTGCTCAACCGGCCGCAGCGCTTCATCCAGAACATACCAGCTGGCGTGCTCACCGGTAGTGGAGGTCATCAACAGACGCAAACCGGGCCAGGCCACCTTGGCGTCCCAGCCCTCGATGATGGACAGCGGGTCGGCGATGTCGGTGCCACCCCAGCCGGTGCCGGGATTGGCCACCTGAAAATAGCGCCCGGGGGTGGACTTGCGGCCGTGCATCCGGATGCCGGAGGGCCGCATGTCCAGACAGCGGCCGGCCTGATGTTCGGTCAGCACACCGGTAATGTGATCGTCCACCACCACCACCTCGTCTGCCTTGCCGAGCAACTGCTCGGCGAAAATTCCGACGGTGGCCGAGCCGCAACCGACGCGCATGCGCTTTTCTTCAACCCCATTGACGACAGGCGCGCGACCGGCCTGGATCAGCACTTCGGAGCCGCCCTCAATCGAGAGCGTCACCGCCTGCTTGTTGCCCAGCGCCATCATCATCTCGACCGTGATCCGACCCTCTTTCTTGCTGCCGCCGGTCAGGTGGTGCACACCGCCGAGTGACAGCATCTGCGAACCGTATTCGGCCGTCGTCACATGACCAACCACCTCGCCCTTGCAGCGCACCGGAGCCTGCTCCGGCCCCAGAAAGCGGTCGGTATCGATCTTTACCTTCAGACTGCAATAGCTGAAGATGCCCTCGGTCACCACGGTAACCGTATCAACCCCTGCCACCTTGGAAGTAACAATGAAGGGCGCCGGCTTGTAGTCGGGGTAGGTGGTTGATGAACCGACACCGGTAATGAAGACATCGTCGCCGGTCATCAGCTCTGAAGCGGACGTCTGCTCGGCGACAGTCTCATGAGCTTCGCGCGCGAGAAAAGGAACCAGCGCCGGCTCGTCCTTGCTCAACTCCCGGCGCAGCATCAGCACCGGATCGAGGCGCACCAGCATGCCTTCGCGATTGGCATAGCGGTCGCAGGCACCCGTGCGGCCATCCGAGATCTGGCACAACACCGGACAGGCATTGCATGCAATCTTCTGGCGTGCTGCAGTGTCAACTTTTGTGGGTGCTGTCATGGCTTCAACTGTAGCCTCAGTTTGATTTATTCGCCAGGATCGCAGCCCTTACGCGATCCGGCGTCGCCGGAATCTGGCGTACCCGCACGCCCACCGCGTTGTGGATGGCATTCAGAATGGCGGGCGCCGTTGCCACCAGCGCCGGTTCGCCCACGCCCTTGGCGCCATAGGGTCCGAGCGGCTCGCTGTCTTCCACGATGTGTACCGTGATCGGCGGGATGTCCCCCACCGTCGGGATCACGTAATCGTGCAGGTTGTCGGTGCGTCCGCTGATGTATTCCTCCATCAGGGCCAGCCCCAGGCCCTGCGCCACGCCGCCGTGAATCTGCCCTTCGACCTGGGTTGGATTGACGGCCCGTCCGACGTCATGCGCTGCATGAATATGCAACACCTTCACCGTGCCGAGTTCGCTGTCGACCTCGACTTGCGCGAGCTGCGCGGCAAAGCCGTAAGTGGCGTAGGGCACGCCCTGGCCGTTGGCGTCGAGCGGCACGGTGGGCGGATTGAAGTAGCCCTGACCCGAGAACACATCGCCGCGATCATTGGCTGGCAGGCTGCTCAGATCAAGCTGGCGTTCGACACCTTGATCGACGCCAATCAATATGCTGGCGCTCAGGCTCAGGCGGGTGTTCGGCCCCGTTCCCAGCGCCTGCAGCAGTTGACGCCGCACATCTTCACCAGCGAATCTGGCGGCGTTGCCTGAGACGAAGGTCTGCCGCGAGGCCGAGGACTTGCCCGCATCTTGCGTCAGGTCGGTGTCGCCCATGACCTGATCGACCAGCGCGACCGGCAAACCCACCGCATCGGCAAAGATCTGCGGCATGATGGTGCCGCTGCCCTGCCCTATTTCCTGCGCGCCGTTGTACAAGAACAGCCTGCCATGGCGCCGCAATGCCGCCGTCATGGTGGAGGGATTGGCGATCACGGTATTTCCAATGCCGTACCACATGCTGGCGATTCCAACGCCGCGTCGCAAGGGGCTGCTGCTCGCGTCAGCTTCGGTGTTGAAGGCCTGCACAGCAGCCTGTGCGGCCTGCCAGGCCGGCCGCAAGACTTCGAGACACTGAACCATGCCCACACTGGCCGCAAGCACCTGTCCGGTGGCTGTCGCCTGGCCGACACGAATGGCGTTCTTCAGTCTGAATTCGAGCGGGTCGATGCCGACCTTGCGCGCCAGTTCATCGAGCAGTGCCTCGGTCACGATATGCGCCTGCGGCACACCGAAACCGCGAAAGGCGCCGGAAATCGCATTGTTGGTATACACCGCCCTGGTCAGCGCCCGCAAATGCGGCACAAAGTACGGCCCGGTGGAATGCACCGGCACCCGGTTTGCTACGGTGGCGCCCCAGCTGGCGTAAGCGCCGGTGTTGAAGTCGCCATGAAAATCCAGCGCAGTGAGCTGCCCCTGGGCGTCGCAGCCGAAGCGGGCGCGAATGCGCGACGGGTGTCGCTTGGTGGTTGATACCATCGATTCGCCGCGGCTATAGACCGTTCGCACCGGCCGCTTCAACTGCCAGGCGGCCAGCGCCAGCAGCGGCTGGATCGAGACATCGAGCTTGCCGCCAAAACCACCACCTACCGCCGACGGCACGATGTGCACCGCCTCTTTGGGCAGCTTGAGCACGCGCGCCACCTCGTCGCGGTCCATCACCGGCGTCTGGGTGCAGGCGAAGATGCGCAGGCGCTGCTGGCCATCCTGTTCGAACACTTCGGCGTAACCCGCTTCGGGCTCGATGTAGGCGTGCTCGACATAGCCGGTGCGGTATTCATCCTCAGCCACAAAGGCCGACTGCGCC
>Ga0163199_1002184_pt1 | contig 12005 bp, 9 predicted proteins | sample PL_2010_150m_FD_113537 | JGI IMG/M metagenome (GOLD analysis project Ga0163199, IMG submission 113537) | Freshwater microbial communities from Powell Lake, British Columbia, Canada to study Microbial Dark Matter (Phase II) - PL_2010_150m | ecosystem: Environmental > Aquatic > Freshwater > Lake ...
CAAGGTGCAAGTGGTGCAAGGTGTCGGCAAGTTCGTCGACGCGAATCATTTGAGCGTCGCCACGGCCGAGGGCGGCAAGCTGGTGAAGTTCCAGAAGGCGATCATCGCCGCCGGTTCCCAGTCAGTGAAGCTGCCCTTCATGCCGGACGATCCGCGCATCGTCGATTCCACCGGCGCGCTGGAATTGCCGAGTTTTGGTGGCGGGGTGCCCAAACATCTGCTGGTGATCGGCGGCGGCATCATCGGCTTGGAGATGGCCACGGTGTACTCTGCCCTGGGCAGCCGGATCAGCGTGGTGGAAATGCTCGACGGCCTGATGCCCGGCGCCGACCGCGACCTGGTGAAGGTCTTCGAGAAGCGCAACAGCCAGCGTTTCGACCGGGTGATGCTGAAGACCCGCGTCACCGCCGTGACCGCGGACAAGCAGGGATTGCGGGTCAGCTTCGAAGGCGAGCAGGCTCCCGCCGAGGCCCAGACATACGACATGATCCTGGTCGCCGTGGGCCGTTCCCCCAATGGCGCCAAGCTCGATGCCGACAAGGCCGGGGTGGCGGTCGGCGAGCGCGGCTTCATAACCGTCGACCAGCAGATGCGTACTAACCAGCCGCATGTCTTCGCCATCGGCGACCTCGTCGGACAGCCGATGCTGGCCCACAAGGCGGTGCATGAAGGGCATGTCGCGGCGGAAGCGGCGGCCGGGCAGAAGTCCTTCTTCGACGCCAGGGTGATTCCTTCCGTCGCCTATACCGACCCGGAGATAGCCTGGGTCGGACTAACCGAGGAGCAATGCCTGGCGCAGGGGCTGGCATTCGAAAAAGGCCTATTTCCCTGGGCGGCCTCCGGACGGGCGATCGCCAATGGCGCCGACTACGGCTTCACCAAGCTGCTGTTCGACAAGGAAACCCACCGCATCATCGGCGGCGCCATCGTCGGCCCGAATGCCGGCGACCTGATCAGCGAAGTGGCGCTGGCCATCGAGATGGGCTGCGACGCCGTCGACATCGGCAAGACCATCCATCCCCATCCGACCCTGGGCGAGTCGATCGGGATGGCGGCCGAGGCTTACGAAGGGGTGTGCACCGACCTGCCGCCGCTGCGCAAGAAATAATTGGGCCGCGTTCGGCAGACCGAGATGGACTGCGGAATAATCCTGACTCGAAAAGTGTTGACCTCTTGGCGGGAGCCAACCTGAGTTCCGCCATCATCTACTCAAGGAGACGCCGGTGAGAAAACTGCTTGGAATATCTATGCTTCTAGCCTTCATGCCGGTGGCGCAAGCCGCCGATCTCGACGCCGGCAAGGCCAAGGTTGCGGTGGTATGCGCAGCTTGCCACGGCGCCGCGGGGGTGAGCGTAAGCGACGCCATTCCCAACCTGGCTGCGCAGCGGGCAGGCTACCTCGAGGCCCAACTGAAGGCACTCAAGGACGGTACGCGCAAGAACCAGATCATGAATGCGATCGCGCCCCAGCTCAGCGCCGAGGACATCGCCAACGTTGCGGCCTATTTCGCTGCCCAGCCGGGGGCTGTGACGGGCGCCAAGTCGAGCATGCTGCCGAACGTTGCGAAGACGGGAGTGACTTTTCCGGAGGGTTACCAAGGCAGCTTCGCGAAGTACCACACGATCAATTTTCCGGCGACCCGGCAGGTGCGTTACTACTACGCCAACAAGGCCGCAGCGGCGGCGGCGAAGGCGGGCCAGACCTTGCCCGACGGCTCAGTGCTGTTCGCCGAAGTATACGCGGCGAAACTCGACGCCGACAGCAAGCCGGTCATGGGCGGCGACGGCTACTTTGTCGCCGACAAGTTGCTCTTTTATACGGCGATGGCGCGCGAATCAGGCTGGGGCAAGGACATCCCCGAAATGCTGCGCAACAGTGACTGGAACTACGCCGTCTTCACGACCGATAAGCAACACCGTGCCGGCGTGAACCAGGCCGAGTGCCTGGCCTGTCACAAGCCGCTCGACAAGGTGAGCTACACTTTTACGCTCAAACAGCTCGCCGAGGCCAAGTAAGCTGAATCTCCCCCCGGTCCGCAGGCGGCGTCGCCGGGGGAATCAGCGTCCCTGCGGCGCTGCGATGGAGACGCCGTCGATGCCATGTCGCACCAGCGCTTGCGCGACGAAACCCGATGCCTTCATTTCCTCGATGAACTCGGTCAGGTAGCGGACGCCGGGTTCGCTTCCCCTGGGGATCGCCATGGCCTGATTGATGACCATGAAGCGGCCGTCGAGCAGGCGCAAACCGGGAATCCGTTTCGCATCCGCTTCGAGTTGCTGCCTGACCCCCGCGGCAACTTCCATTCGCTGAGCCACCATGGCATCGGTCACCGCTGGCGAGGTGGCGACCCGCACGATTTGCGCGCGCTTGAGTTGGCGTGTCAGATACAGATCGTAGGCGCTGCCCTTGGCGACCACGACGCGCACGCCGTCCCGATCGACCTCAGCCTGGTCTTTAAGCGGCGAGGGCTGCGCTACCAGATAGGCGCCTTCGATCACCACATAGGGGGCGGTGTACGCCAGGTCGACCGCGCGCGCCGGATCGATGGCGACGAAGGCGACATCCCATTCCCTCGTCTTGACGCCTTCCACCACCTTGCCGGCGGCGTGGTAGGTCACCAGTTCCAGGGGAACGCCCAGGCGCTTGGCGAGTTCGCGCGCCAGGTCGACCGACACGCCGCGCAGTTCTTCGGTCGTTCCGATCCGGGTGGCGAGAATCGGATTGCCGAGGTTGATCGCCGCCCGCAGCTTGCCCGTCGGAGCCAGGTGCGGAGCGGCCGGAGACGCCCAGGGCCCCCTTTGGAGGATTCCGCAGGCGCCGAGTCCGATAAGCGTAGCCAACCAGAGAATATTGATGCGGCGCATGTTCCTGCCCTTTCGAATGGTGGGTCACGAGTATCCAGTATGACCCGCCCGCGGCCCATGTGACAAGCACCTGAAGTGGGCGAGAAAGTGCCAGGCACCGAAGGAAGTTCCGCGCTGTACTTATCCATCGAGCGAGAGCAAGGTAGAATCTGCTTCCCCTCATCGGAACGCCAGCATGACCCAGGACCAGCTCAAGCAAGACGTGGCCCGCGCCGCGGTCGACTATGTGATCGCCAATGTGCCGGAGGGTGCCATCGTCGGCGTCGGCACCGGCTCGACGGCCAACTTCTTCATCGACCAACTGGCTGCCATCAAGCATCGCCTGGGCGGCGCCGTGGCGAGTTCGGCGGCCACCCAGAAGCGTCTCGAAGGCCACGGTATCCGGGTGCTGGACCTGAATGAGGTCGCCGCGCTGTCGGTGTATGTCGACGGCGCCGACGAGATCGACCATGACCTGGCCATGATCAAGGGCGGCGGCGGCGCGTTGACGCGCGAGAAGATCGTCGCCGCGGTCGCCGCTGTCTTCGTCTGCATCTGCGACCAGAGCAAACGCGTGCGGACCATGGGCCGCTATCCGCTGCCGCTCGAGGTAATTCCCATGGCGCGTGCCCACGTGGCGCGCGAGCTGGCCCGGTTCGGCGGCGAGCCACGGCTGCGGGAGGGCTTCGTAACTGACAACGGCAACCTGATTCTCGATGTGCATGGCCTCTCCATCTCCGATCCGGTCGCCCTGGAGACCGAACTCGACCATGTGGTCGGCATCGTCACCAACGGCCTGTTCGCCCGGCGGCGTGCCGACGTCCTGCTACTGTCGGATCCGGCCGGCGTCAAGACTTTCACCCGCTGAGCAACTGCAACAAATCTGTCATGTGGCGCTGTTAGAATCGAGAGCACACCCTGGGAGCGACAGCATGAATGAGCACATCGTCAAGCAGTTCGACACCGACCTCGAGAACATCCGCAGCCGGGTGCTGCAGATGGGGGGCATGGTCGAGCAGCAGATCGTCAAGGCAATGGAATGCCTCTCCGACGGTGACTTGCTGCTGATCGAGCAAACCATCACCAACGACGACCTGGTCAACCGCCAGGAAGTCGAACTCGACGAAGCCTGTACCAACATCATCGCCCGGCGCCAGCCAACGGCGGTCGACCTGCGCATGGTGATGATGGTGGTGAAGACCATCACCGATCTTGAGCGGATCGGCGACGAAGCCAAGAAGATCGCCAAGAAGGCCAGGGCCATCCACAGCGCCGAAACGCATTTCGTGCCGCGTATCGAATTGCGGCATGTCGCGGGCCTCGCCGTGGACATGCTGCGCAAGGCTCTCGACGCCTTCGCGCGCATGGACCTGACGGCTGCCGCGCAGGTGGTGCGTCAGGACCAGGAGGTCGACAGCGAGTTCAAGAGCATCATGCGCCAGTTGATCACCTTCATGATGGAAGACCCGCGCACCATCACACGCTCACTGGACCTGATGTTCATCGCCAAGTCGATCGAGCGCATCGGCGACCATTCGAAGAACATTTCCGAGTATGTCGTGTATATGGCCAAAGGGCGCGACGTGCGCCACATTGGCCTGGAAGAGATCGAGAAGGAAGTCGCCGGTTAGTCGTCAAATCGCCCCGGCCTGATTGGCGCCTAGGCCTGCGACACGAAACCCGAGACGTTGTCGGCACCCTCGCCGAAGAAATGCTTCTGCAGCTGCTCCGCCAGATAGGCACGGGCCTTGGCGTCGGCCAGGCTCAGGCGGTTCTCGTTGATCAGCATGGTCTGCAATTTCACCCACTGTTGCCAGGCTTCCTTGGAAACATTCTCGTACAGGCGCTTGCCGAGTTCGCCCGGCACCGGCGGGAAGTCGAGACCCTCGGCCTCGCGGCCTAATTTGATGCAGTTCACCATCCGCGACATGGACCATTCCTTTCATTCAGTCGGTGGGTGAATTGTAGCGCGATTCGGCAAGTCGACCATCTGACTTTCCCCGCCGGATATCAATCGGCGACCACTTTGGCTAGAATCTCCTTAAGGAAAGTGCGGGATTCATTCGACCCGGGCTTATTTCCGGAATGGCACTACGCTCTTGAGGACTCCACGATGACCAAGCAAGCCAAGCAGATTGCGGCCAAAGGCACACATGTCGGCCTGGATGCCGTCTCGCTCAGCAAGTCGCTCGCCAACCACCTGACCTTTACCGTAGGCAAGGACTCGGTCACGGCGACCGAGCGCGACTGGTTCTATGCGACTGCCTTCATGACCCGCGACCGCCTGATCGAGCGCTGGATGGACACCATGCGCAGTTATTACAACCTTGACGCGAAGCGGGTGTACTACCTGTCGATGGAATTCCTGATGGGACGCACCCTGATGAACAGCCTGCACAACCTGGGCTTCGAGCCGGAATGCCAGCAGGCGCTGAAGTCCCTCGGCATCGATCTGCACAAGATGCGCGAGATCGAACACGATGCCGCTTTGGGCAACGGCGGCCTGGGCCGGCTGGCGGCCTGCTTCCTCGACTCGATGGCTACCCTCAGTCTGCCGGGCTATGGCTACGGCATCCGCTACGAATACGGGATGTTCTCGCAACATATCGAAGATGGCCGGCAGGTCGAGCATCCCGACAACTGGCTGCGCTATGGCAATCCCTGGGAGTTCCCGCGCCCGGAAGTGCTCTACCAGGTCAAGTTCAACGGACGCGTGGTGCAGTTCTCCGACGAGAAGGGGGTGTTGCGCCACCATTGGGTGGACACCGAAGACGTGATGGCGATGGCTTACGACACGCCGATTCCCGGCTATGCCACCAATACCGTCAATAACATGCGGCTGTGGGCGGCCAAGGCCTCCCGCGATTTCGAACTGAAGTACTTCAACGAAGGCAATTACATCAAGGCGGTGGAAGACAAGAACGAATCCGAGAATCTCTCCAAGGTGCTCTACCCGGACGACTCCACGGCGATGGGGCGCGAATTGCGCTTGCGCCAGCAGTATTTCTTCGTCAGCGCCTCCCTGCAGGACATCCTCTACCGTTTCTGCAAGTCGCACGAAGGTTTCGACGCGCTCCCCGACAAGGTGGCGATCCAGTTGAACGATACCCACCCCTCGATCGCCGTCCCGGAACTGATGCGCATCCTGGTCGATATCCACCACCTGGAATGGGACAAGGCCTGGGACCTGACGACCCGCACTTTCAGCTACACCAATCACACCCTGATGTCGGAAGCCCTCGAGACCTGGCCGGTGGCCCAGTTCGAAAGCCTGTTGCCGCGCCATTTGCAGATCATTTACGAAATCAACCACCGCTTCATCAAGGACGTGATGCACCGCTTCCCGGGCGACAGCGAAATGCTCCAACGCATGTCGATCATCGATGAGCGTGGCGGCAGGAAGATTCGCATGGCGCATCTGGCCATCGTCGGCAGTCACAAGGTCAATGGCGTGGCGCGTATCCACAGCGAGCTGATGAAGCAGACCATTTTCGCCGACTTCCATCGACTGTCGCCCGACAAGATCATCAACATGACCAACGGCATCACGCCGCGGCGCTGGCTGAATCAGGCCAACCCGCTGCTTTCCGCGCTGATCACTGCGCGCATCGGCAATGGCTGGATCAAGGATCTCGCCCAGTTGAAACGCCTGATCCCGCTGGCCGACGACGAGAAATTCCGCAGCGAGTTTGCCGGGGTAAAGCGCGCCAACAAGGAAAGGTTTACCGCGCTGTTGAGGCAAAAGCTGAATGTCGTGATCGACGCCGACTCGCTGTTCGACGTGCATATCAAACGCATGCACGAATACAAGCGGCAACTGCTCAATCTGCTGCATGTGGTGACGCTGTACAACCGCATCTGCGGCAACCACGCGGATGCGGTTCCCCGCACGGTGATCTTTGCCGGCAAGGCGGCGCCCGGTTACGCGATGGCGAAACTGATCATCAAGTTGATCAATGACGTCGCCGACATCGTCAACAACGACATGCGGGTGCGCGGATTGCTGAAAGTGGTTTTCTTGCCCAACTATGGTGTCTCGCTGGCGGAAGACATGATCCCGGCGGCGGACTTGTCCGAACAGATTTCCACCGCCGGAACGGAAGCCTCGGGTACCGGCAACATGAAGCTGGCCCTCAACGGCGCGCTGACCATCGGCACGCTGGACGGCGCCAATATCGAGATCGGCAATGAGGTCGGCGACGAGAATATCTTCATCTTCGGCTTGACTACCGACGAGGTTGCCAAACTTCGCGCCAGCGGCTATCAGGCCATGGATTATTACCGTGCCAATGAGGAGCTGCGCCAGGTGCTCGACATGATTTCGTCGGGGTATTTTTCCCAGGAAGAGCCGGACAGGTTCAAGCCGGTCGTGGATAATCTGTTGATGCATGGCGATCACTACCTGTTGCTGGCCGACTATGCTTCCTACATCGCCTGCCAGGAAAAGGTCGATGCGGCCTACCGGGATCAGCAGCAATGGGTCAGGAAGGCGATCCTGAACGTCGCCAACATGGGCGAGTTTTCCAGTGACCGCACCATCCTCCAATACGCTGAGCAGATCTGGCATACCAAGCCGGTGCCGGTCTGATGCTGGAAGAACCCTGGACGCGATGGCAACGGTGAAATGAAGACGCTCCGCTGCCTGGCCGTGGCCGCCTGCTGCGTCGCCCCATCAGGCCCGCTAGTCGCGGATGCCGGCGGGGCGCCCGCCGCCCGTGCCTTCGACCTGCAGGGTCATCGCGGCGCCCGTGGCCTGGCGCCGGAGAATACCCTGCCGGCTTTTCGCAAAGCGCTTGAGCTCGGGGTGAACACCATCGAGTGCGACATGGCCATAACCCGGGACGGCGTGGTGGTCATCCACCACGACTTATGGCTCAACCCGGACACCACCCGCGGCCCGGACGGCAAGTGGCTGGAGAAACGCGGTCCGGCGATCCGCGAACTGAGCTTTGCGGAGCTGCAGCAATACGACGTCGGGCGCCTCAAGCCCGGCACCGAATACGCAAAGTCCTTCCCGGACCAACAGCCGGTTGATGGCACGCGCATCCCGAGGCTCTCAGATCTCTTCGAGCTGGTCAAAAAGTCCGGCAACATCCGGATCGGCTTCGATTGCGAGACCAAGGTCTCGCCGCTCGACCCGGATGCCACCTTGCCGCCCGAGGAGTTCACCCGCCGCAGCGTGGCCGAGATCCGCCAGGCGGGCATGCAGGAGCGGATCATGATCCAGTCCTTCGACTGGCGGACTTTGCAGGTGGTCCAGAAAGTTGCGCCGGAAATCCGCACCATGTACCTCTCTTCGCCCAGGACCTTGGCGCCCGGCAATGACGGCGCCACTTCCCCCTGGCTCGCCGGTTTCGATCCGGAGCGGCACGGGGGCAGCGTGCCCAAGGCCGTCAAGGCGGCCGGCGGCAGGATCTGGGCACCCAACCAGACCTTCCTGACTCCGGCCATGCTGGCCGAGGCGCACGCCCTGGGCATCATCGTGATCCCCTGGACGGTCAACGATGCGGTCATGATGAACAAGCTGCTCGACATGGGCGTCGACGGCATCATCTCCGACCGCCCGGACCTCGTTCAGATCGAAATCGGGAAGCGCAAGTAGTGTAGGTCCAGGCACGCAGGCCAGCGCCATGTCTCCCACGGACGAGAAACCGCCGGTCGCCTGGCATGCCGCAACGCCTGAAGCTGTCGCCGGGAATCTGCAAGTCGATCCGCTGACCGGATTGTCGGCTGCGGAGGCGGCGCGGCGCCTGGCGCTGTATGGCGCCAACCGGCTGCCCGAGGCGCGACGGCGCAGCGTGGCCCGCATGCTGCTCGACCAGTTCAGCGACTTCATGATCCTGGTGCTGATCGCCGCCGCGCTGATCTCGGGACTGATCGGCGAGGCCGCGGACACCATCGCCATCGTCGTCATCGTGCTGCTCAATGCAGTGATCGGTTTTGTCCAGGAGTACCGCGCCGAGCGGGCCATGAGCGCGCTCAGGAAGATGGCGGCGCCGACCGCCCGGGTCCGCCGCGATGGCGTGACGCAAGTTATCCCCGCGGATCAAGTGGTGCCGGGTGACGTGGTGCTGCTGGAGGCCGGCGGTATCGTGCCCGGCGACCTGCGCCTGATCGAAGTCGCCCAGTTGCAGGTGGCGGAAGCCGTCCTGACCGGAGAATCCCAGGCGGTGGACAAGCTCGTCGCGGCTTTGCCCGAAGCAACCGCGGCCCTGGGCGATCGCCTCAATCTGGCCTACAAGGGCACCGTGGTGAAGCGCGGTCGCGGCTGCGGCCTGGCCGTGGCCACCGGCCTGGATAGCGAGTTGGGAAAGATTGCCCAGCTGCTCGCCGACGAAGGCGACCTGTTGACCCCGCTACAGCGCCGGCTGGCGCGTTTCGGCAAGCGGCTGGCCTGGGCGGTGCTGGCGATTTGCCTGGTGATGCTGCTTGCCGGCTTGTGGCGCGGCGAACCGCCGCTGCTGATGTTTCTTACCGCGGTCAGCCTGGCCGTGGCGGCGATCCCCGAAGCCCTGCCGGCCGTCGTCACCATCTCGCTGGCCATAGGGGCGCGCCGCATGGTCCGGCAGAACTCCCTGGTGCGACGCCTGCCGGCAGTCGAAACTCTCGGCTCGGTGACGGTGATCTGCTCGGACAAGACCGGCACGCTGACCGAAAACCGCATGCGCGCGGAATCCTTCTTCGTTAGCGGCCGACAGCACTCGCGGCTGTCCGAGGACGAGCCGGCGCAGCTATTGGCACGGGCGCTGGCGCTCAACAATGACGCGGAACTGGCGTCCAGCGGTGCGCACAGCGGCGATCCCACTGAGATTGCGTTGCTGGAAGCCGCCCGGCAGGCCGGCTGTGCCCAGGCAGAACTCGCCGCCGAACAGCCGCGGGTCGCGGAAATCCCCTTCGATGCCGAACGTCGCCGGCTGCTTACCGTGCACCGCCTGGGCAAGGGATATATCGCCTATCTCAAGGGTGCTGCCGAGGCCGTGTTGCCCTTGTGCAGCCTGCAGCAGGGCGGGGACGGACCCGAGCCGTTTGCGGCAGCGGAAGTCGTGGCGGCGAGCGAAGCCATGGCCCTCGCCGGATTACGGGTCTTGGCAGTGGCTTGCCGACGGGTGGATGCGCTTCCCGAAGGGCTGCTCGATCTCGAGCAGAACATGCTGTTCCTCGGGCTGGTCGGGCTGATGGATCCGCCCCGGGCGGAAGCCATGCAGGCAGTGGCCGAATGCCGGAGTGCCGGCATCGTGCCGGTGATGATTACCGGCGATCACCCGGCCACGGCACGCGCCATCGCCATGCGCCTGGGGATCGTCGAAGCGGACGGGACGATCATGAGCGGGGCGCAACTCGCGGCGCTTTCAGACGACGAGTTCGCTGCCTGCATAAAGCAGGTGCGGGTATTTGCGCGCATGGATCCGCTGCAGAAGATCCGCATCGTCCAGGCGCTGCAGGCTGACGGCGAGTTCGTTGCCATGACCGGTGACGGGGTGAATGACGCCCCGGCCCTCAAGCGCGCCGACATCGGCATCGCCATGGGCATGGGTGGCACCGATGTGGCGCGCGAAGCGTCGCACATGGTCCTGCTCGACGACAACTTCGCTACCATCGTGCTGGCGGTGCGCGAAGGAAGGCGCATCTTCGACAATATTCGCAAGTTCATCAAATATGCCATGACCGGCAACTCGGGCGAGATCTGGACCATTTTCCTGGCGCCCTTCCTCGGGCTGCCCATCCCCTTGCTGCCGATCCACATCCTCTGGATTAACCTGGTCACCGACGGCCTGCCTGGCCTGGCGCTGGCCAGCGAACCGGCCGAGCGCCACATCATGAGACGGCCGCCGCGCCGCCCCGCCGAGAGTGTGTTTGCCCATGGCATGTGGCAGCACATCGTCTGGGTGGGGCTCGGCATGGGGTGCGTGTGCCTGTTGCTGCAGGCCTGGGCGTTTCAGACCGCCTCAGCGCACTGGCAGAGCATGGTGTTTACGGTGCTGACGCTGTCCCAACTGGGGCACGTGCTGGCGATCCGCTCGGAGCGGGAGTCGTTCTTCTCCCTCGGCGCGACCAGCAACCCGCAACTGTTGGCGGCGGTGATGTTCACCGTCGTGTTGCAAATGGCCACCATCTATGTGCCGGCCTTGAATCCGGTGTTCAAGACGGAAGCGCTAACCCCGGCCGAACTGGTGCTGTGCCTGGCGCTTTCTTCGGTAGTGTTCTTCGCCGTGGAAATCGAGAAGTGGCTGATCCGTCGTGACTTGATCTATCAGGAAGGATAGCCTCGGGGATGACCCCGCATTTCCGGACGACGAGCCAACTGAACAAAAACTAGTCGCTTTTCGTTGCCGATGGAAATATAATTAGTGCGCGACGAAAATATGAACTAAATTGCATCAAGCTCCGTTCATGAGAGTTGGGCAAGAGGAGGAGGAACATGTCGGATACACCGATTCCGTATGGGCCGATTACCATCACCGACGCATTTGGGCCGGGTGGCTTGGCGCTATTGAAGGTCTCCAAGCTGGTTGCCATTGCCGGCGGCCTGGTGTTCGTGGCGCTGGTCGGGATGGAGATCGTCTCTATCGTCGGCCGCAAGCTGTTCGGTTTTGTCGTCCCCGGCGACGTCGAGGTGCTGCAGATGGGCGCAGCCTTCGCATCGGCATCGTTCTTCGCCTATTGCCACATGATCCACGGCGACGTAAAGGTCGATTTCTTCACCCACAACCTGTCGCCGCGCAAGGTGGCACTCCTGGATGCCTTGGGTTCGCTGCTGATCGGTTCGTTCGGGGCGCTGATCGCATGGCGCACCGCTGTCGGGGCAGTGGCGCTCCGGGAGGTCCATGAAACCTCGGCGATCCTGGGCTGGCCGGTGTGGGTGGCGCAGGCGCTGATGGTGCCGAGCTTCGTGCTGATGGCCATAGTCGGTTTTTACATGTGCGGCCACCTGCTGCGCATGGCCGGGGGGAAATTCAAGTGAGCGGTTCCGATATCGGCTTCATCATGTTCGGCATCATGCTGTTGCTGCTGGTGGTACGCATACCCATCGGCATCGCCATGTTCATGGTCGGCGGCGGCGGCTATGTTTATCTGTCCGGCGGCGCCTGGATGCCGCTGATCAATTCCCTCAAGAATCTGGCGTATGCCCGGCTGTCCAATTACGACCTGGTGGTGATCCCG
>Ga0163199_1002185_pt1 | contig 12002 bp, 8 predicted proteins | sample PL_2010_150m_FD_113537 | JGI IMG/M metagenome (GOLD analysis project Ga0163199, IMG submission 113537) | Freshwater microbial communities from Powell Lake, British Columbia, Canada to study Microbial Dark Matter (Phase II) - PL_2010_150m | ecosystem: Environmental > Aquatic > Freshwater > Lake ...
CAACAAGAATCCCCCCGAACGCCTGCCGCGGCCAGCGGTGCGGGGTTTGGGGGCGCACAGCCCCCATCAAACCGGTTCGTTTTTACCCACAGATTTTTTTGAAGAGCCGAAACTTCTTTTGTTCCTCTGTGAGCGAATCCCATGGCACGGCGCGCTCCATCTCGCCGGGGCCGACTTGTTCACGGACTTTCGGTTTGAATCCGGGGGCGACAACCTCCGTCTCAAGCGGGGAGAGCGCGCAGTTGACGATGCCCATTTCGCGCAGATTTTTCCAGCGCTCCTCGCGGGTTTTGTCCCAGCCCTTGAGGTAGTGGTCGCGGTATTTGGCGATATCCTCCGCCGGGGCCTGCAGCGGGAAGTGAGGATCAATGAAGGCAAGGTAGGAAAAGAACGGCTGGTCCGGGTATTTCTCCGCATGTTCCTTCAGGCATTTTATCGCATGGTCGGCAAAGGCGGTCGCCGCGAAATAGCCGCTGTCCTTCTCCGCCGCCGGCAGCGGTTGATCATCTTCAAAAAGGTTTCTGGGGTTGAATTTCCTGTTGTGGTCCTCGATCCGGTACGAATGGTCGAAGCCGGTGTCGGCGAGCACGTTCTCGGCTCCGCGGATGTGCCATTTTCCCGTGTGATAGCTGCGGTATCCGAGCGGCTTGAGCCATTGCGGCAGGAAGCGGGTCCACTGGGGGATATTGTTTGTCGGCGGGTCCATGCCCATCTGTTGCGGGTAGTATCCCGTGAGAAGCGCGCCGCGCGTCGGCCAGCAGCGCGCGGTATTGTAGAACTGCGTGAATCGCAAGCCGTCCTTCGCGAGCGCATCGACATTCGGCGTCTTGATGTCCGATCCGTAGCAGCCCAGATCCGAGAACCCGAGGTCGTCTGCAAGGATGACGAGGATGTTGGGCTTGGCGGACGGCGGAGAAGCGAAAGCGGTGCCAAAGAGAATGACGAGTCCGCAGAGGAGAGCCGGGAGGGGTTTCATTGTTGAAATTTCATTTGTTCAAGGTTTGATGTCAATTCCTGTTCGCATTGTTCGACGTTGGGGCGGCTTTCGTGATGAACACAAAAATCCTCGCTTGTCTGTTTGGCTGCGCTTTCGCGCTGTTGGATTCGGGCCATGCCGTGGGGATGAACGACACGTTCGACTTCGCGGCGCCGGGAACGGTGCGGATGCAAGGCTGGCTCGGCCACAAAATAGATCTGTGCCTTTCCAACCGGGTGATGACGCAGGACCTCGACAGGCTGGTCAAGCCGTTCCGGGATCGGACCGAAATGGACAGCAGCGGCTGGCGCTGCGAATATTGGGGCAAATGGTTCACTTCGGCGGCACTGGGTTGCGCCTACCAGCCGACGGCGGAACACCGCGCGAAGCTGGATGAGGCAGCCCGGGCGTTGATCGCGACGCAGACGCCGGATGGTTACATCGGCACCTATGATGACGCCCACCATCTTGGCATTTGGGATGTCTGGGGCCGCAAGTATGTCTTGCTGGGGTTGATTGCCGACTACGATCTGACCGGTGACAAGGCGGCGCTGGATGCGGCCTGCCGCGAGGCGGATCACCTGCTTGTTGAAGCTCCGCCAGGCAAAGTGAACCTCACGGAGACGGGCATTGATGTTCTGAAAGGTCTGGCCCCCAGCTCGATTCTGGAACCGCTCGTTCTGCTCTATCAACGAACCGGTCGAAAACGCTATCTGGATCTGGCCGAGGACATCGTCGCCCGATGGAGCGAGGCGGGCAAATTCACCCCTGCCGGCCTGCGGCTGATTGACGATACGCTGGCGGGGATTCCCCCGCTGAAAATCGGGTCGCCCAAGGCCTACGAAATGATGTCCTGCTTCGAGGGGCTCTGTGAGTTGTATCGGGCGACCGGCAATCGCAAATACCTCGAGGCCTCCGTCAAATTCGCCCAAAGCATCCGTCAGACCGAGCGCATGGTCGTCGGTTCCTGCTCAAACCAGGAACTCTGGTGCGACGGCGCCCGAACCCAGACCGAAATCCTCGAGCAGCCGATCGAGACATGCGTCACCGTTACGTGGATGAAGTTGTGCTCGCAACTCCTGCGCCTCACCGGCGATCCGGTGTGGGCGGATGAATTGGAATTATCGCTCTACAACGCGCTGCCGGGGGCGATGACCCCGCAGGGGGATTGGTGGGCGTATTGGTGCCCGTTGATCGGCCAGCGGGTTCCCAGCCCGTTCCAGCATGACGATGTTCGCCTGAGTTGTTGTGCCGCCAATGGTCCGCGCGCCCTTCTGCTCACCCCGCGCTGGGCGGTAATGACCTCCGGAGACGGGCCTGTCGTCAATCTCTATGCGCCCGGAACCGCCGCGGTGAAGCTCCGTGATGGAACGGAAGTGAAGCTGGTTCAGGAAACCGGGTATCCGGTGGATGATCGGATCGCGCTGACCGTTTCCCCTGCGCGGAAGGCCCGCTTCGCGTTGCGGCTGCGAATTCCAGCCTGGAGCCGCGAGAACGCTCTCAGCGTGAACGGCGAACCCGTCGCCTGCAAGCCCGGCACCTATGCCGTGCTGGACCGTGAGTGGTCGGAAAACGACCTGGTTGTTCTCAAATTCGATCTGGGCGGGCGTGCCGTGCCGGCTCCCAGTGGTGCGCCGGAGTTCGCTGTGATGCGCGGTCCGATTGTGCTCGCTTTGGACAACCGTCTGGCCGGGCCGCAGGACATCGCGGTGCGGTTGCAGGTGGGTGCGGACGGACGGGTTGATCTCAAACCCTGCGTGCCCAAACCGGAGAATGTCTGGATGGCATTTGAAGTCCCCTTCGCGGTGCGCCCATCGCACTTCTTCAATCACCGCGAGATCAGGATGGCGATGTGCGATTTTGCTTCCGCCGGAAACGAATGGAGCGAGAAGAACATCTACCGTGTTTGGCTTCCCCAGCCGATGTCCCTGCGCGAAATGTATCCCCCTGATACCTGGAGGCTGATGTATCCGGACCTGCCAGCCCGCCCGCAGATTCCATCCCGTCCGTAAATCCGATCTGCCGGAGATCCGGTCAGCGGGGAGCGGCGCGCTGCCACTGGATCACAAGCCGACTGAGGTTGTGAGCTTGGTCAAGATCGAACGTCTGATAATCTCAAAAACCGTTTTATAAGCCACAGAGGGAACAAAGCACACAGAGGAAAACGACGAATTCGCGACGGGATCAATCTGTCCCGTGAATCCTGTGGCACATGCTCCGTGTTCTCCGTGTTCTCTGTGTTCTCTGTGTTCTCTGTGTTCTCTGTGGCAAGTCATCGCCGGATCCGGGTTAATCTGCCCGGCCAGACGGATGCCGCCTGAAAAGATTCCCTGTGTGCGGTCGAACGAAAGTCATATTGCATCTATGATTCCCCAATGGCGAGGGTGCGCAGTTGGAACGCACGGAAGAGCATCGGGTTCGCAGCATCTTCCGGCAGCGGTCTTTCGAGCAAATCGGTCGCCGTAACCGTTGAGGCGATCTCTGTTGGAATCAGCTCGCACGAGTTTTTTTGTCCCAGGCTTTCAACCAGCCGGACAATGATTCCATTCCCTGACTCCGGACGCTTGACGGCTTCGACAGAAATGCCTGCTCCCTTCAGCGTAAACAACGGTCGCAAGTGGCTCGCATCGCGTTCGACAAAGACCACAGGCCTGGCATTGAGTCTAGCAGCCTCGGTGGGAACTCCGCTGGCGGCGAAATCGCCGGCAAATGGAAGGTAGGAGTAAGTAAAACGGTGGATTCCTTCATCGGATGCATGGTCGGGGAAAGTGGTTCCACGCAGCAGCGCGAGTTCGATCAGCCGTCCCTGCAGCCGGACTCCATACTTGGAGTCGTTGAGAACAGCCGCGCCGCCGTCGCGGTCGAGCAGGCAGGCGTATCGATGGCACGGAACCTCGAATTTCGCCTGCTCATAAGAGGTGTTCTGGTGTGCCGAGTGGTCGAAGAATCCGTGTTGGATCTCGCAGCGGCCCACCGCGTCATGAACATCGGCATCGAATCCCACGCGAAGCATGCGGTGGCGCTCGCGCCAATCCACCACCGTTTCAAAATCAATTTTCCGTGATCCTGCCTCTAGAATGCATCGCTGGGTCATCGTCGAATCGCCGACTGCCAGTGAAAACTCAATCACGCTCCGCGCTTCTCCGGACCATCCGTGCCATGGGGCCACGGCATGAGCAGAGGCAAGAAATTCCTGCTGGTAAAAATGATCGACGTCCCATGCATCCCAGTCGATCGGACGATCCACATAGAGAGAGAGCCGGTTGCCGGATCCGCCGGGCGGCAGCATTTCGCGGTCGAGTTGCTTGTCGAAAACCGAAACCAGTTTCCCGTCCACGTCGAATCGGCAGCGGAGCAGCGAATTTTCCAGCACCGGTTCAGTGAGCGGACTCGCCGCTGGTGCGGCGGCAATTTGATCAAAAGCGGCAAAGCCCAGCGGGGATACTGCAACGAGCGAAACCGTTGTGCCATCGGGCTCGGTCTGTGCCAAATCAGACGCGGCACCCGCTGTCGGCAGGCAGCCGCGCCATTCTGCGGAGAGAGCGTTGAACAAGGAAAGCCGTCCGGGTGCTTCGGGCAGTGTGTCCGCGAATTGTTTGCGCAACCGTTCGATTCCGGCAAACACCACTCCGTTCGCTTTCACCGCATCCTCACAAACCTCGCGGATGCTCGATCCGGGCAGAATGTCGTGGAATTGGTGCAGCAGCACGGTCTGCCACATGGTTCGCAGGTTTTCGTGCGGGTAATCAGCTTCGGGCAAATGGCAGAAGAGGCACTCCATCTGTCCGAGCAAGATTTCGAGCCGCCGGTTCTCCGCCTTCAAACGTCCCTGTGTCGTATAAGTGCCCCGATGGCCTTCGACGGAAATCTCCCCGTGCCATTCCTTCAGTTGATCACGCCGTCCGTCAAAATGCTCAAAGACTTCGAGGGCTGTGCCGAAACGCACGCGCGGCGCGCCTTCGAGCGACTTCATTCGCAGTGCGCGCTCGAGCATGGGTGCCGACGGTCCCCCGCCGCCATCTCCCACTCCGAATGTGTAGAGAAAACAATCCAGGCGGTCCTTTTCGGCAAAGCCTTTTTCCGCCAGCACCACGTCTTCAAAACGTATCTGTCCATTGTAGTCGCGCACCTGGGGCAGCACATGGACGAGCACTACCGAACCATCATGTCCCTTCCACTGGAATGCCGTGTCGGGATAGGCATTCGTCCGGCTCCAATGCGGTTTCTTGGTGAGTAGATAGCGAACCCCCGCTCCGGCAAGGATCTGTGGCAGGGCGGCACTCAATCCAAAAACATCGGGCAGCCATGCAATGCGGCATTCCACCCCGAACTCCTTCCGGACAAACTGTGTTCCATAGAGCAACTGCCTCACAAGGGATTCCCCCGAAGGTAGGTTGGTATCTGGCTCAACCCACATGGCGCCCTGAATCTCCCAACGCCCCGCCGTCACCAACTTCTGGATGCGGCAGTGCAGGCTGGGATGATGCGTTTTGATAAACGCGTAATGCTGGGCGGATGATGCCCCGAAAATGTAGCCCGGATATTTTTCGATGAGGTCAGCCTGCGTGGCAAAAGTCCGGGCACATTTTCCGATTGAATCCCTCACGCGCCAAAGCCAGCCGGTGTCGATATGCGCGTGTCCCGTCGCAATCATTTCCAGTGCCGACGGGGAAGCCTCCTTCGCCAGTTCCGGTGCCAGGAAGGCGCGCGCTTGCCCAGAGCATTCCGGGTCATCCTGCCAGGCGCGCAGCGCGTCCATCAGAGCCTTGATCGCCCTGGCGCGGCGCACGGTGTGGGGAGCGGACATCTTCGCAACATCCGCAAGAATCCCTGCGTCATGGAAGAGTGCTTCGACTTCTGGTCTGACGACGCAGAGCCTCGCCATATTGACTCTGGCATCGTGGCGTCCGTGTTTTTCCGGATCGCTCCGCTGAGGATCTGTCGGGCGCGCGATGCCATCAAGGCGGCTCGCCCATGCCTGCATGCAGAGTTCGATCTGTTCGCCGCCTCCGGCCTTTTCCAGAAGCACGATATCATCCACTTCATACCAAACATCGAAGACCGAGCCTGCGGTGAGCCGTTTGGTGATTTCTCCGTTCGAATCCAGCACCCCAGTTTCGCCACCGAGGTTGATCCGGGCGGCGACTTTGCATCCAGCCCAGGTGTCGGGCACTTGAGCAACAAAGCGGAACCAGCCGTAATCCCAAGCTCTTCCCCAGCTGTCGCCTTCTTTGATCGATGAATACGCGGCGTTCAGGCGCGAAGCATAATCCAATGGCTCCGGGCAGGGAGCCCACCCGGCTTCCAAAGGAATGGTGTCTGCATAAATATTCGCGCGCAAAAGCAACTGCCATTGTTCAATGCGTCGGAAGCACCAGTCCTCGTCTGACAGCAACCATTCGCGATGGGGCGTAAATTCGTTCATCTGATTCCTTCCTTCACCTGCTTTGGCTCCTTGGGCGCTTTGAATTTGACTCCCTTCCAATCCGCCAGAATTTTCAGATACTGATAAGGATCTTTCCATGAGGAGGAGGGCTCGATGACCGTGGACTCGGGCCATTCGTTGAAACTTGTTACCATGACATAATCCGCCCCGGCATCGGTGGCGGCATGCAAATAGTCGCGAAACGTCTGGCCGTCGTTCCGGGGCATTTCAAAATGTGAGGGATTTCCCGTCCGGAGATTGTCATGCCCCGGATGCACCGGCAGACACATCTTTTTTCCGGCATCATGGGCTTGCTTCACCACGCGCGCATAGCGTTCGGCAAGATATTTGTATCCGTATTCCCGGAAGATGCTGAATGTTCCGTAGAAGGAAAACGCGTCGATCCCGGCAACGGGACGCCACTGCGAGGGAATCCGGAAGTCGTCGTTGGAATTTGAAATGGCATCCACAATCCAATAGACCGGCCCGACCCGACCCTCGACATACGTCCGCAGCTCTTCAAACTTTTGCGGTGTGAGGCTCGGTTCGAAGGCCACTTGATAGATATAGTAAACCGGCTTGCCGTCGATCCGGAGGTAGGCCGGATTGTCTTTGTATTTACCAAGATATTCCGCCACCCACTGTTTGGATTCATCGAGCGGACGGAACTGCACGGGTTCGTCGAACAGGGCCACCTTGAAACCTTCCTCCGCTGCAATGGGCAAAATGACGTCCTCGAATGCGGATTTGGTGAGCCCCGGCACCCGCTGCCAGCCTCCCGGCCCCCACCAATCGACCAGGAGGGCATCGATCCCCGCCGCCTTGGCCAGCCGGATGTGCCACCGCACGATCTCCCGGTTGTCGCTGTCATACAGGCCTGCGAGCGGCCAGAGGACCGAGGCAATGTCTTTTTGTTCCAGCCGCTGGACCACCTGGCCGGTGCGCTTGGCCTCGAGGTTCATCGCATCGGCAACCGGATGGCGGACCCAGTGGGTCCAGGTTTTGTGAGGTCCGCTTCCCGTAGCATACCAGGTATAATAATTTGCAAAGAGCATGGGCTTCTTCCCGTGAGCGGAGTGGTTCCGATCGCCGCATCCGGCCAGGAGAAAATTCGCGGCTGCAGCAACAAGGATTGGGCAATAATGTTTCATAAAATATCGGGGTGGGTGGTCTGTTCGCGTGCCGCGTGCAAAGCGGCCTGGATTTCCCTGGAACGAGTCTCGGTGAGGGGAAAACGAATGGTGAGAACAAAGGCGATGAGAAGGGCGGCGGGAGGAACGAAGGAAAAAAGCCCTCTCATCATCATCAGCGTCCCGGGTGATTGCGCGCCCCCGAGCGCCTCGTTGAAGCCGGTGCCTACAAGCACAAACCCCGAAAGGACCAGCGCGGCGGTGAGGCCGAGTTTGACGCACCACCCGAAGACGGCGGAATACATCGCTTCGCGGCGGCAGCCGGTCAGGAACTCATCGTAATCGCAGATGTCGGCCAACAACGAACTCGTCAGTACGAACATCGAGGTGAGCCCGGGGCCCATTAAAATGGCGGGAATCACACATGTCCACGGGTGGGCCGGCGAATAGCACCACCATTTTGAAGCCGTTCCCAGAAAGGCCAGCAGGATCGCGGCGGCGAGAATTTGCCTCTTTCCGAAACGGGCTGCCAGAAATCCGATCACGGGCAGAAATGCGAGCGCCGATGCGCGGTAGGCACTCCCGGTCCACCCCTGCATTGTCGAGGCGTCCTGCGTATTGCCTCCATAGACGTGATAGATCGTCACGTAGAGCCCGAGCGTGTCCACCAGGAAAAGCCCCGTGAGGATGCACAGCACCATCAGGGTGAGGATGACAAATGGACGGTTGGTGAACGATGTCAAAAATCCCTTGATAAGGGGCACCTTCTGCTGGGTCCGGATCGCCTCGGTATAAGTCTCTTTCGAGAAAATAACGGGTACGGCACTGGCCAGCAGGATCAGCAAGCCGATGCCGATCGAAACCCACCGCACCCCCTCGATCCGGTCGGCAAAAATATCCCTTTCAATCAACCAGAACGTCCATGGCAATGCGAACCCGATGCTCATGCTGAAAAATTGCTTGGTGGCCATCACGCGTGTGCGTTCCTGGATATTCGAAGTCAGGGAGAGTCCGAGCGCGCTCCACGGCACCTGAAAGAGCGTCGCGGCGGAGTAGAAAATGAGCGAGAGTGCAATGAGGTAGGCGAACATCGCTCCCGTGCCCCACGAACGGGGCACCCACCAGATGGCCACAAAACTCAGCGCGGAAAGCACGCCGCCCACCAACATAAACGGACGTCTCCGGCCCCAGCGGGTCCGCGCATTGTCCGAGAGCGTTCCGACCAGCGGCCCGAAGAGAGCATCCCAGAGCCTGGGCAGAGCCTGTGCGATTCCCAGCAATCCGGGACTCACACCGAACCCGATGTTATAAACCGGATTGAGCAGGGTGTTCACCGAGTTGTTCATCACCTCCTCGGCGGCTCCGCCCACGCCAAAGGCGGCCTTTTTTCCAAAGGAGACCTGGTGCGCGTTTTCCGTTTGAGGGAAGGGGTCGGAGTTCAATTGATGAGGGTGTGTGTTTTTACGAATGCCCGGCTGCTTCCGTGGTAACGCGAGGCGTTTTCACGTCATCAAGCACTGCCAGCAAAGTCAGATAGTTGTCGACGAGGAGGCCCTCGTAGCCGTGGCAGCCGCCCTGCCAGTCGCGCCAGTCGCGGGACATTCCACTTACGTCAAAGCCCTGGAATTCTCCCGCCGCATATCCGGCCAGCATCGGATGGAAAATCCGGCGGGCATCCGCGACACGTCCCAAACGATAGAGCGCCTTGAGTGTGAAATAAGCCCAGCAGCCGGTTGACCCGCCGTTTTCATAAAATTGAAAACCGTCACTGCCATCCTCCAGCGAAGGTTCCCCATGCACATGCGGAGGATCTCCATGATAGACGTAGTCCCCCTTCCTGACCGGCACCAGGTTGCCGGGCAGGCCGAGCGAAAAGTTTGTGTAGCCGACCTCCTGCATCTTGGCCAGCAGCCGGTCCATTACAGAATTTGCCGTCTGATCGTCGAGCAGGCCGCATGTGATCGCGACACCTTGAACGAACGTAAACCAATAATCGTGCAACTGACCGTCCGCGCTCTTCCAGCCGGCGAGCACGCCGGTTTCCGGATTGAGAAAAGCGGGCACGTAGGCGGCACGGAGGAGGTTAGCTTTTTGAGCAAGCCATTTTGCATCCCCGGCATATCCCAGCCGGCCGGCGAGTTCGCCGAACTCGTGAAAGGCACGATACGCGAGCGCATTCGCAAAAGCATCCTTGTGCCCGAAGTTGATCGTGTCCCACCAGTTCGACGGTCGTTTTTCTCTAAGAGGCTGTCTGAAAAATGGGAAATTTAGGAATAGCGATTGATCATGATACGGATCATGGCGAGAAATATCCATACGAATACTCAATGATGAAACTTCTCCTGAATCTATTCCCCCTGCTCCTGCTAATCGCTGTCAGGTGGGCGGAACGAGCAGAAAGGAGGATATTGCAAGAGGGAGTCCCGCTCAATGAGCCCCACCTTACAGATGCCAGGTTGATGGGTGTTGAGCATCCCGAACGCATACGACTGCTCAGAGTGGACAGCATTCCCCTTCCCGGTAATCCCTTTTGAAGTTCGCGACTGGGATTACGGGGTTGTTTTCACCGCATACTGCCGGGATGGCCCTGCGATACGGGATTTTTGTCCGGAAGGACTGCTGGGGTGACCGCCAACTGATCGCACACGAATGCGTCCACACGGCGCAATATGAGAGATGCGGGTTCCGGGGTTTCTTGGAGAAATACCTGCGTGAGTGCTTGGAAATCGGATATCCCGCAGCGCCGATGGAACAGGAAGCGATCCTGAAATCAGCGGCGATTCCTGCCTGGCGGGGTTGTTGGGATCTCAATCAGTGTAGATCCATTCAGAGGAGCCTTCCACCTCCCTCGGGCCTCGGCAACGAGGCGATCTTCACCCAAGGCCATCATATCGCCAGTAACCACACTCCCAGCGGGATAAATACCCATTACACGGGAATAATGGGGCTCGTCGGTGCTGGTGAATGTGGCCACGGTCATGTCCACCTCGGTTCCGACAAGTTCAGAAAGGTCAATCTCTGCTGGCATGCCCAGCATTTGATCGATCTCTCCTGGGTCCAGAAAGGCTGTCAGATCTGCGCTCAGCTTCGCATGGCCCTTTTTATCCTGCGGATATTCAAGGCAAGCGGAGTAATTTACCGGGCCATTCACACCGGCGACGATGTCAAAAACGAATCTCAAAAGGAGTTTGCCTTCTTCAAATTTGCTCTCCTCCGTGGAAACCGATCTAAGGACGCCTCGGTAGTTTCCTGCTGGAATGGAAAATAGTGAGTAAGGTGGAGTGAAGAGGAAGGGAATTGAGGGAGAAATGGAGTTCATTGCTATATGTAGTAATCATAGCAGGAACCTGGTGTTAAACAACACTTTGCACAGTTATCTTAAGCCTTTTCCTCACAATTTTCAGACAAAGGCTCCAGCAGATAAAAAAAGAACGGAATCAGGGACCCCGTTCTTTTTATCTACCGCACGACCTGCGCCAGCCTGATCGCCAAAACAATGTTCAGTCCAACACTGGATGCGAAGATGATCGGGCCAAGCACGCAGAAGATCAAAATATTGATCTTACGATAATCCAGGCCGCCTGGAAAATATGGATGGAGCGTTGTTGCCGTAAACTCCAGTGCGTCAACGCACAGGTCGAAGGCTTTATGGTATTTGTGGCAATTATTTTTCACGGGATTCCCCCCTTTCTTTTGATTTTTCGTTTGAGAGCATCACCACCGCTGCGAGAACAGCAGAAATGGCGACAACCAGGGCAGCAGCCGCTGCTCCGGCCAATGCTGATATGAGTATGATTTTCATGGCACCGTATTATGTCCGTTTTCCACGGAGTATTTCGCCGGGACCAAGTCTATTCGGAGCGCTTGTGGCTCGCCTCACATTCACCCTTTGCCGTTAGCTGATATTTCTACCGCCAAGGCGGAGTGGTCGGTGATCTTGGCTTCCCTTGGCTTGTGGTCGTAGTAAACACGCTGGATCAAGGGATCAGCCTCCAGACTGGCAAATGCATGATCAATTCTGAAGCCGTTTCCATGATTGCTATACCAGGAGAATTCCTTGGTGTTTGGATGCCGATTCCGCCACGAATCGACAAGTCCAGATTTTGAGAGTGCCTTGAATTCTGCGGTGCAGCTGAAGGTTGCACTTTTCTCATCGTGGAAATGTAGGCCCGTGTTGAAATCTCCAACGATGAAATGCACAGTTTCAGAGGGGTGATGGCTGCCTTCCGCCAAGAAATTGAACAAACCTGCTTTGGCCCTGTTCTGTGAGAAATACACTCCATACACAGCCATGCCGTCAAAGTGGGCCGATATGAGTCGATGCTGATCTTGAGTGGGTAGTTTCGGGTAAGTCCGGGACACGAACCGTTCTCGAGAAAAAATACAAACAGTGTTTTGTTTTGGAGCAACTGAAGCTGCCGCGAAATGATGAAAACCGTTTGCAGCAAGACCTGATCGAAGAACCTCTGCG
>Ga0163199_1002186_pt1 | contig 11999 bp, 13 predicted proteins | sample PL_2010_150m_FD_113537 | JGI IMG/M metagenome (GOLD analysis project Ga0163199, IMG submission 113537) | Freshwater microbial communities from Powell Lake, British Columbia, Canada to study Microbial Dark Matter (Phase II) - PL_2010_150m | ecosystem: Environmental > Aquatic > Freshwater > Lake ...
AATTTACATTGTGCGAATTTAATTTCAAAAAGTTTTTAATTTTGATATAATAGAGCAACTATGCAAACGAATTTATTTGAGATCGGGCTTCCTCCGAAAAAAGATTTGTATTTATTTTTTGATACCGAGACGACAGGGCTTCCGAGAAGTTGGAGCGCGCCCGTTACCGATATCGACAATTGGCCGCGTTTGGTACAACTTGCTTGGGTTATGTATGAAGAAAGCGGGGTGTTTGTCGGAGCAGGCGATCAGATTATAAAACCCGATGGCTTTATCATTCCTCCCGATGCTTCGCGTGTGCATGGCATCACTACTGAACGGGCGATGAACGAAGGCGTACCTATACGGCAGGTACTGGAAACGTTCCGCGATAAGATTGGTGAGTCATCGCATATCGTGGCGCATAACATTGATTTTGATGAGAAGATAATCGGAGCTGAATTTATTCGCGCGGAGATTTCGCATGAATTTTCCAAGAAAAAGAAAATCTGTACGATGAAAAGCACGGTAAACTTTTGCGCTATTCCATCGGCAAGGGGGTTCAAGTGGCCGCAACTTGCGGAGCTTCACCGTAAACTTTTCGGGGTCGCTTTTGAAGACGCGCACAACGCCGCCGCTGACATAGAGGCAACCGCAAAATGTTTTTGGGAATTGAAAAAGCGCGGGATCCTGTAATTAAAAAAGAAGGAAAGGCAAAGCCGTTCCTTCTTTTGTTTTTTTGTTCAAAAATGTTCGGTGTGTGTTAACACGATCACGTCATCCTTGTGAACTCTTGTTGAACCGAGATATATCGGTTCACCATTAATCGTCATTTCACTGAACCTGATATCATTTAACTCCATCAGTTCCAAGAGATAACAAAAATCCATTCCGTCATGTTCTTTCCCCACCTTGATAGCGGTGATTGCTTCTGTTTTCATTTTGAGTACTCCTCTTTTGTTGTTGACTCTGGGTTTATTGTATACTTCTTTTTGATTATTGTCAATAGTTGTTTTTTGTGATACAGTAAGGCAAATTATGGAGTTTTCCAAAATAAATGAAATACTGGCGGGTGAACCGAAATACCGTTTGTCGCAAGTCAACGGTGCGCTTTTTTCCGATCTTGCGGAAGATTGGAATGATGTCATGGTCTTACCGAAAAATCTTCGTGAAAAACTTCAAGCCGAATGCCCTCTGGCTATTCCTTCTGAAGTTTCCGTTTCTCTTGATAAAGATACCGTGAAAGCGCTCATTACGCTTTCAGACGGAAAATGTATTGAAACGGTTTTAATGCGCCACGAAGATGGAAGAAATACCGTCTGTGTATCTTCCATGGTCGGATGCCCGATGAAATGCGCTTTTTGCGCGACAGGAGAAATGGGGCTTATGCGAAAGTTGACTGCCGATGAAATCATCACGCAGGTTTTGTTTTTTGCCCGTCTTTTGAAAAAAGAAGGCGAAAGAGTCGGAAGCGTTGTTTTTATGGGAATGGGCGAGCCGTTTTTGAATTATGATAAGGTCATGCAGGCGGTTCGCGTTTTGAACGGAAGGGAATATTTCGGTATTGGTGCGCGGCACATCTCCATTTCCACTTGCGGTATTTTTGACGGGATCAAAAAATTGTCACAAGAAGACATCGCTGTTAACTTGGCCATATCGCTCCATGCTCCGAACGATGAAGTTCGCCGGAAACTTATGCCGGTGGCTCACGGCTATCTCATAAAAGATTTGATCGTGGTAATTGACGAATACATCGCCAAAACGAAAAGGAAGGTTATGTTTGAATACCTTATGATAAACGAAGTGAATGATACCGACGAGATGGCATTTGAACTTTCTGAACTTTTGAAAAGAAAGCTTTGTGTGGTCAATCTTATCCAATACAACGATACCGGAGCTTTTGTCGCTTCCTCTCACAACAGAATGAACCGTTTCAAGGAAATCTTGGAAAAGAACGGCATACAAGCGACCATGCGCTATCGCTTCGGTCGCGACATCAACGGTGCTTGCGGACAGCTTGCCACGGGACGAAACTAAAATATCAATTGTGGATAACTTCAAGAAAGCTACTTATTTCAAGCTGAAAACGCGCAACCTTAACGGTGGCGCGTTTTTCTTTTTACATGATATAATTAATCTCCAAACTTCCATTTAAACCATTAGAAATAATCTCTTCTCAAAGAGTCTCTTGTAAAGTTACGTAAAAACATATATCTCCAATATCCAACCGGTAAAGAAAACGGCCTTTTCTTTATCCGGATTCTATTCGGCACTAAAAATTAGAAATATCTTCTTATCTTTATGATAAAAAACATAAAAAAACGCGATGGCGTATTAGCTTTATTTGACTCTGGAAAAATAACTCTTGCTTTGGAAAAAGCTTTTTCGGAAACAGGAACGGAAATCTCAAAAGAAAAATTAATTCAACTCACGGAAAACACCGTGCAAATTCTTACGGATGAATTCGGAGAAACGAAGATTCCCGGAGTGGAAGATATCCAAAACATCGTGGAAAAGGTTCTTATGGAAGCCGGATTTTTTGAGGTAGCAAAGGCTTATATTCTTTACCGGAAAGAAAGGGAAAAGGTCCGCGCTGAAAAAGAGGCCGTTCCGTCTCTTTTTGTAACGAAGCGTTCGGGAAGGCGGGAGTTTTTTTCGGAAGAAAAATTAAAAGCCTCGTTGAACCACGAAACCTTCGGTATGGAAAATACGGTAGATACGGATGCTCTCGTCAAACAATGCCGATATGAAGCCTATGATGGAATAACCACGGAAGATCTCTCTCGGGCTTTGATCATGACCGTGCGATCTTTTATAGAAAGAGATCCCGATTATTCCAAGCTTGCCGCGCGTCTGGTCTTATCGTCCATCTATAAGGAAGTATTGGGGAAGAAAATTGATTATGCCCGCATTGATGAAATACATCGCGAAGCCTTTATTCAGAGCATACAAAAAGGAGTGGAGATGGAGCGACTGGATAAAAGACTGCTTGATTTTGATATGAAGGAATTGAGCGGATATCTCGTTTTGTCCCGCGATTCTTTATTTGCTTATCTTGGCATTCAAACGCTATATGACCGATATTTTGTGCGGGATCATCGTGATAGTCGCATCATTGAAACGCCCCAGATGTTTTGGATGCGCGTTGCCATGGGATCGGCGCTTAATGAAAAACCTGAAGAAAAAACAAAACGCGTAAAAGAGTTTTATGACAGCATGTCGCAATTTTTGTACACGCCGTCCACCCCGACTCTTTTTCACGCGGGAACGACAAAACCGCAACTTTCTTCTTGTTATTTGAACACTGTTCCCGATGATCTTTCCGGTATTTTTAAAAGTTATGCCGATAATTCTCAGCTTTCAAAATGGTCTGGCGGCATCGGAACGGATTGGACGAATATCCGCGGAACGGGTGCTTTTATCAAGGGAACGGGAGTGGAAAGTCAGGGAGTGATCCCATTCATTAAAATTGCCAATGACGTTACCGTCGCCATCAACCGAAGCGGGCGAAGACGCGGTGCTGCGGTCGTGTATTTGGAAACATGGCATTATGATATTTTGGATTTCTTGGAGCTCCGAAAAAATACGGGAGATGACCGAAGAAGAACTCACGATCTGGATACGGCGAATTGGATACCGGATCTCTTTATGAAGCGCGTCCGAGACGGCGAAATATGGACTCTTTTTTCTCCTGACGAAACACCCGAATTACACCACCTCTTCGGAAAGGCGTTTGAAGAAAAATATAGGGAATATGAACGGAAGGCATCCAATGGCGAGATAAAATTATGGAAGCAAATACCCGCCGCCGACTTATGGAAGAAAATGCTGGCGATGCTTTTTGAAACGGGACACCCTTGGATCACATGGAAAGATCCTTCAAATGTTCGTTCTCCTCAAGATCATGTCGGAGTGGTTCATAATTCCAATTTATGTACTGAGATAACATTGAATACTTCTTTTGAGGAAACGGCCGTATGCAATTTGGGATCGCTCAATTTTGCAAAGTTCGTGAAGGATAAAAAGTTTGATAATGAAAAAGTCGCAGAAGTTACTCGCATCGCCATGCGCATGCTGGACAACATTATTGATATCAACTTTTATCCGACGGAAGATTCCCGACGTTCCAATATGAGGCATCGTCCCGTAGGACTCGGCATTCGCGGTTTGCATGATGCGCTTTTCTTGCTCGGATATGATTATGATTCGGAGGAAGCGGTGGAGTTTTCGGATAGAAGCATGGAAGTCGTGTCGTATCATGCCATTCTTTCATCATCGGAATTGGCGAAAGAAAGAGGTTCGTATGAGACTTATAAAGGTTCAAAATGGGAGAGATGTCTATTGCCCCAAGATACAATTGATCTTTTGGAAAAAGAACGAGGCGAGGCGATATCTTTACCGAGAGGAGGGAAATTGGATTGGACGCCGGTGAGAGAACATATCAAAAAATACGGCATGCGAAACTCAAATTGCATGGCTATCGCTCCGACCGCGACTACGGCGAATATCGTGGGATGCGTTCCGACAACCGAACCAATCTATAAAAATCTTTATGTGAAATCCAATCAAACCGGAAACTTCGTGGTAACGAACGATTACCTGATCAGAGAATTGAAGACGCTCGGGCTGTGGAGCAAAAGCATGCTGAATAAAATAAAGTTCCATGATGGAAGCATTCAGGAAATATCGGAGATTCCCGAGAGTATACGCCGGCGATATAAAGAGGTTTTTGAGATGGATCCGAAGTGGATCATTGATGCGGCGGCTCGTCGTTCAAAATGGATAGATCAGTCTCAGTCGCTCAATATATTTTTCCATGGAACTTCGGGGAGAGAACTTTCGGATGTCTACTTTTACGCATGGAAATGCGGATTAAAGACTACGTATTACCTGCGAACATTGAGTGCCTCGCAAGTGGAAAAATCAACTCTGAGTACGGCGGAATTCGGTTCAACCCATAATCGCATCGCGCCTGCCAAACAGATGGATGCCGAAAACGCGAAAACGGAGCACTTGCGAAAGGTCGCTGCAGGCGAAGCCGTAGGGTTGTGCGAATCCTGCGAAGGCTAATCGTCGGCAACTTTTTTCTTTTTACTTTTAACTTTTTTCTTAAAAACATGCCGATACAAATAAACGCCAAACCGGTAGATATCAATAAACGCCGGATCATCAACGGAGAAGATGCCGATGTCATGCAGTTGTACCCCATGCGCCACACCTTCGCGTGGGATGCATACAACGTGGGAAATGCCAACCACTGGCTTCCGACAGAAATAGGAATGCAGAAAGATATAGAACAGTGGCGGTCGTCTACGGCGCTTACTTCCGATGAACGTCAGGCCTTTGAAACAGTGCTCGGATTTTTTACGACGGCTGATTCGATCGCTGCGAACAATGTTGTCCTCGCTCTCTACAAACATGTTACCTCTCCCGAAGTACGCATGTATTTGCTTCGCCAAGGGTATGAAGAAGCCATCCATACGCATGCGTATCAATATATCGTTGAGTCTCTCGGTTTAGATGAAGGAAAGATATTCAATATGTACCGCGAGGTGGAAGCTATCTACAAAAAAGATGATTTGATCCTCACTCTTAATGAAGGCATTTTTGATCCCGCCTACAAAACGGGAACCTTTGAAAATGATCAAAAATTCTTGGAAAATTGGGCGGTATTTGCACTCATTATGGAAGGGATATTTTTTTACAGTTCTTTCGCGGTCATGTTCGGATTTCAGAGGCAGAATAAAATGGTCGGCGCAGCGGAACAGATACAATATATCATGCGCGATGAATCTCAGCACCTCAACTTTGGCATCAATATCGTAAACGCCATCAAAGAAGAACAGCCGGAATTATGGACGCAAGAATTTCAAGATCATCTTGTTGATATCATTCGCCGCGCCGTGGTTTTGGAGTATACTTTTGCGAAAGAAGTTTTTCCGAAAGGAATTTTTGGAATGAACGCCGCCGGTTTCAAACAATACATTGAATACATTGCCGATCGGCGTCTGGAACGGGTGGGATTGTCGGTTCAATACAATGTGGAAAATCCTTTTCCATGGATGTCAGAAGCCATTGATATCTCAAAAGAGAAAAACTTTTTTGAAACAAGAGTAACGGAATATAAGATAGGAGGACAATTGGAGTGGTAGTTTTTATAGTACCATATTTGCACTGCGGTTGACAAAAGTATAAATAAAGTGTAAGATAATGTAAGATTTATTGTTACTTTTTTGAGGAGGTTCTATGAAAACTTTACAACGTATGATACTGGGCGTGGTTCTTGGCGTGTCTTTATTGCTTGCCGGATGCGCGGCTGTTCCGATGTATGATTCCTATGGAAACTACCGCGGATCTCAACTAACCGTGGATGCCGGAAGAATGGCGGACATGGGAACGGGCGCAATCATCGGCGGACTAGCCGGGGTTGCTATGGGTGATCCGATTTCAGGTGCTGCTTTAGGTGCCGGCATGAGTGGAATGGCCCACGGATACAATTATTATTCACCGCCAATCTATCAGCATTATTATTATCCGCCTCCGGTTCATTATTATCAGCGTTTCTCCAATACTTATAGAGATTACCAAGAGTTCTTAAGACAAAGTGAATTCGAGCGTCAACAGATCGTAAGGGAACAAAATATCGAGCGTCAACAAAATATAAGACAACAGAATGTTGAACGTCAGCAATACTTGAGAGCGCAAGAACCATTGCGTATCATCATAATAAGACAAAGAGAGATTATCCGCGAAGATCATAAGACAATTATACGAAGGAGTCCTTTATGATCTCTAATTATCGAGTAGTACACAGTGTTGAAGGCGAAGAAGAAATCTTTGCTCTTCATGAAGCGTATTTTGATTCAAAGTATCATACTCGCCCTCGTTTTATTTCTTCGGATCCTTTGCCTATTATCGGCGAAAACCTTGAAGAACTGAAAACGAAACTGGAAAGAATGAAAGAGGCGCTGGAAAAGCCGCTTCTTGAAAAAACCGATTTCTAACACAAAATCGTCCCGATGGATATCGGGGCGATTTTTTAATTTACAGAAACATTTCGTTGAAATTCTCCCAATCTTTTTTGAAAAAGTATTTTGAAAGATGGAATATCGTATAGGTGATGAAAAAGGCGGAGAGAACATCTATGGAATAGTGTACATGCCCCATAAGAACGATCACTCCGAAAAATACGGCGGTCAGAGTGAAAAGAACGAGAAGTCGCTTGTCTTTCCCGAAAATAAGTGCCATAAGAAACGGAAGTCCCGTATGCGCAGAAAAGAAAAGATCTCCTCCGAAAGTAAAATCGCGAATGAGCTTTGAGGAATAATCAACACTCAGACTTCCCACTGACGGACCGATATGAGTGAGCGTGATAAAAACAGAGCGGATAAGGATAAAGAGCGCGACGCTTTTGAGAACAAAAGGAATTTTTTTCGGTTGACTGAAACAGAGAAGAGTAACGAATACCCATAATACGAGAGGGCCGTAGACAAAAATGGTGGCAATGTTGTATACGGGAATATGATCAAGGATGATGTCGGTTACTGAATTGCTCGCGCTCATAGTGGCGTATACACCGGCATAAAAGTTTACGACGAGGGAAATGCCAAAAATAATGCACGAAACGAATGCGGCGGAAAGCGATTCCATGTCCTTCCAAAAAATTTTATGATTTTTTATGATCTGCCCCATGTGAGTTTGGTTTTTTAACGAATATCAATATATTGTTGAGTGGTGGGTTTGTGAAAAAAAGCTTCAGAAATATAATTAGACATATAGAGAAGGGAAGTTTTCATTAGTCCTTGTTCTGAAAGTCGGCGGCCTGAGGTATACATTACAAACTTTATATTAAACTTTACTTTTCCGAATGAATGCGCTCGGCGTGCGATATTGGTGTCTTCGCCGTAGAACTCTATACTTGTGTCAAATCCGTTCATTTTTTCAAGCACGTTTTTTCTGATGGCGAAATTTCCGCCGACCACCATATATCCGAGGATAAAATACACGGGAAGTCCGAGAAAATACCAGTAGAGTTTTACTAAAAATTGCTGAAATTTTGGAATGTCGTGATATATATAGGGGCCTGAAAGAGCAGCGAGTTTGGAATCTTTTATGAACTCGTTTCGTATCGTATCGCACCAACCTTCCGGCATCTGAGTATCCGAGTCAACAAAAGCAAGGATTTCTCCTCGCGCTTCCTCAAAGGCTCTTTGTCTGGCTCTTGTGAGACCTTTTTTTTCTTCGCGAACGACTCGGACATTCGGGAAGGAACTTGCCACCTCGGCAGTTTTGTCGGTACTGGCGTTATCAATCACGATTACCTCAAAAAAACCGCCCCGTGCGCTTTTTATTGCGTGGGTAAGACAATCTCCGATGCATTTTTCTTCGTTATATGCCGGAATGGCGAGTGTTATTTTCGGTTCCATATAAAAATATATAATAACAAAAATGTCAATTTTTTGCAATAGTTTCCTTTAAACTTTTTTTGAAATATATCGTCGCCAAAAACCTTTCCATGTCAATTTTTGAGAAAAGAATTCCGGATCGTTGCGCTTCCAGACGTAATACAAAATAAAGATGACTATCGTTGCAAAAATGAAGATAAACAATTTTCCTTGAATGATCGCCAGCGCTTTTGAGTAGCTTTTACCGAAGAAGAATCCGACAATGAGGAATTCTCCTATACCGATAAGTACGCCCGGTACATTGAACATAAGAAACCTTGAATAAGGAACTTTATAGGTTCCGGCAAGAAACGGCGTAATCCAAGAGAGAGGGCCGAGCAATCGCGCGAAGAAAATTGATTTTGCACCGTGTTCCGCAAAGAAATTTTCACCGCGTTTGTAATTGGTAAAACTGAAGACCTTATTGCTTTCCTTGAAAAAACGCATGCCGAAATGCCGTCCGATAAAAAAGCTTGATGTATCTCCAAGAAGCCCTCCTAAAATAAGCCAGAGTGATACGAACCAGATATTAAGTACTCCTGCGCCGGCAAGTATTGCGCCGGGAAGAAAGAATGCTTCGCCATAGATGAAGAATCCCGGTCCGATAAGCGTTTCAAAATAGGACCCGAGAAAAAGTGTAACGTAGGCCAAGGTCGTATGGTGTGAAAGCCAGAACGACATGCCGTTAACCGTGTGGTTGAAAATATTAAGCATACAAAATTAAAATTTATCGTATCACCGGATATTCTTTTTTCTTTTTGTTGAATTTCCACATGAGTGCATCCCAATTCCATGTTGCAAAAAGCGTTACCCACCCGATCTGATCAAAGCGACGGGTTGAAGTTCTCACTGTATCGGTTTTCCAGAAAAAGAATTCTCCGAAGAGAAGGCAATCTTTGATGAATTTCAGATCTTCCGCAAGCGACAGTTCTCGATCAAAGCGAACTTTGTCACGAAGTTTCGCATTCATGATCTGTATGGTATATGATGTTTCGGTGTATTTGTGTCCGATATCGTAAAGCCAAAACCATATTCTGGCATACCAATCTCTGTTTTCGAATGGCCCGATGGAAGTGGTCCCGATAGCGAGATTTTTTGATGCGTTGCTGAGGAGAAATTTATTAAGCCCCGATAAAAAGTTTTCTTCAACAATCGCATCGGCGTCAAGAAAAATCACCCATTCGCTCCGTGGAGAGATCTTTTCCATTCCGAAATTTTTTGCCTTTGAAACACCTTTTTCCGGAGCGCTCAAAATCATGGTATTTTCTCCGGCAAACTTTTTTGCCACGTCAAAAGTACGGTCGGTAGAACCATTTTCAATGACCCATACTTCAAAAGCGCTTTTTGGATAGGCGAGTTTGTTGATGTGTTCAAGTGTTTTTCCTATATATTTCTCTTCGTTATGCGCGGGTATAATAAACGAGAAAAAAAACGGTCGTGGCTCATTGTCCATCTCACTATAATAACAGAAAAAAGATATTTTCTCCATAAAGTGAACATGATATACTATCTACATATCAGCTAACTTTTTTGAATATGAAAATGGAAAACTTTCCTTCTATTGAAAAAGAGGAAAAACATCTTGATATCCCGATGGTGGATGTAACCATGAAAGAATGTGCTCCAAAAATGGAGAGAAAGGAAACCTCGGAAGAACTCCGTGTGTTTCTTGATGAGTACTTTGCCGAGGCGATAAAAAATACGGAAGTGTATTCTTCCGTGAAATACGGCGCCTCTTTTCCGTATGCGGTGGTGAAGCTTCCCGAATTGGCGAAATCTTTGTATGAAAAAATCGGTTCTCCGAAAAATATTTCGGACGGAATCTTAGAGATACCCGGTGAGGAAGAGAAAAAGGAAGATGTGAATATAGTACAGGTGAAAGGACGACCTCGGAAAGAATTTATTTTCGGGACGATGTTTTCGGTCGGATCCGCACACGCTTTTCATTGGGCGGAACATGGCATCGATCAGATCGCGAAAAAATTGCCCGGAGCTTTGAAATCTCTCGCCGAAGGAAAAGAACCGGAAAATGTTGAAGTGTATGGAATGGGAAATCCAGCGGGGGAATTAGGTATCATATCGGAAGAATTTTTGAATAAGATGGGGGACAAACCGTTTGAATATACAGGTGAACTATATGCGGAGTTCCTCCATTCTTTGCCGGACGATGAAACCCAAAAAAAATCAGCTTTGCGTTTATGGGGAGTTTCTATGGGTGCGAGCATGGCAGCAACGACAGCGGAAGCTTTGATAAAAGAAGGCGGAGCGAGTCAGTCATTTGAAGAAGCGACAGAAAAAAACGTTCCCTATGTTTCCGTGAATATGCAATCGCCGGTCGGGGCGAGTGGAACAAAATTCCAAAAGTGGCAGATCCCGCTCGGTTTCGCTGCTGAGATCGCATATCAGCTCACGTCCAATCCTTATGGAAGCGAAGTCGGAAAGGGAGAAAAAACATTCATGGAAACGATCGGAACAGAGCTGAAAGAAAAAGGAATCGAACCACATTTAAGTGAAGAAGATCTTAAAAATAAGAATAAGGTCATTTCGAAATTGCTTGATGAGTTACGGAATGGCGTACCCATTCCTTCCAATTTGAAAACGAATGAAGTGATCGGAATTTACGATCCGTTGATGTACACGACTGAGGTAAAATGGGCAGCGGAAAAACGAGAATGGGAAGAAGCAGGGAAGCACAGTTTGGGTCAAAGCATTATTCCAACAGAAGAAGAAAATCGGCGTCGGTTCGCGATCAACCAAACCCATACTCCGTCAGTGGTGAGAGAAAATTATTTTAAGCGGTTAGTAAAGGTAGCGGAAGGAATGGAAAAAATGAAAAAATAATATTCTATAAAAACACCCGATGGCAGATAGCCGTCGGGTGTTTGAGCTTTATGTTTTTGGAGAGTATTGCCGTCCCAGAGAGAAGGGGAAGTCGGAAATAGCCATGAGCCAATTATCTTCGCTTGCTTTTTCGCTTGACCAACGGGAGATAAAATCGTCCGTTTCCATCATGGTTTTTTCTCCGTTCCAAGGATCATTGAGAATAACATGCGCATCGTCAGCTTGTACTACCACGGCGTAATGATTGTCATTTTCGCTCGGTTCTACAAAATGAACGATAACGGGAATATAGTGTTTGAGTAGTCCGCCGATTTCAACAATCGACGAATCGTCATTTTCAAAAACATAAAAACCTTCTTCTCTGGCGACCCGGATCATGTCTCGGTGCTTTGTTCCGTATTTTTTACTCGTTTTCAAACGAGAAGAAAGTTCTTCCCCCGTTTTTTTAATATCGTAAAAAAGAAAGATCATACTGAGCGATGCCGGGCCGCAGGAGTACGGCGTTTGTTGGCGAACGTACGGAATGTTCATCATGGGGTTATACCTCGCTATAAAAGAGCATTGAAAGAGAAGCATATTATAGCATGTTTACATGAGATATGTCAATATGAAGCCCTGTATCTCCTCACACCCAAAAAAACACCGCCATTTATGGCGGTATTTTATCGTGTCTCCAAAAAATACTTTTGGAAGAAATTATCAGGATTCATCCACTTCATCGAAAGCAACACTGAA
>Ga0163199_1002187_pt1 | contig 11999 bp, 10 predicted proteins | sample PL_2010_150m_FD_113537 | JGI IMG/M metagenome (GOLD analysis project Ga0163199, IMG submission 113537) | Freshwater microbial communities from Powell Lake, British Columbia, Canada to study Microbial Dark Matter (Phase II) - PL_2010_150m | ecosystem: Environmental > Aquatic > Freshwater > Lake ...
CCCCATCGGCTAGCACGGCAACCGAGCAGTATTCGGTGGAGGTATCGAGCGCAAGAATTTTCATAGCCATTATGAGGTGAATTATACCGCAACGGCAGGGCTTTCCGGGCGATCTGTCGCGGCGGGGAATTACATGCTACCATCGCCTCGAACATGGGTTTCTGCTCGCTTTTCAGGGGAATGGATAAATGCCGCAAGAAGAACCAAGCCAGGAAGAAACAGGCAACGACGTCAAAAAACGTGCGATCAAACGTGTGGCTGCTGCGGTTCTGCTCGCGCTGGCCGCTGCCGGCGGACTAACCATGCTGTCGCGCAGCCACAAGCCGGCGCCGCAAGCCCAACAAACCGTGTTGCCTGCCGAACCGGCCGCCGCCGTCGAACAGCCGGCTTCCGCAGTCGAGCCGGCCGCGCTCGAACCCGCTTCCGCCGTCGCCGAAACAGCGCCGGAACACGATGCGCCCCCCACCACCAGCGCACCGCCGCCGCCGCAGGTCATCAACCCTCCGCAGCCCGCCAGCGAAACGCCGCACAAGGCCGCCAAACCTCTCAGCGCCAAGCCCAACCAGGAACTGGTGGTCAGCTCCAAGGAAGCGGTCAAGGAGGCCCTCGTCAAGGCAAATATCGCCCCTGCCGCCAAACCGGCCGAGGCGAAAGTAGCACCGATGCAACCCAAAATCCTCGAACTCGCCAAGCCGGCCGAGACGAAAAAGCCGCCTGAACCGCAAAAAACCGTGGAACCCGTCAAACCGGCGGAGAAAACCCCTCCCCCGCCACCGCCGCAAAGCAGCCAACCTGCGCCGAAGAACTACGCGGTGCAACTCGGGGTATTTTCCAACCCGGCCAACGCCACCCAGATGCAGGAAAAACTCGCGCAGAACGGCATCAAGTCGTATACCGAAACCAAACTTAATGTCGGCCCGTTCCAGAGCAAGGCGGAAGCCGAGCAGGCGTTGGCCAAACTGCGCGGGATGGGGATCAGCGCCGTGGTCGTACCGCTGACCAAATAATCCGGCCATGAACCCGTCGCCGCACAGGGTGGGTCTGGCGGATATCGCTGGGTGGCTGCGCGCCGGCTGGGCGACTTTCCGACGAACCAGGACGGTCAGCCTGATCTATGCCGGGTTGTTCGGCGCAGGCGCCATCCTGCTTTTCCCCGCCACGATCTTGCTGGGATTCACGCCGATGACCATTCCCTTCGCCGGCGCATTCATGCTGATCGCCCCGGTGTTCCTGTGCGGATTTTTCAGCATTGCCGACCGCGCGGATGCGGGAGAAATTCCGCGCGTCGTCGATGTGTTCGCCGGCTTCCGGCGAAGCCCGCCGCGTCTATGGGTGCTGGCGCTGGTATGCGCCTTCCTGTTCCTGGTGTGGGTCACCGATGCCGCCACGGTCTATGCCATGTATTTCGGCACCACGCCGATCTTCTTCCTGGTGAAATTTCTCCAGGCGCTGTTCAGCGACTGGAGCCTGATTTCCTTCCTGCTGTTCACTTCGTTCATGGGGTCGCTACTGGCTTTCATCATCTTCGCCATCAGCGCCTTTGCCGTCCCGCTGCTGTTCTACCGCCGCACCGACCTGGCCGGTGCAATCGGCGCCAGCGTGCGCGGCGTATTCGCCAATTTTCCGGCAATGATGGCGTGGGCATTGCTGCTCGCCACGGCCATATTCGCCTCGCTGCTGCTGTTCCTGCCGGCTTTCGTCGTGGTTTTCCCGGTGCTCGCCTACGCCGGCCGGGAAGCCTACCGGAGCGTTTTTCCAGATTGAACACCAACGACAAGGGAGTAACCAGATCATGAAGCCACTATTTTTCTCGCTCTTGCTGATTTTCAGCTGTTCCGCCCAAGCCGGAACGCTATACCGATGCGGCAATACCTTCAGCCAAATCCCTTGCGGGGATAACGCCCAAGCGGTTCAAGTCGCGGGTAGCGATAGCGCCAAGAATTCCGTCCCCGCCGAACTCGCCAGACATGTGTGCATCAACGACCTGAAAAAATGGGTTCCTTTTCCCGATCCCGAGAGCGTGAAAGTCGAATCCATCTCGCGCGGCACCCCGGAAATTATCGAATATGCCGGCGCGAAACTGATGGCCCGCCGCTATGACCTCAAGGTCAACGCCCGCAACGGCTACGGCGGATACACTGGCGCGCAGAACTTCAGTTGTTTCGCCAGCGAAGACAATCAGCGGATACTGAAAGTAAACGCGCCCGGCGGATAGACTGGCAACGACAAAATTCGTTGATACTGCGTCAGAAACCCATCAGCAGCAGCCATACCGGCAAAGTCAGCAGCGCCAGCAAGGTCGTCAGCACCACTTGCGCTGCGGCGATATTGCCGTCGCCGCCCATGCGTGCGGCCAGCACGTAGGACACCGTGGATAAAGGCAGCGCGGCCATCAGCACGACGACGTGAAAGTAGACTTCGCGCAACCCGAACAGCATCGCCAGGCCCCATGCCGTCGCCGGCAGCACGGCCAGCTTGACGGCCACGCCGTACCACAGAGTGCCGCGATGGCGATTCAACCCCTGCAAACGCAATCCGGCGCCGACTGCAATCAGCCCCATCGGCAACGAGGCTTGCGCCAGCAGCCCGATGGTGATGCCTAGCGCTTCCGGCAGGCGCCACCCCGCCAGGCTGAAGACGATGCCGCCCACTGTCGCCAGAATCAGGGGATTGAGCAGGATTTCCTTGAGCCAGTTACCCTCCCCATGTTGTGCCAGCGCCCACACCGAGGCGATATTCGCCATCGGCACCAGGAAGCCCATCAGCAGCCCGATCGCGGCGATGCCCTCCTGCCCGTGCAAAGCACCGGCTACCGCCAGCCCAATATAGCTGTTGAAACGGAACGAGCATTGAAAGGCCGCGGCGAACACTCGCGGCGGGGCATTAAAAAGGTACTTGGCGGCATACCCCAACCCCATACCGACCAGCATGAACAACACGCCGACTTCCAGCATCGGGGCGGCGGCAGCGAAATCGATGTGAAAGCCGGAGAGCGAATGAAACAGCAGCGCGGGGAAAAAAACGAAGTAGATCAGCTTGTCGAGCTGCGTCCAGAAATCGTCGCGCAACGCCATCACCCGGCGCAAGAGATGGCCGAGCAGGATCAGGGCGAAAATCGGGGCAATGACCAGGACGGTGTTCATAGCGACTCTAATGGACAGTCAAGGAATCCAACGAGACATTTGGGAGTGGCAGTGGAACGCGTAGAGACGCAAAATCTCTTGTGCCCAGGCCGCAAGGCCGTTGGGTATGCGTCTCTACATAGCGCTACATCACCCCCAGCATTCTCGGGAACCACAGCGATATGGACGGCACGTAGGTCACCAGCAGCAGGAAGCCGATCATCGCCAGCAACCACGGCCAGACCGCGACCGTCAACTCGGTGATGCCCATCTTGGTGATGCCCGATGCCACGTAAAGATTCAAGCCCACCGGCGGATGGCACATGCCCACTTCCATGTTGACCACGATCAGAATCCCCAGATGCACCGGGTCGATCCCCAGTTTCATCGCAATCGGGAACAGGATGGGCGCCATGATCAGCACGATCGAAGAAGGCTCCATCACGTTGCCCGCCAGCAACAACAGGACATTCACCACCAGCAGGAAGGTAATCACCCCCAATCCCTGGCTGAGCATCCACTGGGCAAGAATCTGGGGAATTTGCTCGTTGGTCATGATGAACGAAAACAACATCGCATTGGTGATGATGTACAGCAGCATCGCGCTCATGTTGGCCGAGGATAGCAAGACCTTGGGTACTTCCTTGAGTTTCAGGTCCTTGTAGATGAACACTGCGACGAAGAAAGCATACACCGCGCTCATCGCAGCCGCTTCGGTGGGCGTAAACAGGCCGCTGTAAATCCCGCCCATCACCACGATAATCAGCATCAGCCCCCAAATGCTATCCCAGTAGGCGCGCCACACCACCAGGGATTCCCAGGCCAATTCGAACTTGAACGAGGGAGAAATATCGGTGTAACGCCCGCATATGGTGATGATACCCAGCCAGATCGCCGATATCGCCAGGAACGCCGCCACCAATCCGCCGCTGGACTCGGGCAGCATACTGGAAGCCTTCAGGGTCACAAACAGCGGCATTCCCACCACGATAATCGCGATGTAGATGATGCGCGTCACCCACTTGTTGCGGGTCGTCCACGGCACCAGCACCAGCCAGGCCAGACCGCCGAGGAAAAAGGCGAAGCCGGCATTGTTGAGGAACATGCCGAGCAGCTTGCCGATCAGGTAGGGCGGGAACACCGAGAAGGTCAGCGCATAGAAAAAACCGAAGAATCCGGCGACCGTGGCCTGCCCGCCGGTACGCCCGGCAAACAGCGAAATGCGCGGGTAGCCTCTTTTCCAGGCGAGATACCAAGTCACCAGGCCCAATATGGTGGCCAGGATAATGCCGGGAACGATGCCTGCCATGAACAGCGCGCCGACGGAGGTATTGGTGGCGACCGAATACATCACCATCACAATCGACGGCGGGATCAAAATACCCAGCGCCCCGGACGTGGTTATGATTCCGGCGCCGAAACGCTTGGGGAAGCCGGCCTTGACCATCGCCGGCAGCAGGATGCCGCCGATTGCCACCACCGTGGCCGGACTGGAACCGGAGACCGCGGCAAACAGCGCGCACGCCAACACCCCGGCCAACCCCAGGCCGCCGTACCAATGCCCCACCATCGCGGTGGCGAAATGGATCATGCGGCGCGCCACCCCGCCGTGGGTGAGAAAGTTGCCGGCGAGGATGAAGAACGGAATCGCCATGATCTCGAATTTCTCGATGCCGGTGAACAGTTTCAGCGCCACCGATTCCAGCGGCACCTGGGTCAGGGTGAACAGAAAGGTCAACACGGTCAGCCCGAGCGAAATGGAAATGGGCATTCCCGTCAGCATCAAGGCAATCAGCAGACCGAAGATAATTGCGGCGTTCATGGCTTATCCCCCGGCTGATCGTCATCCAGCTTCACCGCATGGGGATGCAAGTCGTCCTGCATCTGGAACCAATTGATCTCCGCAGCCGCTTTCTCGGGAGCCACCGTTTCCTCCTCGACACCCGCCACATGGCTATGGTCATGGCGCGGCAATTCGCCGCTGCGGAGAAAACCGGCAGTCACCTGCAAAAAACGGAAACACATCAGCGAAGAACCCAGCGGGATCGCGAGGTAGACGACCCAGGTCGGCCATTCGAGATCCGGGGTGGTGGGGCCTTCCGGCAGATCGCCGGTGGCGATCCCCAGCAGATTGAATACGGCGTAGTGCATCCCGTTGTCCCACACGAATTTGGCACCGAGCGTGGCAACCACCCCGGTAAACAATGCCCCCGCCAGCAGGCCGATCACCACGAATTTGGCGCGGGTCTTATCCTTCATGCGGTTGATCAGGACATCGACCCCCACGTGGATGCCGGTGCGTACGCCGTAAGCGGCGCCGAATTTTGCCATCCACACGAACATGATGATGCACAGTTCCTGTGCCCACGAGGTGTGAATCGGCGCCAAATAAGGGTAGAGCAGATCCACCCCCATGCCGTAACGGTGCACCACGGCAAAAAAAATGACCAGCGTTGCGCCGCCGATCAGAAAAGTAATCAGCCATTCCTCAAGGTGATCCAGAATTTTCATCATGCCAAGGCTCCCACGGCCATCAAAAAGTAGAAACGCGCGGTGTAGGAGCGGCCTTGGCCGCGATAGCCACCGTATCGCGGCCAAGGCCGCTCCTACAATTGCTTACAGATGACTGGGATCGAAGCCGGTTTCCTTATAGATCGCCTTGATCAGGTCGGCACCGATACGCGCCTCCATTTTCTGGTGGACCGGCACCAGGGCTTTTTTCAGCGCAAGTCTTTCTTCCTTGGTCGGCATGTAAACCTGGGTCTTGCCGCTCTTGCGGATCAGTTCGAGATCCTTGTCGTTTTCTTCCTTGGCGATCTTGATGGCATAGACGGTGGCTTCCTTCATCGCCTCTTCCAACGATTTGCGCACATCGGCAGGCAAGCCATCCCAGAATTTCTTGTTCACCAGCACGGCATAACCCAGGTAGCCATGTTCGGTCACCGACATATGGGGCTGCACTTCATGCATTTTTTGGGTATACATGTTGGAAGGAGGATTCTCGGTACCATCCACCACCCCGGTGTCCAGCGCCTGATAAACCTCGGAGAAGGCCATTACCTGGGGCAGCCCCCCCAGCGCGCGGATTTCCTCTTCCAGCACTTTCGAGGACTGGATGCGCATTTTCATGCCTCGGTAATCCACCAGCGTCCGAAGGGGTTTTTTGGCGGAAAAGGACTTGAAGCCGTTATCCCAGAAGGCCAGCCCGTAGAGACCTTTGGTTTCCAGTTTCTTGAGCAGGCCCAAGCCGATGGGACCTTGAGTGACTTTATGCAGTTCCTCGTAATTGTCGAAAATGTAGGGCAGATCGAACGCCTCGAAGTCCTTCACGCCCAGCGGCCCGAACTTGGCCAGGGACGGCGCCAGCATCTGCACTGCGCCCAGTTGCAGGGCTTCCATCTCCTCCTTGTCCTTGTAGAGTTGGCTGTTGGGGTAGACCTCCACTTTGACCTTGCCCTTGGTCTTTTCCTCGGCCACTTTCTTGAAATATTCCGCAGCCTTGCCCTTAGGCGTATCCATGGCCACCACATGGCTGAATTTGATCACGATTTCGCCCGCCGCCAGCGCTGCGCCGGACAAAGCCATACCCAACACCAGAACCAATAGTTTGCTCAGCTTCATGACGCCTCCTGTTTTTCTGAAAAACCGTTTGAGAACCCACACCGTTTTCACGCAAGTTGAAATATTAGGAGAAATCGGTACAGATGAATATGAGGGAAATCCACATTGTGGAAAACCACAATATCCGCCTGCCGATACCCATCGGTTATCATCGCAGGAATCATGAACACCCCCGACAAAAACGCCTATCCTGGCAAACTGGCCTGGCTCTGGGCGATGCCCAACATTGCCATCGGCCTGTTCATCCTGGCGGTGGGGGCTTTTTTATTCTTCTACCACCACCAGGAGCGCGACCAGCGCCGCATGGGCCTGATCGAAGACCTGCTGTGGCAGGAGCAAAGCATCCGCCAGCATCTCGAAAATACCGAAGAAACCCTGACGATACTCGCCAAAGACATGATGCAACAAGCGCCCGCCGATCAGCGTTTTCATACCCGCGCGGCGTTCCAGCTCAAAATCAACCCGGAAATCATCGACATCTACTGGGTAGACGAGCACAAGATCGTCCAGTGGCATTCGGCTGAACGGCTAGAACCGGACCCGCTTTCCGCTTTTAGCGCAGAAGCCTTCAATCGCGCCAAACTGATGAACCACACCGTCTTCAGCCCGGCGCATAGCGACGGCGCGTCAGAAAGCTGGTTCGAGCTTCACGCGCCGTTGACGAAAAACCGGAATTTCCGGGGCGTGCTGGTGGCCCGCATTTCCCTGCCAGGTATCCTCAAGCACATGGTGCCCTGGTGGTTCGCCGAACGTTACCAGTTAAGCATCGTCGACAGTGACGGGCTGGTACTCGCGTCCAAGCTGGACATTCCCGTCTCCGATTCGGAACCCTCCTACAAGCTCAACCTCGACCCGCCGGGTTACGGGCTGCTGCTGCACGCCAGCGCCCGCAAGACTACCGGCGAGCGAGCGCCGAAGTTGCTGGAAATCCTCATCGTGGGCTTGTCTTTACTGGTGTTATGGAGTCTGTGGGCGTTGCGCCAGCACATGCGCCACCGCGAACAGGCGGAACAGGACTTGCGCGGGGAATACGCCTTCCGCACCGCGATGGAAAATTCGATGGCGACCGGGATGCGTGCGGTGGATATGGCGGGACGCATCACCTATGTCAACCCGGCGTTCTGCCGCATGGTGGGGTGGCACGAGGCCGAACTGGTGGGCTGCCTGCCGCCCATGCCCTATTGGCCGCCCGACAGCCAGGATCACGCTGGGGAAGTTTTCAACGCGATGTTGCACGGCGAAGCGCCGCCCGAAGGGACGGAACGCTGTTTCATCAAGAAGAACGGCGAATGCCTGGACGTGCTGATTCAATCCGCCCCGCTGATCGACGCCAAGGGCCGGCAAAAAGGCTGGATGTCCTCCATCACCGACATCACCGAGCGCAGGCGTACCCAGGAGGATTTGGCCGCGGCCTACGAACGCTTCGTTGCAGTGATGGAGGAAATCAACGCCGCCATCGTTGTTACCGACGCCCAAAGCCATGCCCTGCTCTATGCCAACGACTATTTCAAACGGGTCTTCGGCCCTACCGCGGTGGCGGAAGACTTTTGCCTGGTGGCGCCCCATTACTGGCAGGCGGCGGCAGGCCCGTCTGCCCGGATTCCCGCCGATGTTTTCGACACCGAAATCCACATCAATCAGCACTGGTTCCATGTGCGCGGGCGGATTTTCAAATGGGTGGACGGGCGCACCGCCCACATGGAAGTCGCCACCGACATCACCGAGCGCAAGCAGGCGGACGAATTGGCCCGCCGCCAGGAGGAAAAACTCCACTTCACCGCCCGCCTGGTGACCATGGGCGAAATGGCCTCGTCGCTGGCCCACGAGCTGAACCAGCCGCTTACCGCCATCGCCAGTTATGCCACCGGCTGTGTCAACAAGCTGAAAAACGGCGAGAACGCCCAAGAGATCCTCCCGGCGATGGAAATCATCAGCGCCCAGGCTCAGCGCGCCGGGAAAATCATCAAAAATATCCGCGAATTCGTCAAAAAGAGCGAACCGCACAAAACACCGGTTCCGCTCGCCGAGATCCTGGAAGAAACCGTCGGCTTCGCCGAAATCGAAGCCCGCCGCCAGGCGGTCGAAATTCGGTTGGATTTGCCCGAGGCGCCTATCGAAGTCAACGTAGATCGCGTCATGATCGAGCAAGTCATCCTCAATCTGGTGCGCAATGGCATCGAGGCGATGAGCGGTCAGACGCACCAGCACCTCACCCTGAGCGCCCGCTGCACCGCCGACGGCTTCGCCGAGGTGTGCGTGGCGGATAATGGCAACGGCCTGAACGAAGAGGTGGCACACCAACTCTACACTCCTTTCTTCAGCACCAAGCCGGACGGCATGGGGATGGGGCTGAACATCTGCCGCACCATCATCGAGTTTCACCAGGGGCGGCTGTGGCACGAGCCTAACCCGGAAGGCGGCACGCGCTTCTATTTCACGCTGCCGCTAGGAGTTTGAACATGAGCAAAGTGTTTATCGTGGACGACGAACAGGCCATTCGCGACGGCCTGCACTGGCTGTTCGAGTCCTGCGGCATCCAGGCCGTAACCTTCGCTTCGGGGGAAGCCTTTCTCGACAGCTACCACCCCGACTTGGCCGGTTGCCTGTTGCTGGATGTGCGGATGCCGGGCATGACCGGACTAGAGCTGTTCGAGCGTTTGCAGCAGCGGGGATGCGCGCTGCCGGTAATTTTCCTTACCGGCCACGGCGATATTCCGATGGCGGTGGCGGCCATTCATCACGGCGCGGTGGATTTCATCGAAAAACCGGCGAGCGACAACCAGTTGGTGGAAAAAGTCGCCGGCTGTCTGCGCCAGGATGAAGAACGACGGCAACAGATGGCAGTTGCAGAAACTTTCCGCGCCCGCCTCCACGCCCTCACCTCGCGCGAACTGGAGGTGATGCGCCTGATCCTCGCTGGCCGGCTCAACAAGAACATCGCCGACGAGCTCAACATCAGTATGCGCACCGTGGAAGTCCACCGCGCACGGGTCCTGGAAAAAATGGGGGTCAACTCCGCGGTCGAATTAGCCCAGGCTCTGGCTGCCCACGAAACTCAAGAACAGCGTGTCCAGAAAAGCTGAATTTATCGCGTTGCGTAAAAAAAGACCCCGGCGAGCGCCGGGGAAAGGGGAGGAAACAAAAAATCCATCATCTAAAAAACATAGCACACCCAAACGGTGTTTGCCGACTAATCTCGACACAAGAGCAACACGCCATTACTCTTATATATGACATGTTATATAGACAACGTGAGTTTTGCAAGAACTCCTTCCTCCCCCGGCTTTGCCCGATAGGTGCAAGCTATCCCCACCTCGGGCACGAACACCAAATCGTCGCCGCAAAACACTAGCGGCAAACGTTCCCGTTGCCAGGGCGGAACGGCGCTTTCCTGCAACAGGTTTTTCAGGCTGCGTGTAGGGCCGCCGCACGCCAGACGCAGCCGCTCACCGCCGCGCCGGTAGCACACCGTCACAGGTTGGTCCGACAATCGCGCCAGACTGATACCCTCGCCCTGGCGCCGCTGGAAATTCAGGCGGCCGCCGGGCAGCGCCAATTCCTCTTCGCCTTGCCAGCTTAACGATAGTTCCGACGGCACTTGAATGCGCCGGCCCAAGGTATAAACCACATCGCGGTAACGCCGCAGCTCGAATTCGCCCTGGCGGATATGGATGCGCGCATCCGGCCGCGCATCCGTCAACTGACGCAACATATTGTCCAGTTGCACCGCCGACGGCATCCGCAGCCCCTGTTTATCGAGAAAATAGCGTAGCAGGTTTTTTGCGCGGGCCGCCGGCAATTGGCGCAGCGCGGTCACCTCCAGACGGTTTTCCTGGATGGCATCGCGCGCATCGAGCAGCGCCAGGTCGTCGAGCAAACCTGCCGCCTCGGCGAAATGCCGGGCGGTGCGGGCGAAAGTCTCGCGGTAGGCGGGAAAACGCTTACCCAGCACAGGTAACACGGCATGGCGCAGGAAATTACGGTCGAACGCCACATCCTGGTTGCTCTCATCCTCGATCCACGCCAGCCCGAATTGCCCGGCATATTCGACAATCGCGGCGCGCGAAATTCCCAGCAGCGGACGAATCAGCGTCACCCCCTGTTCCCGGCAATCCGCCATCCCGCTCAAGCCCTTCAGCCCGGCGCCGCGCAACAACTGCAACAACAGCGTTTCCGCCTGGTCGTCGAGATGCTGCGCCAGCACCATGAAATCCGTGTCCTGGCGGGCAAAAACCTGGTAACGCGCTGCGCGCGCCAAGGCTTCCAGACTCTCGCCGCTACGCTGGTCCAGCGTGACGCTTTCCTGGGTAAAAGGTACAGCGCGGCGCGCGCACAAGTCGGCGCAAAAACGCCCCCAGACGGGGGCGTTCGGGCTGATCTGATGATTGACGTAAAGCGCGGACAGTTGAAACTTCAGGGAGGGGCGCAATTGCGCCAGAATATCCAGCAAAACCACGGAATCCACCCCGCCGCTCAAGGCCAGCGTGAGGCGCTGGCCGGGTTTTGCCCAACGGCTCAGACTGGCGGCAACGAGATTCGCCAGCTCATCAGATTTCCTTGTACTTGCCATAAGCCATCAGCCGCTCGAAACGCAGTTGCAACAACTCGTCCAACGGCTTGTCCTGCACTTGGCGCAAACTTTCCTGCAGCGCCTTCTTCAAGTTCTGCATCACCGCATTGGGATCGCGGTGCGCGCCGCCGAGCGGTTCGGCGATGATTTTATCGATCAGCCCCAGAGATTTCAGGCGATTGGCGGTAATCCCCAGCGTTTCTGCGGCCTCGGGGGCTTTTTCGGCACTCTTCCACAGAATCGACGCACAGCCTTCGGGCGAAATCACCGAATAGCTGGAATATTGCATCATCAAGGTCACGTCGCCGACGCCGATCGCCAGCGCACCGCCCGAACCACCCTCGCCGATCACCGAACAGATAATCGGCGTTTTGAGTTCGGCCATCACATACAGATTACGTGCAATCGCCTCGGACTGGCCGCGCTCTTCCGCGCCGATACCGGGATAGGCGCCGGGCGTGTCGATAAAGGTCATGATCGGAATCGCGAACTTCTCGGCTTGGCGCATCAGCCGCAATGCCTTGCGATACCCCTCGGGACGAGGCATACCGAAATTGCGGTAGATTTTTTCCTTGGTATCGCGCCCCTTCTGGTGGCCGATCACCATCACCGCCTGGCCGTTGAAGCGCGCCAGCCCGCCGACGATCGCCGGATCGTCGGAAAAAGCCCGGTCGCCGTGCAATTCC
>Ga0163199_1002188_pt1 | contig 11992 bp, 9 predicted proteins | sample PL_2010_150m_FD_113537 | JGI IMG/M metagenome (GOLD analysis project Ga0163199, IMG submission 113537) | Freshwater microbial communities from Powell Lake, British Columbia, Canada to study Microbial Dark Matter (Phase II) - PL_2010_150m | ecosystem: Environmental > Aquatic > Freshwater > Lake ...
ACGACGGAAATCTCGACGGTGCCCTGCGGGGTGAACTTCACGGCGTTGCCCGCGAGGTTGAGCAGAATCTGCCGCAGCCGCGTCTCGTCGCCGACGATGCCCTCGGGCACGCCGGCGGCCATCCAGTAGTTGAGATCGATCCCCTTGGCGCGAGCGCTGGCGGCGAGGAGATCGAGCACGTCCTCGATCACGTGGCGGATGACAACCGGACGCGCCTCGAGATCAGTCTTGCCGGCCTCGAGCTTGGAGAAATCGAGGATGTCGTTGATGATGGTGAGGAGCGAATCGCCGCTGGTGACGATCGTGCGGACGAATTCGCGCTGCTGTTCGTCGAGGCGGGTGTCGGCAAGCAGCGTGGCGAAACCGATGACGCCGTTCATCGGCGTGCGGATTTCGTGGCTCATCATGGCGAGGAACTGGCTCTTCGCCCGGGCCGCGGCCTCGGCGGCCTCGCGGGCGTGCACCAGTTCGGTGATGTCGGTCTGGATGGAGATGAACTCGCAGGGGCGGCCCTCCGCATCGCGAAACGGAAACATCGTCGCATCCACCCAGTAGAGCCGCCCGGCCTTGGAGCGGTTGCGGATGACGCCGCGCCAGACGTGGCCGGCCTTCAGGGTCGACCAGAGTTCGCGGAAAAATTCGCCCGGATGGTGGCCGGAGTTGAAGAGCCGGGGCGTGCCGCCCACGACTTCCTCCTGCTGGTAGCCGGTCATCCGGCAGAGGCGCTCGTTGACCGCGAGAATCCGGCCGGCGGGATCGGTCACGACGACGGCGCAATGATCGTCGAGCGCGGCGTGCATCTGTTGCAACCGCAGCGAATGGCCGGCGGCCTCGGCCTGCGCGGCCGCGGCGATCTTCTGCTGGGCCAGCGCGTCGTCGACCAAGCCCTGCACCACGGGCCCGACGAGATTGCGCAGGATGAGCCACGCCAGCGGCGTCATCAGGAGCAGCACGCCGAGCGAAACGAGCAGCGCCACGCGCCGCTGGGATTCGAATAGCGTCATCCGCGCCGCGAGCACCGCGTCGAGCTGCTCGGCGGTCGTGTCCCAAAAGGCGACCGCGGCGCGGTCGGCCGTGCCCAGCAGGAGCTCGAAGGTGCGGGCGTCAAAGGTGGGGCGGTCGGCGGCGTTGACCTCGCGGAGCGCACCGGCGAGGCGGCGCTGCGCGGCAAGGAAGGCGTCGAGCGCCGCGGCGTAGGTGCGTTGGAAACCGTCCACCGGCCGGGCGCGGCGATTCTCGCGCAGTGCAATGCCGCCGCTGCGTTCGATGCGATCCAGATCGGCGTCTTCAAGGAGTTCGGCGTAAAGGGCCGCCCGGACCCGGCTGTCGGTGCTCCATGACGACTCGCGCAACGGACCTGCGAGCGTCTGGCGGATGGAGAGGAGCCGCTCCAGGTGCGCCGGCAACGCGGAGACCGCGATGTCCGTGAGATAATAGGAGTCGAGATCGGGATCGAGGATGAGGTTCGAATTGTCGCCCACCGTTGTGATGAACTCGCGCAACGATTGCACGAGCGCGGCGTGGCGCTCCGCCGCGCTGCCGGCGGCGGCCCAAGCATCGCGGAAACGACTGGAGGGATTGGCAGGGAGCCCGAGGGGCGCGGCGTAGCGGCCGTCGGCCGCGGCGAGGGCAGAAAAGGCCTCGTTCATCCGCGCGGCTTCCGCCGGGGCCCCGGCAGGTGCCGCCGCCGTTTGCATTACGGCATCGGTCACGCGCAACACCGGCCGGAGGTAGGCGAGGCCGGTGCGTTCGCGGGCGGCAAAGGCGAGTTTGTGGTTGAGCCCGGTGGTAAGAAAATAGACCGCCAACCCGGCCAGCGGCAGCGCGTAAAGGGCGACCAGCAGCAACGCCCGCTGGTAAAGCAGGCGACGGCGCTGGTTGGGGTCGGGCCGGGTCGCGACCTCGACTACAGTGGAACCCATGCGCGCACGTTTGGGACGAGGCGGCCGCGGCGCAATCTTACCTTCGCGTCAGCGTGGGTGGAAAACGCGCAGGAGCCGACTTCCAAGGCGGTGTTTTTCGGATACCCGGTGGAACGTGACGCAATGACGCGTCCTACGGCCACGTAATGCGTCAGCTTCTGGCGCCGGTTAGACAGCCAGGTGTCGTCGTTTCAAAATCGGGGGCCAATGCAGGATAAAACCCCTACCTCGCTCGGATGCCCAGCGCGAGGTTGTTGCTCATATAGTGCCTATTGAAACGCGCCAAGACGACGCATAACTCGCGAATTTTCGCGATTCGCAGCTCGCTAAGAATCTGAACTAAGGCGCGGCGAAAGCCGATGCCGCTGCTGCGCTCGCCCGGGCCTCGCTCACCCATCCGGCGACTGACGACACATTTTTTGTGCGGTTTTCAGTTCGGCGCCAGCTATAAGGGTGAATGACTTTGCTGGAGGATGTCGAACTGCTCCATCGATATACCGACGAAAAATCGGAAGCGGCTTTCGCCGAACTCGTGCGGCGCCATCTCACGCCCGTGTATGCTTTCGCCCTGCGGCAGGTGGGCGGCGATGCGCATCTGGCTGAGGATGTCGCCCAGATCGTTTTTTCGACGCTCGCGCGGAAAGCCGCGTCGCTGGGAGACCGGCAGGTGCTGGGCGGCTGGCTTTGTCGCACGACGCATTTCGCGGCGCGGGATGTTGTGCGCACGGAACGGCGCCGCCGGGCGCGCGAACAAGAGGCTCAAATCATGCAGGAATCTTCTAACGACAACGGGGCGAATATCGATTGGGAAAAACTTCAACCCATGCTCGCCCGGACGGTGGGCGAATTGAACGACGACGACCGGGACGCGGTGTGGCTGCGCTATTTCGAGGGCCGGTCGTTCGCAGAGGTGGGCGCACGGCTGCGGCTCAAGGAAAACGCCGCGCGGATGCGCGTCGAGCGCGCACTAGACAAGTTGCGCACATTGCTCGCCAGGCGTGGCGTAAATTCGACGACCGCGGCGCTGGCAGTGGCGTTTGCCAATCAAGCCAGCGCAACCATACCTGCGGGCACTGCCGCCGCCGTCACCAGCACGGCGCTCGCGGATGCCGCTGCCGGAGGCAGTGCTGCGACCATGCTGTTTAATTTTATGGCTGCAACCAAAGTAACGGTCACTCTTGGCTTCGTTGCCGCGCTGGCGATCACGACGGCCGTGTATCAAATCGGCCAATCCCGAAACGCCGGAGCGGCGCTGATCCGTGCGGGCCAGGATCAAGCGGCGCTTCACGCTCGCTTGGCGGACTTGGAAACGCGCGCCCGAAATGCTGAGAAAGAGGAGGCAAACCTCGAAAAGGCCCTTGGGCAACTGCGCGCCACAACAGCAGGCGCGCTCGGGCTAGCGGCATCTGCCCAGGCCGACCCAGCCCCTCCTGACCCCGGAAAGGCTGCAATGCTCGAGAAAGCGCTGCGGACTGATCCGCAGCTGAAGAAAGTTCGCTTGGAATCGTTGCGACTCGACGCGCTCGTAAACTATCGGCCGTTGTTCAAAAGCCTCGGTTGGACGAAGGAACAGATTGATCAGTTCAGCAACCTGACGGTTGACCGATTCAACCAAACACTGGAGCAGCAGAATGGGCTGAAAAAACTGCCCTTGAACCCTGGCCAGTCTCCCGACGAGAAACTGGTGGAAGAACTGGTCGCCGCCGTGCGCAGCCAGTTTGGTGACCTTGCGGCTGAGCGTTATGCGCAATTTGAAAAAACCGCCAGTGCGCGAGCGCTCGTGAATCACGTCTCCGGCTTTCTCTACTATACGGACGAGCCCTTCACGGCCCAGCAGACGGACAAACTTACGCAGATCATAGCCGCTGCCAGCCCGCTTCTTCGCGCCGGCAATAGACCGGTGAATTTTTGGGAGTTGCGGAGATCAGTTGAGTGGGACGGGGTTTGGCCTCAGGCGGAAGCACTACTTTCGCCGGCGCAAATGCAAGGTCTGCGCGGCCAAGCTGCAAACGCGCGCTCAGAACTGCGTTTCCGCGCAGCCGATAAAGAAGCGGCCAAACTCGCGAAACCATGAAGACCATCCTGTCGATTTCGATTTTGGCCGTGATTGTCGCGGTCACGGTTTTCACGATCCGCGACCATAATCAGACGGGGCGCAACCATGCAGCGACCGCGGCTCTGGTATCGCAGTCAGCTGAACTCCGGACGAGAATCGCGCTAGCGGAGGAAGCGGTGCGTTTAGCGGATGGAGCTTGCGCGGCCCTGGAGAAGGAAATTGCGGCCACCCAGGCTACGCGCAATGCCGCCGAAGTCGCCGCGAGCTACGCCAGCAATAATCCGACCATAACCCGTCGCCTCACCGGAGTTACGATCATCGCAAACGACCAAAAGAGGATGGCAGAATTTACCGCAGATGTCAGGGAAGCACTCGACCACATCTGGGGAGGGATGTTCAAGACCGTCGGCCTTCCGCCGGGACAAATCGAAAAATTCAAGGAGGCAATTGTGTGGCGATCACAGCGCCAAATCGACGTGGCCGCAGCCGCGGAGTCCCAAGGGCTCGATCCAAACAGCGACACCTACAGAAAGCTGCTACGGCAGGAAGACGATGTGATCCTCAAGAAACAGGCCGAAGCCATCGGCGATTCTTACGAGCCATACATGGAGTGGGCTCGCACCCACGCTGTGCGGGAACATGCCCTCCGCCTGGCCTCGAGTGAGGTCTACGGAGAAGCTCCTCTAAGCTCGGCCGAAGTAGAGCGCGTCACGCGAATTCTCGCCGACAATAGCCAGCGCAACCCAAGCGAGCGATACGGTCCGGAACTTGGCCATTACGTGACTCCGTTGACCGTGAACTGGGAGACGGCAACCCCACAACTTCAGGCGGTTCTCTCACCAGCGCAGATCACGACTTTGCAGCAATTCTACCGTCAAAAAGAGCTGGCTCAAGAGGTGAAGCAGCAGGTCGCGCGCGTAACGGCTCAGTTCAATGCCAAGTCGCCAATACCATAGAATAGAAGCTTCCCTACCACTGTTCGCTTAGCCCACGAGAAAGCCACGTTCCAAAAACCAAGGTCCTGAAACGGATCGCCCGGTTTTTGGGCCACGAATTGCGTCACCCCCGGGGTTTCATCCGTGGCACTCACCACCTGGCGCGGGGCAGTCTCCCGCCGGTCAGGATCGCGGACGCTTTTTCACGCGCATCGGCGGGCGGCTGCCCGCGCGCTCGGCGGCGCGCGCGCGCGCCTGCACCACGATGCCCAGCAGCGCCTCGAAATCCTCGTCGCGCGTCCGGCTCTCGATGGTGAAGTCGAACTTCGGCGCCTCGCGCAGCTCGGCCTCCGCCGTCGCCATGCGCCGGGCGATTTCCGCCGGGTCGTCCTTGGCGCGTTTTTCCATCCGGTGAATCAGCCGCTCGCGATCGACCATGATGAACATCGTGGTCATCGCGCGCCACAGGCGCACATCGGAGCCCGCGGCGCGGCGGAAGCTCTCCACGCCCTGGACGTCGACGCTGATGACGAGATTGCGATCCTCGGCCAGCGGCTCGAGCACGCTCGACTTCAAGGTGCCGTAGAGCCGGTGACGGTTGCTGCCGTGCACCTGCGCCCACTCCAGAAACTCGTCCGCCGCCACGCGCCGCTCGAACTCTTCCGGGGTGAAGAAATGGTAGTGCACGCCGTCGACCTCGCCCGGCCGCGGGGCGCGCGTCGTCGTCGTGATGACGCGGCCGAAGTCCGGCACGTCGCTCACCAGCCGGTCGCACAGCGTGCTTTTGCCGGAACCCGCCGGGCCGGCGATGACGAGGAGGACAGGCGGGGAAGCCATGAGCGGTTCAATAAGTGAACGCCACGCCGCACAACACGAGCCCGTAAACCGCCAGCGCCCCGCCCACGCCGCGGGCGCGCCCCGGTCGCGCAAAGAGCCACGCGACGAAATCGCGGAATCGCCACGGCTGCGCGCCGAGCCAGATGGCGAGCGCGATGCCCACGTAGACGAGCACCTTGTAGAAATGGATCTGCCAATGCTCGAAGTTCATGTAGCCCGCGTCGAGCAGCGGCATCGCCCCCATCAGCACGAGGACGCACAGCCCGCGCACGGCGAGAAAGTCCGGCACGCACTTGAACGAGAGCACCGCGACCACCGCGAAGCCGATGAAGAGCGGCGTGCGGTAGTCGCCAAAGTCGGCGGGCGAGAGGTGCCAGATGTTGTAGAGGAACCACGCGGCCCCCGCGGTGAAGAAGACGTAGGTGGCCCGCTGCGAGCGCGGCAGCGCCTTCAGCAGTGCGGCGTAGCCGGAGTGGCCGAGCACCAGCGGCGCGCCGAGGGCGACGAGCAGCAGGCCAGGAATGAGCGTAGCGACGGTGAGAGTCATGAAGGTTGGCCACAAAGAGCACAAAAAGGCGCAAAAAGCAGAAGCTCTTTTTTGTGAGTTTTTGCGTTTTTTGTGGCCATTAGTCCGTCACTCCTACCAGCGCGAGCTGGCCGTAGAGCGTGCTCACGCTCGCCCGTTCGATCCGCAGCGGCACCAACTGGCCGACGAGCCGCGCGTCGGCCTCGAAGATGCACACGCGGTTGCCCCGGGTGCGACCGGTGAAACGGGCGCCGGTCTGGTCGGGGCCGTCGACGAGCACTTCCTCCACCGTGCCGATGAGTTTGGCCGTCCGGCGCAGCGAATTCTGCTGGAGCAGCTCGAGCAGAATCTGGTTGCGCTGCTCCTTCACCTCCTCGGCCACCTGCTCGGGCATCGTCGCAGCGGGCGTGCCGGTGCGAACCGAGTATTTGAAGATGTAGGCCATGTCGAAGTCACACGCCTCGAACAGCGCGCGGGTCTGCGCGAAGTCCTCGTCGGTCTCGCCCGGGAAGCCGACGATGACATCGGTGGAAAAATACATGTCGGGCCGCTGGGCGCGCAGCGCCTCGACAATCTCGCGGTAGCGCTCGCGTGTGTAGGGGCGGTTCATCGCGCGAAGGATGCGGTCGCTGCCGGACTGCATCGGCAGGTGCACGTAGCCGCAGAGTTTCTCGAGCCGGCCGTAGGCGGCCACCAGGTCGTCCTTGAAGCCGCGCGGGTGCGGCGAGGTGAAGCGGATGCGCGCCAGGCCGTCGATCGCGTGGACGCGCTCGAGCAACTGCACGAACGGCGTCACCCCGTCGGTGTGCGGATGATCGCGCCGGCCGTAGCTGGTGACGATTTGCCCGAGCAGCGTGATTTCGCGCACGCCGCGCTCCGCGAGCGCGCGACACTCCGCCACGATTTCATCCATCGGCCGCGAGCGCTCGTCGCCGCGCGTCTTCGGGACGATGCAGAACGAACACTCCATGTTGCAGCCCTGCTGAATCGAGACGAACGCCGTCACCTGTTTCTCCTCGAGCGCGTGATCCTTGATCGTGTTCTGCGAGCCGGCTTCCTCGCCGATGTCGACGATGGTCTCGCCCACCGGCACCCCGGCCGCCCGCGCCGCCTGGAGATTGTCGAGGTAGCCGGGCACCTGGTGGAATTTTTGCGTGCCGACGATGAGATCGACGTCGGGCAGTTGATCGAGCAGCGCGGCGCCGCGGTTTTGCGCCATGCAGCCGAGAATCCCGAGCACGAAGTCCGGCTGCTTTTTCTTGCGGTGCTGGAGATTGGCGGCCTTGCCGATCGCCTTCTGCTCCGCCGCGTCGCGCACGCTGCACGTGTTGAGCAGCAGCACGTCGCAGTCGTTTTCGTCCGGCACGATCCGGTAGCCGCGCGCACGCAACATCGCCGCGACCGCCTCGCTGTCGCGCTCGTTCATCTGGCACCCGTAGGTCTTGATGTGGACCCTATTCACGGGCAGCCGTCTTGCCGCGCCGACTTGTCCGCCATGGCTCGCAGAGCGACGGCGGAAGCATCCCGGCGAAAGCCGTGAGGCGAAGGCATGAGGTTTTGGTATGGGCTCGATTCACTTGGTTGCGGCTTGCCCGCTGAAGCCGAAGGGCGAAGGCGGGTTCAAATTGGGAAGGGTTCTAGCTACCGTCCACGCCGGGCGGGTCAACGCGGGAAACCGCCTTCGGCGGACTTGCGGCGCCGGACAACTGCGCCACGCTGCGGCACAACGCCATGCGTCTGTTGCTCACCACCCTGCTCTGTTGGTTCGCCAGTTTCGCCCACGCGGCCGACCCGGAGGCCATCGTGCTCATTACGGGCGACATGCACTCGGCCTATGACCGCACCGCGCAGTTCGTCGCGCGCGTGGATCGGATCAAGGTGGAGAATCCCGGCGTGCCGTTGGCGGTGTTGATCGACGGCGACACGTTTGAACTCGGCAACGCCGTCGCCAAACGCAGCGAGGGTGCGATCGAGTTCGCGATGTTCGCGGCGCTGGCGAAACGTGCGCCCACCGTGCTCGTTCTCGGCAACCACGAGCCGGAATTCTTTGACGTCGCGGAAACCGTCGCACGCCTGCGCGCCACCGGGGTCACGGTGCTCGCGGCCAATCTCCGCCACCCCGCCACCGGCCAGCCCTACGCCCCCGCCTCGACTCGGCTCAAACTCGGCGCGCACGAGGCCGTGATTGTCGGCCTCATCACGGACCGGCTCGCGACGTTTCGCGCCGCCGTCCGGCCGTCGCTCGATCTCGCGGATCCGGTGGTCTGGGCCAGACAAAATCTTCCCGCGCTGCTCAAGGATGCGGCGCTGCCGATTGTGATGACCCACACCGGGCTGAAGGCCGACCGCGCGATCCTGCCGCTCGTGCCGGACGGGACACTCTTCGCCGGGGCGCACGATCACCTCCGTTTTGTGCATCGCGAGGGCCTGCCCGCCGGGGCGGGGCGCACGGTGTATTTTCACTCAGGCTGCTGGACGGAGTTCGTTTCCATCGCGCGACTGCACCACACCGGCACCGGCCTGCGCTGGGACGTCGAACAAGTGCGCATCGCCCCCGACGATCCGGCGGACAAGCCGCTCGCCGCGCTCGTGCGTGCCACGATGAAGCAGCATCTCACTCCCGAGGAAACCGCCCTCGTCGGCCGTGCCCCGCGCGCACTCGGGCCGACGGACGCGGCGCTGTTCGCCGTCGAGGCCGCCCGCGCCGCCGCGGGGGCGGATGCCGCGATGATTGGCGGCACCACCTTCGGCGCTGGCCTGCCAGCGGGCGACGTGTCGCGCTTCGCGCTCGACGCCTGCGTGCGGTTTGACGGCGCACTCTTCGTCGCGGAGGTCGACGGCGCGTGGCTGAAGAAACTCATGGCCCGGACCAATCAGGGACCGGACACTCCGTTCGCCGAGCGTGCCGGCGAAAATCTCGTCGCCGCCGCCCCTCCCATGATCGAGCCCGGCCGGCGCTACCGTTTCGTCACCACCGACTGGGTGGCGAAAAGCGCCAAGACCTACCTCGGCGACGACGCGCCGGCGCTAACGGAGCAGCCCGCCTTGAAGCTGAAGGCGGCCGTCATCGCCGCGCTCAACGCGCCGAAATGACTTGGCCGAGCTGTGCGTGAATACCTCACGACAAAAGACTTTGCCTTCCGTGATTGCTTGAACGTTTGCACTAGCCACAATCAATTGAGCTGAAAGCGCGTAATCCTGATGCATTATGCCGTTTCGGCATAAACAACGTTAGGCAAAGAAAGCACACGATGACGAAGGAAGACGAGAAAGAGCCGAGTTGGTAAAATTGGGCATTCGTCCCGATGCACAAGAACCAGCCTAACTCAGTCGTCAGAGCCAACGCCACCGACTGTCACGCCTCGTGCTGGCGCACGAGTCGCGCCAGCCGGCGGCGCGGCTCACCTGTGACGTTCGGCAGAAGACCATGAGCACACCCCCGGAAAGTGGGCCCGAGTCGGAGGAGCGGGTGATCTGTCCTTCGTGCCACGCGCTTAATGCCCCGCTCGCTGGCTATTGTGTCTCCTGCCACGCGCCGCTCAATTCGACGATTATGCTAGACCCGATGGGGCAGATCGAGGCCGAAGGTTTTGCTTTGCGCGAAGCCACGGTTGGACGGCCGAAGCTAATCGTTGTAGTCGGATTCTGGCTGTTACTATTCCCGCTCATTGTAATGTGTAGCTACGTTGTCGCGACGACGTCGCCTTGGATCTTTGGATCGAAATCTCTCATGTTAGAGGTCCGGATCACACTCTTGACCCTGCTGCTAGGCCCGGTGTTTGCGGCCGTATTTGGCGCTGTGGTGCTTTACAAAGCTACGATCAATTATTGGAGAAGGAGCAGGCAGAAAGTATCGGGGCCGAACCAATCACCTGAGCCGCCGCTGAGCGTGGCTCACTGAAACATTAAGTGCACAGTCTGCCTGCCAATGTGAGAACGCGCGGTCTTGGTATGCTCCCGTTTGTTGTAGCCGCGACTCTGGCCGCACAGACGCCGCCCGCCGCGACGCCGGCCGATCCCGACGAACTCTACAAGCTCGGCAAGCAGCTCTTCGAGCAACTCGCGCCACCCGAGATCAAGGCGCAGTTCGAATTTCCGACGAAGGAGCAGTGGGACGAATTCGCCGCGCGGCTCCAACGCGCGCTTGAGGGCGACGATCTCTCGGCGCTCGCCGCCTACGAGGCCGAGGCACGCGCCGCGCTCGCGGCCTTGCGCACGATTCCCGGCTACGAGGACTATGCCGACTGGCTCGAGCAACGCCTCGATGAAATCGCCGGCGCGCGGGAGGCCACCACGCCGCGTCCGCCACCGCCGACTCCGACTCCACGTCCCCCGCCGGCCACGCCCGCCCTGCCCTACTACGATCTGTGGCTTGCGCGCGTGCGCTCTCGCCCCGCGCCCGCGCGCGCGGCGGCGCTCATGCCGCGGCTGCGCGCGGCGTTTGCCGCCGAGGGCGTGCCGCCCGAGCTCGCGTGGCTCGCCGAGGCGGAGAGCTCGATGAATCCCAATGCGCGCAGTCCCGTCGGGGCGAAGGGGCTCTTTCAATTCATGCCCGACACCGCGCGGTCGCTCGGACTCGGCACGTTTCTCCCCGACGAGCGCACCGATCCGGACAAATCCGCGCACGCGGCCGCGCGCTACCTGCGCACGTTGCACGGCAAATTCGGCGAGTGGCCGCTCGCGTTCGCCGCTTACAACGCCGGCGAAGGCCGCGTCGCCCGCCTGCTCGCCGCCCGACGAGCGAAAACGTTTTCCGCGATCGCCGGCGCGCTCCCGGCGGAGACGCGCATGTATGTGCCGAAAGTCTGCGCGCTGATCGCGACGCGCGCCGGCGTGCCACCGGAGCGAATCGCGCCACCGCGCTGACCAGAGGACCGAGGACGGAGAACAGAAAACGCCCGAAGAGACTGTTCTCTCCCCGGCCCTCCGTTCTCGGTTCTCTGTCCTCTGTCGCTACGGCGCCTCGATGTAGCCGTGCTTGATCGCGTAGTGCACAAGTTCGGCCGGCTCCATGAGGCCGAGCTTCTCCTTCAAAATCGACAGATGGTTCTGCACCGTCTTCGCCGTCAGGCCGAGTTTGTCGGCGAGCGCCTTGGGGTTCTCGCCCTTGGCATAGCCGCGCAGGACCTCGCGTTCGCGCGACGTCAGGTTGATCGCGACCGTGCGGCCCTCGTCGACCATCTTTTCCACGAGCAGACGGGAACTGTCGGGACAGTAGTATTTTTCCCCGGCGAGAACCTTGGTGATGGCCATGCGCAGCGTGCTGAGGCTGGCGCGCTTCATCACGAAACCGTGGACGCCGAGCGAGACCGCCTCGCGCACGAGGTGCCCCTGTTCATTGGACGAGACAAAGAGCCAGCGCGTGCGGGCGAGTTTCGGGCCGCAGGAGCGGACGAGATCGAAGCCGCGTCCGTCGGGCAGCATCCAGTCGACGATGGCAAGGTCGGGCTTTTCCTTGAGCAGCGCGACGCTGCCCTCGGCCACGGTGGTGCAGTCGGCGACCAGCTTGTGGCCGAGCTCTTCCTTGATGAGATGCGCGAACAGCTGGCGCACCATGGTGTGATCTTCGATGAGGACGATTTTGGCCGGGGTCATGATGCGAAAGGATAGCAGAAGCGGCGTCAGCTTACGCGGGAACGGCGGAAAGTGAATCGGGAAAAATTCCCGGCCTTTCGGCCGGTTCTCCCGGGAAAATACCCGTCGCACCCGGTAGGCT
>Ga0163199_1002189_pt1 | contig 11985 bp, 11 predicted proteins | sample PL_2010_150m_FD_113537 | JGI IMG/M metagenome (GOLD analysis project Ga0163199, IMG submission 113537) | Freshwater microbial communities from Powell Lake, British Columbia, Canada to study Microbial Dark Matter (Phase II) - PL_2010_150m | ecosystem: Environmental > Aquatic > Freshwater > Lake ...
ACCTCCGATATAAAAGCAATATCGGTATGACACATGAAATCAAAAATAGTTGTCATGATTTACGTAAAGATCAATAATGAAACTGAGGGGATGGTACTGATGGGTTATGACGCCTGTATTACGACTTTATGACAATTCTATGACAATTGACATAAGTAGTTAGTTGGAATGGTCTACGAATCTATCGGGAATAAGTCAAGGCTAATCAGAAGAGACTACGCTGCAGAAAAGAGAGTGAATGCGAGTCGAGCGGGGAGCAGACAGAAATTAAGATGGGGTGCGGCCTGCGGCGCGCACCCCATGGCGGGATTATTCAGGTAACACTTCAGCAAAGACGATACAGGATGAATTCGACCGTCAATTATGCTCGAATTCCAGACGGGCTTCGCGTTTTAGCAGTTCGTCGATCGAAAGACCCACTGCCGATACGCCACCGAATATCGTTCCCAGTCGCTTGTTGTTGAAGTTCTGCATGATGGCGGTGTAGGCTCTTGCCGGTAACGGGAAATACTGGACTTCTTTCACCAGAGTAAGCGCATTCTTCATATAGAACGCAACAAATTCCCGGACCTCGGGTTTTTCTGCCGACTGGATGTTCACATAGATGAAAATGGGGCGCGCCAGAGGCTGGTAAGTCGCGTTCTCTACTGTTTCGGCGGACGGGAGAATGCCACCTTTACCGGCGTCCACCGCAACTACGGCAACTTTTTTCTGATTTTCGCTGTAATAGGCAAAGCCGAAGAAACCCAGGCCGTTCTTGTCGCTCGCCACCCCTTGTACCAATACATTGTCGTCTTCGGAAGCGGTGAAGTCGCCACGGCTCGATTTGGCTTTGCCGACAATGGCTTCAGTAAAGTAATCGAAAGTGCCGGAATCCGCGCCTGCACCGTAGAGCTTGAAGGTTTCATCAGGCCAGGCTGGATTTATCTGGTTCCATTTGGTAATTTTGCCCTGGGCGGAGGGTTCCCAGATTTTCTTCAACTCCGCGACGGTCATGGTTTTGCTCCAGGTGTTCCGCGGATTTATCGCCACAGTCAACGCATCGTACGCCACCGGCATTTCAACATATCGCACCCCGGCTTTCTTGCACTCCGCCATTTCCTGTCTCTGAATGGGGCGGGAAGCGTTGGCGATATCGATCTCACCACGGCAGAATTTCTTGAAGCCACCACCGGTACCGGAGATGCCGACCGTCACCTTGACCGCACCTTTTTTGGCTATCTGGTAATCCTCTGCCACCGCTTCGGTGATAGGATAAACGGTGCTGGAACCGTCAATTTTGACAACCGATTGCGCACCCGCAATACCGGCAGCGCCAATTAACGCAGCCAATACGGTGAACATGCCCAGTACTTTAAGATTGTGCGATCGCAACATTACATCCTCCATTTGTTTGATCAGATGGCCGCCACATGGCAGCATTAATATAATGGACTATTAATATTACAGTATTGTGACATAAGCAGGGTTGCATCAATCTTGCTACGCGTACTCGTGCGAAAGAAACCGCATTCCACTTTTACCATCGTCGTGATAGTCTATGCAGCGAATCGATTGAGCCACTGAGACAGAATCCACCTCAGCTTCCCAAGACCTTAATTTATAGAGGAATAATCATGCAAATGCACGTTTATGATACTTATGTCAAAGCCAAGGATGGTCATACCATGCACTTTGATGTCTTCACCGCGGTGAAAGACGATCCGAAAGCGGTCGAGTATGCCAAACAGTGGCTGACCTCGATCGGTGAAGAGGATGCCACTGTCACGAGCAGGGAATGCAATTTCTGTCACAGCCAGAGCGCACCCCCTAATGTTGTCGACGCGATCAACAAGGATGGCTATTTCATCTACAAGATGGAAGGTTGCAAGTAGTAAGTTGCAAGTAGTAAGTTGCAAGTAGTAAGTGGGAAGTGGGGAGTGGGGAGTGGGTAGGCTTCTTGCGAGAGGCATAATCTGCTATCCTACGAGGCTTTTTCAAACCCTAATTAGCTGGAAAATATGAGCGCATATCTTTTTACTTCCGAATCCGTATCCGAAGGCCATCCCGACAAGGTGGCCGATCAAATTTCCGATTCAGTCCTGGACGCGATTCTGGCCCAGGATGCCAATGCGCGGGTAGCCTGCGAAACCCTGTGCAGCACCGGGCTGATTGTGATGTCGGGTGAAATCACCACCCATGCTTCGGTGGATTACAACGTGGTTGCGCGCGAAACCGTCAAGCGCATCGGTTACACCAGCTCCGACATTGGTTTCGATTCCACTACCTGTGCAGTGCTGACTGCTTTCAACAAGCAGTCGCCCGACATCGCCCAAGGGGTCAACCGCACCAAAGAACAGGAGATGGATCAGGGTGCGGGCGACCAGGGGCTCATGTTCGGCTATGCCTGTGACGAGACGCCGCAATTGATGCCGATGCCGATTTACTATGCCCACCGCTTGATGGAACGGCAAGCGGAATTGAGAAAAGACGGGCGCCTGACGTGGCTGCGTCCCGACGCCAAGTCGCAGGTGTCGGTGAGCTACCTGAACGGCAAGCCGCAACGGGTAGAGACTGTGGTGGTATCGACCCAGCATCATCCGGACATTTCTCATGCAGAGTTGTCGGAAGCGGTAATCGAGGAGATCATCAAACCAGTGATCCCCAAAAGCATGCTGAGCAGCGACACGCGTTATCTGATTAATCCTACCGGACGCTTTGTGGTGGGTGGGCCGATGGGTGACTGTGGCTTGACCGGCCGCAAGATCATCGTGGACACCTATGGTGGTGCGGCGCATCATGGCGGCGGCGCTTTTTCCGGCAAGGATCCGTCCAAGGTGGACCGTTCGGCGGCTTATGCCGGGCGTTATGTGGCCAAGAATATCGTTGCTGCCGGTATCGCCAGCAGGTGCGAAGTGCAGGTAGCCTACGCCATCGGCGTGGCACGCCCGGTTTCGCTGATGGTCGACACTTTCGGCACGGGAAAAATTTCTGACGACGAAATAGCCAAACTGATCGAACGGCATTTCGACTTGCGTCCACGTGCCATCATTCATTCTCTCAACCTGCTGCGTCCGATTTACGCCAAGACCGCTGCTTATGGCCACTTTGGCCGGGATGAGCCGGAATTCACCTGGGAGGCGACCGACAAGGCTGCGCAGCTTCGCGCCGATGCGGGAATCAAAGGCGCGGCAGCGTAAGTTGCAGAGACTTAAGAAGCCCATAAACCGCAGAGGGTACCGAGGCGAGACGAGAGCAAATGCCGGTGTTTTCTGCTTTTGCTTTCCTCTATGTTCTCTGCGGTAGAAGCATTTCACTTATAATCACGCTTTACTCCCTCCACGCTGAGGAGCGCTGCAACGGGCACAGTCCCGCGAGGCTCGGCGACGGAGGATATCGTAACAACGGCGCTCGTTCATTTTTCAGGAGATTGTTCCATGAACGCTGTGTCCAACCCCACTGGCGCCCAATTCACCGATTATAAAGTTGCCGACATGTCCCTGGCAGAATGGGGACGCAAGGAAATTGCCATCGCCGAAACCGAAATGCCCGGTCTGATGGCATTATGCGAAGAATATGCCGGGCAGAAACCTCTGGCCGGCGCACGTGTCGCCGGTTCTCTGCACATGACCATCCAGACCGCAGTGCTGATCGAAACCTTGGTCAAGCTGGGTGCGGAAGTACGCTGGGCCTCGTGCAATATTTATTCCACCCAGGATCATGCGGCTGCAGCCATCGCCGCGAAAAGCATCCCAGTGTTTGCCTACAAGGGCGAGTCACTGGATGATTACTGGGAATATACCCATCGTATTTTTGAATGGCCGGGTAAAGAATCGGGTGCAAATAAAACACCCAACATGATTCTGGACGACGGCGGTGATGCTACCTTGCTGATCATACTCGGCAGCAAGGCGGAAAAAGACCCGTCAGTCATTGCCAATCCGACCAACGAGGAAGAGCACGCCCTGTTCGCAGCCATCAAAAAAAGGCTCGGTACCCACCCCGGCTGGTATTCCAACATACTCGCCAACATCCGCGGCGTGACAGAGGAAACCACTACCGGCGTGCATCGCCTGTACGAAATGCAGAAAAAAGGCGAGCTGCCATTCCCGGCGTTTAACGTCAACGACTCGGTCACCAAGTCCAAATTCGACAATCTCTACGGCTGCCGTGAATCGCTGGTGGACGGCATCAAGCGTGCCACCGATGTGATGATAGCCGGAAAAGTTGCCATCGTCTGCGGCTACGGCGATGTGGGCAAGGGCTGCGCCCAGTCACTGCGCGGTTTGGGGGCAACGGTATGGATCACCGAAATAGATCCGATCTGCGCATTGCAAGCGGCGATGGAAGGTTACCGCGTCGTCACCATGGACGAAGCCTGCGATCAGGCTGACATTTTCGTCACCGCTACCGGCAATCTGCGCGTCATCACCCATGACCACATGCTGAGAATGAAGAATCAGGCCATCGTTTGCAACATTGGCCATTTTGATTCCGAAATAGACATCGCTTCCGTGCAGAAATATCAGTGGGAAAACATCAAGCCGCAGGTGGATCATGTCATTTTCCCATCAGGCCGCCGCATCATCGTGCTGGCGCAGGGCCGACTGGTAAATCTGGGCTGCGCTACCGGCCACCCCTCGTTCGTCATGTCCAGTTCATTTACCAATCAGGTGCTGGCGCAAATGGAGCTTTGGCAGAACGGCGCAAACTATCAGAAGAACGTTTATGTGCTGCCCAAGCACCTGGACGAAAAAGTAGCGCGGCTGCATATCAAAAAGCTGGGTGTCAGACTCACTGAACTGACCGACGAGCAGGCGAAATACCTCAACCTCGATAAAGATGGGCCGTACAAGCCGGAAATGTACCGGTACTGATTCTTGACTCGTGGAGAGAGGCGGGAGAATGGAATCACAGAAAAAATTCATCCCCACTTTCAGTTTTGAATTCTTCCCGCCGCAGACGCCGGAAGGAATGGAGAAACTGCGCGCTACCCGCAGGCAATTGGCACAACTCAGTCCAAAATTCTTTTCGGTGACTTTCGGCGCGGGTGGCTCCACCCGCGACCGCACTCTCGAAGCTGTGCTGGAAATTCAGGCCGAGGGACATACGGCCGCCCCGCATCTTTCCTGCATCGGCTCGACCGGCGAAAACATCCGCGCCATGCTGGAAAAATATCGCGACCACGGCATCCGCCATATTGTCGCGTTACGCGGCGATTTGCCATCGGGTATGGCGCAGGCGGGGGAATTTCGTTACGCCAACGAACTGGTGGCGTTTATCCGCAAGGAATTCGGTGATGCGTTCCGCATCGAAGTGGCCGCCTACCCGGAGTATCACCCGCAGGCGCGGTCGGCGCAGGAGGATTTGCAAAACTTCAAGCGCAAGGTGGAAGCGGGAGCGAATTCCGCCATTACTCAGTACTTCTACAATGCGGATGCCTACTTCAGTTTTATTGAAGCGTGCGAAGCGGCGGGAATCGATATTCCGATCGTGCCGGGCATCATGCCGATCAACAAGTTTTCCCAATTGGCGAGATTCTCGGATGCTTGCGGCGCAGAGATTCCGCGCTGGATCAGGAAGCGGCTGGAAGGTTACGGGGATGACAGCGCATCAATTCGCGCATTCGGACTCGATGTCGTGACCGACCTGTGTGACCACTTGCTCAAAGGGGGTGCACCGGGGCTGCATTTCTATACGCTGAATTCGGCGGGACTGTCGACCACTATCTGGCAACGCCTGGGACTATAATTCCAATTCCATTTCATCAGTGACACTTTGTTGATATCCTCACTCTCGCCTTGTCGTACTAATTGTACTGTCTGCGGCGTTCGTTCGTCATCGCCTCGTTTCACTTTCGAACTGGAATTGGAATGAGATCCCCTACTTGACGATTTTGATGATCTGGCCGGGCACGGGCTCACCGTCTGGATACTGGCCGTTGAGCAGACGTAGGTAATTTTCCGCATTTTTGCCCAACGGGGACTGGCTGGCCAGTTCGGTGTAGCTCAAGCCTTCCCCGGCGGTGATGGTTCTGAGCGCGAGCGGTTTGATGGATTTGCGCTCCGCTGCGGTAAGCGCGCGGAAGCTGTCGATCGCACTGCTGATCTCGGCATGGTGCTGGTCGAACGTGGTGAGGGAAGCGCCCACTCCCGCCAGCACGAAAGCTTGCTCGTTGTGGTAAATCACCCCTGCAGTGAGAGGTCTGCCGTCGCGCGTGCTGGCGGTGACCAGCGCGGCGGGCAGGCCGTTGATGGTGGTGGTTGAGACTTCGTTGGCGGCTCCCAGGTAAAAGCGCTGGCGGGCAAAATCAGCCGGCGAACCGCGCGGATTTTCGACCAGACTCAATTCCATCAGCGCATCGCTTTGCGGGCTGATCGCCTGCACCTTGTCCGGCTGGTTGCGGATGCGCCAGTTGGGCGGGAACGTTACACTGAACCCCAGTTCACCATGCTGAAATGTGTTTCCGCGGATGATGCCGTGAGCGGAGCTGTCGCCAAAGATCATGCCTTCGGTCTGGCGCAGAAATTCTGCCCGGTGATCGTTTGCATTTGCCACGGCGAATTGTTTGGCATCGTCAACGACTTCGTGCAAGCGCGTTTCGTTGTCCGGGTGGGTGGCAAAAATTCCGTGGTAGCGGCGCGGTTCGCGTCCTTCCTGCGCGGCGACTTCGATATCGAATAATTCCTGATTCTTGAGTACGCCGATGACTTTGATCATCGCCTGCGGGTCGTAGCCGCTGCGTGCCAGATACTCGGCGCCGAGACGGTCGGCTTCCAGTTCATGTTCGCGGCCGTAGCCCGAAAGAAGCACATTACCCATCAGGCCTAAAGCACTTTGTCCGAGTTGTTGTCCGGCCGGTCCGATGTATTGCGACAGCAGCACACCCAGAATCACCGTGCCGACATTGGCGGCAGTAGCGGCGGTATATTGCTGCACTCCATGACGCGCTGTGACGTGCCCGATTTCATGTCCCAGCACGGCGGCGAGTTCTGCTTCGGAATTGAGATAAGCAATGATGCCGCGGGTGATATAGACATAGCCGCCGGGCAACGCGAAAGCATTTATCTGCGGGCTATCGACTACGGTAAAGTGATAATTGAGCTGCGGGCGATGACTTTTCTTCGCGAGCTTCTGACCAACTTCATTGACATAACTCTGCAAGGACGGCGAATCGTAAATGCCGTACTCCTTGCGGATATCGACATCGGCCTGCCGCCCGGTACGCATTTCCTCGGCTTCCGACATGAGGGTGAAATTCTGCCTGCCGGTAACCGGATTCACCGCACAACCCGCAAACAGAAACAGGCTGGCGAGCAGGGCGGCAAGTCGGAGGGTGGCTGGAACTTTCATGGCGTCATTTTACCCGCCGAAAATAAAAAAGGCAGCTTCAAGCTGCCTTTTCATGAGTGCGCAAACCGGTGTTTCAGGCCGCTGTCTGGTCTGCCGATTTTTTGCCGTATTTCTGGCGGAATTTCTCGACTCGCCCGGCGGTATCCACGATTTTCTGTTTGCCGGTATAGAACGGGTGACAGTTCGAGCACACTTCAACGTGCAACGGCTTGCTCATGGTGGAACGGGTCTGGAAAGTGTTGCCGCAACTGCACGTCACGGCGATTTCCTGATAACTTGGGTGAATTTCTGCTTTCATGGTTGTATCCTTGATCTGTCTCCACCCAGCGAACTGCGGAGCGGAAAGGCGCACATTATCCTTTAATCCGGAGGGGGTTGCAACTATACGCGCCGCATCGAATCGAAGAAGTCGGCATTGTTCTTGGTGACCTTGATTTTATCGAGCAGGAATTCCATTGCATCCATGTCGTCCATCGGGTAGAGCAGTTTGCGCAACACCCAGATTTTTTGCAGATCGTCCGCCTTGATCAACAGCTCTTCCTTGCGTGTGCCGGAGCGGTTGACGTTGATTGCGGGGTAGGTACGTTTTTCCGCCATACGCCGGTCGAGATGGATTTCCATGTTGCCGGTGCCTTTGAATTCCTCATAGATCACATCATCCATGCGCGAGCCGGTATCGACCAGTGCAGTAGCGATGATGGTGAGAGAACCGCCTTCTTCAATGTTGCGGGCAGCGCCGAAGAAACGTTTGGGGCGCTGCAGCGCATTGGCATCGACGCCGCCAGTCAGCACTTTGCCGGAGGCAGGCACCACGGTGTTGTATGCGCGTGCCAGACGCGTGATTGAATCCAGCAGTATCACCACATCCTTCTTGTGCTCTACCAGACGCTTGGCCTTCTCGATCACCATGTCTGCCACTTGCACATGCCGCACTGCGGGTTCGTCGAAGGTGGAAGAGATCACCTCGCCCCTGACCGAGCGGATCATCTCGGTTACTTCTTCCGGGCGCTCATCTATCAGCAATACCATCAGGATGACTTCGGGATGATTGGCCGCGATGGCGTGCGCGATATGCTGCAGCATCACGGTTTTGCCGGATTTGGGGCTGGCTACCAGCAAGCCGCGCTGTCCCTTGCCGATGGGAGCAATGAGATCAATGATGCGGCCGGTGATATTTTCCTCGGCTTTGATATCGCGTTCAAGCTGTAGTCGTTGGGTGGGGAACAGCGGGGTGAGGTTTTCAAACAGGATTTTGTGCTTGGAGTTTTCCGGTGGCTCGTTGTTGACCTTGTCCACTTTCACCAGCGCGAAGTAGCGTTCGCCGTCCTTGGGGGTGCGGATTTCGCCGTCTATCGAATCTCCGGTATGCAGATTGAAGCGCCGGATCTGACTGGGCGAAACATAGATGTCGTCGGGTCCGGCCAGGTATGAGGTATCCGGCGATCTGAGGAAACCGAAACCATCCTGCAACACTTCCAGCGTACCTTCGCCAAAAATACTTTCTCCCTTGCGCGCCTGGTTTTTCAGCAAAGCAAAAATCAGATCCTGTTTTCGTAGCCGGTTGGCGCCATCGATTTCATTGGTAATAGCCATATCTACCAGTTCGGTGACATGGAGGTTCTTAAGGTCGGATAGATGCATGGGCGGGAACTCGCAGGTGAAAAAACGTAGGGTGTAAAGCGTCAGAGAACGTTGGAGGGAGATGCTGATGGGACAGAACAGGAACCAGAAGCGGTGAGTCTAATGGTATTTCGCTTCAAGGGAACACTTGGTTATAAGGTTAGCGGGTTTAGATATGGCTGTCAATAAATGCTGTCAACTGCGATTTGGACAGAGCACCGACTTTGGTCGCTTCAATGTTGCCGTTCTTGAACAGCATCAGTGTAGGGATACCGCGGATACCATATTTGGGCGGCGTTGCCTGATTCTCGTCAATGTTAAGCTTGGCCACTTTAAGGCGTCCGGCGTATTCCTTGGCTATTTCATCCAGGATGGGTGCGATCATCTTGCACGGCCCACACCATTCTGCCCAGTAGTCTACCAGCACGGGTAAGGTTGATTGCAATACTTCGGTGTCAAATGTTCCGTCGGAGACGTAATGAATATGCTCGCTCATGGGGTCCTCATGCAAACGTTATGGTAGTAAGTAGTAAGTAGTAAGTAGTAAGATTGGTGAGATGCAGTAAAGCTGGGTATATCGGTAATGGTATATCAGGATCGGTCAGAATGGATCTGTTGCAGAAGAGCAATAAAAGCTGGATGTTTTGCATACTATCGAAAAAATGTGTGGAAGGGAAGCATTACATTACTAGTAGTTGATGATGGCAACACTTTCAAGAGCTCCAGTCAGGCCGCAGTGCCGGCCATGCCGTTGTGGCGCAGCAGCGCATCGATCTTCGGTTCGCGTCCGCGGAATGCGATAAACGACTCCAGCGCCGGACGGCTTCCGCCTACTGCAAGAATTTCATTGCGAAAGCGCGTACCGGTTTCGGTGTTGACCACCCCACCTGCGCCGCTTTCCTCAAACAGACTGTAAGCGTCTGCAGACAACACCTCTGCCCACTTGTAGCTGTAATAACCCGCTGCATAGCCGCCGGCGAAGATATGTGAAAAACTGTTTGGAAAACGATTGAATTCCGGTGGGAAAATAACCGCAACCTGCTTGCGGATCTCATCCAGCAATTGCAGCACCGTTTTTTCACCGCCAGGGTTAAAGGCAGAATGCAGATGCATGTCGAACAGGGAAAACTCTATCTGCCGCAGGGTCTGCAGGCCGCTCTGAAAATTCTTTGCTGCCAGCATCTTGTCGAACAGTTCCCGTGGCAAAGGCAAACCGCTATCCACGTGCTGTGTCATGTTAGTCAGTACTTCCCACTCCCAGCAGAAGTTTTCCATAAACTGGCTGGGCAATTCCACTGCATCCCATTCCACGCCGTTGATGCCCGACACACCCAGGTCTTCTACCTGAGTAAGCAGGTGGTGCAGGCCGTGACCGAATTCATGGAATAAGGTGATGACTTCATAATGGGTAAACAGGGCAGGGCGGATCTGTCCATTGAGATTGACGGGTGCAGCGAAATTGCAGGTGAGGTAGGCCACCGGTAGCTGTACGCGCTGCTCGCCGCTTCCTTCAACTCCAATGCTGCGGCGGGAAATGGCATCGTCCATCCACGCACCGCCGCGCTTGCCGGGGCGTGCATACAGGTCGATGTAGAATTGTCCGATCAATTTTCCTTCGGCGTCACTGATATTGAAAAACTTCACATCAGGATGCCACAGTTGGATGCCGGCTAATGCCTCGGTCGGCACAATGGTAATGCCGTAAAGATGCTCCACCAGTTTGAACATGCCTGGCAGCACCTTGGTTTCAGGGAAATACTGTTTCACTTCCTGGTCGGAGAATGCGTAGCGCTCAAGGCGCAGCTTCTCGCTGGCATAAGCCAGGTCCCATGACTCCAGATTCTCCAACCCCAGCTTATCCGTAGCGAACTGGCGCAACTCTTGCAGATCATGCTCGGCGTAAGGCCTGGCTTTGACGGCAAGCTCGCCAAGAAAATCCAGCACCTGTTTGGGAGTGGCAGCCATTTTTGTCGCCAGCGACACCTCGGCATAGCACCCAAACCCAAGCAGTTGCGCTTCTTCTTGGCGCAATGCCAGGATCTTACCGATGAGCGGGGTATTGTCCCAGTCCGCTATGTTGCCGGAAGGCGGGGTAGGCGTGCCGATCTCACTGGCGCGGGTGGAATAGGCGCGATACATTTTCTCGCGCAGTGTGCGGGAGTCGGCGTACTGCATGACCGGCTGGTAGGAGGGTGCGTGCAGCGTGAACTTCCAGCCTGAAGTGTTATCTTTTTCAGCAGCCTCCCTGGCTGTTTGCAGCACATCATCCGGAATGCCGGCTACTTCAGCGGCGTTGTCGATGGTTAGCGCAAAACTATTGGTTGCATCCAGCAGGTTGTCGCTGAATCGGGCACAGAGTGCAGACAACTCTTCCTGAATGCGGAGAAAACGCTCCTTCTTTTCGGGCGGCAGTTCCGCCCCGCCCAGGCGGAAATCGCGCAATTCGTTTTCGATTATCTTTTTGCGGGTACGGTTCAGATTTTCAAATTCCGGATTGTTGCGCAGTTGTTTGAATTTCTCGAACAACACCTGGTCTTGCGCCAGTTCGGCGAAATACTGGGTGACCAGCGGTAGATTAGCGTTGTACACCTCGCGCAGTTCCGGGCTGTTCATCACGGCATTCAGGTGCGACACCTGTCCCCAGGCGCGCGACAGGCGCTCGTTGGCATCCTCCATCGGCTGCACGAAATTCTGCCAGGTTGGTGCGGCAGCATCGCTGCGCGCTTGGCCGACAGCCGTACGGCCAGCGGCCAGTAGTTGCGCTATCGCCGGGGTGATATGTTCGGTCCGGATATCCGCAAAGCGCGGTAATCCGGAGAAATCAAGCAGGGGATTGGTCATGCTAACCTGTGAAAGGTGGTTTCAACTGTGTCAGTTTGGGGGAAACAGATAGGTGCCACGACGAGGGGCTAATTTTCGTACACGATGCTGCCGTCAACCAGAGTATATTTTACTTTGCCCTGCAGTTCCATGCCCAGGAACGGTGTATTTTTCCCCTGGCTTTTAAGCGCAGTTGCTTCCACTTTCCAATAT
>Ga0163199_1002191_pt1 | contig 11975 bp, 9 predicted proteins | sample PL_2010_150m_FD_113537 | JGI IMG/M metagenome (GOLD analysis project Ga0163199, IMG submission 113537) | Freshwater microbial communities from Powell Lake, British Columbia, Canada to study Microbial Dark Matter (Phase II) - PL_2010_150m | ecosystem: Environmental > Aquatic > Freshwater > Lake ...
CGCGAGGTGACCCAAAAATCCCTGCGTGCCGCCATCGGCATCGTGCCGCAGGACACGGTGCTGTTCAACGACACGATTTATTACAATATCGCCTACGGCCGGCCGGGTGCGTCACGCGAGGACATCGTCCAGGCGGCGCAATCGGCGCATATCCATGATTTCATCGAGAGCTTGCCCAACGGCTACGAAACCACCGTCGGCGAGCGCGGACTGAAGCTGTCCGGCGGTGAGAAACAGCGGGTGGCGATCGCCCGCGCCATCCTCAAAAATCCGCACATTCTGATTTTCGACGAGGCCACTTCGGCGCTCGATTCCAAATCGGAGAAGGCGATCCAGGCTGAATTGCGCAGCATCGCCGTGAACCGTACCACGCTGGTGATCGCCCATCGCCTGTCCACCATCGTCGATGCCAACCAGATTCTGGTGATGGAGCACGGGCGCATCATCGAACGCGGCACCCATCGCGAGTTGCTCGACCTGAACGGTGCCTATGCGCAAATGTGGGCATTGCAGCAGCAGGAGCAGAATGCCGGCGAGGTTGGGGAAGATTAGTTTTTCTTTGCCGGTTTCGCCGCCGGGTGTTTCAGCAGCCACAACACCAGCACCGGCTTGGCTTCGTTGCTGGGTACCTGGTTGGCGTAGTCCAGCGGCGTGGCGTTCTTATTGTCTTTGGCGTCGGCAATCGCCCCGGAATTCAGCAAAAGTTCGATGACCGCTGTCTTGCCGGTGTAGGCGGCCAGATGGAGCGGCGTGGAGCCGTTGTTGTCGCGGGCATTGACGTCGGCACCCTTGGCGATCAGTAATTTGGCCGCTTCGGGGGAAGAAATGGTGGCGGCGATATGCAGCGGCGTGGAACCGAGTTCGTTCCTGGCCTGGACCAGCTTGGGGTTGGCGGAGACGAATTTGGCTACTTCCTGCGCATTGCCAATCAGGGCGGCGTCGAAGATGTTGCCGGCCCAGGCGATTTGGCAGAGGGTGAACAAAATTGAAGCGAGGGTAAGCTGTAATGACGTATGCGACATATATATTTCTCCGAAAGGTGGGGTTGGCGTGGGCGTTTTGGTAAAATTTGCGGTTAGCGCCAAGACGATGGCGGCAATCGAAATGCAACTTGTTCTGGAGTATATCTGATGCGTCTTTTCCTTGCGGTTTTGTTGTGCGGGTTCGCCACTTTTGCCCAGGCGGCGGAATGGGCGCTGGTCTCACAGATCAGCAATAACAGTCGCGAAGTGGACAAAAACAGCATCCGGGGTGTCAAGCCGCTACTGAGTTTCACCAGCCGTCATGCGATCGACGACGCCAGCGAATTCAAGGTGGGTCACAATGCCGTGAAATATCTGGTCATGGAGCAACAGGTCGATTGCGCTAAACGCAGCACGGTGGTGCTGTCGAACGAAGCGCAGCGTGCGGACGGCAGCAAGATCAGCAAGCAGCGATTGCTCGGGCAGGAGCCCAATGCCGTGCTGCAAGGCAGTGTGGATGAAGATGTTCTGAAATTTGTGTGTACCCAATAAGATTTTCCAAAGAGAAATCATGAATCGAGATTTGATGCGAGTATTGATGCTCGTATTGCTGGCATTTGTGCTGGTTATGGTGGGAAACGCGCGTTCCAGCGAACTTGAATTTACCCTCGCCATGGGATGTGAGGCTATGCGCTACGTGCCAGAATAACGACGGTTATGTCCTTGCGCCTAAAATTATTTGCTCCTTTCCTGCTGCTTACACTCGGGCTGGCGGTTTACATCGCTTATGGGTGGTATCCGAGTGCGCTTAAATACCATGCCGACTTTCACCATGAAATGCTGGATAAACAGCTGGACGTCATTGGCGAAGGTTTGGTGCCGCTGATCCTGTCCGGCCAGCTCGATGAAATTCACGGCAGGCTCGACGAATTGAAAAGAAAGAACCCGGATTGGCAGCATCTTGAACTTCTCAATGAAGACGGGCAGATGATTTATCCGCTTGCCCAGCCGCAAGGGGCAAGCAGTATGGGGCAGTACCGCCATGTGCCGGCTGTTCATGACCACTCCGCCGTTACCATCCATGTTTACGAAATAGCTGCTGGGGGAAGGAAACTGGGCAGTCTCCTGCTCGGCGTCGACCACCAACGGATGTATCGCGAGATTGAAGCGGGTCAAAGCCGCTTGTTGGCGGTATTGGCTGTGGCGCTGGCGCTGTTTCTGCTGGCGCTGGGTTTCATCGTGGAAGTGGTGGTGCGCCGTCCGCTCGGCCAGTTGACGAAGGCTACCTCGGCGCTGGCCGCGGAGGATTTTGCTCATGCGCTGCCAGCCGTTCGCAATGACGAGGTCGGTCAATTAATCGTCAGCTTTGCCTGGATGCGTTCTGAGGTCGAGCGTTCCCAGCGCGATCTCAAACGCGAAATTGCCGAACGGCAGAAGGCCGAGGAGGCGACGTCTACCGCCAATGCCCGTTCGCGCTTCCTGGTGGAACAATCGCTGGTCGGTTTCTATATTCTTCAGGATGGCAAAGTGGCTTATGCCAATCCTTACCTGTTGGAACGCATCGGTGGGAACGCAGAGGACATCGGCAAGCCGGTCAAGGAATGGATTTACCCTGCCGACTGGCCGCTGGTCGAGGAAAACATGCGCAAACGCATGGCCGGAGAGGTATCGCGTATCCAGTATTCTTTCCGCCTCGCCAGCCGGGACGGCAGTCCGGTCGAGGTGGACGCGCTCGGCATGGCGACCGAATATAACGGCAAGCCGGCGATTATCGGGGTGATGCTCGATCTCACCGAGAAAAAACGCGCCGAGCAGGCGTTGAAAAAGAGCGAGGCGTTCCTGCGTACCCTGTTCGATACTGCCGGCGAAGGCATCTGGGTGATCGACACCGACAAGCTCACGGTCAAAACCAACCGCGCTTTGCTGGATATGCTGGGAACCAGCGAGCACGATATTCTCTACAAGTCGATCTTCGATTTTGCCGACGCGGAAAATGCCGCGATCTTCCGCGAGCGTAGCACCAAGACCCAGGATCAGGGGATAGGCCAAAGCTATGAAGTCACCTTGACGCGTAGCGACGGACGAAAGATTCATTGCCTGTTCAATTCGGCGCCGTTGTATGACGAGAGCGGCGCAATCATGGGTTCTTTTGCTCTGGTCTTCGATATTACCGAGCGAAAAAATGCCGAGCGCGCATTGAAACAGTTGAGCGAAGACCTTGAACGGCGGGTGCAGGAAGAAGTAGCGAAAAACCGCGAGAAGGATCATTTGCTGATCCAGCAATCGCGGCTGGCGGCTATGGGCGAGATGATCGGCAACATCGCGCACCAGTGGCGGCAACCCCTGAATGCGCTGGGACTGTTGCTGGCCAACATCAAGGATGCCTACCACTACAACGAACTGACCGAGGCGTACCTCGATGAAGCTGCCGACAAGGGCCGGCAACTGGTGCAGCGCATGTCCACCACCATCGACGATTTCCGCAATTTCTTCAAGCCCAACCGGGAAAAGCGCTTATTTAGTCCGCGCAAGGCGCTCGATGAAACGCTGGCCGTCATCGAAACCAGTCTGCGCAGCCATAATATTCAGCTTCGGGTGGAAGATGGCGAGGACGTCAAAGTGCTCGGCTTTCCCAACGAATATTCCCAGGTGCTGTTGAACATTCTCGGCAACGCCAAGGATGTGTTGCTGGAGCGCCGAGTCGAACCGGGGGAAATTGATGTCCGTCTTACCGCCGCCGATGGTCTGGTGTCAGTGGCGATAGCCGATAATGGCGGGGGAGTGAAGGAAGAAATCATCGAAAAGATTTTCGACCCGTATTTCACCACGCGTGCCAAAGGGACCGGCATAGGTTTGTACATGTCGAAAATGATCATCGAAAACAACATGAATGGCGAAATTCGCGTACACAATACGAATGTTGGCGCAGAATTTGAAATTATCGTGCCGATGATTGAGAATGAAGGTTAGCGCCGTAGAGACGCGAAATCTCTTGTACCCACACTCGATAGCCTTGCGGCTTGGGTACAAGGATCGTCAGGGCGTCGGGCTGCGTCTCTACGAAAAATCCATTGGGGAGCAAAATAATGTCGAATAACAAGGTAGGCGGTGAGAGCGATGCTAGCCTGCTGAAAAAATTCTCTGTCTTGTATGTCGAGGACGATGACGATATTCGCGACCAGCTGGCGCATTTTCTCAAGCGCCGGGTTGGCGCCCTGCATATCGCCACAAACGGTCACGAAGGATTGCTGGCGTTCGAGGCGTATAAGCCCGACATAGTGGTTACCGACATCCTGATGCCGGTGATGAACGGCTTGGAAATGGCGGAGAAGATCAAGGCCGTCAGTTCGCACACGCCGATTATCGTTACCACTGCCTTCAACGAGACCAATTTTTTCCTCAAGGCGATCGACATCGGCGTGGACAAATACGTCATCAAGCCGGTCAATAGCGATATTCTGGGCGATGTCTTGCTGCAATGCGCCCATACCATGTTGTCTGAAGTTGAGCGCCGTCTTTCGTCCACCGTGTTTGACAGTTCATCCGACGCCATCATGGTGAGCGACCGCAACAACCAGATTATTTCGGTGAATGCCGCTTTTTGTGAAATTACCGGCTATGCGCGCGATGAGGTGCTCGGCAAGGATCCCAAGATGCTGAGCGCGGGCCGTCAACAGCACGAGTTTTATCTCGAATTGTGGAATTCGCTGCGGGAAACCGGCAAATGGAACGGAGAAATCTGGAACCGGCGCAAGACCGGCGAGTTATACATGGAATGGTTGTCGATCAGTACGGTGAAGAACAACCAGGGGGAGATTACCCACTATGTCGGTATTTTTTCCGACATCACCGAGCGCAAACAGGCCGAGGAGCGGGTGCGCCATTTGGCCCATTATGACGCCCTTACCGACTTGCCCAATCGCACGCTATTTCACGACCGCCTGCAACAGGCGTTGATTCAGGCGCAACGCGGACACTACCAGGTAGCGGTGATGTTCATCGATCTGGATCGTTTCAAGGTGATCAACGACACTCTGGGACATAGCGTTGGCGATTTATTATTGCAAGCCGTTGCGCAACGCCTGACCAATTGCGTGCGCCAGGGCGATACCGTATGTCGCCAGGGCGGCGACGAGTTCGTCATTCTGCTGCCGGAAATCGGTCATGCCGAAGACGCAGCGCTGGTGGCGCAGAAAGTCCTGGATTCGGTCGGCCAACCGTTTTTCCTCGATGGGCATGAACTGCATATCAGTTCCAGTATCGGCATCAGTTTCTTCCCCAGCGACGGGGTGACGGTAGATGCGCTGATGAAGAATGCCGACGTGGCGATGTATCGCGCCAAGGATCTGGGACGCAACAACTTTCAGTTTTATCTTTCCGACATGAACGCCCGCTCGTTGGAGAAGTTTTCGTTGGAAAACAACTTGCGTCATGCGCTCGCCCATGACGAGCTGGAGCTGTACTACCAGCCGCTGGTAGATGCTGGTGACAGCAAATTGATCGGGGTGGAGGCGCTGTTGCGCTGGCACCATCCCGAGCTTGGCCTGTTGCATCCTGCCCAGTTTATCCCGCTGGCGGAAGAAACCGGCATGATCGTTCCGATCGGTGAATGGGTGCTGCGTAGTGCTTGTACCCAGGCGCAAGCATGGCTCAAGCAGGGCCACGCCCCGTTGCGGATGGCGGTCAATTTGTCTGCGCGCCAGTTTCGCCAGGCCGATCTTGCCGGCAGCGTGCGCAAAATTCTGGATGAAACCGGTTTCGACGCGCATAGCTTGGAACTCGAGGTGACGGAAAGCACCCTGATGCAGAACCTTGATGAAAATATCATGACGCTCAAAGAGTTGAAATCTATGGGTATCGGCATAGCCGTGGACGACTTCGGTACCGGCTATTCCAGTTTGAATTATCTCAAGCGCCTGCCGATCGACACGCTGAAAATCGATCGCTCCTTTGTCAACGACGTAACCGTCAACCGTGACGACGCAGCGATAGTCAACGCGATTATCTCGCTGGCGCGGAGCCTGGCGCTGAGAGTCGTCGCCGAAGGCGTGGAAAACCAGGAGCAGCAGGCCTTCCTCGAAGACCATCACTGCGATGAAATGCAGGGCTATCATTTCAGCCATCCGCTGCCGGCGGATCAGTTTGCCGAGTTGTTGAGCAAGGCGAGAGACTAGCCGCGCACTAGCGTTCCCGATCCGTCGCGCTGGGGCGTGGGCGGGCGCCTGCGAATCCAGTGGAGACAAGTTTGAAGAACGATAATGACAGTAGCGGGTTGCTGAAGCAGTTTTCCCTGCTCTATGTCGAGGACGACGAGTCTATTCGCGAACAACTGGCGCAATTCCTCAAGCGCCGGGTCGGTGAATTTCATATCGCAACCAACGGCGCCGAGGGCCTCGAACTCTATCGCACCCATAGGCCGGATCTGGTCGTCAGCGACATCCTGATGCCGGAAATGAACGGTCTGGAAATGGCCGAACAAATCAAGGCGATCGATCCGAATGTGCCGATCATCGTGACCACGGCTTTCAACGAGACCGACTATTTCCTCAAGGCCATCCAGATCGGGGTGGACAACTATGTCCTCAAACCGGTCGATGCCGATTTGCTGGGAAAGGCCCTGCTCAAAAGCGCACAGGTGCTCTATCAGCGTCGTGAACTGGCGCTCAAGAACCAGTTGATGGAGCAAATGCTCAAGGAATTGCAGCACTATCACGATGACGCGGAACGCGAGAATCAATTGGTCGCGGAGTTGATGGATCGCACTGTCCGCGACAAAAACCTGAGCGATCCGCTGCTTCATTCCTGGATTTCCCCGGCGACCCATTTCAGTGGCGATCTGGTGGCTGCACAACGTGCGCCGAACGGCGATTTGTATATCATCCTGGCCGATGCTACCGGTCATGGGCTGGCGGCGGCGATGAATCTGCTGCCGCTGTCGCGCATTTTTTACCGTATGGTCGATAAGGGCTTTGGCATGTCGGCGATGTTGCGCGAAATGAACGGCGTCGTTCGCGAACAGTCCACTGCCGACCGTTTTGTGGCAGTGACTTTAGCGCGGGTGGATACCCGCAACCGCATCATCGAAGTGTGGAACGGCGGCAACCCCCCGGCCGTCTGGCTGTGCTGTGACGGCGAGGTGCTGCAGCTGTTCAAATCCACCAATCTGGCATTGGGGATCGTGGAAAACAGCCTGGTCGACGTGCGTACCGAGGTGAAAAATTGGCACGGCGAGGCGCAATTGTTGTTGTTTTCCGACGGTTTTGTCGATGCGGAAAATTCCACCGGCGCGCCGCTAGGTTTGGATGCCTTGATTGCCGCCGTTGCGGCGCGGCCCAGCGAGGAGCGTTTTACCGTGGCGGTGCGGCAGGTGCAGGATCACCTCGGCGGCAAGCCCGCCCATGATGACTTGTCATTGATCGTTGTAAATTGTCCGATTGAGGAGCGCCTGTCATGAAGTCCTGGCTATCCCGCTTGCTGTTGCTGTGTTGCGCGCTCTATCCGCTGTTGATTCTCGCTGAGGAAAAACTGCCGGTGCTGGTCGGGCTGGATGCGGAATTCGGCCATCCCACCAGCACTTCGGATGATGCCATAAAGCGCGGCATCCTGATTGCCATCGATGAGATCAATCGCGCCGGTGGCGTGCTCGGCGGCAGACCGCTGAAACTGGTGGAACGCGACAACCGCTCGGTGCCGGCGCGCGCCATCGTCAATGTCAGGGAACTGGCCGCCATGCCCGATCTGGTGGCGGTGTTCTGCGGCAAATTCAGTCCGGTAGTGATCGAGTTGTTGCCGACCCTGCATGAGCAGAAAATGATCCTGCTCGATCCGTGGGCGGCGGCGGATGGGATCGTCGATAACGGTTATCGGCCGAATTATGTTTTCCGCCTGTCGTTGCGCGATAGCTGGGCGGTGGCGGTGATGATGAAACATGCTCGGGACAAAGGCGCACGCCAGGTGGGATTGCTGTTGCCCAATACTTCGTGGGGGCGCAGTACGCTGAAAGCGGTGGAAAATCATTTGCTGACGCACCCTGAGACGAAACTCGTCGGTATCCACTGGTACAACTGGGGCGACAAGACTTTGGTGGAAAAATATTCGGCTTTGGCCAATGCGGGCGCGCAGGCGATCATCCTGGCCGCCAATGAAGGCGAAGGTTCTGTTTTGGTGAAAGAAGCAGCGGCCCTGCCCAAGCATGAACGTGTGCCGATTATCAGCCATTGGGGGGTAAGCGGCGGCGACATGGCGAAAATGGCTGGGGCGGCGTTGCGCGATGTGGATTTTTCCGTGGTGCAGACCTACAGCTTCATTGGTGCCAAGCGGGAAAAGGCGTCTCAATTGGTTGATGCAGTCAACCGCCAGTTCGGTATTCCCGATGCACGCCATATTCCGTCGCCGGTCGGGATGGCACATGCCTACGACCTGACGCGGATTCTCGCCAAGGCCATTGACAAGGCCGGCACTACCGAACGCGCGGCGGTGCGCAATGCGCTGGAAGAAGTAAAAAACTACAATGGCTTAATCAAGGACTACAAACAGCCATTCACGGCGGAGCGCCACGAGGCGCTGGGGCCGGAAGAGGTGTTCATGGCACGCTATGACGAAGATGGCGCAATCGTGAGGATAGAGCAAGCGCCGAGGAAATAATGGCCGAAAAGAGAATCCCTTGGGTGGAGCGGTTTCGTGACTGGCTGGAAACCAGCATCGCCAATCGCCTGACCTTTGCGGCGGTCGCACTGACGATGTCGGTGGTCGGTGTGGTCGGGTTGGTCGCCTTCATCATCAGTTATCTGCAAATTGAGCGCAGTGTCAGGGACGAGTTGGCCAGTGAGGTATCGATATTCGAGAAGCGGCTGGATATTTCCTTGGATACCCTGCAAAAGGATCTTGCTTCCTTGTCAGCCAATACCTTGGTCGCAACCGGGTTGATGGATTCGCAGGGGCGCGAAACCTATTTGATTCCGTTTCTGCGCGATTACCGCTCCTCTTTGGGGGGGCCGGTCACCTTGAGCCTGCACGATTTCCAGGGGGGAGCCATTGCTGGTAATAACCCCGGCGGATTGCCTTCGTTCCAAAAGTCCCCCTGGCTGGAGGGCGTGATCGCTCAGGCTCGCCCCCATGCCGAGATTATTCCCCGCAGCGATGGCAACTACCTGTTGCTGGCCTACCCGGTTTTCTACCCCTCTACCGGTCAGGCCGAGGGGATGCTGGTTGCCGAGCTCAATCTGACCAGGATGTTCCGTGAGGCCAGCCAACAGGGTAACGCCCGCTTTACCAAGCATTTGCTGGACGGACAAGGACGTCATGTCGGGGAGTTGCATGGCGATGATCATGCTGCCAGGGCATTCGTTGTTCGAAGACCCCTGAAACTGGAGCCGCCGCTGGCGGCATTTGGCTTGCAGGTCGAGGTGTCGGCGGCGCAAGGAGAAATGCTGGCGCCATTGTACTGGATGATAGCCATTTATCTGGCGGTGGGCGGCCTGACCTTGTTCTTCGTGCTTTGGGTGACGCGCCAAGGGGTGCGCCGCCTGACCCAGTCGTTGGTCGAGTTGAGTGAGGTTACCGAAGGAATGGCGGCAAGCAACCTGTCTGTCATAAGAGTGCCGGTGGTCGGGCGAGATGAAACGGCGAAACTGGCGCAAAATTTCAATATCATGATCGACGGGCTGAACGATTCTTACCAGACGCTGGAACGCCGCATCGCGGAGCGTACCCGTGAACTCAAGGAGCTTAACGACACCCTCGAAAAGCGCGTACGCGACGAAGCGGCGAAAAACCGCCAGAAGGACTTGCTGCTGATCCAGCAATCGCGTTTGGCGGCGATGGGCGAAATGATCGGCAATATCGCACACCAGTGGCGCCAACCGCTGAACACCATCGGCTTGTTGTTCGCCAACATCAAGGATGCCTACGACTTCAACGAGATGAGCGAGGAATCTCTGGAAGAGGCGACCCAGAACGGGATGCGCTTGACGCAGCAAATGTCCACAACCATTGACGATTTCCGCAATTTCTTCCGTCCTCGCCGCGATTCGGCGCCGTTCAGCCTGGTGAAATCGGTGCAAAGCACGCTGGAACTGGTCGAGGCGAGCTTCAAGAATAACGAGATTGCGATAGCTTTCAAGGCAAGCGGAGATGCTCAGGTGCGGGGTTTTGCCAATGAGTATTCGCAGGTGTTGCTGAACATTCTCGGTAACGCCAGGAACGCCATTGTCGAACATCATGTGAAGCCCGGGCGGGTGCGTATCGAGGTCGGACATGACCAAGTGAACGGCTACGTGGTGGTGAGCGACAATGGCGGCGGAATCCCGGAAGCGGTGCTCGACAAGATTTTCGACCCGTATTTCACCACTCGTGAAAAGGGTACCGGGATCGGTCTGTATATGTCGAAGATGATCGTCGAAAACAATATGCATGGCCGTATCGAGGCGCGTAATAGCGAGAACGGGGCCGAGTTCACTGTCATTACGCCGTTGGTGCCGGATCAGTCATGTTGAAGATGCGCTTGATACTGGCGATGGTGCTGGCGCTCTTCGCTGTTGCAGGAACTGCTTCGGCGCAGGAAACTCGGGTCAGCGCAAAAATCCTGCTGCAGGAATCGCCGCTGGCCGGTTTCCAGTTTCACGAAGGCAAGCAATTGTGGGGCGAATTGCGCGTCGGCGATGCGTTGCAACTGGTGCGCGAAGCCGACAATCCTCACGATGTACGGGCGGTGCGGGTCGAATGGCGCGGACATTTCCTCGGTTATGTGCCGCGTGCCGACAACGAGGCGGTCGCCCGCCTGCTCGACGCAGGCACTCGCCTGGACGCGCGCATCGTGCGTCTGCGCGAGAAGCGCAATCCCTGGCAGCGGGTGTTGTTCGAAGTCTACGTGGACAGCCTGCGTTAACCGTTTTGCAATAGAACCGAGAAGAACACCCTCTCCCGCGCTGTCGCGCACCCCTCCCCCGCGAGCGGGGCTGGGGGAGAGGGAAGCTAATCCACGTTGAGCTGGAGCCACAGTTCCAACAACGCCAGGTGCCAAAGCTTGCTGCCCTGGATGCGGGTGAAATGTGCCTCCGGTTCGGCCAGCAATTTATCCACGTAAGGACGGTTGAACAAACCGCGCTTTAGGCAAGCCTCCGAGAGCAGGATGTCTTGCATGAAGGTCAGGAACTCACCCCGCACATATTTCAGCGCCGGCACCGGGAAATAACCCTTGGGCCGGTCGATCACCGCATCGGGAACCAGGCCGCGCGCCATCGCCTTGAGCGGGAATTTTCCGCCGTGCTTGAGGCGCAGTTCCGGCGGCATCCGGGCCGCCAGTTCCACCAGTTCATGATCGAGGAACGGTACGCGCGCTTCCAGCCCCCACGCCATGGTCATGTTGTCCACGCGCTTGACCGGGTCGTCGACGATCAGGGTGGTGACATCGAAGCGCAGCACCTGGTCGAGGAAGGTGTCTGCCTGAGGCTTGCCCAGTTCCTGCGCCACCAGTTCGGCGGTGACATCCGCCACATGGTAGGCGGGCGCCACAGTTTCCAGGTATTCGGCGTGGTCGCGGTCGAAATAGTGGCTGCTGAAGCGCTCCAGCGGCGAACCGGCGCTCTCGTCCATGCGCGGATACCAGAAATAGCCGCCGAAGACCTCATCGGCCCCCTGACCGGAAAGCACCACTTTGACTTCCTGTGCAACCCGTTCGCCGAGCAGGTAGAAGGCGATCGCGTCCTGTCCCACCATCGGCTCCGACATGTTGGCGACCGCCTCCGGCAGGCGCTTCAGCACTTCGGCGTTGGGTATCACGAATTTGTGGTGGCGCGGTTTGAAGCGCGCCACGACCTGGTCGGTATACTCGAATTCGTCGGCTTTTTCGGCACCGTCGCCGACACCCGCGAAACCCACCGAGAACGTCAGCAGGTTCTCCACATGCTCTGCCAGCATCCCGACCAGCAAGCTGGAATCCAGCCCGCCGGAAAGCAACACGCCGACCGGTACATCCGCGGCGAGGCGATGGCGTTCCACCGCGCGCGCCAGGAC
>Ga0163199_1002192_pt1 | contig 11966 bp, 6 predicted proteins | sample PL_2010_150m_FD_113537 | JGI IMG/M metagenome (GOLD analysis project Ga0163199, IMG submission 113537) | Freshwater microbial communities from Powell Lake, British Columbia, Canada to study Microbial Dark Matter (Phase II) - PL_2010_150m | ecosystem: Environmental > Aquatic > Freshwater > Lake ...
CTGGCTGGAGCCATTTTGGCGACCAGCAAAATGGCTCCAGCCAGGAGAGCGGATATGATCGCCAGATTTCCTTGAATCATGGCATCAACTTTTGCGGAACCAAGAACCCGTTCGCGCGGCCGGTGGGAGGCACCGGACTCAAAACCAGAGGGATTTTTGCTGCAGCCTTCGGATCCGGCGAGGCATCCGGACCTGTCACCGGCCACGAAAATTCCCCGCGGAATTTCCGGAGAAAATCTGGTCCGAACGCGAGGGCTTGGAAGATGTCTGTCTGGGCGAAAGTTTCGAGCGACCACCCGAGGTAGCCGACGAAGCCGAATTTCCCGCAGGCGAGTCGGCGGATCTCGCTCCAGCGCCGCATCCCGCCGGACAGGCCGTCATCGGTGTCGTTTTTTACCTGCGCCTTGAACGCCCCGAATTCGCCGAGGATGACAGGCTTTTCTGAACACAGTCCCTCTGCCACGGCATCCCGGAACCGGGAGGACTCGAGAAGATCTTCCACCTCCTGCTCGTAATGGGAGAGCTTGCCGGCCGGGTAGAGGTGGACATCCACAAAATCCAAAGGGCTCCGCGCGAGGACGACGAGGGATGGGGGAACGCGCGAGCCAAGTTCCGTGTCCCACTCGAAGCCCTTGGCGACGTGATCAAGGTCGAAAGCGGCCGCGCCCTGCCGATGGTCCCGTCCTATGGCGGCGGCAACAAAAACGCTGTCGCACGTCAACAGCGCGGGGTCCACATCCTTCACCGCCGCGCAAACCTGGCGATAGTAATACTCCAGCCCCTCCTCGTAACAACGGGCGCGCTCCGCGGGAACGCTCATGTCATACGTCTTTCCGTTGGCCGTGGTCACCGGTCCCTTTTCATTGAACGGCCAGCGGCTCAATTTCGCGTAGATTTCGTTGTTGAATTGGACGCCCAGAATCGTCTTCAGCAAGTCCGGGTTCTTCGCTTTCAGGTAAGCGAGAGTCGAAGCGACCATCTCCCGGCAGGCAAGAACCCCCTCGGCGCAAAACAGGTTTTCGCTGTCGTCCTTTCCATTCAGCCTGTCGCGAAAATAGCGGTTCCTGGGCAGGTCCACATCACAGAAGTTGAAAATGACATGAATCCCGTTTGCGGCGGACCTCTTGAGGAAATCGGCCAGATTGTCAAGGTAGGGACTGTAGAGGCCCCCGGTATCGTGTTCGCCGGACAGTCCCGGATTTTCCGGCTTCCGACCGGCGAGGAAAACGCGCACCGTATTGTAGCCGTTTTCGCTGAGAAGACGGAGCATGGACTCGGCCTCGAGGGGATCGTAAAACCCCTTGCCGACACTCGTGGCGGCTTCGAATGCGGCATGGTCGCCGTGGCGGAGCGGGACATAATTCATCCCGGCCGGGTGAAAAACTTTCCCGGTGGCGAGTTCGACAAATTCAGCACGGCCGTCCCTGCGCCTGATCCCGATCCGGGATATTGCGGGCACGGGAGGCAGCGGAAGTTCCGCCGGGGAGACAGCATCGGAAATTTTCAGGGTTTTTTTCAACCACACAAGGAAAGGAATCGCCCCCACCGGAACGACAACCTCCGTATCGAAGCTGCCATCGGCCTGCAAGGGAATCAGGCGGAATGGCCCGGTCCGACCCGTCACATCCACCTGCCTGGCCGGACGCCGCACCCGCGCGACCTCCCGGCCTTCCGAATCCGCCACCTTGACCTCTACAAACTCCGGTCTGGCGATGTTGTATTTCCAATGCAGGACCGCCCTGCCTTCGAGCTCATGCAGAGCGGCAAGGTAAACGGGCGGACCCAGGTGGCGCTCCTCCGCCCTTGTTGTCGTGAGAGTGACGGTTGCTGCGAAAAGAACGACGGACATCAGGGGAAACTTCATGGAGCTTTGTTCGTTCAGGGTTTGCCGGTCATCTCCGCCATCGTCCGCTGCGTCACCGGGCCAAGCAGTCCAGATGGGCGGAGCGGAGTATCCTTGGTGTAGGCACTGCACGCAATACCCATGGACGTGACGCGCTGGTTCGGCGGCAGGCCGAGGTCGCCGACGAAACGGTTGAGCCAGGTATTGGCCACCGTGATCTCCAGATGGTTGACGCCGGATTTGGCGGCGGCGGTGATCTCCACACGATAATTCGGTTTCCACAACGTCGCCAGCGTCCGGCCGTTGAGTTTCACATCGGCCAGTTCGCGGACATCGCCGAGATCGAGCAGGAGGCGGGGTTTGGTCGCCAGCAGATTTTCCGGAATCGGGAAGTCGCAGGAATAAACGGCCGAGCCGGAATACCATTTGATGTTGGGATCGGCGTGCCCGGTCCACGATTGCAGTTGCTCGAACGTTGTTTGCGCCGGAGCGCCCATGCCATTGAGGAAGCGCACCTGCCACGGACCGGTGATGGACAGAACCGGTTCGGAGCTGACAAATTGCGGCTGCGCTGCGGGCGCGCTGGTTTTGCGAAATACGACAAACAACGAGCCATAGGGTTCCAGCGTCAACGGCACCCGGGTCATGCCGTTTTGCTCCTCATGAATCAACGGACGCGTGATGATGGCCGAGTCGGGATCCCACAGCTCGGGCGTTTTGCCGGTGATGCGGAAAAAAGCGTCTGTCGTCACCTCGTGATCGGCGCGGTTGACCACGAAATAGATGTCGGCGTCCGGCGTGCGCCGGTGAATCCAGTCCATGCCGGGGCTGGCAGGACTGCCCGGCGCGCAGTGAAAATCGCGGGGGACGCCGAGCGCGGCGAGGGCTTCAACCGGGGTCATTCCCCAGAAAACTTTGCCTTTGCCGAAGGCATGTTCGCCGCGGGCACCCGGCTGGTCGCCCCACAACTCGTTGGCGAGCGCCTGCACCTCCGCGTCGCAGCGGGGATAATCGGCGAGGCCGCGGGCGCGGATGGGACGCGGGCCGAGCACGGCGACACCCTGGGCGACAAGCTCCTTGAGTTTGCGGAGCGCCGCCACATGGATATCGCCGCGATTGGGCAGCACAATCAGGCGGTAGGCCTGGCCTTCCGGCAGCACCGCCAGTCCGTCTTTGGCGGACATGCGCTCAATCAAATCCTCCCACGGGCAGACGTCGTAGCGGAATTTCGCCGGGAATTCTTCCTGGAAGATGCGGTCGCGGAAGGCTTCGAAGTTGTTTTCGGCGAAGCACACGTCGGAGACATGCACGCCCTGGCGCAGCATGAACTGGCAACGCGTGATATAGGAAAACCACGCATGCGCCTGCGGCCACCACGTCAGGTTGCGATTCACCCCGGTGCCGTGTTCCATGTAGCCCGGCTTGCGATTGGTGTCCGGTTGGATGGCGTAGAGGTGGAAGACGGTCTTGTTGTTGCCGGCGCAGAGCGACCAATCAATTCCCGACTTCAACGCCGAAGGCGCGCGCTCCCAGTTCTGCATCCGCGAGGTCAGTGCTTCCGTCGCGATAATATTGCGCCCGCATCCGCGACCGAGCGGAGGAACGTCGTTGGACACGGCAATCACCCGCAGCGGGTCGTCCTTGAAGAACGTCGCCTCCGGGCCATGAACGGTCTCCGGCTGGCTGACCGCCCAGAACTCGCCCATGGGAATATCCGCGGCCTCGGGGATCGCTTCGCATTGCGTTTGAAAGCCCTCCGCATGCGCGAGAGACCGGAAACGCCCCATATAATTGCGGCGGTTCATGCCGGTGAGTTGCTCACCAAAATCCTCGCTGAAGCGCGGCGCCAACCCGCCCGCGGCGGCGCTGTGGCCCGCGAGCACCGGCAGCCACGGCGTGATGTCATAGCCCGTCCGCGCCTTGAACTCCTCTGGCAGACGTTCGGTCCAATTCTGTGCACCGCATTCCCAGCTATCCACGCCGATGTAAGGCGGCAGCTTGGTTCCGTTCTTGGTCAACACACGCAACAGCGGTGCGATGCCACGCCAGTGCGCCTCGATCCCTTGCGGACTGAGTTTGTCGCATTCCAGACCGGAACCGGCATCGCTGGGAACCGCGTTCAACTTGCCGGTGGCGGTATAACCGATACGCAGGACGGACCATTCGCCGGCGGGAACATCCCATGAGAGCGTTCCCGAGCGATCCATCAACGCGGTCAAATTGATGACGCCAGCGGGAATGGCGTTGGTTTTTGTCGCCTCAAAAGCCAGCACTGCGATGTCCCGATAAAATCCAAGATGGGATTCCGGTTCGGGCAGCTTGAATGATCCGTGCTGCGGGCCTGTCGCTTTGGTGGCGGTGAACGTCAGTTCCTTCATGGCGTTGTCCGGCGTGATCCACGGCCCTCCGCTGTTCGCCCAACCGTCGCCATTATGGATGCAAAATTCGAGGCCCAGCCGGGTCGCCTCGGTGCGCGCATGGGCGATCAACGCCAGCCAGTCGTCGCTCATGTAGAGTGCCGCCTGCTTGCCGGGCGTCACTTTTCCGACGGTGTCCAGATTCACGCCACCGAGACCCTGTGCCGCCATCGCCTCCAAATCCGCTGTGATGCCTTCCTTGGTGATCAATTCGGCATAGCTCCAATGCCAACGCCAATAGACCCATGGCCGGCACCCGGCCGGCGGCGCGGCAAAATGTTTCTCCAGGTCATCGGCACGGATCGGGGAGGCCAGCGCACACGCGGCCACAAGGATAATAAGGGATCGTTTCATGCCATGGTTGTTTATAGGTCCGGTTTTGATTTTTCGGAAAAAAAATCGACACCCAACCTCTGCCACGTCCCCAGTCCCTCTGAAGCTAGTTTTCATGTCTGTATTTCTGTGATGATTTTTTTGCGCTGCGCTGTTCATAAGGGAAAGCCGTCGCAGCGAGGAAATCCCCGCTGCGGCGGCCTGCGATCCGAATGCCCCCCTGTCGCTCCCCAGCGACAGAACATGCGGATCAACCCCCAAAGGGAAAGGATGAAGTATGAAGGCGGAAGGATGAAGTGCGTTACCCGTTCATTCACGACGGCGGCGGCGAAAGACCACGGTCACCGTGAGGCCGAGGGCGGCCATGATCCATGCGGCCGGTTCGGGGACGGCTTGGAGCACCAGATCATCGCCTCCCAAGAAGCTGTTCCCCGCCACATCGCCAGTGTAGCTGATCTTGAAACTTTGCAGACCCACGGTGAATGTCGAATTTTGTGCCAGAGTCGTCACCGTGCCATTGAGTTTCTCAAAGACCCCGCTGATCGCACTGCCTCCTTGGTTGTCCACTAGGAAGAAGAGCGCGTTGTTGGCTGGCGTGTAGCCAAGGCTCAGAATCAGGTCGTTCGTCCCGTTGAGCGAGAAGAGGGTGCCTCCGCCGGTCATGGTCAACCGGTCATACCCGGTGCCGACAGTCGCCCCGTTGATCTCCATGCTCAACGCTCCCCCGTCTGCGAGGGTCACGCTGTTGGCCACGGTGATGTTGCCCGGGCTGTTGCCGGGAGCCAGCGTGCCACTGACGATGACGGCACCGGTGATCGAGCCGCTGCCGCCCATTGTCGCGCCACTGCCCACCGTGACTCCCCCGTTGCCGACCGCGCCATTGACGATCAGCGTGCCGCCGTTCAGTGCCACCGCCCCATTTCCAATGCTGCCGCCACCGGAGATAACCAGTGTCCCGGACGTGATTGTTGTGGTTCCTGTGTAGGAGTTCGTTCCGGAAAGCACCAGTGTGCCCGTTCCGGACTGCGTGACATTGCCCGTTCCGCCGATAACGCTGGCAAAGTTCGTCCCTTGGGTGATCGTGTTGTTGCGGCTGAAGGCGAGCGTCCCGTTGTTGGTGATCGCGCTGCCGGTCGCGAGCGAACCTGTCGAGCCGCCGGCACCGATCTGCAGCGTGCCCATGGTGATCGCCGTGGTCCCGTTGTAAGTGTTGGCGGCAGAAAGCACCATCGTGCCCGCGCCAGCCTTGATGAGGTTGGCACTGCTGCCGGTGTTCCAACTGTTGACCAGGGGAGTCGAAACAACAAGGTCGGCGGCAGCGTCGCCGGTTGCATCGGCAACGGTAAATGTCCGCGACACACCTGCGGCTGCATTATAGCTCAGGCTCACGCCACCGGCAGTTCCCGCAATAGTCGAGGCGGACGATCCGCCTACGGTAACATCACTGTTCAGCGCGAACGACTGGCCGCTGGACGCTGTCCCCTGAAGCGTGCCGCCATTCATCGTCAGGGCACTAATGCCCTGAAGTCCACCCTGCACCGTTCCACCGCTGTTGATGGTTATGGAATTATTATACAAGGCCCACCCAATTCCGAGGTTGCCAACATCAAGGATGCCGCCGTTGTTCACCGTGAAGGATGACGCAGCAAAGAGTCCTCCGGCATTCGCCCCGGCGTTTTTAAGCGTTCCGCCGTTCACAACCACGGACCCGACAAACGTGTTTGCTCCAGCTGTCGGATTGGCGATGATCGTGGTGCCGTTCCCGGACTTGATGATGGCTCCCGAGCCGGTGATGGTCCCGGTGAGCGTGCTGTTGCCGGAGGTCGGTGCGAAGTTCAGCGTGCCCGCGCTGACAACGGTGCCGCCGGTGTAGGTGAGGTTGCCGGTGAGGCTGAGCGTGCCGGTCCCGGCCTTGGTGAAACCACCCGCGCCGGTGACGTTTCCGAAAGTCAGCAAGGTGGTGGAGGTGCCAGTCGCGGGAGTCACCGTGATCGTCGTGGCAGTGCCCGCCTGCGCCAGCGCGACATTGTTGACCGTCTGCGTGTTGGCAAAGCTGGCAGCTCCGAAGTTGAGCGTCTGGTTCCCGGTCTGGGTAACCGTATTCGTGCTCATGGCGTTCAGCTCAACCGTCGTGCCGCTGAGGATGCGCCGGATGTAGGAACCTGTGGGCAGGTTCGCATTTGTGACCGCCTGGCCGACCACCATGCCGGCGGTGCTCCCGACGGTTTGCGTGTAAGTGCCGGAGGTAAGCGTGAGGCTGCCGACGCTGGCGGCACTGGCACTGCTGCGGCCTTTCAACTCATAGTTGCCGCCGTTGAGGACGAGCGCGGAGGCAGAACTGTAGGCGTTGCTCAGGCTGTCGGTGCCAACCGTAGCGGCCTGTCCGGCTATAATGCTGTAGTCGGTCATCACCTTGCCTGCGGTCACCGTCGTGTTGCCGGTCCAGGAATTGACCGCCGTGGAGCCGCCTCCGGTGAAGACGAGAGTGCCCAATCCGGTTTTGGTCAATGTGCCCGCCTCGCCGGATTTGTCCACGATCTGCGCGGACGGCGAAACAATGATCTGCCCGCTGGCTCCATCGGCATTGAACGTGTGGGTGCCGGTCTGCGAGAGCTGGATGCTGACCGGCTTGCTCGTGTTGAGCTGCATGTCCTTCGTGCCGGTTCCATTGTAGCTCTGGAACGCGGAACCGTTCTGGATATTCAGCGCGCCGTCCGTCGCATACTGCTGGATCGTGCCGCCATTCCATTCCAGCACGCCCGTGCCGGCATAGCGGTCAATCCCGGAGTTGTTGCCGTTGAAGTTGCCAACGCCAATGCGGTAAACCGCCAGCGTGCCGCCGTCCATGATGTAACTGGAGGTGCCGGAAGTGGGGTTGGCAGAAAAATCCGTTGCCAGGGCGAGACCGTAGTTGGAATCAGCGATGCTGATGGTGCCGCCGGTCTGGCGGAAGGTGTTGCTGTTGTTCGCCGCGCCGATCCCGAACTGGGTGATGAGGGTCATGTTGTAGCCGGTCGTCCAATACTGCGCCCCCCCGGTTGTCGAATTCAGGTTCACCGCGCCGGTCGCCAAAGATGTGGCCGTCAGTATGGACGCGGCGTTCGCCTGTGTGGAATTGATGACATCAATGCGGGAATTTCCCGCGCCCGTGTCGGCGATGGCCCCGGCGACGGCGAGGCTGCCGCCGTTGCTGATTTGCAGCGCGACGAGGTTGGCCGTGTTGGCGAAATCCAGCGAACCGGCCGCCTGGGAACCGGTCAGGTTGATGACCCCCGTCGCTCCGCCCGCAACAATACTGAGGGCGTCGGAAGATGTCGTGGCGGCCGTCAGCGTGCCGCCCGCGCCGCCGGTGATGTCGGAGTTCCAGTTGGTGGCAATGCCGTTCCAGTTCCCGGTGAAGCTGCTGCCGAAGCCGCTCGCCGTGCCGTTCGTGTCCCAGTAAAGCGGCGTCCCCTGCGATGCGGAGGGAAACAGCAGGGCGATGGCGGCGAGCAAACCGGCGAGGAGACGGAGGGTGTGATTTTTCATGGTGGGATTTGGTTTATTGCTATATAGGTTGTGCTATATAGTTTGATATATAGACCGCCCGGAACAGGGAAGTCAAGAGGTCTTTCCATTTTTTTCTTGCGCGGAAAAATTCCTGTGGCAGCATTTGAAGATGCTATATAGGTTGTTGCCTCTTCTGGTTCTGATCCTTTCAACACATCCGGGGATCGCGGCGGATCCGGTGCGTTTTGACGCGGCGACGGACGCCGGCCTCCCGGAGAGCGCGGCCATCGTCACCCACGGGGCCTCGGCCGGCGTCGGGCTGGACGACAAAAAACTCCGGCTGACCACGGGCGTGCCCTCTGGCTCGGCGGTGGCGGCGGTTTGTTTCCCCCCGGGGGATCATTCCACAAAGCCGGTCGAGATCGTTCTGGATGTGGACAAGCTTTCAGCCCGCATCGAGGCGAGCTACCCGGTGCTCTGGACCGGGTTGATTGCCACCGAAGGCGGAGGAATCAATTATTTCCTCGGGCGTGGCAAGTGGCGCGGGGCAGCGGTGGAGCTGAGGGAGCTTCCGTCCGGTCAATACGCCCTCGCGCTGCGCGAGCGCTGGGAGATGGAGGAGAGCCCGGAATGGCAGGGGTCGAACAACCTGACCGGCAGCGCGGCATTCTTTGAACTTTGCACCCTCACGGAGTGCCCCAAGAATCTCAAGGTGCGTTTCGAAGACGGAACAGCCTCCGTCACAGTCGAAGGCTCCGGAATTGTTGCAGCGGGTCCGGCGACGGAACGAACCCCGGACGGCGAAGGGGTCCGGCGCGCCTTGAATCCCCGGACGGTGGAAGTTTTGAAAGACGACATGGAACCGGTCATCGGCCTCTCCAATTTCGGAACTTTGGAGAAAGCCCCTGTCGCGCTTCTGAACGGATTTTCGATTTCAGAATAGCCGTGCAGCAGGCGGCCGACCCGGGATCCTCTTGCTTGAAGTGGCATGGGCTTCCCGGCCATGAACGGGTTGATCTCATTGGCGGGACGCCGATGCCACAGTTTTTCGGAATTTTACCGGGGGCTTTTCATGGCGCAACCGTCGCGTCAAATGCCTTGCTGCTCCCATCCCTGCGCAATTCCGTCAAAATCGCCGTCAGGCGCTCATAGACATCCGGCCGCTCGGCCATCAGGTTTTGACGTTCGGACAGATCGTTTTTCAAATTGTAAACCTGCTTCCGGTTGTCCGAACCCCACCATTCGATCGGTTTGGGCATGTGTTTCGTAATGGCCGGGAGCCGGTCCCGCTCTTCAACGGCTTTGAAATCTCCATCCCGTATGGAAAAGATCCCGAGGGTGGACACCGAAATCACCGGCGCGCGGATCGGGGTGTCGTTGTGCTGCCCCAGCAGGACGGGCAGAACACTGAAGCTGTCCTCCACCAACTCCCGGTCGTCGAACCGGTAGTTGACCGCATCGGCGAATGTGGCGATCAGATCCACCAGGCTGATGACCTGCGCGCTTTCCGTTCCCGCCGGAATGTGACCCGGCCAGCAGGCGATCAACGGAACACGGCTTCCACCTTCATAGACCCGGTGTTTGCCCTCGCGCAACTCGCCGTTGATTTTGTGGCCCATGCGCAAAGCCAGCGACTGAGGGGTCTGTCCGTCCGGCCCATAGACGAGCCCGCCGTTGTCACTGGTCAGAATGATGAGCGTATTATCGAACACGCCCTTGCGCTCCAGCGCCCCGATCACCACTCCGACATCATGATCCAGCTGCTGCACAAAATCTCCATACGGCCCGCACTGGCTGGTTCCCTGAAACCGCTCGTTCGGAGTAATCGGGTTGTGCGGTTCGATCGGCGCATAGTAGAGAAAAAATGGCTTGTCGGCGGAAGCTCCCTCAATGAATGCCGCCGCCTTGTCCGCCAACACCAGCCCGCATTCTTCATTGACGCGGGGTTTCGTCACACCTTTGGTCATGTCGTCGGCGGAGCGCCCGGTGATCTCGATTTTTTCTCCCGGCACCCGGTCAACGACCTCGTGGTTTTCAATGTAGATCAAAGGCTGGTTTTCATGATTGGCAGGCAGCCCGAAAAAGCAATCGAAGCCGACTTCCAACGGCCCGGGAGCGAGAGGGGCATTCCAGTCGGTTTTCGGATTCATGCCGATTCCGAGATGCCACTTCCCGATGCATCCGGTGCGATAGCCGCATTTGCGCAGCATGGAGGCCAGCGTCAGGCGGCCCGGCTCAATGTGCAGCGGCGCATCCTCCATCAGCACCCCGCACTGCTCGGACGTCCGCCAGTCATACCGGCCGGTCATCAGCGCATAGCGTGATGGCGAGCAAACGGACGCAGGCGCATGGGCATCCGTAAAACGCATGCCGTCTTTTGCCAGCCGGTCAATATTCGGAGTGCTGATCTTTTTGGCACCGTAGCAGGAAAGATCGCCATATCCCAGGTCATCCGCGAGAATCACCACGATGTTCGGCAGGGGAGCGCCCGAGGCCCGACCGAAAAAGCCCGTCAGGCTCATGCATGCGCACAACCATGCCGCGCGATTCCAGCCGCTCATCCACGGGGTTTTGATCATAACGGCTCCCGTCCGGTTGCGAACACCACCCTCGCCGCAACCTCTGTCAACAATTCACTCATCTTTTTCATCATCCCTCTGCTTTCTTTATCGGTAAATGGAATTCCCGCCCGCATTGGCGGAAAACATGGTCTGCCGAAGATCTTTGTCGTTTGAAAACTCCTTGAACGAGATCCGCGCGGAATGGCCGTCGCAAAACACGACGTAAAAGGCCTCCGCCCCGGTCCCGCCATGCCGTCGCGCGATCGTATTGGGGTAGGTGAAGTTTCCCATCACCAGCTGCTTCGCCCAGATGTTGAAAGCTCCGCTGCTCTCGGGAACTTTCCCGGGGGGGGAGTTATTTGCGCCTTCAACAAACATCACCTCCTGTGTTGGCCGACGAACGGTGACGAGGCGCACGGCGCTCAAAGGGGATTGGCTGTCGCTTTCGCTCATCAGGTTGTCACTGGGAGCATAATCCGCGATCCACCGGTTCGCCTGTTTCACCTTGACGCTGTAAAAAACCGGGTTTCGCCCGCCCGTGCCTGAAACGACACCTTGGGCAGGCAGGTAGTCCTGAAGCTTGTCCACCCAGAGGTTGCCCCATGCTCCGCCCGGTCCGGCATAATCGAACTGGCTGAAAAACGCGCCGTCGTGATCCGTCAAATACTGCACGGTCGCCGCGTGAATCGCCCGGAGATCCTGCTGCGCGTCCGCTTCCTGCGCTTTTCCGAGCGCTTTCGATATCGCGGGGAAAAGCAGCGCCGCCAGAATCGCCAGGATGGCGATGACCACCAGCATCTCGACCAGCGTGAAGCCCGTGCGCCGACGACGGGCGGTATGAAAAGCCTCTGGGAAAAGGCGAACCGGGGGATAGAAACCGGGGGATTTTGACATAACGCGCAAGAGATTCTTTAGTTCTATATAGCAGATATGCAATCAGAAACTTTCGCGCCCCACGCGCTCCGCAGGAAGCCGCCACACACACGGTATTTATGACGGGCGGCGGTTCATGATCGGCCGGGCGGCCATGTCGCGAATCAGTTCCTTCACTCCTTGCTCGTCACGGATCCCGGCTTGAGCGAGAGCCCCGTCGGCAGATCGAACCGCCGGAAATGCCAGCCGGGGACATGGGTCATCGCGGGGGAGTCTGCGGGGTCGGCGAAGTTCTTTCGGCCATGAATCTGGTCGGGGCTGACCACGAACCAATCGCCGCCGAAATAGTGGTGCGGCCCGTAGAAATTATATCCGTTGGGAATGAGTTCCAGTCCCAGATGATGACGGCCCGGTGACAGGGGGGCTTCGAACCGGTATTCGCCGCTCATC
>Ga0163199_1002193_pt1 | contig 11964 bp, 13 predicted proteins | sample PL_2010_150m_FD_113537 | JGI IMG/M metagenome (GOLD analysis project Ga0163199, IMG submission 113537) | Freshwater microbial communities from Powell Lake, British Columbia, Canada to study Microbial Dark Matter (Phase II) - PL_2010_150m | ecosystem: Environmental > Aquatic > Freshwater > Lake ...
ACGTGATACGTGATGCGTGATACGTGATGCGTGATACGTGATGCGATACGTGATACGCGATGCGTGATGCGTGATACGTGATGCGACGCGATACGCGATAAGCGATACGCGATACGCGATAAGCGATACGCGATAAGCGATATGCGATACGCGATACGCAATACGCGATACGCGATATGCGATACGCGATACGCTATCGAATCGTTGACTGCAAATAATTTTCTACCGCCCAGCCGGTGCGAGTCTTGTCTACCAGATCGACTAACAGCCACCACGTAAATCCATCGGCGATGGTGGGACCGTTCTCGACTTTGAAAACTTGATTCTCAATGGCACGATAGGCGATGTCACTTTTAAGTGATGGTGCCTGACGCAGATTCAACGGCACGCCGCCGGTGCCAGTCACCTGCACAAATACACCCAAGTTGATCGAGGCTGAATTTAAATTAGGCGGGACAGTGGGCGTTGGCGCGGATGATGTTGAAGACTTAGTGAGCGTTGCTGCGGGCGAGATGGTAGCGGCAGCCGCAGGAGTGGAGGCGACAACGACGAACATCGGTGAGGCGGTGACTCGCGGCGCGGTCGGTCGAGTCAGGATCACATACATCCACAATGAGAGGCAGCTGACCGCGAAGAAGGCGGCGATCAATCCTAACGACCACAGTGGCACAGTAAGTTCACGGCGCGTTGTCGGTTTAGTCATCAGCACGAGCAACTAAAACGGTGATGTCGTCAAACGCTGGGGCACTGGCGCGAAATTTAAACACGTCGTCAAAGATGGCGTTGCAAATTTTCGGCGCGGGTTCGTTGCGGTGAGCCTCCAACAATTTAGAAAGCCGCTCCAACGTGTAAGGATCGTCTTTGAGATTCACCGCATCCGGCACGCCGTCGCTATACATCACCAACGTATCGCCGCGTCCCAGAGTCACTTCGCACTCTTCGAGATCCAACACATCGAGCATTCCTAAAAAGCGACCCTGCGCGTCGAGTTCGGTGTAACCGGTTTGACCTTTGTGCAACCAGATCGGTCTATCTTGTCCAGCGCGCACGTAACGCAGATGCCCGGTCTTGGGAGTCAACACACCATAAAATGCGGTGACGAACATTGAGTCAGCAGATGAGACCTCTAATAAATTGCGATGCACTTCAAGAGCCACTGTGCGCGGCGACAAGCTGCGGCGCGATTCGGGCAAGAACAAAGATCGCGTGACCGCCATGAACAGCGCGGCGTGGATTGATTTGTCAGAGACGTCCGCCATCAACAAGCCGATGTGATCATCATCAATCCGAATCACATCATACAGATCGCCGCCGATAGTCCGCGCCGGGATATTGTTACCGGCAAACGTCCAGCCTTCTACTTTGGGAAACACGGAAGGGAGCAAACTGCGCTGCAGCTCCGCCGCAATTTCCAACTCGCGTTCCAATTTTTCTTTGGCAACAATTTCTGCTTGAGCAGCTTTCAGATCGGCGTAGGCTTTTGTAAGTTCGATGTTCTTGCGTGACAGGTCGGCAATAGCCGCTTGGTCGTTGGCGCGAAGCGTGGCGGTGATGCTGCGCAACATGGAGGTCGCCACTGCCGGGTTGCGCCGCAGCAGTTGGTTGAAATCGCGTTCAGAAATTTCCAAGACAGTCGTTTCCATCGTGGTCACAACCGTTGCCGCGCGCGGCGCATTGTCAATCAACGCCATCTCGCCAAAAAATTCTCCGGGACCGCGACTGTTCAAGTGGCGCGAGCCGCCATCTTGCAATTGGCGCGTGATCGCCACCATGCCATCCACGATGATGTAAAACGTATGCTCCAACCGCCCCTCGCGAACCAACACCGTGCCGGTGGGGTGCGCGCGCTTTTCGGCGACGCTCATCATCGTTTGAATCTCGTTCTCTTCCAAACCGACAAAAATTTTCTTGACGATGTCAATGGCTTCGGGCATAGTGATCTATCGTTTCTTACGAATAACTTTTTTCTTGGCTGTTGATTTTTTGGTGGAAGATCGTTTTGTCTTCGGTGATGCCGTCACGGCAGTGGCGGCGCCACCCTTGGTGTCACTCAACCACGCGCGTAAGCGAGTGGTGTCCCAGGTGTTGATCACGTTGGCGGCTGTCACCCAGCCGCGCCGCGCGGTGGCGATTCCATATTCGGCTAAATCAAAATCGGTGGGGTGATGAGCATCGGTGTTAATCGAAAGTGGAATCCCCATTTCAATCGCGCGACGGGAGTATATATCATCTAAGTCTAAGCGCATAGGATGAGCGTTGATCTCCAACGCTACGCCGCTCGCTTTTGCCGCGTTCAACACCGCATCCATATCCAAGTCTGCGCCCTCACGATCTGGAATCAATCGTCCGGTGGGATGACCGATGATGTCCACATGCGGATTCTGAATCGCGTTGATCGTCCGCTGTGTCACCTTCTCGCGCGGCTGGCGCAAACTGGTGTGCATTGAAGCCACAACAACATCGAGCGACTCTAAAACTTTGTCGTCATAATCCAACGAGCCATCGGCGCGAATCTCTACCTCTGCGCCTTGCAACAACAAAATTGAATCACCTAACTCAAGTTGAGCCTTATCGATCTCTTTGCGCTGTGCGCGCAATCGTTGCGGCGTGAGACCGCCGGTGATGCCTAAACTTTGCGAGTGATCAGTGATGGCTAACATCCGCAGTCCACGCGCCTTCGCCGCCTCTGCCATCTCCTTGATCGTTTTACTTCCATCGCTCCAAGTCGAATGTGAATGCAGATTCGATTTTAAATCTTTCAGATCGATCAGATCGGGCAGTTCACCTTTAAGCGCGGCTTGCACCTCACCGCGATCTTCGCGCAACTCCGGCGGGATGTAAGGTAGACCTAACGCCGCATAGACTTCTTCCTCTGTCGCGCACAGAATCTCTTTGCCGTTTTTTTTGGTCAGCGCGTGTTCCGAAAGTGATAAGCCTCTATCCAATGCTCGCTCGCGCAAACGCACGTTGTGATCTTTCGATCCTGTGGCATATTGCAGCGCCGTCCCGAATCGTTCCGGCGGATGCACCCACAACTGCGCTCTCATCCCATCAGTAAACTCAATCGAAGATTTTGTCTCGCCTTTACCCAATACTCGCGCAATATCTTTCTGCGACGTGAAAGCCTTCATCACCGCGTCCGAATCTTTGCAAGCAACAAGCAGATCAAGATCGCCCACAGTTGATTTCATGCGGCGTAAGCTGCCCGCCGCTTCTGCCGCCACAACACCCTTGATGCCGCGCAACATGATCAAAATGTTACGGGCAATCGGCAAAGCAACACCCAACGGCGTCCGTCCGCTTCGGCGCGAGAGTGACTCGATCCCCTCCAAGATTTTCTGCTCCGACTTGGCGCCCATGCCTTCAAGGTTGCGAAGTTCACCCGCTTGCGCCGCAGTTTTCAATTGTTCAAGCGTCGTGATGTTTTTCTTCTGCCAAAACATCGCCGCCCTTTTGGGACCCAAGCTCGGCACTTTGATCACATCCAACAACGTGACCGGAATCTCGCGTTTGAGCTTTTCTAAAAATTCCAGTTTGCCGGTGCTGAGCAGCTCGTCAATTTTCTCGGCGATGGCTTCGCCCACGCCGGGAATCTCGCGCAGCGTGCCCTCGCGCCACACGTCGTTCACATCGCGCCCGTATTCGGCAAGAGTCTCTGCCGCTTTACGGTAAGCAAGAATTTTAAAAATCACTTCGCCTTTGATCTCCAGCAAGTGAGCGATGTCGGAAAATGTGTCGGCAAGTTGTTTGTTATTCATTACTTGAAGTCATCAGTTGTCAGTGATCAGTAATCAGTTCACTGATCACTGTTTACTGATCACTGTTCACTGATCGCTGTTCACTGTTCACTGATTTACCCGGCGAAGTTAACCGTCAGCACCCACCCCAACCCATTCCACACAATACCTGCGCCAATATGAGTATAGCCCGAACCCAAAATGTTCGCCCGATGCGCCGCGCTGTTCATGAACCAATTCACTGCACCATTTGGAAATTCGGCAAGCGACCATTGCCCGCTCCAAAATATATTTTCTCCGGCGTTATCGAAACCTGCCGCCAACACACGCGCCTTTCCTAAACTCGCTCCCGTGATCGGGTCGTTGTGCGAAAAATATCCGCGCCCCACCATATCGTTGGAACGGGTGCGGGCAATTGCCATGATCGATTCGCTGCGCGCCAGTGGCGGCATCCCCTGAGAAGATCGGTTGGCGTTGATCAAGATGATCACGTTTGACTCGGCGCTCGCCACATCCGTAAACCCTTCGGGTCTTGGAGACCCAAAGGGTTTGGGCGAGATCGCGGGAACGATCACCCTGCTTGTGGCGATCACGGGCACGGGTGTATTCGTCGGCGGGCGTATGGTGGGCGTAAGTGATGGCGTGACGAGATTACGAAACGGCAACGGTTCATCCGTGGTTTTGATCGCCGTGCCTTTGGTGGGCGTGATGAAAACGATCTGCGTGGGTTGAGGGGTGGCTTGGGCGCAGGAGGCGAGGAGGAGTATCAAGACCGACGCGGTTTCCAAGACCGACGCGGTTTTAAAAACCGCGTCGGTCTGTTTACTAATCGCCATCATCTTCAATCAGGAACTCAATGGGTTTTGTATCAGTTGAACTCTGATGAAATTCTTCAAAACGCATTTTGTTGCCAAACCACTCCAGCACTTCTTCACGTTTAACGTGCGTAGGCTTCGTCGAAAGAATCGCGTGATAAGAAGAATAGGGATAATCGCGAAAGTCATCAACGAACTTGTGCTTCTGTGGATTACGATGAATGTAATTTATCAACGCAAGAAAATATCGATCCGACGTTACCTCAATTCGACCAAAGTGACTTTGAAATAATGCACCCGTGCGCTGATAGGCTTTGTTGATTGATTTGGCATAACTGTTCAACAAGTTATTAAACTCATGACTCACTTCGCGCGCCGTTAAGACCGACGCGGTCTCGGAAACCGACGCGGTCTTAAAGACCGCGTCGGTTTTGTGAGTCTTAATCCTCACCAACAAGTGAAAATGATTCCGCATTAAACAATAGGCAAAAGTCTCCGCGACTGGCTCAATATACTTGGCATAGAGTTTCATGAAGTAGTGATAATTGCGCTCTTCAAAGAAAATATTTTCCCTGTTGTTACCACGATCATAAATATGGTAATACTTGCTGGGTTCGAGGGGGATAACTTTTTGCATGAGTTGCCTACGACGATTATACACAGAGACCGACGCGGTATTCAAGACCGACGCGGTTTTAAAAACCGCGTCGGTCTGTTCTATAATTACCCCCATGCCCCTCCACGAACTCCTCGGCAACCAACACATGCACACCCCTTATAGCGACGGCGAAGGCTATCACGCCGAGATCGCGCAAGCGGCGATCAACGCCGGACTCGATTACATCATCGTCACCGATCACAATATATTAGTCGAGGGCATCACGCCCTATCATTTCAGCGAAGATAAAAAGAAGCGCGTGTTGGTGATGACGGGTGAAGAGGTACATGACACGTCGCTGTTACCGCAAAGCAATCATCTCCTTGTTTACAACACCGGGTGCGAACTTGCCGCCTGTGCTTACGATCCGCAACGACTCATTGACGAAGTGAATCGATCAGGCGGTTTATGTTTCTGCGCGCATCCGTTTGATTACACTTCCAAACTTATTGACTACGAACCGATTAACTGGCGACGATGGGATGTGAAAGGTTTTCACGGACTCGAAATTTGGAACTACATGAGCGAGTTCGTGCGCCTGACGACGACGGTGCAGAACGCCATCAAGTATGCCCGCCAACCCGATCTCGGCATCGCCGGACCCAACCCCGACACGCTGAAGAAGTGGGATGAGTTGACAGCGTCAGGTTTAAAAATTGTTGGCATTGGCAACTCGGACGCGCACGCGACAAAGGTGACGAAGTTCGGTCACAGCGCGGTGATCTTTCCATACGAGATGTTGTTCCGCGCGGTCAACACCCATCTGCTGGTCAACGAAGGACTCAACGGCGAATACGATCACGACTCGAAATTAATTTATGCCGCCTTGCGTGATGGACATTGTTTCGTCGGCTACGATCACCCCGCCCCAACACGCGGCTTCCGCTTTTCGGCTCAGGGTGAAAAAGGTCTGGCGATCATGGGCGATGAGATCAGCATGGGCGCGGGAGTCACGCTTCAAGTTTCTGTTCCGGCGAAAGCGGACATTCGTTTGTTGCGCAATGGCAGCGTGATCGCCAAACGTGACGCCGACACTCACCTCATGCACATCGCCGATAAGCGCGGCGTGTATCGCCTCGAAGCGTATATCGACTTCAAAAGTCAAAAGCGCGGGTGGATATTTAGCAATCCGATTTACATTCGGTGAACTTTAAGACCGACGCGGTCTCGGAGACCGCGTCGGTCTGTTCATTCGTCATTATGTTCTCTCCCCCCAACCCAAAAGAATTCAACCAAAAAGTCTGGGAGTTCGTGCGGCAGATTCCGCGCGGCAAGGTGACGACCTACGGACACATCGCGGCGATGATCGCCACACCCGACAGCATGACGCTGAAAGAGTATGAGGGCGTGGGCGCGCGCTGGGTTGGCACGGCAATGGCGCAGTGTCCCGACGGCGTTCCTTGGCAGCGCGTGATCAACTCGCAAGGCAAGATCAGCATTCGCAAAAACAGCGATGGGCATATTCGTCAACGAGAGTTGCTCGAAGAGGAAGGCGTGGAGTTCGACAAGAAAGATCGAATTGATTTATCGCGTTACGAATGGAGTCGCTCACAACCGTCACTGTTATGAAAAACTATCTCTTCATCACTACCCTGATCGCCGCCGCCTTCGCCTGCAATTTGCCAACAGCCGCCGCTCCCACTCAAGACACGCAAGCGATTCAGAATCTAGCGCGGACGCAAGCGGCGATTGAATTGACTCAAACGGCAATCGCCGCGCCGATTAAAGTTCTACCGCCGAACACAGTTGCGCCGCCAACGGCGGCATCACCGAGTGCCACCCCCATCCCACAAAATGGATCGATCAGCGGCACGCTCGGTTATCCATCATCGGGCATCCCGCCGCTTGATGTGTATGCCATCTCCAAAGATGATCCGAAGAAATATTATTTTGTGAAGACCGCGCAGAACCAAACAACTTTTTTGATCAAGGATGTGGCAGTGGGCGAATATTATTTAATTGCTTACGCCACTGTTGGCAACAATACGATAGCGGGCGGTTTTACTAAAGCCGTGCCATGTGGTCTCAGTGTGTCATGCAACGATCACGGACTCATCGCTGTGTCCGTAAAAGCCAACGCCGAAACACGCGGGATTGAGATCAAAGATTGGTACGCGCCGCCCGATCAATTTCCGCCAAAGCCCGGCAAGTGATAAAATAAAAATATGCACTCGCCCTTGATCTCAACGCGACCTTGCACGCCCTTTATGAACGCGCCCGTTTTGATCTACGGTTGAATTATTCGCAACCGCCTACGCCGCCGCTGCCTGAGGACGATGTGAGGTGGGCGAGTGAGGTGGTGAAGAAGGCGAGAGGGGAGAAGTGATGATGTGGAGCATTTTACGAAAGAAATTGTAAGAATAGTTGGTCACTTGTTATAAACTTAGCGGTCTGCATTTCCCAAAGTTACATACAATGAACATAGAAACTTGGATAACTATTATAGTTGCATCAGTGGTGCTATTTTTTGGTGACAACCTCTATAAACAAGCAGTCGGACATTCCATTTTTGATAGCATCCGACTAAAATTAAGAAGGGAAAGACCGCCCCTGCTTTCTCGACCTATACATCGCAATTGGGAACTTGCGGCTGAAAAGGCTTTGGGGCATTTTCAAACCAAAATGCCCAAATACAAATGGGGAACATATCACAATGCTAACCGCGAAGATTATGATGTTTCAAAGGGACGCGCGGTAATGACTATAACTATTTCAATTGCAAATGCGCGGGAACAAGCTCTCATAGATAATCCGCCTATCCTTGAAAGATATGAACTCACCTTTGATCATATAGGCGATATTCTCCAGATCAAAAAACTAAATAAGCAGAATGCTCTCCCTCCTCAAACTTTTGATATTCAGGGAGGAATACGTCCTGCTGGAACAACTTGGTTGACTTTCAATGTAGCATTTCCATCAACACCCGTGGTAGTAGTTACACCAAAATCAGATAAATTTCGCAACGCAATTTTGAGCAATGTTTCGACCACAGGCTTCAAGGTAAAGATACAAGACGAGCAGGGTGTTTTTGTTAATGACACACCTTTTATTTGGGAAGCCCATCTTAGAGGATAAAGTCAGCGGCCCACCTCCGCATTCACCTAATGCCGCTTCGCTCCGCGTGCGGCTGAAGCGCGGGCCGTTACCCTCACTCCAAAAGACTCTGCCCCCAACAGAGTCTTTTTATTTCTCAGAGACCCTTCGGGTTTTAGAGACGGGTAAACGTGAAGCCACGTTAACAAAACCCGAAGGGTCTGGGCGAACAGCGGCGCATCATTCACTTGTCTCATTTCAGTCATAAGGTTATACTCATTTAATGCGTTTTGAATGGGATGAAGATAAAAATCAAGCAAACATCCGCAAGCACGGATTTGATTTTTCTGACGCCTCAGAAATTTTTACTCTGCCTGTCATGACCTTTTTAGATGATCGCGAGGACTATGATGAAGATCGCTGGGTCGGTATAGGTATGTTGAAAACACGCACGGTCGTTGTTTTATATACTGAACGCGGCGAAGATGTGATTTGAATAATTTCGCTCCGGAAAGCAGTGACACATGAATGCCTCCAATATGAACAATTTATCCAAGACCAATTGGGAACGAATTGACGCTCTGACAGACAACGAGATTGACACTTCGGATATCCCGCCTGTGACTGAGGAGCAAGTGAAGCGCGCGGTCTTACGGATGCCTCGTCAGCCGGCCGTAGCCGTTACCGTGCATTTAGACCCTGATGTTTTGGCTTGGTTCAAAGCGTCCGGGAAAGAATACGAACAGCGCATGAATGCCGCGTTGCGTATCTATGTCGAGGCACACAAAGCCTATAACGGTTAATTTGCCCGCCACCAAACGACTCATACCGTTAACCGAATCAAAAACAGGCAAGCCCTCACGCTTGCTTGTTTTTATTTTATCGAGACCCTTCGGGTTAACCTCTCTTCGCTCTTCTGCGGTAAGATTCTCTCATGCCAAAATTTGAACTGACCTCTGACTTTAAACCTACCGGCGATCAACCCGAAGCGATTAATAAACTTATTGAAGGACTCAGCAAAGGCTATCGCAATCAAGTTTTGCTTGGGGCTACGGGAACTGGCAAGACGTTCACCGTCGCCAACATTATTCAAGAAGTGCAGCGCCCCACCCTGATCATGGCGCACAATAAAACATTGGCGGCGCAACTTTATGCCGAGTTCAAAGATTTCTTCCCCAAGAACGCGGTAGCGTATTTTGTTTCGTATTACGACTATTATCAACCCGAAGCCTACGTTCCCAAACACGATCTGTTCATCGAAAAAGAAACGGCGATCAATGAAGAGATCGAGCGACTGCGGCTGGCGGCGACCACGGCGATGATGAGTCGCAAGGATGTGATCATCGTCGCTTCGGTCTCGTGCATCTACGGTTTGGGATCGCCCGAAGCGTTTGGCAAAGTGGTGATCGAGCTGAAAGCGGGCGAATCGATTCGGCGCAATACGTTACTGCGGCGGCTGGTGGAGATTCACTACACGCGCAATGACACCGAACTTAAACTCGGCACGTTCCGCGTGCGCGGCGACACGCTGGAAGTGATGCCGGCTTACGAAGAAAAGATTTATCGCATTGATTTCTTCGGCGACGACATTGAGCGCATGTTGGAGATTGATTATGTGACGGGCGAAGTGTTGAACACGCGCGACGAACTCAGCATCTACCCGGCGCGGCACTTCATTACTGAAGAAGAGAAGATGAAGAAAGCGATCACCGACATTGAGGCAGAGCTTGAAGAACGGATAAAATATTTTAAAGCGCAAGAGATGTATCTGGAAGCGCAACGCATCGAGCAACGCGGGCGTTACGATTTAGAGATGATGAAAGAGGTTGGCTACTGTTCGGGGATTGAAAATTATTCGCGGCATATGGATCAACGCCCGCCGGGTTCGCCGCCTTGGACTCTCGTAGACTACTTCCCGCCCGACTACTTGTTAGTCTTAGACGAAAGCCATATGACCGTGCCGCAGATTCGCGGGATGTATGGCGGGGATCGATCACGCAAGGAAGTGTTAGTTCAATATGGTTTCCGTTTGCCGTCGGCGATTGACAACCGCCCGCTCAACTTTTCGGAGTTTGAATCACGCATGGGGCAGACGATTTATACGTCGGCGACGCCGGGACCGTACGAGATGGAGAAAGCGCAGCAGGTTGTGCAACAGATCATCCGCCCCACCGGACTCGTTGATCCTGAAGTGGAAATACGCAAGACCGAAGGGCAGATTGACGATCTGGTGAAAGAGATTCGTCAACGTTTGGAGCAAGGCGAGCGCGTGTTGGTGACGACGTTGACCAAGAAGATGGCGGAGAAGTTAGCCGATTACATTTTGGAACTTGGGATCAAAGTTCATTATCTACATTCGGAAGTGGAGACGTTGGATCGCATCGGAATCCTGCGCGACTTAAGACTCGGAATCTTTGATGTGGTTGTCGGCATCAACTTGTTGCGTGAGGGTTTGGATCTGCCGGAGGTGTCACTCGTGGCGATCCTCGATGCGGATAAAGAAGGATTCTTACGCAGTCGCACATCGCTCTTGCAAACCATCGGGCGCGCGGCGCGGCACTTACATGGCAAAGTGATCATGTACGCCGATAAGATGACCGACTCGATGAAGTTCGCCCTCAGCGAAACGGATCGCCGCCGCGAGATTCAAAAGAAATACAACGACGATCACGGCATTGTGCCGGCTTCTATCGTGAAGAGTGTGCGCGATCTGACGATGCGGGTGAAGGCCGTCTCAGAGGAACGGGCGGAGTACAAGGCGTCACCGGCGCAATTGCCCAAAGCCGATCTAGCGCGGATGATCAAAGAGTTAGAGAAGCAAATGAAAGAGTCGGCGCAGAATCTGGAATTTGAAAAAGCGGCGATGCTGCGCGATCAGATTTTTGATCTGCGGCAGACGATGGCCGATAAAGCGAACGTGCCGGAGTGGGAGCGGTTTAAGTTGTTGACAGAGGAGGTAGAATAAGGCTATGCCAACGCCGTTTCCGGGGATGGATCCGTATCTCGAAAAGTGGATATGGGAAGAAGTTCATACGGGGTTAATTGTTGCTTTGCAACAATATCTTGCGCCGCGGCTACGCCCCAAGTACCGCGTCAGCATTGAGAAGCGCACGTACTTTCAGATTGAGTTCCAAGAATCAAAAACTGAAGAGTTGCTCGGGTTGCCTGATCTCGTTATTGCCAAACCGAAGAGTCTGCATGAGGTGGTGGATGCTCCGTACACGGTCTTACCCATCGTGGGTCGGCTTCCCACGCAAGACGAGATCCACGAAAAAAGAGAGCGGTATCTGGAAATCCGCGAAGTGGCAACTAATCAAGTGATCACTGCGCTTGAATTACTTTCGCCCAGCAACAAGCGGCATGGCGAGGGGCGCGACCGATACGAGGCAAAACGGTTGGAGATTTTGGCGAGTGAAGCGCATTTTATCGAGATCGATCTTGTCCGCGCGGGTGACGTCTTGCCAGTGGGGATTCCGGCAGACGCGGTAGGCGATTATCGTATTCTCGTCAGCCGCGCCCCACAACGCCCACGCGCCGATGTCTATGCGTTTAAATTGCGGCAACCCATCCCAAGTTTTCCTGTGCCGCTTCTTCAAGAAGACCCCGAGCCTATCGTGCCACTCAATCAACTCGTTCACGAACTTTATGATCGCGCCGGCTACAACATGGCAATTGACTACCGCCAACCGCTTGACCCGCCCCTTTCATCAGAAGACGCGGC
>Ga0163199_1002194_pt1 | contig 11952 bp, 10 predicted proteins | sample PL_2010_150m_FD_113537 | JGI IMG/M metagenome (GOLD analysis project Ga0163199, IMG submission 113537) | Freshwater microbial communities from Powell Lake, British Columbia, Canada to study Microbial Dark Matter (Phase II) - PL_2010_150m | ecosystem: Environmental > Aquatic > Freshwater > Lake ...
CGGCGGCTTGACGGCGACCTCGACGTTCGGCACGAGCGCGTTGGTCGGTGTGTTCAGCGAATCCCACGGAATCTGCGGGTTCAGCGCGCGGATGAACCGCTGCGAAGCATGGAACTTTTCCGCAACCAGTTCCAGCGCAGTTACGTAAGGCATGGATTCCTGCTCCGCCCGCTCGCGCCAGCTTTCCGGAGCGCGTCCGAGCCGGGCGAAGTCGTTGGTGGTGATCTCGTAGCGGATGAACGCCGTCACCTCCAGCTTGAGCGCGTCGGCTGTCGCCTCGTCGAACACGCCGGTAACCTTCTCGTCCCTCGCGACCTGCCACGAGCGCAGCGCCGCGCGCGTTTGCGTGCCGATGTGATCGTCAATGCATCCGGGTGAGAACAACTGCCGGTCGAGCGCAATCTGGAACTCCGCGATGCGATGCGTCGTCTGGCCCCACGCCGGCGCGGCCAGCAACAACATCACCGATAGACACCTCGCTACCATGGCTTGATTCCAAACGCCGCTTCCTTTGCGGCGTCAAAGTTCTCCTGCGCCCGAGCGTATTGCTCCAGATTGCCGATGTCCCAGATTTCGCCGTCGCATCGCCAGCCGAAGACCGGCTCGCGCGCGCAGAGCCAGGCGATGAAGTTGCCGGGCGCGTCGGGGTTGTTGCCGCCGTCGAGATACTCGCCGAGCAGGCGCAGGCTCTCCTTGCGGTAAACGTAGATCGGCGGCACGGCGAGGTTGCTCTTGGGAACCTGCGGCTTCTCCTGGAACTCCAGCAGCCGGCTGTCGCTGTCGAGCACGGCGATGCCCGTGCGTTGCCGCGCTTTCAGGTCGCCGAGCCGGCGCGTGATCACGCAACTGGCGCGGCGCGCGTTCGCAAACGCCGCCATTTGCGACAAGTCTGCCGCAAAAAGGTTGTCAGCCGCCAGCACCAGCGCGTCGCCGCGAATGTCGTGGCGCTCGACGGCGAAACGCAGGTCGCCGATGCCGCCGAGCCGCGTTTCGTTGGTCAACGTGCCATCGTCAAGCAGACGCACCGGCACCGGCGGCCGCCGCCAGCGCAGCCAGTTCTCGAAGTGCGCGATGAACCGGTGATTGCTCACGAGCGTCACGGCTTCCACGGCCGGCACCGCGAACACCTTCGCCATGACGTAATCAAGCAACGGCACGCCGCGCACCGGCAGCAGCGCCTTCGGACAGTTGTCCGTCAGCGGCGATAGCCGCCTCGCGTAGCCTGCCGCAAGAACGATGGCGTGCATTAAACTTCCCCTTTCGCTGTGGAGAGCGGCGAATGCCTTTGTGCCTCCGAGGTGGATCGCGACCTCCGGGCGCGATTCTCCCGCTGCTCAATCGCCATCGCGCCCGGAGGTCGCGATCCACCTGGCGCAAACTGGGTCTCACATGCTGATGGACTGTGTAAACTCATAGCTAGTGCCGGTTGTTCTAAACCAGCCTCGCTCCGTCGTCTGTCTCGCAGACGCAGGCGGAGAAGTTCTTCGCCTCCGCCGGATGCCGGCGCGCGTAGCCTTCGCTGACCGCCACCGCGACAGCCTCGGCCCGGCTGGGTTCCACCAACGCGATGCAGTTGCCGCGAAATCCCGCGCCGCTGAACCGCGCGCCCAGCACGCCCGGCGAGCCGACCAGCAGTTCGTAGAGCGTGATCAGCGGCGGCGAGCCGCACTCGTAGTTGTCCACCGAGCTTTTTCCGCTCTGCACCACAAGCTCGCCGAACTGTTTCACATCCGCGCCGGCCCAAGCCGCCGCGCCGTCACGGACCCGCGCCTGTTCGGTGAAGAAGTGCGTTGCACGCTTTTGCAATATTACCGGCAACGTCGGGCCATGCTTTGCAAAAGTTTCCTCACTGACCTGTCGTAACACCGCGCCGTTGGCCACGCGCTGGCCCGCGGCGGTCAGCAGTTGCTTGGCCGCTTCGCGACACTCGGCCACGCGCTGGTTGTAACCGGTGGACACCAGCGCCTGCTCGAAACCGGAGTAAACAACCAGAACTTGGAATGAACCGGCTTCCGGCCCGCGCACGGTGTGCCACGTCTCGCTCTGGCAATCCAGCGAGAGCAACCGGTCGCGCTCGGCTGCGAGAATGACCGACTGGTCAAGAATGCCGTTCCGCAGGCCGATGTAGTCGTTTTCGATCGCGCGGTCGAAATGGATGTTTTCCGCGACGCTCACCGACAAGCCATTTATGGCTTCCAGCGCCAGCAGATACGCCACGCCCACCGCCGCCGATGAACTCAGGCCGCCGATCGGCAGGTCGCCGTCCACCATCGCCACCATGCCGCGGCCCAAACGTTTGCCAAACTGCTCGCGCAACGTCAGCGCCGCGCCGCGCAGGTAATTGCCCCAATCGCCCGGCTGGAAGGGAGGAATCGAATCCAACTCGAAGCTGACCTTGCCGGGATAGTTCTTGCTGAGCGCAGCGACCTCCTTACGATGCGACTCCGGCGACGGCGCGAAGGCCAGCAGCACCGCCTGATTCAGCGCCAGGCCGGTGACGACACCGAGTTGATGGTCCACGTGCGCACCGAGCGGACAAATCCGATACGGCGACACCGCCACGCGCACGTCGGCGGGCGAGACCTGAAAGGCGCGCACGAGCGCCGACTTCAGCGCGTCCGCGCGCTCGTCGAGGCTGGGCGGGTGCAGCAATGGTGATGCGTCGCGTTTCAATCGGATTCAGCTTTGCCGCGCCCGAAACGCCTGTCAACGCGATTGTGGATTGGTGTCGCGATTGTGGATTGGTTCGCCGCCGGCTCTCCAAACGACAAGGGTGCGGCGATTGGAGAACCGCCGCACCCTGTCGGGGATTGCGATTTGACACCGACTCAGCTTATGGCTGGCACGACGAACGGCTCGCGATATTTGTCCTTCACGAGCGCATTGGCGGCCTGGTTGTCCACGAATTGCTCCTTCTTCGTGTCGAACTTCAGCCACGCACTGATCGTTGCCGGCGTCTTGGCGAGGTCCACGCCGTTGGCAGCCAGATGCTCGCACATGCGGCCGAAGGCTTCAGAGACGACAGCGTTGCTCTTGACCTGGTCGCGAATCTCGCCTGCCGCCGCTTTCTTGCCCACGCGGTAGGCGATGTTGCCTTGGTGGCAAAGTCCGGCGCTGAGATGGCCCTCAATGATCGGGGCGTTGAGGTCGGAGGTCTTGCGACTGCGCACAGCCTTGATGAAGTTCACGAAGTGGTCGTCGGCGCCCTTGAACTTCCCTTTGTATTCCGGAATCTCCTTGCCGTCGTTGTCGAAGATGTCCGCCTGGGTGTAGCTCGGGATGCTGACGAAGCCGTTTTCGCAGTGGATGACCACGCCGATGGAACTGCGCGGGTCGCCGGCAGAGCGCCCGCCGGTGACGGTCCTCATATCGGCGGCGGCTTTTCCAGCTTTCGGGGCGTCTTTCTGCGCTGGTGGCGTAAACTTCACCGGCCAGTATTTGTCCATGACATCGCTGTCGGTGGTGCTTGCCAGTCCTCGCACCTCGAAGATCAACGGTGCAGTCTTGTAATCGAGCAGCATGATCTGCGTGTTCGGCGTTTCGCCGTCGTCATCGTAGCCGAGCCGGCCACCAATGCACATGACCTGTGGGGCGAGCGTCTTCTCGCCGAGAAACCAGCGGCCAATGTCAACCTGATGGACGCCCTGGTTGCCGAGGTCGCCGTTGCCGTAGCGCCAGATCCAGTGCCAGTCATAATGGACGGGGCCGAACTTGCCGTTGCGGTGCGGCGGCACCACTTCGGCGGGACCGCTCCAGAGGTCGTAGTTAATGCCTTCCGGAATCGTCTGCACGCCGTCGGCCTTGCCGATGCTCTTGCGCCGCTTGTAGCAGAGGCCGCGGGCCAGTTTGATCTTGCCGAGGCCGCCTTTACGAACGAACTCCACCGCCTGGCGGATGCCCTGGCTGGAACGGCTCTGGCTGCCGACTTGGACGATGCGGCTATGTTTCGCAGCGGCCTTCACGGCCTGGCGGCCCTCCCAGATGCAGTGCGACGCGGGCTTTTCCACATAAATGTCCTTGCCCGCCTGGCAGGCCCAGACGGTCAGCAGCGCGTGCCAGTGGTTCGGCGTTGCGGTGGAGACAACGTCAATCTCCTTGTCCTCCAGCAGTTTTCTCGGGTCCTTGTAGGCCTTGACCTTCTCGCCGCGCTTCTCAAACTCGGCGACGCCTTTGGCGAGAGTGTTCGCGTCCACGTCGCAGAGCGCGACGATCTTCACGCCCTCGATCTTCCGTAGCGCGTTGATGTGCTCGCGTCCGCGTCCGCCGAAGCCGATGACGCCGACGCGGATGGTGTCGTTCGCACCAGCCGCGCGCGCCCAGGTCCAGGGCAGGCTTGCGCCGGCCGTGACGATCAATGATTGTTTCAGGAAATCTCTGCGTGTGATTGTTGTCATGGTGTTTTCCTCTTTCGGTTCAAAGCGTTTTACTGCGCGCCATCACTTTGCGGCCTTCGTCGCCGCGTATTTCTTGTAATGCTCGGCTACTTTGCCTTCCTTATCGTCACCGGTATGGAACAGGAACCGATACCGGAAAGTCACCTTCTTGCCCGCCGCCACCTTCAGGTCGCCCGCGCCGGCGGGTTGTTTCTCGGCATCCTTGGCGGTGAAATCGTGGATGCCGTAGGGATTGGCGCTGAACAGGCCGTAGTCGCGCACGTGCCAATACGTCGGGTGCCGCGGGTTCTGCGGATGATCGAAGATGGCGACGGCGACGGGCTTGCCGTTGACAGGGCCGTAGTAATCCACCCACTCGGCGCGCTTGCCCCACGCGTCCTTGTCGCGATCGCCTTTGCTGTTGATGATGTGCCCCTCGGCCACCTTGCCCTTGGCGGTGACGCTCATCGAGGTTGGCAGCCGGATGCTCATCGAGCCTTCCTTCGTGTCGCCGAGCGTCAGGTCGCCCTCGGACGCGATGAACGTGATCTCGAAGTCGAGCATCCGCACGTCCGAATGCGGATAGAACCGGATGGTCCGCTCGTCGGAGCAGAGCGGCTTGCTGTCGGCTGACACCCACTTGTTGCGGGAGCGGATCACGCCCTGCTTGGCACCGGAGGTTGTCTCCAGAAACTTCTCGTGGATGGTCTTGCCGAAAGCCTTTTGCTCGGACCAGCAGTCCACGTCGTTGACCTTGCCGTGCGCATACCACAGTCCTTTGTGATGAATGTGGTCCTGCACGTCGTTGCTGCTCTCCTTCATCGGCCAGTCGCGCGTCATCCCCACGCCGCCGGGACCGATGATGGGATAGAGATACGGCCGCGCCACGTCCTTGTAGTGATACTCCGTAAAAAGCTCGCCGCCGATTTCCACCCGCAGCTTCCCTCCCGCGTCATTGATCGCGACGCCCTCCGCTCCGAACGCTGCCGTCGCCGCCACCACGCCCGCAACCAACATCACAGCCACACGATTAGTCATTACGTTTCCTCAAAGTTGAGTTTCTGTTTCGATGTCACCGTCGTCAGCCGCCGCGAACACCAGCATCACCGCAGTTCGCGTAACGCAAACGATGACCACAACTCCCGCTCCGCCTCAAGCCTTTTGTGCTGGGAAGTCTCTCTGCGGCCGCCGACCGGGCGTCGGAAGCAAACCACCACGGTTTTCATCCCCAGCGCCTCACGACGGTAGCTGGTGCCGGCGGATTACTGCGACGAAACCACCCTCCAAGTTGTCAAGGTTTGCAGCAACGGCGCTGCCAACATCAAGGCTTCCACTTCCACATTTTCCATCCGTGGTCGTCGCCAGAATCCAGACGCTCCAAACGGCCGATATCCTCGTTGGCCCACGGCTTCTTCAAGCACCACTCCAGAGTGATGCGTCGCTCTGACGGATTGGTCGCCGGGTGGCCCAAGCCCGTCAGGCTGTCCGCGACGTAATCAGGCTGCTGGTCTTCCACGATATTGCTCATAGCCGACTCCTCTCTTGTTGCGAACGGGGAACTCTCCGGTTCACTGCATCAGCAGTTGCAGGAAATACGCCACAGCTTCGCCCGTAGCCGCGTTCCTGGCTTGGCATCCACAGGCGTTCTCCCGCGCCTGCTTGTGATGCCCCAGGATCGCTTCCAATGCCTGCCGTTCGGGAGAACCGGCTTTCACATCCACGGATGTGCCGTCTTTGCGCGTCCACCGGAGTTGTTGCTGTTTCAACGCCTGCTCGATGGCCGCCACCGAACATTCCAACTTGCCCACATAAGCCAGGTAGTTCTTGTAGTCCGGGAAGTCGCGGTTGCGCAGACTCGCCGCAGGAACATTCTGCTCCAGCAGCACGAAGCCCGGTCCCGGCGCCTCGGAGTATTTGTCCAGCGTCGGCGGGATTAGATTGGCCAGATCATCTAAGGCGCGGACTATCTGTTTGGCCCGCTCGTCGCCTTTCTCCTTGGACCGCTCGCGCAGGATGTTGTAGATGTCGTCCACCAAACTGTCGGCGTAGATCGCGCTGATCGGCCCCGAACCCAGCCGGTCACGCAGATTGGCCGTCGGCTCCAGCACGGCGTGGGTCGGAATGGGAGGACCCAGCACGCCGCCCTCGTAAATGGCCGCGTCAAATCCCAGATAACCGAAGATCAGCGGCGGGTGAAGTGTCTCGCTCAGTTCGATGGAACGGCTGCTGGCCGCTGTTACCCTCAGACTGCCGCCCGGCATCACTTGGCCCGCCTTGTCCGCGATGGCCTTGATCATCTCATTCAGCGCGGCGATTCCGTTGGTGTAGTTGCTGAGCGTGGTCGCATGAATGTTCGTCGAATTCGGCGGCAACGAGGCGGTCAGCAGATTGACCGGCTTGGGGACGCCCACATCCGCTCCGCCGGCATAGCTGCGCGCGTCCTTCAAGTGGATCCCCATTTCTCCAGCGGCGTAAACGCGCGTCACCACGCGAAGGTAATTGAACTTCTTCCCCTTCGGCCCGTAGTAGCGGAGGAAATCGTAGTTGGCCGCGGCCCACTGTTGCAGATCGCGATACATCGAGAGCGTGTCAATGCCGAGTGTCGCAGCCCGGCGAATGGCAATGGTCCCGCTCGCCGCGTCGGATCCGAGAAGGCTGAGCCCCACCGGGACACCCTGAACCGGAACTGCGAGGCTCATCCCCACGCCATGCGCGACGGAGAACGAATACGTTGGAAAAGCCGCATGGGGCGCCGCCTGCCACGGCGCCATGTTGGTGGAAGCAGGGTGAATCCAAGCTTGCGGCAGTGTCTGATTGGTGGCCGTTGAGAGAAAAGAGTGGCCGTAAAACGCGCTGTATCCTTTCGGATCAAGGCGATGAATGTGGTTGTCCAAAGGAAGAAATCCCTTCCGTTTGTAAACCACCTGTTGTTGATCCACAGGCACCTGCACCAGAAAAATGTCTCCCGGTTGCAGGTCCTCGGTGAGCGGATACACCGGAATGACCTGGCTGGCGCGTATGACCATCGCCCAATCCCGCGCGACGGCTTCCAACTGCGCCTGTTTGCTCGTAGCGCACCCCAAAAGCGATGCCAAGCCAACGACCGCCAGCAACAAGGCTATCGTTGGGTTTGCGCCACTCAACCCGAAGGAGAACGACCTGTCGTCATGGACACGGTTGATCCGGTGATTGTTTGCAAACATAAGATGCCTTTCCTTGGCAGATTCGTGCATGGATTCTCTTCATCGGGAATGCAACACTCGTCCAAACATCGGCGCGTTGGCTCCCTCTGGGGACTCATCGGACATCAGACAGCACCTTGGAAGAACGCGTCCGTTCTTCCACCACCACTTCCTCTGAGCTTCCTCGCCGTTACAGGTGCCACGCATTGAACATGACCTCTCCTCAGCCAATTCGGTCAACCGTGTATCAGAACACCCGTGCTTTGTCCACCAGACTAAATCCTAGTCCAGCACGTTCACCCAATGCCGCCAAGCCATGCTTCCCATCACCCCCGCCGTAACCAAGGAACGACGCAAAACCAGCAAGAGGGGCCGTGTTGTGGTTCTCTGGAAGAAGGTTCTCCGGCGCGGCAAGACGCGGGCTGTGAAACGCAACAAGTTCGTAAGGAAATGGCGGAGAGGGTGAGATTTGAACTCACGTTTCCCTTTCATAAGCGCAAAGCCCAATTTATCCCACAAATACGACACTAAGAAACACGCTTGACACCCCTAAATGTTATGCCATTGTTATGCCAGCACAGGAGAAAAATATGGCCTCAATACATCGTCAAAAAGGAAAACCGTTCTGGTTCTGCGCATTCACCGACCCAGAAGGCAAACGCCGTTTCAAATCCACCGGCACAGCCGAGAAAAAGGAAGCCGAGAAAATCTGCGCGGGCTGGGCAAGAACTGCGGAGCTTGGCCGATCAAAAAAGCTCACCGCCGACCGGGCGCGTTACATCATCACCGACACCGTGGACGATTTGTTCCGCGCCAGCAATGCGGAAGCCCTACCTCGCGCCACGCTGCGCGGCTGGTGCGAGACGTGGTTGAGCCGAAAGAAGATCGAAACCGAACCAAGCACCTTCATTCGCTACAACCGCGTCACTGACCAGTTTATAGCCCATCTGGGACCACGCGCAGAGAAAGACCTCGATTCCATCCGCACCGCCGACATTGCCGACTTCCGCGACCACCTTGCAAACACCCTCTCGCGCAGCAGTGCAAACCTTGCCGTCGTTGTCCTTCGGATGCTGTTCACGGCGGCAACAAGAGAGGGCTTGCTCACCAGCAGCCCTGCCAGCCCCGTGGACAAGCTGAAACTGCGCGGCCAGTCCAAACGCCGCCCTTTCACGATGGCGGAACTGCGCCGCGTGTTGGACGCCTGCGGCAACACCGAATGGCGCGGCATGGTTTTGTTTGCGATCTACACCGGCGCACGGCTCGGCGACATCGCCCACCTGACGTGGCGCGCACTAAATATGGAACGTGCCGAAGTCGCCTTTGCCACTCGCAAGACTGGCCGGCGCATGGTGCTGCCACTGGCTAGGCCGTTGCGCGATTACCTGACCACACTTCCAGCCGGCGACGATGCCAACGCTCCGCTATTCCCGCACGCCGCTTCCGTAAAACTCACCGGCACGCTTTCAAACCAGTTCCGCGAGATTTTGGTTGAAGCGGGCCTTGCGACTGCGCGCGGGCCGTGGGAAGGCAAAGGCCAAGACAAGGCGCGGCCCGTCTCAGAGCTTTGTTTTCACAGCTTGCGCCACTCGGCAACGACGATGTTGAAATCCGCTGGCGTATCCGATGCGCTGGCGCGCGAAATCATCGGCCACGAATCCGAAGTCATCAACCGCAGCTACACCCATCTTTCCACCGATGATCTGCGCGTTGCGGTGGACAAGCTGCCGGACATCACTGTGAGCAAGAAATAAAGGCCACCCTGTTGTGAACAAGCTGCCCGATCTCACAAAATGAAAACGCCGCGCCGCAAGAACGCCAAACAGCCGGCCAAGACGGAACCCAACAAGGCCCCCGCTGACAAGCAGGGCGACAGCGACCGCCAGTTCATAGACGAGGTGCAGGCTCGCATTAACCGCTTCACTGCCCCCTACAGCGCGCTTGTCGCCGCAAGTCCGCCCACGGTTCTCAAACACGTTCCGCTTGGCGGCACACTAGACGAATCGGTTTACCCCGATCTCGTCCATCCTACCGCAGCGGCCAACGACGTGGTGGCTATCGTGCGCGAAGGCGTCGCCTTGCTGCGCGACATGGCCGGGAAAGACCCGGTTGCCGCGAGGCGTTTGTTCCGATTGATCTATGACACCGTGCGCTGGATTAACTTCGAGACGACACGCAGCGGACTGGTTGAACGGCTCGCGCCGGAGTCGGTTAGTTGGCCGGTATTGTTGAACCCGGACCCGAAATCATTTGCCGAAGCCAAGGAATACGTCACACGGCTGAAGGTCGGAGCAACAAGCGGCTATTCTATCGGCCCGCGCACCCGTTGGAGTCAGACCAAAGGAGGCAAGTTGCCGGTAGCAACTCAGTGCGCTTTGGACATTCACCGCATACTTGAAAACAACCGCCACCAGCTTGATCTTGCTGCCGCTGCTGAGAAGAACGGCGGGCGTTTTGATTACTCACAGTTGCCGCAGTGGGCAAAGGAGTGCGCCACGCTGCTGCCGCTGACGAAGGCAACGGCTGACAAATGGTTTGAGCTTGGTTGGAAAGCGGTCATGGAAGCCACCGACGGGCACCCTGAAAAGAATCAAACACTGCGCCCGCTAGGTTTGTATCGCGAGAAGCATTACCTCCAAAACAAGAGAAGGCGATGGAAGGCTGGACAGCGAGTTATGGGCAGCAGCATTAGCCGCCCGGATTACGTCAACTCCGCTGCCAATCCGGCTCGCACAAAGGAAGACGACATACTTGACGGTATCAAGGCACGTCTTCGGACAGCTCTAAAGAATATGGCCGCGCCGTAAGACTTCCCCACACCTGACCCTGCGAAGATTGGGGAAATCACTATGTCGCCCGTGTCGCATGATACGGGCAGATGAACATTGAACCTTCAACGGCGAACGACGCGGGCCAACTAACCGCGTCACCGGTCGCAGTTCCGGCGGTAACTGCCAAGCCTGTCCTGCCCGAATGGACGCGGCTCCCAAAAACCGGCACGCTCGACGCGTGGACCGGACTCACGCGCTCGAAACTCAATGAGTTGGTCTTGCCATGCCCGGCCAATGAATATAAGCCGCCCGTGCGCTCCATCTGTTTGCGCCAGCGCGGCAAGGTTAAAGGCGTCAGGTTAATCCACCTGCGGTCATTGCTCGACTACCTCAACGCGCAAGCCAACACCACGGGGGCCGCGTGAGGCGCGGCAACGATTATGTTTTCGGCGGTCATGCCCTTTGCTGCTGGCAAGTCGCGCCGGGGGCAAGCTGGATTCAAACTCGCCGGCCTGCCATCGCCAACGTCCTGCGCCAACGATCTGATTGTCGGCTCATATTGTGAAGCACGCCATCCGTTTCGTGAGACGACACCAAACCAAGATCACCGCGCCTAATGACCCCATTAGCCCGCAGCGTTGCCCGCCAGCCATACGAAAGCCGGCGGCAAGGGTGCGGCAAGGGTGCGAGTGCGGCTAATTCGATAGGAGCTTAAAACCACTATGAACGCACAAAATAGTCTTTCCGCCACTGGACCGAGCAAGGACTCAACCAACCCGTGCCGCGCCTTGCCGCACAGCGATGAAGCGGAAAAATGTTTGCTCGCCTCGCTGCTGTTGAATCCAGAAGCCGTCACTTCGACCTTTCAGCGCGTCGGGCACGAAAGCTTCTACGACCTTCGGCACAAACTGATTTGCCGAACTATCGAAGAAATGGCAGCGGCACGCGAGCCGTTGGACCTGACAACCTTGACGCAAAAGTTGCAGGACAATCAACGCCTCGACGAAGCCGGCGGGGTGGCCTATGTCACGGAAGTCACCAACTCCGCGCCGTCGGCGGCCAACCTCGACTTTCACGTTAAGACGGTTCGCCAGAAACACGCGCTCCGTCGCGCCATCGAGATTGCCGACACCGTCGCGGCCAAAGCCTTCGACTCTCCCGGTAGTGTGGAAACACTGCTGCGACGGGCAAAAGAAGAGTTTGCGACCCTCTCCGATGAAAGCAAAACAGCCGAGCCGCTCTTGATACAGAACGCGATCGACATCGTGAAAACCGAATTGCCCGCCAGCGAGGACATCATCACAGGCATCCTGCCGCAGAAATCGCGTGCCATCATTTCCGCACCCGCCAAGTTGGGCAAGACGCGCTATGCGCTTGGCCTGGCTATTGGCATCGCTACGGGCAAGGACGTGATGGGCTTCAAAGTCACGCGCTCGCGCCGTGTGCTTTACTTCCAAGCCGAAGTTTCCACGCGCAATCTGCAAGACCGGCTCAAGAAGATGCTGGCCGCGTTTACAGCCGACGAAAAACTGGTGCGCGAGAATCTGTTGTTCTGCAATGACCCGCGCTTGAAGTTGACCCGCGCCGAGGCTACCGCCGCAATCCGCGAAGCCATCGAACGTCACC
>Ga0163199_1002195_pt1 | contig 11949 bp, 6 predicted proteins | sample PL_2010_150m_FD_113537 | JGI IMG/M metagenome (GOLD analysis project Ga0163199, IMG submission 113537) | Freshwater microbial communities from Powell Lake, British Columbia, Canada to study Microbial Dark Matter (Phase II) - PL_2010_150m | ecosystem: Environmental > Aquatic > Freshwater > Lake ...
GCCGCGGATGTGCGGGATGACGTAGTTGGTCGCAGTCGTCGGATAGGCGAACACCGCGATGTCGCCGTAGAAATCCTTGTTCGCCTTCGGCTGCGGCAGCACCGCGTCGAACCGCTGCGCGCCGACAACGTTGGTCTCTGTCCACACGATCTGCTGCATCGAAAGCTCCGGCGTGATCCAAGGCCCGCCGCTGCCGCACCAGCCGGCGTCGTTGTTCATGTTCACCTCCAGCCCAAGCCGGTGCGCCTCGTTGCAGATGTGTTTGAACAGGTCGCGCCACAACGGCCCCGCAAACTGCGCCGGCCCTTTTGGCGCGCCTTGGTCAGTCTCCATATAAAGCACGCCGCCGATGCCGACGCGTTTCATCGCCTCGAGATCGGCGGTGATGCCGTTGCTGGAGATGTTCCCGTCGAGCGGGAACCAATAAACCCACGGACGGGCCGAAGCGGGCGGCTTGGCAAAGCCACGTGCGAGCGCGTCGGCATCGGCAGCGGTTGCAGGTGGATTAGAAGCAATCGTGACAGCGAGCGCTGCCGCGAGGAACAGCAAGGTCGTTCTTTTCATGGTCGTGCTCTCCTGAACGCCGTCATGAGACACGAATCCCGTCCGCGCGTCCATGACCGAAATGACCAAGTGTTTGCACTTTCTGGCCGTCGCGGCTGCACACGGGTAGTAGTCAATCGTCCCTGCGGGACTCAATTGACGCCGCACCGAGTCCCCGGCGTTGAAACGCCACGCTAAACTCAGGTCGTCCCTGACGGGACGGACATGATATAGAAGTTGGTGCGTTTCACTCGCCTGATCTGGTCTTGAGATGGTTTGCCAGCCGGCTGCGCATCCGCTGCACGCGATCGGCTTGCATCGGCTTGCCGGCGAGGTTGGTCAACTCGTGCGGGTCGCTCTCGTGGTCGTAGAGCTGGCGGCCGCCGCGGCCTTCGTCCCACTCGATGTAGCGGAAGCGATCCGTGCTCACGCTGCGGCCGATCAGCTTGGTGTGCGTGGATACCATCGTGCTGAAGACGACCTGTTTGCCTTTTGCCGCGGGATCGGCCAGCAGTGGTTGCAGCGTGATGCCTTGCACGTTCTTCGGGATGGCGAGGCCCGCGAGTCCGGCGAGCGTGGGGTAGATGTCCACCTGCTCGACGAGGCCCGCGCTGACGCCCGGCTTCACGCCCGGCGCGGCCACGATGACCGGCACGTGCGTGCCTTCCTCGAAGAGCGTCTGCTTCGCCCACAGGCCGTGCTCGCCGAGTTGATAGCCGTGGTCGCCGGTGAGCAGGACGATTGTGTTATCGTCGAGCCGCAGTTCCTTGAGCTTCGCCAGCACGCGGCCGACCTGTGAATCCACCCACGCGGTCGAGGCGTGGTAGGCGCGACGGGCTTCGCGCGCTTCCTTCGGGTTGGGTGCCTGGAACCGGAAGACGTTGTTGTTTGGACGCAGCGCCGCCTTGGGGATGCCCGCGAGGTTCTCGCCGTCCGGTTGATAGAAGGCCGGCATCAGGATGCTCTTCGGATCGAGGAGGTCAAAGAACCTCTGCGGTGCGACGTAGGGCGTGTGCGGCCGGATGAAGCCCACGGCGAGGAAAAACGGCTTCCCCTTGAACCCCTCCAGCGTCTGCACGGCCTCGTCGGCGATCTGGTAGTCGGTGAAGTCGCGGTCGGGATGCGACGAGGCGGCGTAACAACGGTTGTAGCTCTTGCCGTGGGACGATTCGTGCGGCGGGTCGGACAAGTCGCCCTCACTCCTTTCGGCCAGCTTCGCCTCATCGAGGATCTGCCCGTCCTTGTGCAGCGGCGCGCCGAGTTCCACGTCGAGCTTCGTCTTCGGATCAGGCACATGGAACACCTTGCCGATTCGCCCTGCGGTGTAGCCGGCATTCTTGAAAAGCTGCGGCAACGTCACCACGTCCGGCAACGCCTTGCGCAGGCTCGTGGTGAGATCGAACACCCGCGTGCGCTCCGGGTAACAGCCCGTAAGGAACGAACAGCGCGACGGATTGCACAGGGCGAACTGGGTATAGGCGCGGTCGAAGCGCACCCCGCGAGCAGCGAGCGCATCCATGTGTGGTGTGCGCGCATCGCGGTCGCCGTAGCAACCAAGCGTGGTGGTGAGATCGTCCACGATGATGAACAGGACGTTGGGCTTGGAGGTCTTGTCGGCAGCAGACAGCGGCAGGACAGCCGGCAGAAGTGTGGCGAGGCAAATCGTAAGGATGTGGTTCATGAGCGGGGCGATGGCTGAAGTGTGGTGCTGCATCGCGGTCACGGTTTGCCTTTGCTCGCGCCAGCCAGGGCGGAAGCCTTGTGCAAGGTCTCGCATTTTGAGATCGCGAGGCTCAACGGCTTGAGAATCGGCTCAATGGGCGCTTCAAGCTCGGTGATGAAGCCTTCGCGAAGGGTGGTCTTCGTCTTGAGATGGTGTTCGATGGTCTGCTGATCACCGCGCTTCAGCGCCGCGACATAGGGCGGGCGGAGTCCGCGCATGTAACCGCAGTGGTGCCAGCCGATGAGATAGGGCAGGGAGAGCAGCTTCGTGAGGTCATCGGCATACACCTGCCCCAGCTCGCCGTAGTAAGCGACATTGGCCGGATCGTTGTCCTTCCACAGCGGACGACAAGCGGTGTCACCGATGAGGATGGGTTTCTGTGCCGCTTGGTAAATCGCCGCGAGCGTGCCGCGCTGCTGGTCGGCGGGCGCGTAGTATTGGATGAAGATCACATCCACGTAGTCCTTCATCACGCGCAGGCTGCGGGTCATGCCCTCGCGATGGCGGGAGTCGCGGTTGGCGTTCAGTTTGTCGCCAAGGATGAGATGGTGCTGGTCGTGCTGACGGATGGCGTTCCGGCGAAGCTCATACCACTGGCGCATGATCCTTTCCAAAAACGCATCACTGTCAGCGGCGGCAGCAATCTTGTCGAGAACCGAGGTCCATGAGGTGATGGCGGCAAATTCACCCCACGTCGAAATGTCGCACCCATAGGCCATACCGGCGACTGCGGCAGAAGAGTATCGCTCCTTCATCATCGCCAGCCACGCCTGTTTCCCCTTGGCGTTCGCAGGCAATGACATGAGCGCGAGCACCCACGGATGAAAACTTGCGACCGCATCCTGCGTGTCATTATCCACCGTCCACGGCGGACCGTCCGAGTAAGCATAGCCCAACACGCGCGGATTGCCGGCAACCGGTTTCACCCACTGCGCGGCATTCGATTGAACCTCTGCTGCAAACGCATCCGCGAAGACATCCAGCGGCCTTCTGCCAAAGGCCCTGATCAACTCGGAGCGTTTCATGTTCCATCCCCACGGAACATGCAGGCCCAACTCGACGACGTAGTAAGCGTCGCCCGCCGAACGCAGGCTCTCCAGCGGCGGATTGTGCATGCCCAGCGTGTTGAATCCCCACGCCTTAAAGTTTGCCGCCACGCGCGCCGCCCACTTCCGCGCGGCCTCCGAGTGGTCATTGAACTGCCCGTCAGGCAGAAACAGGTCGCGCCCATAAGTCTCCAGCACGAACTGCTTGTTGTTCGGCGACAACCAATAGACCGGTTCCACATGATTCATGCCGATGGAAAGGAAGTGCCCACCTGCGGGTGATCGAAACCACCAGACGCCGGACTCCTGCTCAATGCCGACGACTGCCGCGGACTTCTTCGCCTGCTTGGCGCGCAGAGGTCGGGTGGTGGCGAGATTGCCTGAGTCCCACTGTTTCCACGCGGCCTCAAGCTGACGCGCAAGAACCGGCCGCGCCTCGGTGCGGTCGGTGGTTTCGCTGATGTCCTGGTGGACGTTGAACAAACCCTTGTCCGCACCCACACGCACCAGCTTCATGTCGCCACCGCGGATGGCGAACTGGTTCGCGCCGAACTTCCAAAACAGATGCTCGCGCAAGGGCGGCTCGCCCTTGCCTTCGAGCCACGGGAGCAGGTTCACGCCGTCCAAAGATTCATCACGCGGAGCGTGATGACTACTTGCCGCCAGCAACGTCGGCAGCAAATCGAGTGAACTGACCGGCGTGTCGCTGACGCCGCCCGCCGCGATGCGGCCCGGCCATTGCACGAAGAACGGCACGCGGATGCCGCCTTCCCACAGTTGCGCCTTCGAGCCACGCAAGGGGGCGTTGCTGCCGCCGTTCTCTGCCGAACCTTTGATGAGCGCCGCGCCGTTGTCGCTGAGGAAGACGATGAGCGTGTTGTCCGCGCGCCCGCTCTCGCGCAACGCCGTCAGCACGCGCCCGACCGCATCATCCATCGCGAGGATCATCGCCGCGCACACGCGCCGCCGCGGGTCGGCGATGTGCGCCGTCTTCGCGAGATAATTTTCCGGCGCCTCCAGCGGCACGTGCGGCGCGTTGAATGCAAGGTAGAGGAAGAACGGCTTCGGCGACGGCCGGCGGATGAACGCGCACGCCTCATCGGCCAGGGCGAACGTCAGGTAATCCTTCAACTCCGCCTTCTCGCGCCCGCGCAGCAGCGGCCCCCAAGTAGCGTCCTCGGCTTTGAAATAGCTGTGCATCCCGGAGAGGAAGCCGAAGAACTCGTCGAAACCGCGTGACATCGGATGATGCTGCGACGTCTCGCCGAGGTGCCACTTGCCGAGCGCCGCGGTGCGATAGCCCGCCGCCTTCAAGTGATCCGCCATCGTCTTGTGCGCCAGCGGCAGCCCTGTGTCCGACCCCGGCGGCGGATTGCCCTCGAACGGCAGAATCCGACAATTGTGCCGTCCCGTCAGCAACGCCGCCCGCGACGGCCCGCAGACCGGCGCGGCCACGTAACCGCTCTTGAATCGCATCCCCGCCTTCGCGATCGAGTCCAGATGCGGCGTGGCGAACTCGTTGCACCCTTGCACACTCACGTCCCCGTAGCCGAGATCATCGGCGACGATGAGCAGGATGTTGGGTTTGGTTTCGCCAGCAATGGTTTGGCCGCAAAGAACGCAAAAAGACGCAAAGAGGATGAAGAGGCATTTCATTGTTGGCTGGTTCTATTTGGCAGAGTTGTTTCTAGCATACTTTCGCCACTTCCGTTTGAGCGGCCAGCGCGAACGTGGCCAAAATGAGGAGGAGGGGTCGTTTCATTCTAACTGAGTGCACAAACTGAAGAACCCTCTCATGATTTATCTTGCGACGGAATGTTCAGTCACCTTCAGGCTTAAGTCGCGCAACTGCATTTCCACGTCGAAAATGCCCGTCACTTCCCAGCCGAGATTCATGCCGGAAATGCGATAGTCCTCCAGTGACTGCGAATCCGTGAGAAAGCCCCGCTGCCACGCGGTCTTCAAACCGGCGCGCATGTGGGGCAGCAAATCCTTGTCCATCGTCACCCACTCCCGGTCATGCAGGCTTTGCGTGGTGAACTCCTTGCCATCCACCGTGTAAATGAACATCCCCGTGGCATCCTCCTTGCCGCCGTCCTTGGCCTGATGGGATTTTGGGATGCGATGGCGGTCGTCATAAAACGGCACGCCAAACCAAAGATACTGGCCGTAGCCGGCGGACTGCTTGTTCTGGTTTTGCAGCGTGAAGAAAATCTGAATGGTCGCGGCGTGAACCTGCGGCGAGTAGCCGGGCGTGTCCAGCCGTCTGGAATTTTTCAGTCGCGCGACGATGTGGAATTTCGCCCGGCTCAACGCCGCCAGCGACGGCGGATTCTCGAAGCGCTGCTCGACGAGCAGATGCGGCCACGGCTCGCCCTTTTTGCGGGGGCGACCGGCGTATTCAAAGCCGCCGTTGACGGCCAACGTGATGTCCGCGTCCGCCGTGCCCGGCGCGCCGAACGTGACAGCCTTGGCGGCGTTGCTGTAGCACAGCGCGCTGGACGGCAGCGTTTGCGGCGGCGTGGCCAGCAGCTTTTCCCGGCTGCTCCATTGGGCCAGTCCCCAGACGGGCTTTCCGTCCTTGGCGACGCCGGCAATCGTCCCGTATTCCACATGCCGCCCTGTCTTTGGCTCATACAGTTTGCAGCCGCGCTCGAAATGCGGATCGCGAATCAATTCACGGGTGGCGGGTTCGCCAATCTCCGTGCCGGCGATCAAGCCGGGCGTGGCAACAAAGAACTGGCCGGCCAGAAGGCCGAGAATTGCGAGGCGGAGCGGCGCTTGTTTCATGGCGCTTTCGCGGGTTCTTTCAGCATTTCCAGATACTTCGCCGCCATCCGCGTGCCGATGGTGTTGGCCGAGGCGGCGTTGTAATGCACTCCGTCGCCGATGTGGCCCTTGAGATCGCGGGCGTCCACACAGGTGGTGTGCGGGCGGACTTTTGGCAGCGCCAGCAACGCTTCGTTGATGAGCGCCTTGCTGGCCGCGCGTGAGTTCGTGCCGGTGTCACCGCCGAACTCGCCGATGGTCGCGGCGATGAACGGCAGGTTCGGCGCGGCGAGATCGGCGCGCAGGTCGTCAATCATGTGCACGAGGCGATCCTGGTAGGTCGGCTGCAATTCGGGGGTTGCATCCGCCTCGCCTTGCAGCCACAGCGCACCCTTGAGGACGACGGGCACGGAAGTCTTCACGCCGAGCGCGAGCCGGGCGCGGCGCACGGTGTCCTCGTAAAGCCTGCGGCCTTTCATCCACAGTTGAAGTCTGCTGCCGCCGAAGGCGCAGGGAACGAGGCCGACCTGCACCTTCGGCGCTTTCGACGTGATGACTTCGGCAAAGGCGAGGCCCGGCCCGACGCCTTCGTTGCCGCCGCCCTTGCCCGTCACCGGATCGCTGACGATGTGAACCGGATGCTTGGCGAGATACCACTGGTCGTTCTTCAGGTGCATCATGACGATGCGCGGATTCAAGGTCTGCTCCGCCGGCACTTCGCCGCGGCCTTTCATGTTCGACTGGCCGATGAGCAGGAACAGCTCGATGCGCTCGACGCCGACGGGCGGCTTCGCCACGTCCACCGGCGTCAACAACCCGGCGGCGCGCAGCGCGGCCAGCGGAGCCAGCAGCAGGGTGATGAGCAGGGCGAATTTCATGGCGCTTCAGCGGGTCGCGGTGACGATGACGTCGTCTATTTCGATGCCGGCGTCGCCACCGTTCTGCATCCAGAGGAGTTTGCGCTTGGTGGCGTCGAAATTCGCCCGGGTGAGCCGCCGCGACCATACGCCGGTGACGGACATGTCCACAGTGTCGCCCTTGAAGACGAGTTTTGCGGAGCGCCAGATGTTGGCGGAGAGGTCCACTTTCTCGGGCGCGAAGAACTCATTGGTGCGGTAAACCTTGCTGACCGGGTCGGCCTCGCGGGTGTTCTGGCGGAGCGGATGCTTCGGGTTGGGCGAATGGGCGTCAACTTCAAGCACGATCGAGTCGCGGAGGAGTTTCACGCGCAGCATGTGGTCCACGGAGCCGTAGCCGTCGTCGCCGTCAACGAAGAGCCAGAGCATGCCGCCCTGGCCCAGGTGGCGGTAGCGGAACGACATCGTCAGGTTCTTGCCATCGATGGCAAGGTAAACCATCGGCGGGTATTTGCCGCCGCTGGAGCCGCGGGTCCACATCACGCCGTCGCGGATGGTTGTGTTCTTGTTCGGGATCGGCGTGAGGAACTTCTTCGCGTCAAAGCCCGGCCCGAAGTCTTCGCGCACGGAGAACGTCTCCTTCGACGCATCGGCGGCGTGAAGCGCAGCCAGTGGCACCAGCAGCAGGGCGGCTAGGAGAGTGAGGGTGAGGATGGTTTTCATGTTGGTATTACTTGGTGGTCCCACGACCGCGCCAGCGCAGCGGCAGCCACGGTTTTCAGTGCATGGCGGCGGGTGATAGGAGTGTTCATGGGCAGAACTTGTTGTAGACCTCGTGGCCCGGACGAATGTTGCCGTCCGGCTCGATGAAGCCCATATACATCGACCTCCAAGTCTGCCACGCGTGCGGGCGGTGAAGATCCGCTACCCAAGAATGGTGCAAGGCATGGGGCAGAAACCCGATCCCGTGCCGTTTCAACAGGCCGAGTTCTTCCCGCACGACACCTGCCCTCAAGTCGTCATTGTTCGATCCCCAGCAGCACTCAGTTGCCAGTGCCGGCTTGCCGAGTTTCTTTAGACGATCGACGCACGCCCCGAACTTCTTGAGATTCGCGGCGGTTTTTTCGGCGTCCCCGGGGATGAATACATACGGATGGATGGCGTGGATATCAACGAACGGATCAACCCAGCCGAGGTCGTAGGGGCTTTGGCCCTGCGTGCCCACAGACACTGGCGTGTGCGGCGCCAGTGAGTGAAGTTCCCCGGCGACAACCCCCAGAAACTGGCGAAACAGTTCGATCCGATCCTTATCGCCGCCAACGAGATTGAAGGGCTCGTTCGCCACGTCCTGCAACATGATCGTGCCGCGATTCGCAATCGCGGCATGCAATTCCTTGGTGTATTGCCGGAACATCTGGAAATCATGATTGTCCCTGTGCTGCCTCAATTGGGCATGGGTAAATCCGCCCCAGGCGGGATAGCTGTGCCAGCCGTTGAAATAGACGGGGATCATCTGGAGACCGCGCTCCCTCATCAGTTCCATGGCCCGGCCAGCAGCGACGAGAAATGCATCCCGGTCGGACAGCCACGCGTTGGGTGAGAACCAGATGCGCAGCACATCGATCCCGGGAAAGTGCTTCTTTCCGAGGTCGAGTTCACGGGCGAACAGGTCTTCGCGGAAGTGGCACCAGATCGAGATGTCATTCGATCCCCAGCTCGGCTGATAATTGAATCCCCGGACTTTCGACCAGTCGCGGTCTGCGCCCGGACGTTTTGCAGACGGAGAGTTCTTCTCCTTGTCGGAGTCGGCTGCTATAGCCCGGCCCAGGCCAACAGCCAGCGAGCCGGCGACGACACCCGCACCGGTTTTCAATGCCTCGCGTCGGGTGATGAGGTTGGTTGCTGTGTTCATAGTTGTTCCTTTCGTTTTTCATTTGATTCGTCAGTTCCAATCATTGGAAGTCATCGCACCGCGGTTTTCCAATGATTGGAAAAAACCGACGCGGAGTTTCCCAAAGTTTGGAACTTCCGGCAAGTTGCGTCCCACAAGCAACGCCCCAACGGCGACAGCAAGAGGGCGGTGAGGGCAGCTCGTTTCATGGAGTCACGTCGTTGCGATCGCCTCATTTTGCGACAGGCGCGACGCCGAAAACATCGCGGACGGCTTCGAGATACTTCATCCCGTTGCGCTGGTCGGGTTCGAGGTAGCTACCTTCGGTCCATTCGTTCCAGCAGTTGATGTTGAAGATGCGCGGGCCGCCGGGCTTGGAGAGGAGACGGCGCTTGGTCATTTCCAACGCTTCCTTGAACCGCTCCGGCGTATTGCCGCCGATGGTGTTCGTGAACGGGTAGCCGAAGTTGCCGAACTCGTCGTCCTGGTGGGCGCGCGGGCTGGAGTCCCATCCCATTGTCACGTTCGGGTAATACGGCACGCTGAACTTCCGCGCAGCCTCGTTCCAATACCGGAAATAAGCGTCGCGGACTTCGTTGTAGTCGGTCTGCAACTTCGGCAACGCCACGTGGTGAATCCAGACGTAGGAGGTCACCGAATCGAAACCGAGGTCCTTGACCAGTTGGACGGCATCGGCGGGCTTCTTTTCGCCGGGGAGGATGGGCCGGCCCCAGACCACGGCGTTGAGGTGCAGGCCGGGCAGGCCGGCGGCCACGGCTTTCGCGCGGAATTTGTCCAGCGCCGCGCGCGTCGCTTCCACGCTGCCGAAGCCGTCCATCAACTTCGTCAGTTCGTAAAACGAGAAGTAAGGCCGCCCGTCAATCCGCCAGTAGGACGGATGCGAGAAGTAGGAGCGGATGACGTGGTCGCAAATCTTCTCGAAGTTCTCCGGCGTCACCATGCCGGGATAGAGCACCTGCCGCTCGGTGCCGCGTTTGTAGGGTTGAATCTCTTGCCAATCGTGGTTGGCCCACATGAAGGCGAACTTCAGGCGCGCGTTGTTCCGGGCCTTCAGGAACCCGATGTCAATCGGCCGGTCGAGGAACGGGCCGTCATTGTAGTAATACCAATCGAAGATGAACGCATCCACGCCGTGGTCGGCGGCGGCGGCGATCTTCTGTTCCATGTCCTTCGGTTCCGACTCGTCGGTGTAGCCCCAGAGCGGCACGTTCGGCTGATGATGGCCGGGAAAGCGCGGCCGGGCCGCCTTGACCAGTTCCCATTCGGACCAATCCTTACCCTTGTTAATCACGTTGCGCAGGTCGCCGGGGTGGTAGTTGCCGAAATAGTAACTGGCCACCGTGATCCGCGGCCCGGACTCCGCGGGCGGCACGGCAGGCGTGGCGGAGGTCGTTTCCCTGACCGACACGGAAACATTGTCCAATCCCGGCGTGGCTTTGGCGGCTTGGAAGGCGATGAGGATGGACGTTCCCGCCGCGACATTGCTCGCCACGAGCTTTTGTTTCGCACCGACCTTGAAATCACCGGCGGCGAGTTCCGTGAGATTGCCGTCGAGGATTGAGGCGTTCAGCATCACGTCGGGCTTCCATGGCTCGGAGACGTCGAACGTGAGCGTGACATCCGAAGCCTTGTCCAGGACGCCGACGTTCTGGCGGAAGAAACCAAGGTTGGACGGATTGCACGCCGGCGGGGTAGCGCCCCGCTTGGCGTGGATGGCATACGTGCCGCCTGATCCGAGCCAACCCTTTGGCAATCCCGCATACCAGCCGTCGCTGCCGTTCGCGGTCATGCCGGTGAGGTCGCTGAAGTCGCCATTGACTACGTGCAACGGCCCCGGCGTGTTCGGCGCGCGAACGGGCGTGGGCGACGCGTAGTCGGGATTGGGAGTCGGCATCTGCGCGCCGACGGAGGCACGCCAGTTGTGAAGCCTCTGGCGAAGTTCGGCGGCCTTCTCCGGCTGTTTCGCCGCGAGATTCTGCTTCTCCCCGAGGTCATCCTTCAGGTTGTAAAGCTCGACACGGTTGTCCTCGAAGAACTCGATGAGCTTCCATTCGCCCGCGCGCAAGGAGCCGCCGGGTTTGACGCCGGAATGATAGTGCGGGAAGTGCCAGAACAGCGCCTCGCGGTTGACCGTGCCAGTGCCGTTGAGCAACGGCGCGAGGCTCAAGCCATCCTGATGCTGCGCTGGCCGGGGCGGCAGGCCGGCCATGCCAAGCAGCGTCGGGTAGAGATCGTTGCTGATGACCGGCACGCTGGAAGTGCTGCCCGGCTGCGTGACACCGGGCCATTTGATGATAAGGGGCACGCGCGTGCCGCCTTCGTAGAGCGTGGCCTTGCCCGCGCGCGCCGGCGCGTTGTCGGTGGCCGTGACCACGCCCTTGCCCTGCTGGACCGAGCGCAGACCGCCATTGTCGGAGGTGAAGATAATGATGGTGTTGCGCGCGATGCCGAGTTCAGCGAGTGCCGTCAGCACGCGTCCGACGGATTGGTCGAGCGTCTCGATCATCGCCGCCATCGTGGGATTGTTCTGGCCCGTGCGCGGCGCCGTCTTCCGATACTCCTCTGTCAACGCCTTATCGGCCTCGTGCGGCACATGGACCGTGTGGTGACAGAGGTAGGCGAGGAATGGCTCCTTGGCGTGCAACCGCATGAACTCGATGGCGGCATCGGTGAGCTGCGTCACGTTCTTGTCGCGGCGGTTCTTCGCCGGCGTGGCCGCGACAACGACATCAAAGCCCTGTTTGTCCGGCCCGAAGTTTGGGCCGCCGACGTGCCATTTCCCGAACTGCGCCGTGGCGTAGCCGGCTTCCTTGAGCGCCTCGGCGAAGGTCGTTTCCTCCAACGGCAAATGCTGTGTCCAGTTGGGCGCGATCAGTCTGCCATTGGGCTGGGGCTTGCCCCCAATGACGTAGGTCAGATGCAAACGCGCCGGATATTTTCCGGTCAGCAGGCTGGCGCGGGTCGGCGAGCAAAGCGGTGCGGCGGCGTAGGCATCCGTGAACCGCATCCCATCCGCCGCGAGCCGGTCAATGTTCGGCGTCTTGTAGAACGTGCTGCCGCAACAACCGAGATCGCGCCACCCCAAGTCATCAATGAGGA
>Ga0163199_1002196_pt1 | contig 11946 bp, 7 predicted proteins | sample PL_2010_150m_FD_113537 | JGI IMG/M metagenome (GOLD analysis project Ga0163199, IMG submission 113537) | Freshwater microbial communities from Powell Lake, British Columbia, Canada to study Microbial Dark Matter (Phase II) - PL_2010_150m | ecosystem: Environmental > Aquatic > Freshwater > Lake ...
AGGTATACACCCGATTCGAGCGGGTAGGTTAATCCGCCCCGTCCGATTATCACATTGATCTCATCAAGGGATATACCCTCCAATTCCAACTGTTGCAAAATACATTTTCTCCTGAAAGTGTATTGATCTGTAATACTTTGATAAGCCGCAAGGTCATCGATAGAGTGATGCAGGGTCTTCAGGTAAATGCAAATGGTATTCTCATAAATGGCAATCTTCGTGGTAGTTGAACCCGGATTAATGACCAATATTCTTACAAGATCTGAACTATCCATGTATTTATTTTTTAAGAAACAAGGGAAGCAAGGGCAATGGAATACTGTTTGGTCAGTGTTGAATCACCCCTTGATGTCAGCACTACAGGTACCTTGGCTCCCGCCAGGATAGCGGCAGATTCAGCGTTGGCAAGTTTCATGTTAGTTTTGTAAAAAACATTTCCCGCATCCAGATTGGGAAAAAGCAGACAATCGGCATCTCCGGCCACCTCTCCCTTGATCCCTTTAATCTCTGCAGATTCGCGGTCAATGGCTATATCCAGCGCCAGCGGACCATCGATCAAGCAGCCTGTAATCTGACCACGCTCACCCATTTTAGCCAACAAAGCCGCATCTTTCGAAGACTCAAGCTGAATCAGCAACTGTTCACTCGGAGCAATCACTGCTACTTTAGGTAAGGTAATGCCCAGGAAATTTGCCGTTTTGACAAGGTACCTGATCAATTGGACCTTTTGTCCCAGATCAGGCTGGGGCAAAACAGCCACATCGCTTACGATCATTAATTTGTGGTAATTTGGATTTTGAATGACCGTGACATGACTTAAAATACTGCCGGGTTCCATCAAACCCTTTTCCTTGTCCAGAATGGCTTTAATAAATTTGTCGGTTGAGATCAATCCTTTCATCAGGATATCACCTTCTTTGTTGCGAACCATTTGCACCGCATAGGATGCTGCAAGCATATCATCAGGCTGATGTATTACCTTAAACAGCTTATTATCAATCTTTTCTTCTTCACAAATTTTCTTGATAAGTTTCTCGTCACCGATCAATACTGCCTGTACCAGTCCATTCTCCACAGCTTTGTATGCTGCCATGACGGAATGGTTATCATTGGCACAGACCACTACCAAAGTTCGCTTGGAGCGTTGAAGGACAGCAGAAAAAAGATCATCCAGCTTATTTACCATCAATTTTATAAATTTAAGTCAGTCGTTACAGCCCTAAAAGGGTTTGAAAAGTTTGAATTGTTTGAAAAGTTTGAAAAGTTTATAAAGTTGAGCCTAATCCGAAAAGTCAAAAACTCTGCAAACATTTTAAACTAATCTTCCTGCCACAAAGTTAACACACAATGCACACAAAGTTATTTGTCTTCAAACTATATTCATTGTTCAATCGGCTAATCAGCTAATCAGCCAATCAGCTAATGCTGCATCTCCTCAATAATCTTCTGAGTATCAATTGCTATCATTAATTCTTCATTGGTAGGAACTATCATCACCTTTACCCTGGCATCCTTCTTGCTGATGATCATCTCTTTACCTCTGGATCCGGTATTTACCTGTTCGTCAAGTTCTATACCTAGAAACTCAAGACCCTCGCAGATTCCGGTCCGTGTAGTATCTGAATTTTCTCCGATTCCACCTGTAAAGACAAGCACATCAATGCCACCCATGGCGGCTGCATATGATCCGATATATTTTTTAACCCTGTAATCGAACATCCTGATGGCAAGTTGGCAACGCTCGTCTCCTTTGCTTGCTGCTTCCCTTATTTCCCGCATATCTGAAGATATACCACTGATGCCCAGCAGGCCGGAATGTTTGTTAAAAAGGACAGATGTTGATTTTGTTCCTATTTTTTCTTTGTCCATGATAAAAGTCACTGCCCCGGTATCAATATCACCCGAACGGGTTCCCATGATCAATCCTTCGATGGGTGTAAATCCCATGGATGTGTCAACGGAAATCCCGTCTTTGACGGCACATACAGAAGCTCCGTTGCCCAGGTGACAAGTGATAATTTTCAAACCCTTGCAATGTGAGCCCAATATTTCGCATGCCCTGGCCGAAACAAACCTGTGACTGGTTCCATGGAAACCATACCGGCGTATTCCGTATTTTTTATAGAGCAGGTAAGGTATGGCATACATGTAAGCATGTTGGGGCATAGTTGTATGGAAGGCCGTATCAAAAACCGCTACCTGGGGAATGGAGGGAATTAAAGCCCTCAGACCATAAATTCCTTTGAGGTTCGGCGGATTGTGAAGTGGCGCCAGTTCGGTATATTTTTCCAGTGCCTGGATTACCTCTTCATTGATCAGTTTACTCTCGGTAAAAAGTTCTCCGCCGTGCACAACACGATGGCCAACTGCGCTGATTTCTTCCAAACTCTTGATGCAGCCGTGTTTGGCGCTGGAAAGTACACCAAGAATATATTCAATCCCGATTTTGTGGTCCAGGATCTCACCTTCAAACAATACTTTTTGGCCATTCTCTTTCTCATGCTTAAGAAATGAGCCCTTCATACCAATTTTCTCAACGATACCTTTGGCCTCCAATGTATTATTAATCAAAGAAAAAAATTGGTATTTGATCGATGAACTGCCGCAATTGAGTACTAATATTTTCATGTTTAAATATTTTCAAATGATCGAATGGTCGAATTAATTATATTCTTTCAGTAACCAATGGTGTTGAACCAATTATATTACCTCTTTCGTCATATTTGTAAAAACCCCAGCAAACGTGTTTCCCGTATCGTTTGGCCCTGTTTAGTTTTTTTATGACCGGTGAAGGCATGTACATCGGATCACCGAACTCGGAATAAAGATTTTCCATCCAACGGTTAACTTTATCAATTCCAAGAATATCGGCAAGTTCAAATGGTCCGAAACGCATTCCGAAGCCTATTTTCCAAACTGTATCAATGTCTGCCATTGTACCTACTCCTTCCATCAGAACCTCACAGGCTTCGTTGAGAAGCGCCATGTAAAGCCTGATTGAGATTAATCCGGCTGATTCTTCGACCGGTATCGCCTGCCGGTTGACTAACTTAACGAAAGTCAGCACACGTTCATATACTTCCTCTGAAGTGTAAAGACCTTTGACCACTTCACAAATTTTTGCATCAGGGGACTGTACGAAGAAATGAAGGCTCACACACCTTTCGCGGTGCTCTAGTTCGGAGGCAAGTTCTGTAATGATGATCGTGGTAGAGTTGGTGGCAATGATGCAATCCTTGCTTACTGCTTTTTCGATCTTCCTGAAGACTTCTTTTCTTTCCGTAATTTTTCTGGCGCTGGATTCCGCACGGATCACTTCAATGACGAAATCACAATCCTTCAGGTCTTTGTAATCCAGACTTCCTTTGATGCGCGAAAGTATCAGTTTCTTCTCCCCCTCTGTCATACCCCAATTCTCGATACGCCTGTCCAAAGTCAGGTCCAGTTGTTGGTAAGCATATTTGATTTTTTCCTGCGAAAGCTCGATAAAAATCACTTCGATACCGTATGCACTAGCTATCCGTGCAATATTCTGACCGTCTTTCCCGCAACCAATGATCCCGATTTTTGAAAACAAAGTATGTTGTTGCTGCTTCTTGCTCAGCCCAAAATCTTCAATAGCTTCTCTGATAATATCTTCCATACATTTATAAATTATGTAGTTTCTTAGTTTGCTGTTTTTATGAGGATAAAGGTTAATGAAAGTGCCTAGAGTGCCTAGAGTGAACTAAAGTGCCTAAAGTGCCTAAAGTACTTGCGTTATAACCTAAATTATCTCATATCTCATATCTCATGTCTCATATCTCATGTCTCATATCTCATATCTCTCAAAACACCAATATTCCAATGTCCACAAATCCCACTTTATCCTTTATCCTTTTTGCTTCCTGCCTGATTCGCTGTTATCGCAACCATGTTAACTATATCGCTCACAGAACAACCACGCGAAAGGTCATTGATCGGCGCGGCCATTCCCTGCAATACCGGACCGATTGCCTCCGCCCCTGCGAGTCGTTGGACCAGTTTGTATCCTATATTGCCCGATTCAAGCCCGGGAAAAATCAACACATTTGCCCTGCCTGCCACCTTACTTCCCGGAGATTTTAATTGCCCTACCTCTGGAACGAGGGCAGCATCCAACTGCATTTCTCCGTCAATAAGCAGTTCCGGATTCATCCCTGCAGCAATTTTAGTAGCCTCTGCCACTTTATTCACCAACTCATGTTGTGCACTGCCTTTGGTGGAGAAAGAGAGCATAGCAACACGTGGCTCGATATTGGCAATGGCTTTTGCCGATGCTGCGGTTGTAACAGCTATTTCAGCCAACTGGAAAGGACCAGGATCAGGCATTACGGCACAATCAGCAAAAACAAGCATGCCATTGTCGCCAATATTTTTATCCTTAAAAATCATGAAAAACAAACCGGAAACGACAGAGACGCCGGGCAAAGTTTTTACATACTGAAAAGCGGGACGCAGAACATCGCCTGTTGCATTAATTGCTCCGGCAACTTCACCATCGGCATCACCGGCTTTGATCATCATCACTCCGAAATAGAGGGGATCGTTTAACAATTCGTAAGCATTTTCCAACGTTAATCCCTTGTTTTTCCGAAGCTCTACCATTATTCCGGCATACCTCTCCCTGTTCGCATCCGTTGCCGGATCTATTATCCGGGCGCCTGAAACAGAGAGTCCCTCCTTCATTGCGATAGCTTCAATTTCTGACCGGTTGCCCAGCAAAGTGATTCGGGCAATTCTTTCTTTCAGGATTTGTTCAGTCGCTTTCAAGGTTCTGATTTCACTGCCCTCAGGTAAAACTATATGATTCTGAAGCTTTACGGCGTTTTCCTTGATTTTTAACATCAATTCCATAAATAGAATATTTAATTTTTCGAACTATTGTGTTTAAAAGTACAAAATTAAATAATCTGATGGGAGATACCTAATTATCTTCCATATTAATCTTAAGCCTGTTTTAGGAGATGTTATTCAATAAGTAAAAAAAATCAACTCAAATTTAGAAACTGTTTAAATTTCATTCATTTTGATTTTTAGGGTTACCCCGAACCCTGAAGGGAGCCCTAAAAATCAAAAAAACTCCCTTTAGGGCAGGGGTAATTTTTTTGATTTTAGGCGTAATTTCAAATTTTAAACAGTTTCTTTGTTGGAATCTGTGATAAATGGTTTTTTTTGTAATTTAACCAAATTATTGGAACCATAACTTAGATTACCTGTGACGACATTCTATTTTAATCCTTTCGCTTTAATTTCATTTTCTTCTTTTTTGATAATGATCATTATGGCATTTTTTGTCTGGCACAGATACTATTCCGCTCAAACTAAATTTGCAGTTTTTCTATTCGTTGCCAACGCCATCTATTCCTTCTTTTATACATTCGAAATATCCTTTAAAACCCTGCATGATATCACCTGGATTTACCGGTTCGAATATTTTGGAATTCCATTTCTGTCCACCTATTATTTGATGTTTGCATTGCATTATTCGGGTAGAAATAAATGGCTTACCAAACGGAACAAGATGATTTTGTTCGCCATTCCCCTGATTACATTGTTGTTGGTATTTACTAACGGATACCATCATTTATTTTATGCCAGGGAAAAAATGAATCTTTCGGGTCCTTTTCCTTCGTTTTCGTTTACACCGGCAATCTGGTATTACGTTCATCAGGGATATGTCATTGTTACCATGATTCTGTCTTTGGTCATACTGGGTACGATGTTGAAGGGCACGGCACTTATATACAGAACACAACTCCTGTACCTGCTGGCGGCAACAACATTTCCATTTTTGGGGTACCTGTTCTACCAATTTCATCTGGTTCCTTTCGGTATAGATCCGGTTTCGTTTACTTTTACGCTGACGGGAATTGTGGTGTACATTGCTTTGACCCGCTTCAAACTTTTTGATCTGGTGCCAATTGCACGCACGAGATTATTTGAGAAAATTGAGGACGGGGTACTTCTGTTCGATATGAACAACCGGATGGTTGATTTCAACCAAACAGTATGTCAGCAACTCAATATCTCCAGATATGATTTGGGAAAAACTACGCATGAGTTGCTTGACCGATGGCCGGAAATGTTGCAATTCATTGAAAATAACCAAAAAGGAAAGTTGGAATTGCAGCATGTGGATAGTGGAAAAATTTTCTTCTACAGCATTCAGATACTTGAACTTGAAAACTCAAATAATATTAAACAGGGGAAACTGGTCATCATCAGGGATATTTCTGACCTGATAAAAAGCGAAAATGAGCGAAGCAATACCGCGAATAAACTGGATGCGGTGATCCACGCCATGCCAGATATGATGTTCGTGATTGACAGTAACGGCATATTCACAGATTTTTTTAGCTCTGAAACTGATCATCTATTTTTGAACAAAGAAGAGGTCGTAGGTGCCACACTTTACCATCTCTTCGACCATGATGAGGCTGAGACTCTGATGGGGATGCTTAACAAGTGTCTGCTATCAAACGAGTTAACTACTTATCAGTATGAAATGAACTTCCCAGGAATTCTGAGACACTACGAAGCAAGAATCAGCCGACTGGACAACGACCAAGTGTTGGTCATTGTCCGTGATGTTTCGGAATCACATGAAATGAAACAGGATTTGATGTATCAATCCGGTTTCCAAAAAATATTAATGCAGCTTGCTTCACGGTTCATCTATGTATCGGCCCCGGAAACAGACAGCGTCATCAACGATGCCCTGAGGCAAATTGGTGAGTACATTGGAGTTGATAGAAGCTACATATTCCGTAATGATTTCGAGAATGAAACGATGACCAATTCCCACGAATGGTGCAGTTTGGATACTCCTTCCCTGATAGGAAATCGTCATCGAATCCCGATTCATCTTGTTGCTGATTGGCTGGAGGCCCACAGAAGAGGTGAAACCATCGGCATAGAAAATCTGAATCAACTCGATCCGGAAAATCCAATCCGAACCCTGTTAAAATCTCCTGATATTCAATCGATGATCACTATCCCGATGATTTCTCAAAAAAATTGTCTGGGATTTGTTGGGTTTGAATCAATAAAAGGGAAAAAAAAGTGGTTCGATTCGGAGATCTCCCTGCTAAAGATTTTTACGGGAATGTTGGCCAATTTACAGGAAAAAATTACGATCGAACAATCATTGGTTGAGGCAAGAATCATTGCAGAAGAAAGTAATAAATTGAAAACTGCCTTCATGAACAATATATCACATGAAATCAGAACACCATTGAATGGAATTATCGGTTTTGGCGAGATCATTGCCAATGAACAATTGACTTTAGAAGAGAAAAATAAATTTTTGACTGTCGTGCAGGAAAGCAGTGAAAGATTGATTCAAACCATTGATGATTATCTTGATATATCCATGCTGGTAACCGGGAACCAGGAAGTAAACCTTACTTATTTCAATGTTTCCCATTTGCTTGATGCGGTCGTGGAAGAGTTTGCCGAGTTAAGTAATTACAAGAACATTACAATCTCGACATTGGTACCTGAGGAGTTGAAGAAAATGAGTATTCATTCCGATTACAATCTGATATACAAAATATTTAACCATCTGGTAGGTAACTCATTAAAATTCACAGTCAGGGGAAGTATCTGTATCGGTTTAAGCCGGGAGAAAGAATACCTCGCATTTTTTGTTAAAGATACCGGGATTGGCATTGCTGAAAATGCCCTGCAATATGTTTTTGATTCATTTATGCAGGAGGACTTTTCTTCCACACGAATGTATGAAGGCAGCGGGTTAGGCTTATCAATCGTAAAAGGTATCGTCACTTTGCTCGGAGGTACAATGAACTTGTCCTCAACCAAGGGAGAAGGCACGACCTTTCATTTTTCGATTCCGATTGGTACTAATTAATTGAATAGACAATTAAGTATGGAACTTCCCAATATATTGATTGTAGATGACTCAAAGGAAATGCTTGCCTACATGGAGATTGTCCTCGCACCGGTAAAAGCACAATTAATTTCCGCCAACTCCGGATCAATGGCTCTTGAACTGATCAAAGACAAAGAATTGGCCCTGGCCATACTTGATGTTCAGATGCCCGAGATGAATGGCTATACACTTGCATTGAAGATCAACGAAAACAGAACAGGCGCTTTAGTACCCATCATTTTTCTGACCGCCATATACCAGGATCAGGTTGAGATTCTGAAAGGGTACGAATCAGGTGCGGTGGATTATATTATTAAACCTGTGAACAGGGGGATCCTGCTAAGCAAAATCAATGTCTTTCTTGAATTATACAATCAAAAAAAGAATCTTCCCGAAGACCTTAGTCTTCTAAAAAAATTCGAAGACAATCTCTCCCGGTCCAATGCCGAACTACTCGACAGTGAGGTGAAGTTCAGAAGCTTTATCGAACATGCCCCTGACGGCGTTTTTATCATGGACAGGGAGGGAAGATATCTGGAAATGAATGAGGCCGTCTGCAGCATTACCGGCTACCAAAAGGACGAATTGCAGAAAATGACCTTGCAGACCCTGATAACCGAGGCTGAAAAAGAGAAATGGAACTCCTTTTTAAAGAAGCTTTTAAATACCGGAACTGCCAATGAACAACTAACTTTCAACCATAAAAACGGTAAAATAAGATGGTGCACACTGGATGGTGTCAAACTGAGCGCCGATCAATTTCTCTGCTTCAGCAAGGATGTTACGCATCACAAAGCTGCTTCCGACGCCTTGATGAAATCGGAAGAGAAATACCGGACCTTGTTGAACGCTTCTCCCGAAGGGATTATCATCGTTGATATGAAAGGAATTGTTACCGATGTTTCGGAAATAGGATTTGTACTGTATGGCGCCACTTCAGCTGATGAAATGATCGGAAAGCATCTTTACAGGTTTGTACCAATCGCCCTTAAATCAAAATTCAGGGATATATATGCCAAGACACTTGAAGAAGGATTGGTGCAAAGTTTCGAGCTGGAGCTCAGGAACAAAAGCGGGGTCCCCTTCATTTCAGAAATCAGTACGACACTTATCCAGGGGAAACAACGGGAATCAATCGCATTCATGATTGTGATTCACGACATCACTCACCGCAAGAAGCTCGAAAGAAAGATGATTCACAACGATCGGATGACCACACTAGGCGAGATGGCTACCGGGATTGCGCATGAGATCAACCAACCGCTGAACACGCTCTCCATCCTCTTCGACAACATGTTGCTTGCTGCCTCCAACGAAGGATCTCTTCCCATAAGCTATCTTGAAAAAAAGACGGAGAAAATCTACGACAATATCTTCCGCATCAAAAATATCATTGATCATGTGAGGGTCTTCTCACGCAGTCAGGACGATGCCATTTTCTCTTTGTTTGAGGTCAACGAAAGCATCAGGAATGCCGTTTCAATGATCACAGAACAATTCAGGCACAAACTGATAGAACTTAACATTGTTACGGAGGATAAGCTCCCGGCTGCCTACGGCAACACCTATCAATTCGAACAGGTTATCCTTAATCTGCTCAATAATTCGAAGGATGCCATTGAAGAAAAGGAGGTTAGCGCCGGTCAAACCATTGAAAAGAAAATCAGCATCAAAACCTGTCAGTCAGCCAAAAGAATTATTATTGAAGTAAAAGACAATGGTATTGGCATAAAACCTGAAGAACTGGAAAAAATCGTACTGCCTTTTTATACAACAAAGGAAGCCGGCAAAGGTACCGGGTTGGGACTTTCTATTACTTTTGGCATTATTAAGGAGATGAAAGGCGAGATTGCTTTTCAAAGTGAGCGAAATGTCGGGACCAGGGTGACGATTAAGTTGCCTGTGGCGGAGACAAAGGGATAAAGGACCCTTCGACCCTTCGGCAGGCTCAGGGACCACAGGCTCAGGGCAAGTAAAGGAATAAGAAGATTGTTAGTTAGTTAGTTAATTAATTGAGTAGCGCAATGAATACCGAAAAGATTAAAGTCCTCATTTTGGACGATGAAAAAGATTTCACGGAAGAATTGGCCGAATTCCTGGAACTGTCCGGACATCAGGTAGTCCAGGCTAATGCCGTCGCCGATGGATTGGCCATTCTTTACAAAAGTCAGATCGACCTTTTAATACTGGATATCAGGTTACCTGGTGCAAATGGCCTGGACATCCTCCAAAAAGTCAAATCGGATCTCCCAATGCTCGAGGTCATCATCGTTTCCGGTCACGGCGATATGGATACCGTTATCAAAGCCATGCGTATGGGCGCTTTCGACTATTTACGCAAACCCTTTCGTCACCTCGATATCCAGATTGCCATCGAACGAACCCGGAAATACCTCCTGCTTCAACGGAGACTTGTCATTGCAGAAGAACGCAATTCGCTCATATCAAAAGCGCTGGAAGCTAAGATCAACAGGAAATTTATCGGGATATCCCCTCAAATTATCGCGATCAATGAGCAGGCTAACTTGGCTGCACAATATCCCGACACCAATGTGCTGATTACCGGGGAGAGTGGTACCGGCAAAGAGAACATCGCCCGGATCATCCACTATTCAGGCAAACGAAGAGATCACTTTTTCTGTGCAGTTAACAGTAGCTCCATCACTGACTCCCTGCTTGAAAGTGAGTTCTTTGGACACAAGAAGGGTTCATTTACCGGTGCCATCGCCGATAAAAAAGGGTTCTTTGAGATCAGCGACGAAGGAACACTGTTTCTGGATGAAATTGCGGATATGCCCTTGAATCTCCAGGCCAAGTTGCTCCGCTCCATTGAAGAGAAAGTTTTTACACGCGTCGGAGACACTACCCCATACCGTTCGGATTTTAGAATCATCTCGGCTACCAATTACGATTTGGATCAAATGGTCGGAGAGAAAAGATTCAGGTTGGATCTGCTGCATCGCCTCAATACCCTTCATATTCATATTCCTCCTTTGCGGGAACGTACCGAGGACATTGTGCCTTTGCTCAATCAGTTTGTGGAAGAGTTTTCGGCCCGGATGGGAAAAACAATCCCGGAAATACCGAATGAGGTGATAGAAACACTAAAATCCTATCATTTCCCGGGCAATGTTAAGGAGTTACGCAATATTACCGAGCGCGCCATTATCTTTTGCAAAAATGACCGGCTCTCCATTGATGATTTCATCCTCAAAAGCGGTCATTCGCATGCTTTTACCGCTGCAACCGAACCAATCCCGGTCTTTTCCGGCGAAGCCGACCAGATACGGGAGAAACTGAAAAGCTGCAATTACAATCAGACAGAAACTGCCAATGCGCTCGGTATCACCAGGGATGCCCTTATCAGGAAGATGAAGAAGTACAATATTTCGGTTTCCCGAACGGAGAGGTAAGCCTATAAAGGACCCTTCGACAAGCTCAGGGCAAGTAAAGGATAAAGGACCTGATCCTTCGACCCTTCGACCCTTCGACTGGCTCAGGGAGCACAGGCTCAAGGACCGGTGAATCAGGGCAAGAAAAGGATAAAGTGGCGTTTGACGGAGATTGAAATTGGCTCTTATATATTAGGTATAAATGATTAAGAACGCTGCAATGTTGATTGTGGCGTTCTTATCACAGGCCGGTCCAGTCGTCCCCATCATCCGCTCCTTCCGTCCGATCCCGGCATGCCAGTCCCCATCAGCACCTGCACGCGGACGGCGCTAACCGATACATTCCTGACCTCCGGTTAAAACCGGAGGCTATTAATTCGATCGCCGCAAGGCTGCTATACGGCTAAACCCAAAGCATTCGTGCGCGGACGGCGCAACACCCGTCATTTCCTTCCAGGGGTTCCGCTGCGCTCCACCCCTGGCTACAAATAGGACGCTGCCCTGCAGCTAAACCCAGAGTTACTCGCCCCAGTCGTCACAGTCATCCAAATCGTCCACTCTCCTAGTCTCCCCTCCGGCTCCGCTCAGGGATTAACGGAAATGCATTCGCCCCCTCGACCACTCGCCCGCTCTCCCCTTCAT
>Ga0163199_1002197_pt1 | contig 11940 bp, 10 predicted proteins | sample PL_2010_150m_FD_113537 | JGI IMG/M metagenome (GOLD analysis project Ga0163199, IMG submission 113537) | Freshwater microbial communities from Powell Lake, British Columbia, Canada to study Microbial Dark Matter (Phase II) - PL_2010_150m | ecosystem: Environmental > Aquatic > Freshwater > Lake ...
CGCCTAGCGCTCTGAAAACTCCGACAGACAATCTCGAAGCATCGCGTTTCAGTTCAGCTCGCCTCGTCAAACAGAGTCAAAGCCCGCTTGTACATCCTAAACGACATTAGCACGCACACTACCGACCAAAAGCACAGCACGAGCGCTGCAGCAAGAAAAGTAGAGTCATTGGAATTGCGGGTTTGCCACGCAAAGTAAAGCAAGAGCGCTTCAGTACCCCAAAAGAATAGCAACAGCGCGCCCGACCACAGCCCCGCAGCACCAGTCTTCACAAGCCAGCCCATGCAATCACGATTCTTTACGCCTTTCTCGCCTTTTTGACTATAACGTCACTGCACGCAGGAAAATAAATAGGTTGCAGGAGTAAGAAATAATAGGCACAACGCGGGTAGTTGCAAAAATTGCTTGCATTCGTGCCGAAAAACGATTCCAGTTTTGTCTCAACTTTTCTTCTAGGGGGTTTTACAAATGCCGTTCGGTCCTGTAAACATAAGCAAGCCAAACTTCAAGAAAATCAGCGATTTCGTCTGGGAAGTCCCGCAAGACTTCAAGAAAGGAATGCGCGTGCCAGCACGCGTTTTCGCAAGCAGGAAGCTGCTTGACGAGATGGACTTGCAGGTGTACGACCAGCTTACCAACGTTGCCACGCTGCCTGGAATAGTTGGCCACGCGTTGTGCATGCCTGACGGCCACAGCGGCTACGGCTTTCCAATTGGAGGAGTTGCGGCATTCGACGCGAAGGAAGGCGTGATTTCCCCGGGAGGAGTTGGCTTTGACATCAACTGCCTTGCTGGAAGCACTAAGATACTTCTAGGGCACGGGTACACCCGGACGATTGCCTCGCTTGAAGAGGAATTCGAGCGCTGTGGCGTTACCTGCTTTACCGAACAAGGAGTGCGCGAGACGCGGCTTGCAGCGTTCCAAAAAAAGAAAGAACAAACAATACTTAGAATAACCACGAAAAGCGGCAGGGAAATCCTCGCTTCGAAAGACCACCCTATCCTCACCAAGGCCGGAATGGTGGAGGCTGGAAAGCTGAAGGAGGGAGGCAACGCTTGCATTTACGGGTTTGACGGGACGCCGTTCGAACAGCCTTCAGGCGAAACCGTAATTAGCGAAAAACAAATTGAGGCTATTGGCGCGGCCAACAAGCGCACCCGCAGCGCTGCCTTCAAACTCAAGCAAAAAAGCTTGCTGCCGCTGGCGTTCGACAACCCCGCGCTGCCTTACCTTGCAAAGCTCGTCGGCTTCGTCACTGGAGACGGCAACATCACTTTTCTTAAAGACGGCAAAGCAACAGTTACGTTTTACGGCAAGGAAGAAGACTTGCTGCAAGTCAGGGACGACATACTGGCGCTCGGCTTTCCTTGCGGGAAAATATTCAAGCGCGCCCGCCACCACGCTATAAAGACTAGCTACGGCCTGGTCGAATTTGACTTCGAAGAGGCAAGCCTCAAGAGCGGGTCGCAAGCGCTTGCAACCATGCTTTGCGCACTTGGTGCAGTTGCAGGGAACAAGACGCGCCAGCCCATGGCAGTGCCTCAATGGCTCGGCAAGGCGCCATTGTGGATAAGGCGGCTGTACTTGGCAGCCCTTTTTGGCGCGGAACTATCAAGCCCCAAGACCGTGACAGGCCACGGGCGCAACTTTTACGGCCCGATGCTCTCGCTCAACAAGCAAAAAGAGCTGCGCGAGAACGGCGAGGCTTTTCTAGGCTCAGTCAAGCAAATGCTTTCACAGTTCGGTGTTGAAAGCAGGATTATCGGCGAACGCGAAGAATTTACCAACAAGCAAGGAATCGTTTCCGTACGCCAGCGGCTGCAACTCTCATCAACACCACAAAACCTCAAAACGCTTTGGAGTACGATTGGCTTTGAGTACAACCGCGAGAAACAGTTTCTTGCAATAGCCGCGGCGCACTACCTGAAGCTCAAACAAGCCGTTGTAAACAGGCGGGCACAAGGCGCGAGGCTCGCAATAGAGCTTCACAACCAAGGCCGTACGCTCAAACAAGTTGCAAGCGAGCTTTCCAGCCTCGGCATCAACGAGCGCTTCATTGCAAGAAGCATTTGGGAAAAACGAAAGACGCCACCCCGTGCTACAAGCGCAATGCCGTGCTTCAAGGAGTTCCTGCAAGCCGCTACTGCCGGCCTGCCAAAGTCTGGCCAGACGTGGGACGAGATTGAAGGCATAACCGAAGTGCCTTGGAACGACTTCGTGTACGACTTCACAACGCTCAACGAAGCTCACAATTTTGCCGCCAACGGGATTGTCACGCACAACTGCGGAATGCGCTTAGTCACTACTAACCTTACAATCGACCAGGTGAGGCCCAAGCTCAAGGAACTAGTGGATTTACTGTTCAAGCGCGTGCCTGCAGGAGTGGGAAGCGAGGGATTCGTAAAGCTAACGCCGCAAGAGTTCCGCAAGGTAATCATGCAAGGCGGCGACTGGTGCGTGGAGAAAGGCTACGGCTGGGAGGAAGACTTGCGCAGGACTGAAGAGGAAGGCAACGTGAAAGGCGCTGATGAAACTAAAGTAAGCGACATGGCAGTAAAGCGCGGGAAAAACCAGATTGGAACGCTTGGAAGCGGCAACCACTACCTGGAAGTACAGTACGTAAAACCGGAAAACATTTTCGACGAGAAAGCCGCAAAAGCATACGGAATCTTCCCCAACCAGGTGGTAGTCATGTTCCACTGCGGCTCGCGCGGCTTCGGCCACCAAGTTGCAACCGACTATTTGCAAAAGTTCCTAAGCGTGATGGAGCCCAAGTATGGAATCAAGATTCTCGACCGCGAGCTTTCCTGCGCCCCATTCGCCTCGCAAGAAGGACAAGACTATTTTGCGGCAATGAAATGCGCCCTGAACATGAGCTTCGCAAACAGGCAAGTAATCCTCCACCAGATTAGGCAGTGCTTCGAGGAAGTATTCAAAAAGAAGGCCGACGCTCTCGAAATGCGACAAGTTTACGACGTTGCGCACAACACTGCGAAAGAAGAGGAATACGTGGTCGACGGAACGAAGAAAAAACTGCTCGTGCACCGAAAGGGCGCGACGAGAAGCTTCGGCCCGCACTCGCACGGAATTCCCCCAGAATTCGCTTCAATAGGCCAGCCAGTCATAATCGGCGGCAGCATGGAAACGGGAAGCTACTTGCTTGCAGGAACTGAAACCGCAATGAAAGAAACGTGGGGCTCGACGGCACACGGAAGCGGAAGGACAATGTCGCGCACGAAAGCCAAACAATTGTTCCGGGGCGACCAACTCCAGAAAGACATGGAAGCCAAGGGAATACTCGTGCGCACCGTGTCTTACGCCGGCCTTGCCGAAGAGGCAGGCGCGGCGTACAAGGACATCGACGAAGTGATTGACGCGGCGCACAACGCCGGAATATCTAGAAAAGTAGTCAAGCTACTCCCAATAGCAAACGTAAAGGGATGAAAAAGAGAAATGTATAAAGAAAGAAGACAGCAGCGCTCACCACTATCTTTACCGGAAGATTACGCAAGAAAACTTGCGCCACACTTGCAGCGGCTTGAGCCGATTGACGCGGCGCTATTGTGGGAGATTCACGTTGAAGGCAAAACGCCACTGCAGGCAAGCGCGACCACGGGCATTCCTATGGCCCAATTGTACAGGCGCGTCAAGAGGGCAAAAACCGTGCTCTTGGAAAAAGTTGGAGGCACAACTAAAGACATTGAAACAACGCTGGCAGGCGGACACGATTATGCCGAAGGCTCTGCGTTTTCTTCACTAGCGCAGAAGCTCGTTGCCGAACTGCCAGCGCGCCAACAACGCGCGGCCTACTGGCATTTCGCAAGGCTATTTTCGGCTAGGGAAACCGCCCAAATCCTTGCAAAACAAGGCGGCACGCGCCGGCCAACCACTATGAAGGCGGCAAAACGGTTGCAGGAAAAGGCGAAAAAAGAAGTTGCAAAAGCGCTTGACGGCGAGACGGACGCGGCGCTCGCAATGCTTTCAAAAACCGAACACTACCCCGAAGACTTGGAAGAACCGCTTCCGAACGAATTGCTTGAAAAATGCAGGAAAGCGCTAAGCCGACACAAAAATAGTGATGCGCTATTCTGGCACCACGTTTTAGGCGTAAGGCTCAAAAGCATAGCAACACGTTTAGGAACCGAAGCATGGAGAATGCAAGAACTACTGGCCGACGCCAGAACCACGCTCAAGGCGGCCGGCATTCCGTCCCACAAATTATTCGACGTGCTGGCAAGCCCGTCCGCTTACCCGCGCAAACCAAGATGGGATGGCAGCAATCAAGGCAGCCCGACCAACAGTTTTTTCCGACGGCGTTTCCAAAAAGCCGGCCAAGCAAGGCCGTAAAACAATAGTAACGGCTGTTTCTGGCCGGAAGCCTTTATTCAACTTCGAGGTATTGGCACTATGCGCAAACCACGCGACAACGTTCAACCCACAAAAACCGCGAAAGCGGCAAACCGGAAAAAATTCGCCGGCAAACTCCCAGTAACAATAATTACGGGCTACTTGGGGGCAGGAAAGACAACCCTGCTGCGCCGCTTGCTGCAATTCGCCCAGCAACGCAAGCTCAAACTTGCAGTACTGATGAACGAGTTTGGCGAGGTTGGAATCGACGGAGAAGTGATCAAGGGCGCCAACGTCAACGTCATAGAACTTTCCGGAGGGTGCGTTTGCTGTTCGCTTACCGGCGAGTTTGAGGCCGCAATGAAGGAAATCGCCGAGAAAATCAAGCCACAGCACGTAGTTGTCGAAACAACGGGCGTTGCCGAGCCCGACGCAATAGCGCTAGACGTTGAGGAAAACCTTCCGTTTGCCAGGCTTGACGCAGTAGTAACTATTGCCGACGCAGACTCGCTTGCGCGCTTTCCAACCCTCGGCCAGACTGGAAGAGTCCAACTGGAAATTGCCGACTTGATTCTTCTAAACAAGACCGACTTGGTCAAACAAAATCAATTGAGCGAGATTGAAGCCGGGCTAGGCAAGCTCAACCCGCGCGCCAAAATAGTGAAGACCAAGTTTTGCGAGGTTGACGCGGGCATGGTTTTGGGCATTCAAACCAGAGGCAAGGTTTTCGCGCTTCAAGCAGGCCACGAGGAACCAAAGAACGAATTCTTTGTCTTTAGAAGCGAAAAAAAATTCGATTTGAACAAACTGCAAGCAGCGATTGCAAAACTTTCCCACAAGATTTATCGCGCCAAGGGCTTCGTCAACGTAGAAGACCAAGGCACTGCCAAGACGCTTCTTTTCAACTACGTTGCAGGCCGCTCAAACTTCGAGCAGTGGCCACAACCACAGCCCACGCGAATGGTCTTCATCGGCGACTGCGCGCTCAAGGCGAAGAAGAAAGTACTCGGCTTGCTGCGCAAGGCGATTGTAAGACCAACCAAACGCAAGGCCTATTAAGCTTGCAAAAACTAATTGCGCGAGGGAGAAAGGAAATGGCGTGGAAGTTTGTTGAAGGGCTTACTGTTGCCGACGTGGCGTTCCAGGCGCAAGGCAAGACGGCCGAAAAACTGTTTTGCGAATGCGCCGAAGCGGTCACCGCAACAATGGTGCGCAAGGTTTCCAGCGTAAAGCCCGTAAAGACAAAAAAATTCTCGTGTTCTGCCGAGACTCTCGAAAAACTCTTGTTCGAATTCTTGCAGCATCTCGTCTTTCTTAAAGACGCGGAATTACTTCTTTTCAGCAAGTACGAAGTCAAGATATTCCAACCGAAAGAAAAAAAGAAAACAAACGTTACAAAACAGGAGGCGAAGCCCGTCAATGACGCGACGCCCGCCTTCAAGCTTGCCGCAGTACTCAAGGGCGAAAAGCTTGACCCGAAAAAGCACGAACTACTGGTTGACGTGAAAGCGGTCACCTGGCACTACTTTTCGCTTATACAAACCCCAAAAAGCTTCAAAGCCCAAGTAATTCTCGACGTTTAAAGAACGGCATTCACTCAAGCCACCCGCAATATTTATTGCCGCAAGGCAGGCGCCTTTGGATGACAACCCCGACGGTCTAGGCGGCCTGTTGAGAACCTAATCTCGTCTCGCAAACGCCAATCCGCCTTGTTTTTATACCCGGATGGCTAAAAAGGATGAGTGGGTGGGATAGCTTGTTCGATTATGCAAGCAAGAAACCTCTGCACAAGTACTCCGCAATGTTTGGCGGAAGCAGGGGCTTGGTTACTGTTTTTGACGAAGGCATAGTCATACAAGCGTCAGGCCGCAACACAGTGGTACGCGCCAACTACGTGCACGAACTCTCCAAGCTGTCGGACGAGCCGTTCAGCAAAGTCAAGGCCGAATTAGCCTATTACGACATGTTCGGCAATCTCGAGCACTCGCAATTCGTGCTCAACGCCAACGACTTTCTCGCGCTCAAGCAAGACTTGAGGAAATAGTAACCAAGAGAGACGAATAAATGATTATTGAATTCATTAGAAGCCCTTATGCCCCCGCGTTGTCAGTAATGGCTTGGCTCGCTGCGATGAATTTCTTGTTTTGGCTGGACATCCGACTGCTTCAAGGGCGCGGGTCGATAAGAAACGGCAACAAGTTTGAACCAGAATGGATTACGCTTGCGCGGTACCTTATTCTCTTCAGCGTTGCCACTGCCGCATTGTTCTTTTCAGTGTTGTCCCTGTCGTTGTGGCTCGACAACTTGTTTTTGGGCATTATCTTCGCAGTGCAGACCTTCGCAACCCTGGCCCTGCTAGCGCCAGTCTCGTACCTGTCTTACAAAGTCTGGTACTGGCCAAAGTCCGCCCTTGATTTCGCAGACCGATTTAAAACCTGAAGGAATAACGGCTTTTTGGAGCTAAACACGAATGACGGGTTATTTCGGGATTGCGTTCGCCCTTGCGGCGTTGGCCTGCTTTGGAATATCCGACCTAGTGACAAAAATCTCGCTTGGCACGGCGTCCAAATGGAAGCTATTAGTGTGGGGACAACTTTTCGGCGCGGCAATACTACTCGCGCTGACAATTTGGCAAGGCCAACTTCCAGTGGGCGAAATAACGCTGTTTGCAATTGCAGTTCTCATCGCAACCGGCATACTCAACTGTATAGGCATGGGCTTTTTCTACAAAGCAATCGAAACAAAAGGCGTGATTCTGGCAAGCACGGTTGCAAACGCGTGGCCAATAGTAACAGTAATACTTGGACTGGCGTTGTACGGCGAACAAATAGGCCTTCTACGGGGGGCGGGCATTGCAGCAAGCATGCTTGGAGTGGCATCAATTTCTTCCAATTTCTTGCACAAAGGCGAAAAGCTACGGTTCGATGAGAGCTTTGCCTCGTCAATAGCCGCTCTCCTCGCGTTAGGCCTCCTCTTTTTCCTGGTTAAGGCGCCAAGCCTGGCTTTCGGCGCGGTTTTCACCGCAACTGCAATGAAAGCAATCAGCGGGACAGCCGCGCTGCCGTTTGCATTGCACAAGAAGCACGACTTGCTTGGCACGCCCACAGGCACGCTTGCCTTGTTTGCGGCAGTCGGCCTGCTTGACGGGCTGGGAACAGTTGCATACTGTTTGGCCGCAACAGTAGAACCAGTGTCGGCAGTTGCGCCAATAACCGCCGCATTCCCCGCGCTCACCTTTGTCTTAGGCACAATGCTTCTGCACGAAAAGCCAACACTAAGACAAAAAGCAGGAATAGCCGCGACGCTTGTTGGAATAATCGTAGTGTCACTCTAGGCCTCGCAAACAACTTATTGTCAAAAGGACAACTGCGCAAAACGCAACGGTTAAAATGGTTGCTTGCGTGCTTGGTACATGCCTTTTCCGAAGGGGTGTTTCCATGTCTAACGCTAGTTTGAGGAAGTTTGCAGTCTTTTCTTTTGTCTTGCTTGCCTTTTTCGCTTGCGCAACGCTGGCGAAAACAACCATGAAAGTTCCGGCCGTTGACGCCAACGGAGAAGGAATACTCACGAACGTCACGGTAAATGTCCAGATGGGTTCTGGAGAGGAATACGTAAGCATAGTCCCGTTTTTCAGCGTTGAAACGCAGCAGTCAAGCAAGTCTGCAATCGCGGCTGCCACTTCTCTGGCGCACGTTGACCGGAAGAAGTACGACTATTTCATAAAGATTGTCGCAAACGCCGAGATGGTTGACGGGCCGAGCGGAGGCGCAGCACTCGCCCTGCTAACTTACTCGGAACTAACCGGAAAGAAAATGCGCCCAGACATTTCGGTTACCGGCTCGATTAGCCCCGACGGACTGGTGGGCAAGGTCGGCGGTGTTTTCAAGAAGGCCGAGGCTGCTGCAAAGCTAGGCGTAAGGCTGTTTGTAGTGCCAGCAGACCAGGCAGTCCAAGACGGGGTAGACCTAACCACTTTCGCGCCGTCAAAGTGGGGCTTGCAGGTTGTTGAAGCCAACAGGCTTGAAGACGTAATCAAAGTAGCGTTCACTCCTGAAGGAAGCTTGGTCAGCGCACCAGCTATAAACAAGTCGCCGCTATACCTAGACCGCCTTAACGGCACGCCGGGAGTAATTCCGCTAAAGCAGCTGGCAAGGCAGAAGATTGACGAAGCAATGCAAAAGCTTTCGGTTATCAAGGCGACGCAAGGCTCGAACGTCACGATAAAGTCTTCACAAACCATGCTAAACGAATCGCAATACAGCTTTGACCAAGGCTATTACTATTCTGCGGCAAACGCGGCGTTCCTCGTGCTGGTTTCGATGCGCACGCAAGAACTGGCAAACAAGACGAAAGCCGAACTGCTAATCATGGCCTCGAATTTGGAAACAAAGGCGAAAAACACGAATATTACTCCAGCAACGCGCTCAAACATGGAATGGTCGTTTGCAGCACAACTGCGCAAGTACTGGGCTTTGCAAAGGCTGGCCGAAGCAAAAGGCGAAGCTGGAAACGGGGCGGCAAGCGCATCTTTAGCTCAGGCGATTGCGGCCGCAGAACAATGGCTTGACTCGGTAAACACTTTTTCTGCAATCGCTGCAACCAGGGTTTCCCAAAACTCTGACGAACTGCCGATAGACGAGGCAATGTTACGCCAGATTGCAGCCAGCAGGATTTCCGAGGCAGGCAACTTGAGCGCGGTTTCACCGGAAGGCGAAGCGGAATTCCACTTGTCAACTGCTAAAAAAGCGTTCGCCGAAGGCGCATACCTTGCAGCGCTAGTGGACGCGACTTTCGCAAGGTCGTTTGCAAAAGCGCTTTCCGACAATGGCGACTTGACTTCCGAAGAAGCGCAAACACTCATTGCAGATGCAAGCAACTACTCCGATTTCAATAGCGTTTGGGCGCAATTGTATTTCGCGCACGCCCTTTACAGCCGCGGGCAGTGGCGCCAAAGCTCCGACTCGACCGCATTGCTCAACGCGCTAAAGCTCCAGGAACTCTCTGTAGAATTGGAAAAGCTTTTGCAAGTCGAAATACCGCGAAAGCTGTACGGAGAAACTGCGCCCGGGACTACTCCGCAAGTCAATCCAAGTCAAGGCATCGGCACGCCTACTGAACAACAAAACGGCGGCCGGCTTGACGTTGCAGTAGTACAAATAGAGCCCAAACAAAACCAAGCCGATTCAAGATTCTACGTTTTCGCGGCAATAGCCGTATTACTGCTCGCAATTGGCGCAGTAATATTCATCGTGGGCCGCAACAAGCCTTACGGAGCAGGCGCAACCCCGCACGAAGCGAAAAGAAGGCTCGACAACCTGGACGACTTGCTTGCAGAAGGAAGAATAAGCGAGCACAACTACGAAAGGCTGCGCCAGAAGTATTCCCCGATTGCCCAGCAGGCTGGCATTGCGCAACAAAACAAGAGGCAGGCAAAACCGGCGGTAATTGTTCAAAAACAAAGCAACAGAAAGTCAGCCCAAACTACAAGCAAGCGTCAGCGGTATGAAGGTGGGCTTAAGCGTCGGCGATAAACAATCAGGCTTAAGAAAAAGAACGTTAATCTATTTTCTTTACAGATCCAGTAAAACCGTCAACTTCTATCTTGTCGCCATCCTTGAATATTTTTGTCGCGTTCCCGGTGCCTATTACTGCCGGTATTTTGAATTCGCGCGCGGTTATTGCCGCGTGGCAAAGCACGCCTCCCCCATCAGTAACAACGCCACCGGCTTTCTTAAGCAGGGGAACAAAGTCCGGCCTGGTCATGCCGGTAACAAGAATGTCGCCTTGCTTGAAATCCGTTACTTTGGAAGGGTCTAACACTATGCGCGCCATTCCGACCGCTTTTCCTTCGAAAGCCGGCTTTCCGGTAACAACCCCCGACTGGGCCGCACCATAAACCGCTGACTCGATTTCAATGGCCCGCGCGCCTATTTCGACCTGCATGCGACCTGGCTTGAACAACAGTGCACACCCGTCATGCCTAGACTTCAACACTCCTTCTGGCGGAAGGCGCCCAGTTCGGAAGTAATCCTCCAACTCGGGTTTGAGACAACAGAGAACTAGTTCTGGAGGCACGCCATTTTTTTCTGAAACTTGGGTTGCAAACCGTTCCAAAAACTTTTCCGTTTCCACCAGCGTCTTCTCCGAATAAACTCTGGTTACAACTATTTCCTCGCCATACCCGTCCATCAAATTGGGCGGCAAGTATTCTGCAAGGAATTTTATGCCAGAATGCCACGGCCCGTACATCCGGAAAACCGCCATGAACTCGTTGAATTCTTTTTCACCAATTGGCTTTCCGTCAAAAGACCGTATGAGCGCAACCATGCCGTCAACCTTCTTGTGAAGTGTGGCGCAAAACTCTTGCACATACTTCTCGTCAACAGCAGCTTTCGCCGCATGGTGCCGACCGTACCTCTCAAAATCGGTCTGTTCGAAGAAAGAAGTAGCGTGTGCGTGCTTGCACAACAAGATTGCTTTTGTCAGGCCGTCGCCGAAAAGCTCGCGCCACAAGCTAGTATAGTGCCCGCCCCAATATGAAAGCGTTAAAACACTCCAGTGGCTGGAATAAAATTTAAGCCACCGCGACTGCCTGATTTCGTCCAAAGTAAAAACTTGGCCCATAACTCTTTTTTTCGCTTTGATTACTTTTAAATACGCCGCCCGACCTTACTTTTGTGGATGCCATGAGATTCACTTCGCTTTGTTTCCTGGTTATTGCGGCGGTCTTGCTTGCCCCTGCTGTAAGCGCGTCTTGTGCTCCCTTCCTTTCAGTAGTTGCCGAGCAGAGCAAGGTGGTAAACCAAGGCCAGAGCGCGGCGTATACTATAATAGTTACAAACACCGGCCCGTCCAGCCAGGCTTTCTCTGCAAGCACGCTGTGCGACTCTACAGCCTTGGACTGCGGCTTTGACTCGGCCTTTCCTTTAAGCATCGCAAGCGGCCAGACTACAACTTTTCACGCGACTGCGTCAGCCAAGAACAATTACGGCAACTTCCAATTCGTGCTTCAAGTGTCGGGAGGCACTGGCGGAGACTCGTGCATAGAGCAGCGCACATTGATGCTCGGAGTTGTAAACACAACAATTGGGCAACCCACAGAGCCCTTCGGGCTTGGCGTAACAGTTTCTCCCGCAGGCCCGGTCGGCGAACAACCCGGAAACACCATAGAGTATACTATAGTCGTCCAGAACAATAAGCCTGAACTGCAGTTCGTACAGCTAAAGTACGGAACCGAGCAGGGCAATCCTTTTGTCGACTCCACTTATTCAAACGGCGATGAATTCCAGCTGCAGGCCGGCGACGCCAAAACGATAACGCTCTTAGTGGCGATTCCACCCGGCACTCCCGGCGGCTCGTACGCATTTCCCCTGCTGGTGCGCGGCACTACTCCTTCCGCCGTTGCCACAACCGCAATGCTTCCAATAAAAGTATTCGTGTTTTCCCCAACCTTGTCGATGCAATGGGCATCCACTCCGGCTGCTTGCCTTAGCGCTTTCCACACCAAGAACTCGGAACACCTTTTGGCAGTACGCAACCTTGGGGAAATAACCGGGCCTTTTGATGCGGAACTTGAAGTTATTCCCGGGCTAA
>Ga0163199_1002198_pt1 | contig 11936 bp, 11 predicted proteins | sample PL_2010_150m_FD_113537 | JGI IMG/M metagenome (GOLD analysis project Ga0163199, IMG submission 113537) | Freshwater microbial communities from Powell Lake, British Columbia, Canada to study Microbial Dark Matter (Phase II) - PL_2010_150m | ecosystem: Environmental > Aquatic > Freshwater > Lake ...
CCCCAGGCATAGCGGTCGCAGTTCTCGTTCAGTTGCCGGAACGTGAGTTGGGCTCCGGTTTTCGGGTGGATCACCGCCGGCTGGTCGGGATGCCTGCCTGCCATGCGGGGCAGGTGGGCCGCGATGTTCAGCGGGGCGGACTCGGCTGATGCAGTGGTGTGCGAGGCGATGACCGTCATGCGATCGGATGCCTGGCGAAGAATTCGCGCACCCAGGGAATGATCTGCTCGTGCGCGTCCTCGACCACGTAGTGCCCGGCTTCGGGAATGAGGTGGACTTCCGCCTGGGGAAACCGCTGCTGCCATTCGGCGAGAAAATCCATGGTGAAGCACCAGTCCCGCTCGCCCCAGATGATGAGCATGGGGCGGTCTTTGAAGGCTGACAGCCCTTCGCCGATCCGCTCCACCAGTTTGTAGGTCGGGTGCGCCGGGCTCATCGGGATATCCTGCACGAACTTTAGTATTGCGATGCGGTGCGCGTAGCTGTCGTACGGCGCGAGGTAGCCGGCCTTCACGTCCGGGGTCATGCGCTCCTGCTTGGCGCAGGCTAGGGAGGGCGCGAGGCCGGCGAAGGCGTTGAAGGCGCGCACAGCCAGCGCGCCGACGATCGGCAGCTTGCAGATGTTGATCCGGAAGGGAACCCGGGAGGCCGGAAAGGCCGCCGTGTTGAAGATGACGAATCGTTTGACCTGCTCCGGGTGGCGCAGTGCATAGCCCATCCCGATGGCCCCGCCCCAGTCGTGCAGGAAGAGCGTCATGCGCTCCAGTTTGAGCGAATCGAGCAGGGCCTCCAGGTTGGTAATGTGCTGTTCGAGCGTATAGGGGTAGTCCTGGGGCTTGTCGGAGAGCCCGCAGCCCATGTGATCGGGCGCGATGACGCGATGGGTCTTGCGGAACCCGGCGATCAGCGAGCGGTAATAAAAGGACCAGGTGGGATTCCCGTGGAGCATGACGAGCGGCTCGGCCGGGTGCCCTGTGACCGGCTCCGTCGGGCCTTCATCAATATAATGATACCGGTGACCAGCGAGGGAGAGGTGATGGGATTCGAACGGATACAGCTTCCGGAAGGCGTCCACGCGGCACTACCAGGTCACGCCCAGCATCAGGCAGTTCAGGCCGCTGCCGATTCCCAGCAGGGCCAGCTTCTCGTCGCGCTGGACGTTGCCGGCTTCGATGCTGAGAGCCATGGTGATGGGCAGGGACACGGACCCCATGTTGCCCAAAAATTCCACGGTCGGGAAGTCAATCGCGGGGTCGAGCTTCAGCGTCTCGAACAGGAGGCGGCGGTGGGCCACGCCGACTTGGTGGCAGAACGTTTTGGATACGTCGGCGTCGCTCCAGCCCAGATCCTGCTTAAAATCTGCCCAGGTCCGACCGGCGAGTTCACACCCGCGGTGCAAGAGCTCCTCCGACTGCGTGGACATTTCCGCCCGGCTGTCGGAGTCCAGGCCTGTATCGGCACTGCCGCGGCAGAGGTGATTCTGCTCCGAATCAGTCCGGGCGGCGCCGCCGGAAAGGACGTGGCCGTGCTTTGCGACAGACATATGAGCCATGACGATCGCGGCCGCTCCGGAGCCGATCGTGAGGGACGCGAAGGCGTCTTTGAATTTCTTCCGGGTCATGGTGGGATCGGCGAGGAGCTGCCGGATGGTGGTCTTGACCAGCGGCTTTGCGTTCTCTCCTGCGACGAGGAGCCCGCGCTTGATCTGTCCCAGTTCGATCATGTTGCCGAGCATGATCATGCCGTTCAGCATGCCGAGGCAGGCGTTGGAGATGTCGAAGAGCATGGCGCGGGGCGCGATCTTCAATCGTTCGTGGACGACGGACGCCGTCGCCGGCTCCAGAAAATCGCGCGAGACGGAGCAATTGATGATGCAGTCGATCTCCTGCCCGAACACCCCGGCCTGCTCGAGCGCCTTGTTTCCCGCCACGGACGCGACGTCGCTCGGGGCCGTGCCGTCGTCCCAGAACCGCCGCTCGCGGATGCCGCTCATCAGCTCCAGGCGGCCGTAGGGGAGCTGCAAGCGATCGTACAGGGGGGCGAGGCGCGTCTCGATCTCGGCCGAGGTGACCACCTGTTTCGGCAGCTCGTACCCGATGGACTCGATGCAGACGTTGGAATAGCGCATGGACTGATTAACCCGGCTGGATAGGCTGTCGCCTCTGGTGTTTTCGCGGAAGCGGCCTCATTCTAAACAAGGCCGCCTGATGGGGTCAAGGAATCTCGCGCCCAGCGATTTGCTTTAGGAACAGGGCGAGGCTAGAATCGGCGTGCGTGATCGCACGCCGCGATCGCGCCGGAGGGCCGCAACGCGATGCCTGACAATGCCGTGGTCGTGCAGCCTGAGATCGAGGAATCCCAGATGGCCGTCTCGTTTGCTGGCTCTAGGGGTCGCCTCCAGTTCACCCTGCTTCAGACGCTCGTCACCATCGTGCTGTGCTACCAGCTCCTGTTCAGCCAGGAATCGGTCGTTTCATCCGAGGTCAAGGAGTTCATCGTCCTGGGGCTGCTCTTGTTCGTTGCCGGCATGATGTTTCTGCCGGCCCGCATGTGGGGGAGAAGCTGGCCGGTCGTGGTACTGGTCTTGGGCGACACGGCCATCACGACCGCCATCATCTACCTCTCGGGCAATGCCGGGTCCTCTCTCTACCTCACGTATTTTCTGATTATGTTGATCGGCGCGTTCGCGCCCAGCCTGAAGCAGATGATCGGCCTGTCCGTCATTTTGTGCGTCGCATATGGCGCATTGCTGTATCTGGATTCATTCGAGATCGGCTCGTTGTCCGAGGGGCGTCTCCTGGGCATCCCGGTGCTGCTCATCTTGGCGGTCTTCTACGGAGTGACGACGGAGACGGTGCGCTGGGAGCGGCAGAAAAGGGCTGGTCTCCTTGAGCAGATCAACACGCTCAAGCGGGCCGAAGTGGAGCTGCAGGTCCAATCCGGTCGGGACTGGCTGACGGGGCTGGCCAATCGCCGTCGGTTCGACGAGGTGATCCAGCAGGAGTGGGGGCGGTCCCGCCGGGACGAGACAGCGCTCGGGGTCCTCATGATCGACATTGATTACTTCAAGCCCTACAACGATACCTACGGGCATCAGGCCGGCGACACGTGTCTCCAGCAGGTGGCAAAGTCGTTCAGTGAGGTCGTGCATCGCCCCGGAGATATGCTGGCCCGCTACGGCGGCGAGGAGTTCGTCGTGGTGCTGCCCCGAACCAACGTTGAGGGGGCCGCCGAAGTGGCGGAGAAGATACGCGCCAAGGTTGAAGCCCTGCGCATTCCGCATGCGAATTCCCTGGTTTCCGATCTAGTGACCATCAGTGTCGGTGTCACCGCCATGGTTCCCACGGAGAAAAGCAAGCCCGCTGTCCTGGTTGCCGCCGCCGATCAGGCGCTCTATCAGGCCAAGCACGAGGGGCGCAACCGGGTGCGCGTTCATGATGACGGTCAGGCCGGCGCAACGAAATGAGGAGAGGCGGGAAGAAGCAGGGGATTTAGGCTGAGGCTTTGGCCGGCTTGCCGGCACGCAGGTACTGGTCGACCGCGGCGGCCATCTTGCGGCCCTCGGCGATGGCCCACACGATGAGGGACTGGCCGCGCCGCACGTCGCCGCCGGCGAAGACGCCCTCCACGCTGGACATATACTGTTCGTTCACGGCGACGTTCCCGCGCGCGTCGTACTTCACGCCCAGACCGTCCAGCAGGCCGTTCTTCACCGGGCCGGTGAAGCCCATTGCCAGCAGGACCAGGTCCGCGTCCAATTCGAACTCGGTGCCCGGGACGGGTGTGAACGTGCCGTTCTCGAACGCCACCCGGTGCGCGTGCAGCTTGGTGACGTGGCCGTTGTGGCCGGTGAACTTCGTCGTCGAGACGCTCCACTGGCGGTCGCAGCCTTCCTCATGCGCGTGCGACGTGCGCAGTTGCATCGGCCAGAGCGGCCAGGGCGTGGAGCCGGCCCGCGTGGGCGGGGGCTCGGGCAGCAGCTCGAACTGATGGACCTCGCTGCAGCCCTGCCGGTGCGTGGTACCCAGGCAGTCCGAGCCGGTGTCGCCGCCGCCGATGATGACGACGCATTTGCCCTTGGCCGTGATCGGCTCCGCGGTGATGGCGTCCCCGGCGTTGCGTTTGTTCTGCTGCGTGAGGTACTCCATCGCTGGGTGGATGCCCTTGAGTTCACGGCCCGGCACCGGCAGCTCTCGCGCCTGTTCGGCGCCCATCGCGAGGCAGACGGCGTCGTACCGGCGGCGTAATTCTTCGCCGCTGAGATCCACGCCGACGTGGACGCCGGCCTTGAATTCCACGCCCTCGGCCTTCATCTGGTCCAGCCTCCGGTCGACGACCCACTTCTCCATCTTGAAGTCGGGGATGCCGTAGCGCAGGAGTCCTCCGATGCGGTCCGCCTTCTCGAGAACGGTGACGCTGTGCCCCGCCCGTGCCAACTGCTGGGCGGCGGCCAGGCCGGCCGGCCCGGAGCCGATGACGGCCACGGTCTTGCCGGTACGGGAGACCGGGAGTACGGGCTCGACCCAGCCCTCGTCGAAGCCCTTGTCGATGATGTTCCACTCGATGACGCGGATGGACACCGGATCACTGTTGATGCCCAGCACGCAGGCCGATTCGCAAGGGGCCGGGCAGAGGCGTCCCGTGAATTCCGGAAAGTTGTTGGTGGTGTGCAGGGCCTTGAGGGCGTCCTTCCAGCGGCCGCGGTGCACGAGGTCGTTCCACTCGGGGATCAGGTTCACCACGGGGCAGCCGTTGTGGCTCTGGCAGAACGGCACGCCGCAGTCCATGCAGCGCGCGCCCTGGGCCTTGAGCCTGTCCTCCGGCATCGGCTCGTAGAGCTCCTTCCAGTCCCGGACGCGGATTTCCACCGGCCGGCGCTTGGGGCCTTCCCGGACGTATTTCAGAAACCCCTTCGGATCAGCCATGACTCACCAGATCTTTTTCCTTCTGCGCATGCTCCTTCGCGGCGGCCGCCTTGCGCTCTGCCAGGACCCGCTTGTAGTCCACCGGCATGATCTTCACGAACTTCGGCAGCATCGTCTTCCAGGCGTCGAGGACCGCCTTTGCCTTGCGGCTGCCGGTGTGCGTGTGATGCGCGTCGATCATCTCACGCAGAAGCTGCTTGTCCTCGGGCGTGACGACTTTCTCCAGCTCCACCATGCCCATGTTGCAGCGCGACTCGAACTTGCCGTCCTCATTGAGGATAAAGGCGATGCCGCCGGACATCCCGGCCGCGAAGTTCCGCCCGGTCCTGCCGAGGACGACGACCACGCCGCCGGTCATGTACTCGCAGCCGTGATCGCCGGTGCCCTCGATGACGGCCCGCGCGCCGCTGTTGCGGACGGCGAACCGCTCGCCCGCCGTTCCGTAGAAGAACGCCTCGCCCTGGGTGGCTCCATAGAGTGACGTGTTGCCGATGAGAATGGTTTCCTCCGGGACGAAGGTGGCGCTCTTCGGGGGATAGACAATGATCCGGCCGCCGCACAGGCCTTTGCCCAGATAGTCATTGGACTCGCCTTCGAGCTCAAGCGTCACGCCTCTGGCCAGGAAGGCGCCGAACGACTGGCCCGCCGATCCAGTGAACTTGATGTGGATCGTGTCGGGCGGGAGACCTTCGAGGCGGTACTTTTTGGCGATTTCGCTGGAGAGGATGGTCCCGACGGTCCGGTTCACGTTCCGGATGGGCAGGTCCAGCTTGACCGGCTGCTTCTTCTCAATGGCCGGCTTGCACAGCTCGATGAGCTTCCAATCGATGGCCCGGTCCAAGCCGTGGTCCTGCTTCTCGACGCAGTGCCGGGCGACCTCCGGGCCGACCTGCGGTTGCGCCAGGAGCGCCGACAGATCCAGGCCTTTGGCCTTCCAGTGGTCGATGGCCTTCCGGGCGCGGAGCTTGTCCGTGCGGCCGATCATGTCCTCGAACTTCCGGAACCCCATCCCAGCCATCCACTCGCGCACTTCCTCGGCCACGAAGAAGAAATAGTTCGCGACGTGCTCCGGCTGGCCGGTGAACTTCGTGCGGAGCGCCGGGTCGTGGGTCGCGATGCCCACCGGGCAGGTGTTGAGGTGGCACTTGCGCATCATGATGCAGCCCTCGACGATCAGCGGGGCCGTGGAGAAGCCGAATTCCTCGGCGCCCAGCAGTGTGGCGATGACGACGTCGCGGCCGGTCTTCATCTGCCCGTCGGTCTCCACCCGGATGCGCCCGCGCAGGTCGTTCAGCACGAGCGTCTGGTGCGTTTCGGCCAGGCCCAATTCCCAGGGGATACCGCCGTATTTGATGGAGGAGAGCGGCGAGGCGCCGGTCCCGCCGGAGTCCCCGCTGATCAGCACCTTGTCGGCCTTGGCCTTGGCGACGCCGGCGGCGACGGTCCCGACACCCACTTCCGCCACCAGTTTCACCGAGATGTCGGCCGCAGGGTTGGAGTTCTTCAGGTCATAGATGAGCTGCGCCAGATCCTCGATCGAGTAAATGTCGTGATGCGGCGGCGGGGAAATGAGCTGCACGCCGGGGGTTGCGTACCGCAAACGCGCGATGGTCTCGTCCACCTTGTGGCCGGGAAGCTGGCCCCCTTCGCCGGGCTTGGCGCCCTGGGCCATCTTGATCTGCAGTTCCCGGGCGTGAACGAGGTAGTCCGTCGTGACGCCGAACCGCGCCGATGCCACCTGCTTGATCGCGCTGTTCTTGGAGTCGCCGTTGGGAAGCGGGACGAACCGCTCGGGGTCCTCGCCGCCCTCGCCGGTGTTGCTCTTGCCGCCGATGCGGTTCATGGCGACGGCCAGGGTCTCGTGGGCCTCCTTGCTGATCGCGCCGAAGGACATGGCACCGGTGGTGAACCGCTTGACGATCTCCTTGGCCGGCTCGACTTCGTCCAGCGGAATGGGGGTCGGCAGGGTCTTGATCTCCAGGAGCCCCCGGATGTTCGATCGGCGCTTGCTCTCGTCGTTGACGAGCGCCGCGAACTCCTTGTAGGTCCGGGCGTTGTTGGCCCGCGTGGCGTGCTGGAGGCGGTAGATCGTTTCGGGATTCCAGTTGTGGTGCTCGCCCTGGGCGCGGTAGTGGATCTCGCCGCCGAAGTCGAGCTGGCGGATCGGCGCCGGGGTATACGCCATCGCATGCCGGCGCAGCGTCTCCTCGCCGATCTCGCGCATGCCGATGCCCTCGATGCGGGAGGCGGTGCCGGTGAAGTAGCGGTCCACGAGCTTGTGGTTGAGGCCGATGGCCTCGAAGATCTGCGCGCCGCAGTACGACTGGACGGTGGAGATGCCCATCTTGGAGAAGATCTTCAGCAGACCCTTGTTGATGGCCTTGATGAACTTGGACTCGGCCGTCGTCGCGTCGAGGCCCTCGGGCAGGTAGCCGTCCCGCTCCATGTCCACGAGCGTTTCGAACACGAGGTAGGGGTTGATCGTCCCCGCGCCGTAGCCGATGAGGCAGGCAAAATGATGGACGTCGCGGGGCTCGCCGGTCTCCAGGATCAGCCCGACCTCGGTGCGGGTGCACTCGCGCACGAGATGGTGGTGAATCGCCGCGATGCCCAGCAGGCTCGGGATCGGCGCCCATTCTTCATTCACGCCCCGGTCGCTCAGGATCAGGAACTTGAAACCGTCCTTGATCGCCTGCGAGGCCTGCCGGCAGAGGTCGTCCACGGCCGCACCCAGGCCCTTCGGCCCCTCCGCCGTGCGGAAGAGCATCCGCAGGGTCTTGCTCTTGAAGTGCGGGTCGGCGATCTCGCGGATCTTCTCCAGTTCCGCGTTGGTCAGGATGGGCTGCTGCACCTTGATGCGGCGGCAGGCCTCCGGGGTCTCGTTCATCACGTTCGGCTTGGGACCGATGTTAGTGACCAGCGACATGACCAGCTGCTCGCGGATCGGATCGATCGGTGGGTTCGTCACCTGCGCGAACAGTTGCTTGAAGTACTTGAACAGGAGCTGCGGCCGCTCGGACAGCACCGCCAGCGGCGTGTCAGTGCCCATGGACGAGATCGGCTCCTCGCCGTTGATGACCATCGGCGTGATGACCATCTTCAACTCTTCCACCGTGTACCCGAACGCCTGCTGGCGCTGGCGGATGGTGGGGTGGTCCGGCTGCGGGACGTTCAGCGGCTCCGGCAGCTCGTCCAGCGAGATGCGGTACTGGGTGACCCAGGCCCGGTACGGTTTCCGCCCCACGATGTCGGCCTTGATCTCCTCGTCGTCGATGATGCGGCCCTGGACGGTGTCCACGAGGAACATGCGGCCGGGCTGCAGCCGGCCCTTCTGGCGGATGTCCTTCACATCGTAGGGGAGCACGCCGGCCTCGGAAGCCAGCACCACGAGGTCGTCGGTCGTCACCTGGTACCGGCAGGGACGCAGGCCGTTCCGGTCGAGCGTTGCGCCGACCAGCCTGCCGTCGGTGAAGCACACGGCCGCCGGGCCGTCCCAGGGTTCCATCACGGCGGCGTGGTATTCATAGAACCCGCGCCGGTCCAGATCCATCTGGGGGTTGCCGACCCAGGGCTCGGGGATCAGCATCATCATGGCGTGTGGCAGGGAGCGGCCGCCCAGCACCAGGAACTCCAGCGCGTTGTCGAGGCAGGCCGAGTCGCTCTGGTGCTCGTACACGATGGGGAAGAGCTTGGGGATGTCGTGGCCGAACAGTTCGGACTGGAGGCGGCCCTGGCGCGCCCGCATCCAGTTCACGTTGCCCTTGAGCGTGTTGATCTCGCCGTTGTGGCAGACGTAGCGGTAGGGGTGCGCCAATGGCCACGTGGGGAAGGTGTTCGTGCTGAAGCGCGAGTGGATCACCGCGATCGCGCTGAGCACGCTGGAATCGGTGAGGTCCGGGTAATACAGCGGCATCTGCCCGGGCAGCAGCAGGCCCTTGTAGACGATCGTGTTGCCGGAGAGGCTCGAAACGTAGAAATACTCCCGGCCCTCGATGGCGGACTCGCGGATGGCGTTCTCCACGCGCTTGCGGATGACGTAGAGCTTGCGCTCGAACTGCGCTTCGTTGAGGACGTCGCGGGCGATGAAGACCTGCCGCATGACCGGCTCGGTCCGGCGCGCTTGTTCTCCAATGGTGTCGCTCTTGACCGGCACGTCGCGCCAACCCAGCAACCGCGCGCCCTCCTCCTCGATGACTTTTGCGAAGAGCGTCTCGCACTGCGTGCGCGCGGCGGCGTCGCGCGGCAGGAACACCATCCCGACGCCGTACTCGCCGGCGTTCGGTAGCTTCACGCGAACGTCGGCGCAGGCGCGCTTGAGGAAGTCATGCGGAACCTGGATCAAAATGCCGGCGCCGTCGCCCGTGCAGGGATCGCATCCCTGGGCGCCCCGGTGAAACAGGTTGGCGAGGACCTGGAGCCCCTTGCGGACGATGTCGTGCGACTTGACGCCCTTGATGTTGGCGACGAAGCCGATCCCGCAGCCGTCCTTCTCGTACCGGGGATCGTAGAGGCCTTGTTTCGGGGGGAAACCGGGGATGCGCAATTCTTCGCTCATGGGCGGAATTCCTTTGCTCGACAAGCCGTTACGGATAGTTGCATCCTACTTGAGGGGGCGCGGACGTGTCAAGCGGATCGTCGCATCGGAAGACCCGAAAACGCAGGCAGGGTCAGGTGTTTCGAGGGGTGGGGCTAATGAACGTTCAACGGGTCCGATGGGACTACTTCCCAGTTGCCGAACCGGCGAAAGTCGTCGTCAAAGGCGAACGCGGTTCGTATTCCGAGCCGTTGCATGAGGGTAAAGCTGGTGCAGTCGACAAGGCTGAACCGCTTGTCATGACAGCGTCGGAAGGTTTCCCATGCCTTTCGTTCGTCGGCAGGCGTCACGCGAATCATGGGAGTGACCGCTTCGTCGAGCAACCGGCGTCCGAATTTCACGGCCGGTTCGTGACCGAGGCGCATCCGAATCAGGGTGATTGTCTCGAAGACGACAAAATTACTGGTGAGAAGAAGACACTCGTTCGCTTCGACGAACCGGACGGCGAGGTCGTGGAAGCGGTCGGTCCGATCAGCGAGAGCGAAGAAAGCCGATGTGTCGACGAAGATTGACGTACGAAGCGGGCGGGCTGCCGGGCTCAAGGCTTCTCATGCAGGTATTTGTCGTGCTCCTCACTGATATCCGTGAACCCGCTTGCGCCGATGCCGGCAAGCGTCATGAGGGATTTCTTCTGCCGCGCCACCTGCTGCGACAGACTCTCGCGCTTCGATGCACGCGTGGATTTGCGACTAGTTTTTTCGCTCTTAGTGTGTGCTTTCATAGCCATCCGTTGCCTTCCCGATTGTAAGGCCCAATGTACCACCGCCTCCTTGCAAAAGCAAAAGCAAGTCTCATTGCCCCAGCGCCTGCCCGGATGGAAACGTAGGGGCGGACCTATGTGTCCGCCCGAATAAACAGGGCGCCATTTACGGAGGGGCGCACCGGCAGGTCGCCCCTACCGCGTATGTTTCAGGAACCGCTTGATCTCATCGTGCGTGCCGATCAGGAGGAGTTCCAGTACGTCGTCGGGGGCTCGGCGAAACAGGATGCGGTCGTGAATGCCGGCGCGCGTTTCCCATATCCCGTGCTGTAAGGGTTTGATCCCCATTCCATGGGGAATGCTCCCGGTCTCAAACGCATTCTCCATCTTCAGCAGGGTGTCGTCGGCGCGCTGTTGTCGTGTTTCATCCAGCCTGCGGTAGGCCCGCCTGAAGGCGGCCGTCCGGAAGTAGCGCATCCTTCAGCGCTTCTTGAGATCCTTGATGAGGGCCTGCATGCTGCGAAATCTTTTCCCGCCCTTCTTTCGGAAAAGCTGAAGCAGCTTGGCATATTCGTCGGGGGTGAAATCTTCGTGAACCGGGATGGCCTCCACGCGAGTCAACTGAACGCGTTTTGTTTCATGGTCAACGGCGAACCCGACCAGGTCCCCTTTCGACCCGACCCCCAACAACTCCCGCACGGCCTTGGGCAGGGTAAGCTGGCCTTTTGAGGTCAATGGCACGGCCACCAATTGCGTCATGGCCGGTCCACTTGTAAGGATTCCATACTGGAAGGATACGCGGTTTCCGGTTGTTGTCAAGGGTCGGTAGGGGCGCCGCTTGCTGCGCCCCCACGGCTTTCCCTCTCCCCATGAGAATGGGCAAGCGTAAGGTCGGGAGCCCTTCGACAGGCCTGTCCTGAGGAGGCCAGCCGTCTCCTTCGAGAACCTCAGGACGAACGGCTTGGCTTCTCGAAGGGCTCAGGGCGAACGGGATTAACGCATCAGGCCGCATACCTAGGCGGACAGAATCTCCAACCCTGCAAAGTACCGCCGATAGAAGCCCCGATCGCGGGTGAGCAGCCGGTTCGCTTCGTGCAGAGCGTGGGCGCCGATGAGAAAATCGGCCAGGATGCGCTCGCGTTTGCCGCCGGTTTTTCGATACGCCGCATGAGCGACTCCCGCTGTATAGCCGTGGTCTGCTGTGAACGGCACGACGCGAACTCCACTCTGATGCAGCCACCCGTCAAGTTCCTCGCGGTCGCGCGCCTGGGGAACGAGTTCGGCGTAGACGGCGGGAGAGATGATGAGACTGCCTTGCTCGTCTGCCTGCGCGAGCAGCGCTTCAGACCGATCGGCATGCCTGGGATCATCGGCAAGCACATCGAGCAGGACGGTCGTGTCGATGGCTGTAATCATCGCCCGCGGATGCTTTCGATATAGCGATCCACATCCAGACGCTTTTTACCTTTCCCCCGCAGCGCATGGAAAGGGTTGCCGGCTCCCGCTCCCCGCTTCTTGATCCGAATGCCGTCCTTGTCGGCCACGAACTCGACTTCCACATTCCGCTGGAGTCCATAGCGCCGCCGAAGCGTGATGGGAATCGTGACCTGCCCTTTTTCCGTGATGCGCATGGTTCAACCTCTCAAGTCTTACTTTCTTACCAATTATGTTGGAATTATCTGGAATGTGTCAAGCGCGATGAATCACGCCCCTACTA
>Ga0163199_1002199_pt1 | contig 11935 bp, 11 predicted proteins | sample PL_2010_150m_FD_113537 | JGI IMG/M metagenome (GOLD analysis project Ga0163199, IMG submission 113537) | Freshwater microbial communities from Powell Lake, British Columbia, Canada to study Microbial Dark Matter (Phase II) - PL_2010_150m | ecosystem: Environmental > Aquatic > Freshwater > Lake ...
CGTGACTAAACACACTTTCATTTACCAAGTTGATTCAGTGCATTCATGATCGTTAGATTGAAAATTGCTATCATTGAAGATCATATCTATAAATCATGTAATCATTTTAAATCCGCCTCCAATCTATCAGTAAAAAGATGACAGCTATACTTTTGCACCTAAGCGACATTCATATCAAAACTCCTAATGACCCCATCCTGAAAAAGGGAGAAAGCATTGCAGCATGCCTTTTCTCGTCACTTCCTTCAGCATCACATTTATTCATTGTAGTTTCTGGAGATGTGGCTTTTTCTGGGGAAGAAGAACAGTATGTATTAGCTAGTAACTTTCTTAAGGGAATTCAAACCGCTATTCAAAATGAAACATCAATTCCAATATCCTTCGTCGTTGTTCCAGGTAACCACGATTGTGACTTTAATCAAGACTCTGGAGCAAGAAAAATGCTTATTAAGAGCATCGAAAGCTCCGATGCTTCTGAGATTGATTCTTCTATTATCGACACATGCACGGCCATTCAAAAGCCTTTCTTTAAGTTTAGGGAGGAGTTGGAATGCAACAAAGAAGCTGATGATGATTTACTCTGGCGTTCAAGCCGCTTTAAAATTGATGACAAAATACTTGGATTCGAGTGTTTGAACGTTTCGTGGGTTTCGAAGCTTAGTGAAGAGCCAGGCCGCCTTTATTTTCCTATCGATAGATATTCAGAAAAAAAGACCAACGATGTTGATGTTAGGATTTTGGTTTTGCATCACCCATTGAACTGGTTTAACCAAAGTATTTACCGCACCTTTAGAACATTCGTTCGTCAATTAGCAGATATAGTTATTTCTGGTCACGAGCACCAAGGCAATGTGGGAATTATTAACGATGCAGAAACTGACAAGAGTGCCTTTGTTGAAGGGTGTGTTTTGCAAGGTGAAAAAAATCTGTCAGATTCATCTTTCAACGTCGTGGTCATTGACCTAAGCCAAGGCCAGTTTGCATCTACTCGCTATAACTGGGATAAATCCCTATATGTCGCAACAGAAGAAGGGTCATGGTCAGATTATTACAACCTTCCTGCTAAACGAATTAATCCTTTTGCTATTTCAGAATCGTTCCAAGAGATTTTGGATGACCCCGGTGCATTTTTCAAGCACCCTGGACGTTCAAATATCACTCTTACGGATATTTTTATCTATCCCGATCTACAAAAAGTAAATGGCAATGGAGGAAATCGACAAAAAAACTTTATTAACTCATCCAGGCTGCTGTCTCCTGACATAACCTCGGATGGTCTTCTTATAGAAGGGGAAGAAAAAGCGGGATGTACAAGCCTTCTTTACCAACTTTATCAACAGTATCATGATCGTGGTTTCGTTCCACTTCTGCTTAAGGGTAAAGATCTAAAAAAAACGAATGACGCTGAAATCGACGCACTCATCAAGCGAGCGGTAAAAATCCAGTACGGTAAGACTCATATTACAATCTTTGAACAGCTTACGTCCTCGCAGAAATTGTTGCTTCTTGATGATTTTGATGATGGACCAACGAAGGCAGCTGATGCTAGAGCGGGGTTACTTTGTGCTTTGAGGAAGCGATTTGGGCATTTGGTGTTATTCTGAACAAAAAAGCAGCATAAGTTTTAACCGTCGAGGCGACAACTACATTGACAATTTCCGATTAAACGACGATATTCGGTAACTTCGGGATTTGTTGAATTGATAGCCGCTGATTGGGCTAAAAGGGATAGGTCTTGCTGGTTCATTATGCCACCTCATTAAGCAAATAAATGCAGAGTGCGCCTAAATTTGCGCCTTGCTGCGGATATGTTGCTTCAACTCGACGGGCAATCATGTTGAAATGCTTTGTAAACCAAATGGTTAAGTGGTGGGTCGCATGCGATTCGAACGCATGACCATCGCATTAAAAGTGCTGTAATTTTATATAACACATTGAATTAATTGAATTAAAATAAATGGCTCTCACGTTGCCATGCCTATTTGTGTATATCCTTGCATATCCTGTTTACCCAATTTTTACCCACTTATTTGTTATGGACAAAAAACACGTTCAACATTTACCACCTTCAATAGCCATTTTACCCTTTTGTGGATACCTATCAGGAGGTCAAGTCAGTTCATCGCCTGCCATCGGTTCTATATCTGGACTGGAGTTGAGCCAGGTGTCAAAAGCATTGAGTTCGCCGCGAGATTGTCGCTCACGAAAATAGGTCTCGGTCTTCAATGCGGAAACCTTTTCGGCAATGGCCATGACGAAAAACTGGTTCATTGATACATGCTCTTCCTCCGCCACCTTGCGGGCGTAAGAAAACAGAGATTCGGGGACGCGCAACGCATAGTTAGTCATCAGGTATTCTCCTCTTGGAGTTGGCGCAAAAAAGCGCCTGGGGTCAACACCGGCAGTCGAAAATGGCTGGCTGGAACAAAATCAGCAGTATTCAAGGTCACCAGCACTTCGGCACGGCCATTTAATGCGGTTTCCAGTACCATCTCGTCAGCTGGGTCACGTAATTGTGGTCGCCAAAGGTAATGCAGGTGTACGGGTTCAATAAATAACGACAGTGCGTCCAGGAAGGCATCGGTCGTAGCCTCGGTTCGTTCGCTGACAGCCAGTTGTTCTGGTCGCTTCAGCACAGCTTCGTATTCCAGCATCAGCGGCACCGACGCCAGTGCTGTAAATTGACCGTTTTTTAGCGCCAATAGCAATGCAAACGAAGCACCATTACGGCTTCGAGATGCGGCGACGAGAACATTGGTATCCAAAACAACACGGGATATTTTCATATCGCATATCATATTACTCAGATTAATAAAGTCAAGGCGACTTATTTTTTCAGTTGTTATGCTGGCAGTAAGTCAATTCGTGGATTCAACTCATAAGTGCAGCCATTCGTAAATCTGGATTCTATGACAGCAGTGGGTCGGTTTTTACCCTTCAGCCAAACGTCATTTTGCACATTGTCTACGGCTGCTTTTGAGTAATTTCAAATGATGGATTTGCATTGTGTTCGATAGTTTTTTTGCAATTTGCATCCACTTTATACGATCAACCTATCCCTCAACGTTGCCAGAACCATATTAGTGCCGGAATTATCTTTGGTTATAACCTCACGGATTTGGGCTTTTATTTCTACCTCAGATAAGCCTTTAGCGCTCCCCGCATTTAAAATCGACGAGTAAGCTTCCAGCACATCGCTAGCTGTAATTTGATACCCATAGCCCCGTGCCATCCAATGTAGCGCCGCCAATCCGGCAGACACGGCAAAATCCGCCTGCTTCTCTGCAAAGTCCCGGCTAGCCCGGATAAGCGTCCGTGGGTCGGTTGGGCTTTTGTTGACTAACTCGATTGCCACATCAAATAAGCCGGCGTCCTTAGCAGCCGCAAACCATTTGCCTTCTGAACCGGGTTGGCTGGCCACCAGATCACGCAGTATGTCGACCGCAGGTTTGTGTGGATACTTTTTGACGAGTCCGCGAAACGTGGCGAGATGGGTTGTACCTTGGTTGGCATCCAACGCATAGCGGTCATAGGCTTCTTCATACAGACCTGACGATAACAAGATGTCCTCACAAACCTTGGCAACCGCCGATGCCGGCGTATTGATGATTTTCTTACTGTCTTCGGCGTAACGGATGGCCTCGGCCTTTTTGCCCAACGCCAGCAAAGCCCGCACACCCCATTGGCGATACCACCAGCCCTTGAAATAGGGCTTTGCTAAGATTTCCAGCAATTCTTCGTACCGGCCAGCGGCATACAGGGAAGAGAGATAAGCACTGGAACCCTTAAAATAGGCATAAGTTGATGCCTGCGACACCTGTTCCACGGAAGGCCTGAATTCATCAGCCCATTGCGAAGCGCACCCGGCGTCGGCACACAACTCACCCCAGTAATCGCCCAATAGCTCGATATACGGGATATTGTCATCCTGCAAGGCCTGCCACAAGCGTTGCAACCATTGTTGCCTTATCGGGGGTGTTACGGCAGCTTTGGCAATGATAGGTACCAAAGTATCAATGGCCCGATTGACCATGGATCCGATAGCGCCGGAAGAACTGTCGACCTGTTCGATGGCGGGTGAAATTTTTTCTAAAAATAGCACCGCACCTGCCGCGGCCAATGCCGGTTCATACTTCGCAACCTGCTTAATTTCCGACAGGGCTTCTTTAATACGCTGTATCGGTTTATCAGATTGCCAACCAAACGCGTGATATCGAAACCGCGCGGTGAACTGCCATTTGTGAGCTGTCATGTTGAGGTTGTCCTTGCCAAGTTTAAAGGGAGTTATTGTCGCTGAGTCTGCAAACAGCTTCAATGGTGTTAGTAGCCAAATGGCTTTGAGGCTGGACGATGAACGAAATGTTGATGTTGAAATTTACACCCCCCAGCTGCCGCCAAAATCATAGCCTTGTATCAAACGGATGGTTAGGGATAAAAACCGCGTTCAACATTTACCCCCTTCAATAGCCATTTTTACGCTCTTGAAAATAACCTACCTTAACCAAACCCTAAAATTGCCTTTCTTCCAAGTCAATATTAACGCTGGTACTTGGGATCTTTTTTAACGCCGATTCAAGGTGTACTTCAAAAAAAGCACTAAACGGTCGTTTTTCGGGCATATAAAGATAGCGGCTATTGATTAGACTCGCATTATTGCCAATGATGCGGGGCTGCCATGCTGATCAGAATCTTACCAAATCGCTATCAACCATTGGATCAATACCTTGCCGGAGAGTGGGGAATGCGTTGTCTGCGGCAGACCACTAAAGCCGTTGTTTCTACACTGCTCTGTTTGGGCCTCAGCATTTCCAACACGTCATGCTTGGCGCTGGAGAAACACCCTCCGCTTAAAAAATGGCCTGTGGTGGCTCACCAAACGAAAATCAACGGGTTCAACAGCCGCTTGCAAAATACGCTGTGGTGGCAAATCGCCAACCACCATCAACTGGATCCCTACGTTTTATACGCGGTTGCCCTGGTTGAATCCGCCAAACGTAATGATCCAAACCATATTACCCCATGGCCTTGGGCGATCAATAAATCCGGTAAAGCCATCATTCCCGCTTCGCAACTGGAAGCCCGCAGCATTTTAACTAGGGCCCTTGCCGAGGGTAGTCGGAATATTGATGTCGGGCTAATGCAAATTAACTTCCGCCGGCATGGTCATCGGGTCGACAAACCGGAACATCTGCTTAATCCCGTCACCAATTTACAAATCGGTGCCTTGTTATTGGCTGAAGCCATCCAGTCGGCACCCAATAATCTGGTATTAGGAATAGGCCGTTATCACAGTTGGCAAAATGTCTCTGCCGCCGTCGCCTATGGCCGGCAGGTGCTGGCCATTGCCGATCAAATCCGGACAGTGCTCTGATCGGGGGCGCCCTGATGGATGACAACATCTACCACCTGAATCTGGACTATCTGATCTTGGCGCATGAATTGATCCAATCCGGACGGCAACAACAGGCGATGGTGAGCCTAGGCTTAACGCCGGAAGCGGTCAGCATTTTGGCACAAATGCCGGTTGACCAACTCAAAGCCTTGGCACGCAGTGATGTGTTTTGTTTCGCGCCCCGGTTCCCGGTCAGTTCCTGGCGGACTTTCTTGCGCAATGAAGCCGTGGAGGGCGAAGCGGTGGAACAACGCGCCCGTCGGTTGAGGCTGGTTCTGGGCAAATCAGGGGTCAAGTATGATAGCTGAACCAATATCCTATGAAGAGCAGTTACGAAATTACCAGTTGGCGACCGAGCTGCTCAAGCGCAAACTCAGAACCTCGTATGTCAGCCAACTGATCAAAAGCATCAGCCTGTCCGAAATTCGCGACATGCACCGGGCTATCCACCAAGGCGAAAGCCCTAGCTCAGGGTTGCTGCCTGCCATTGAAGCAATTCCTCAAGTGCGGGAGTCCATGCTCTATTTGTCGTTATTTGCGTCCCTGTATCGCCATGCCAGCCAAGCCGACATCAAAACTGAAATGGATGTGCCCGCCATTATTGTTGCCTGGGATTTTTTTTGCGGTACTTTTCCTAACCACATCTGTGAGCGCAGGCCTTACGGAAAAGTCCGGCCAGCCAATTTCAGCGAAGCCTGGGTTGTTGCGCAAGCGCTTAAAATTGGCTTGGCGGACCTGCATTATTGCAGAGGCTGCCACGGCGACACGCTGGTCATATACCACAGCAAGTTTCCGCCAAGCTGCCAGATTTGTGTGTTGGACAGCCTGCATAAAAAACACAGTGGCCCGGCCTGTGATCTAACTCAAAAACTTAGCTTACAGGGGCTTGGCAACCGCATTTGATCGACGTACCATGGGCATTATTGAGTTCGATTGGAGAGCCATAATGTCCTCAACCTCATCCCCTTCAAGTCGTCACGCCCCATCCAGCCGCCCTCAGCGGCTTACACCGATAACACCCAATTTTGCAGGCCGACCTAGCACGGTCAATTGCCAAGCCTGCAACCGGTCTATGGTGCCTCGGGTGGTGACTTATTATGGCCAACCGCTACGGTCTGTTTGTCCTTTTTGTGGTGCCACATTCATGAAATTCCCTGGCGGTTTACAGCGATTGATTCAGAGTTTTCAAGCAAACGGTTTGTCATTTGTTGCTTTTCGATGGCTGACACTGGTTACATTGGGCTTGAGTTTGCTCTGGATTGTCAGTGCTTGGGCAAAGCTGCCAGCAAATATATTTCTTTTTGCGGTATTCGGAACCCTTGCCTTTGGTCTCATTGCATTAGCCGAATTGTTTGTGCAATGTTTGGAGCGATTGGCAGTGAGATTTTCCCACCAAAGCAATAAATATTGGGGAGTATTGGTCGGTATCGCATTCGTCACCGCGAACTTGCGCCATGAACTTACTATTTACCTTATTCTGTTTTCTTTAGCCATGCTGGCACGCTGGTTCATTTTTGGCAGTGTGCGAGCTATGAATAATAGTAGGTCACGGTCTGATTAATCTTTAATCCGTCCGCGAGCCCGATTGAAGTTACCAACTTGATCTATCAGGTCGTTTCTGTTTTGTTTAGCAGCGCTGTTTAGCAACTTCGCGATGTTATTGCCATCTGTTTCACCTTCTTCATCGAGCAAATGGCGTTTCGCTTGTCCCAGGCGGTCATTCTCATCACCGTTGACAGTGATCATGGCAAAGTCTTCGTACATAGCAGCACGATAGAAGGCTTGTTGGCTAGGCGTAAGTTTATCGGCCACTTCATTCAATCGTTGATCGGCCCAAGCCTGCGAAGCCTGTACGAAGCCAGGATAAGATTGCGTTGCAGCGAATTTAAGCGCATCCCCATAATCGTCGCCTTTATCGAGTGCTTCCCTGAAGCTACCTGTAAATTGTTTGACGTAATCACTTCCTGCTGCCCCAACAGCTTCAATATCCTTAGCCGTATTATAAATACTGCCTCCCAGGGTATTGTAAGACCACTCGGCCGCAGATGGCGTGCTGTTGGCGGCGGATGCAATCGCCGACCTAAAATGTTCGGCCTTGATTTGCCCCATCTCGGCAAAGCCTTTTTGTGATTCTTGGGCTAAATTGCTCAAGTTCTGTTCATGATGTGCGGCAATGGTTTTCTCACCCGCCACTATTTGACCGCGCGTGGAATTGATTTTGCCTTTTGCTTGACGGGTAGCCGCTTCTGTTTCATGACGCGGATCAGCAAGCCTTGCCTGTTCAACCGTCGACTGGACGGTGCCGATTTCTGGCGCCTGGGTTTTAAGCCTCTCGTGTTTACCCGGATTCCAGTTGGCATCCGCTGTGGGCGCATCAAACGCATCACCCAAAAGTTGGTAACCCGCCATTTCCGCACTCCGTGACTGTTGGCTGTCCAAATTGCGGTAACTGGGTGAGGAAAAACCCGTCAGCAAGGACATGCCCGCCGCCGCATAAGCCTGCTGGCCATCCGCTATCCAACCCGCTGCTTTCCATTGCGAAGCCAAACGCTGGGCATCGCCCCGGAGTCCATACTGATCGAGGGTGTGATCCAGCCGTTCCATCAATTGGCGGTCACCCGCCAGCTTCAAACCGGTCTCTGCGGCACCAAAGCTGGCTTGGGCGCCGAAGCGTTGTTGTGCCGAGACGGTTTGCTGGTAGCTTTCCGATGCCGATACGGCATCAGTGGCACTGTGCTGTAACGAGGACAAGGCTTGGTGTTGTAAACCCATCGAAGCCACATTGCGGGTGCCGGATTGGGCATCCATCGCTAGGCTCTTCGCCAACCCTGCCTGATAACCCTGGCTGTCATTAACCGTTTGGGTAATATCCGTGGCAATCGAATCGGCCTTATCCTGCCCGACCTTAAAATCATTCTGTAAGCGTCCAGAAATCGCCGCACCCAAGCGGTCATCCGAGAACTTGGCGCCGGCATTGGCGCTGCCGGCCACCAAGGCCGAAAAGTGGTCGGCGGAGATCCCCGTGTCGCTATGCTTCTTGGCAAAGGCTTCACCGAACTGCCGGTTATAGGCATCGGTATGGCTGCTACTGCTGGCGATCTGCTGTCCCAATGACCGGCTGTCAAAGGCATCGCTGGTGATGCTGTTGGATTTAGCGGCACTTGACGACACGCTGTTCATGAAGTTGCTGGTCGCCTGTTCGGAGGCACCATAAGCGGAAGCCACCGCTGCACTCATATCCCGCCCCGCCGAAAAGGTGGGCAGCACTTTGTCGCTGCCGGTTTGGGTGACGCCCGACAACGGGCTGTACTGATGCTGGGCTTGGGCGTTCAAGACCGGTGCCGGGCTGGTCACATCCGGTGTGGCGATTTTCTCATTGACGTAATCACTGCCGTCCATCCGTCCCAGAAAATGCGTGGCGGTGACCGCACCCCGATAAATCAGCATCAAGGTGATGGCCGGTGTCGACGCCGCCAACATGCCGCCCATCGACAGCCATTGCTGCAATTCCATGTCCATCTGGTAAATGCCCATCATCGACGGCAGGTTGAAATTGGCGGAAGCCAAGGCCGCCATTTTGCCCGCAGCCGACATATTGATGAACAAATTGATCACCGCCAGAATCGGCATCCACAGATGTATCCATAACAGCATCGAAAAGTAACCGATGTTCATGCGTAAGCCGACACTACCGAACAGCACCACAAACGCCATAATCGGCGCAATCGCATAACTCAAACCTTCGATAAACGCCATCATCGGCCGGACAATCTTCGCAAACAAGGTTTGTTCCGCCGCCCATTGGGTATTGCGTTGCTGGATGGCCTGTTCGACCATGGCCGCCTTAGTCCAGTGCATGGCATCTTCATGCCGGCCGACTACACCTTTTTCAAACATCGGCAGTATCGCCGACATCAGCATGTAATCGGCGGCGTTGATCACACCCGGCCCCGCCAGGGCGTCAAACGCGTCCTGGATTTTTGGGATGGTGTCGGCGGCGGCTTGCACGCCCAAGGTTTGCTGTAACAGGTTTTCCAAGGCGGCACTGAAATCGCCGTTCGCGACTACGCCTAAGCTTGTCCAGGCATTGGTACACGTTTGGGTTTGTGGCTGGCCACCGACAAAGATTTCGGTCATGTAAATGTCCGAGTCAAAGCGGATCGCATTGAGGGGGTTGGCATCACGCAAAATGGCGTCGACCGATTTCAGGTTCAGATCTACACCAGTCAAAGTACATTCCTTGACGTAATTGGCAAACGAGGTTTCCATATCGCTGCCGGCCTTGGGCGCATTGGCCGCCCCTAAACTGACACGGGACAGCAGGTTCTTGCGCACCGCCGTCAAGGTTTGCAGACTATCGGCAAAGCCGTGGCCGGTCATCGACGGCATCGCAAACGCCTGTTCAAACAAGCGGGTGGTGCGGTAACCCATATTGGACATGACACTGCCCACCACCGCTGGCCCCAACGGCACATGATCAACCGCCACTACGCTGCCGGTATAAGCATCCTCTATAAAGACCTTGACCGATGGCGCATACAGCATCAGCCACAACACATAGGCCAAAAACAGATCCTGATAACGGATACCCCGGCCATCCCATTGCATCAACGCCCGCAACATGATGATCATCACGCCAATCAAACCACCCACGCCCGCCGCCATCCGGTAATCCCCGGTGCCGGAAACCATCGCGACCGCATTGAGCACCGCTTGCAAATAGGCCGAATCACCGACGGAGAAGATTTCAAACATCGGATTAATGCCTCAGAAGGGATGATTTAATAGGGCTGGCAGTAATCACTATCGTGGGCTCTCAAGAATTAAGGTGTCGGCCATGCCGTGCCGCTGGCGGGAAGCTGGACAACAGTGCCGTAATGATGCGGTTTGACGGTATTCATCAGCTGCTGATAAAACGCCATCAAGGTTTGCGGATTGCCATAACGGCCGGCGATGGTCACGTATTCATCCTGAATTTGTTCACGGGCGCCTTTCAGGGCTTCCATCAGCAATTTGGCATAGGCATGGTCGTTCATCTGGGCGGCGGCCTGCACCGCACTGAGCAAATCGTTGACGATCAATTGCGCCAGTTCCAGGGCAATCACCGGGGCGGCTTCTTCCGCCCAGAGCTTGGCGATACCGGCATCCTCACGGGCCAGGTTATGGATCATGCCGCCCATAGCATCCGGTACGGTTTGCATGAAGGCCTGTTCGGTGGCGGTGATCTGGCCTTGGTTGGTCGAGAACTTCGCAATCAGGCCGTCACCGTTTTTGGCCGAACCGAGCAGGATGTCCATCACCCGTTGCTTAAGGCCGACCAGCTTGATCGTTTTCACCACCGGTTTGAGGCATTGGTCTGCTTCATGGCCATCCGAGCACTCATACACATTGACGGTCTGATAACTGTTACCGGCATCGTTGCCGTACAGCAAATCCTTGATGCGCAGGATCGGCGGCGGCGCACTGATGGGATTGTTTTCACCTTTGCCGTCAGGGGCGGCTTGCGGCGCATCGACGATGACCGTGCCGGAAAGGCTCATTGCCGCTTCGAGCAGGCCATTGCCGCCAAAGCGGAACCACGCCCCCGCGTTTTGATTCACCAATGACCGCCAGACTAGGTTGCCCTGGATTTTTTGGGTCATGGCGTTAGGGGCGTTCTGTTTGACCTGCTGCACCGGATCACCCAAGGTGCTGGTGTTCGTCCAACTGGAAAACACATCGCTGATACCTTGGGTAAACGAGGCATTCGACAAATTGGCTTTGCTCTGTGAGTCAAAGGCCTTGACGGTGTCGTTGACCAGCCCTTGCGATAACCGACAGGAATTGCTGAACAGTTGGTTCATCTCCTGGATTTTCTTTTGCAGGTCGGTCATCACCGAGGCACACCAGGGGCACATCGCCCCGATGGCCAGTTGAAAGGCATAGCCCGAGGCATTGCCGGCGACATTGCGCAGCAATTGCACGAACTGGTTGAAGTTGATGAAACTGAAACTTCCCGCGAACAAATCAATACCGCCACAGCCGGCGCTAAACGACGGCGGCACAAACGACACCAGGTTGGTGTTGGTAATGCCGTTGCGTTCCACCAGGCTGCCGCCCGTGATCATGCCCCGGCGTTGCCCCAGATGCGCGGTCGGCGCGGTGAAGTTGGTCATCGTGCCAAACATGCCATCCATTTCCTGTTGCAAGTCGGCATAGGCGGGTGACTGGCTTGCTGCCAGCAACAAGACAATCATTGCCGCGTTTACCACCGCCATAGCGATCAGCCTGAATGAGCGTTGGATCACGGCATCCCTCCGATTTGGGCACTGTGTTGTAAGGCCTGGATCAATGCCAGCGAGTCTTGTGCCGTCGATGCGCTGATACTTCCAGTGGCTGGCAACAACATCGGCGTGGTACGGATGCCCTGGGTGGTTTGGTACTGTGAGGCATCCAGCCAGCCCGATTCCTTGGCGGCCAACAAAATGCGGCTGGTCAGCTCTTCCAGCGACAGCACGCCTTGTGACAGAGGCACGATCTGCCGGGGCGGTTTCATCAGGAACA
>Ga0163199_1002200_pt1 | contig 11924 bp, 13 predicted proteins | sample PL_2010_150m_FD_113537 | JGI IMG/M metagenome (GOLD analysis project Ga0163199, IMG submission 113537) | Freshwater microbial communities from Powell Lake, British Columbia, Canada to study Microbial Dark Matter (Phase II) - PL_2010_150m | ecosystem: Environmental > Aquatic > Freshwater > Lake ...
GATCGATCCCAATGTATAAGTGAGTGGTCTGCCGATTCGATCTGACAACGCCCCGAACAAAATATAAGCGACGGCTGTTACCGCGCCGGCAAACCCAACCATCTGCGCCGCGTAATGCTGATCGAACCCGGCATCCACGACGGCGGCGATCTGATGCACGGTCAACATTCGGAGGGGTCCAATGGATCCAAGTCCGGCGACGATCAACATCCAAAAAGCCGGCGTGCGGATCGATTCGCTCATCGTCCAATCGCCGCGCGCAGAGGTGATGTGTTTCGAGATCGCATTCGGATCGCCATCGGGATGCAAGCCAAGCTGTTCAGGAGATCGCCGCAGCAGAATCAAAATGAAGGGCAGGGTGATCAAACAAAGAATCGCTAAGATGACGTAAGCCACGCGCCAACTTGCAGCGGTGATCGTAAATTCAACGGCGGGCGTCAACACCAATGTCCCCACGCCTGTCCCGGCAAAGGCGATGCCAATGGCGATGCCGCGATATTTGCGAAACCATTTTGAGATCAACGCACCCTGCGGGCCCAAACCCAAAATCGTGATCCCCAATCCGGCGATGACTCCGTAGGTGATCATGATCTGCCACTCGCTAGTGATCAGGCTACTTAAGATCAACCCTACCGCTAAAATAATTGTGCCGACCCCGAATGTTCTACGCGCGCCCCATTTATCCAACGCCATACCTGCCGGTGTGGAGAAGATGGCGAAGACGATCATGCTGACCGAGAAGATCAACGAAGTGCTTGCCCTTGCCCAGCCAAACTCTTTGATGAGCGCGACGAAGAAAACCGAAAACGAGAGACGGATGCCAAAGACGATGGCGAGACTCAGGCAACAGACGGCGATGATGATCCAGCCGTAAAAAAGATTCTTGATTTTTGGGAAATTACTTTTTGAGTTCATTGAAGCTGACAACGCTGTGGGGTCCTTTGCGTTTGGCTTCGTCGAGGGCTGTGCTGGCTTGCGCCAAAAGGTCGGCTTCGCTTATCTCGTTCCCGCCTTGGTGAGCGCTGATGCCAATGCACACGGCGAGATCAAAATGATCGCCGTAACCTTGCTCGACCGGGTGTAGAATTTTGGCGCGATGAGCAAGGCGCGAAGCAACGGTGAGTCCGCCGAGGAGAGGGGTGGCAGGAAAGATGATCAGATAGTCGTCATCAAAATGACCCGGCACATCGGTGGCGCGCAAGTTGGTGTTTAACAAATCGGCGATCAGAAGATGGGCGAGTTCGCGCGGATAGTCGCCCGGCGGGATATACAATGCTAAGCGTAAGAGAGTGAGCGGCGACGGGTATCGCTGGGCGCGAGCGATCTCGTGATGAAGCAAGGTTTCAACCAAAGGGCGGGTGAATAATCCGGTGGCATAGTTAATCCGGTTTTCGTTTACCATGTCGTCAATATATCACAACTGACTCTGTGTGATTGAACGAAACTGAAATCATGGTTTTGTATCTGAGTGATATGTGTTCTACAATTCTCTCAGCTTCTTCTAAGATAAATTCAACCCAGAGTTAGCAAATAATGTTTGGTGAAAATTCACGCATCACCCTTTGGGTTACGCCTCACGTTTTGCGTATTCTGTAGAGGAGAATCTTATGTCTATTTGGGATTTAGAAATAACGATGGCGCGGCGCGTGCTGCTGTTGAGCGCGGTTGCCGTGTGGGGCAGTTTGATCTTGGTCGTGGCGCGTCACCCGATGTGGAGCGCGTTTGGCGTGGAAGTGATTCTATGGGGATCGCTCTATGCGGCGATTGCCATATTCATCCGCCGCCGCGCCCAAAATTGGAGCCGTAAAGCGGATACGGAACTCTGGCGCAAACGCGAAATGAATCTGCTGAGCAATTTTTTATGGACGGCGATCCTATTTTCTATTATTGGCGTTGTCTCGGGTTTGGCGTTGGTCTTGCTTCTCGGCGGAAAAAATTCAGGGATACAAGGTCATGGTTGGGGGATAGTGGCGCAAGCCGTTTCAATTTTTGCGCTGAATCTGTTCCACACTCAAATGATTCCATCCAGCAGGTGATTTTTTGCGAGGGTGATAATTGTCATGTGATCTGAGTGACTTATGATAATCACTGCGCGATCTAATCAGTGCTATTACAGAGTCGTACCTGTTCTTTACCAACGCGCGCGTTTCATCGTAAACACTCCAGAGAGAGGGAGTGTCCACACGGGTCTGTGATCATCCGTCAACTGGCAGGGCGGTTAAGTATGATACAGATAACCGGGGTACTGAGAACGCGCGTTGTATTTTGTTTACCACGTCACCCGTTTTTTGGCACATTCTGGTGTTGAGTCGGTAGGTTCGTGGGAGAGCCATCACGGTCGCACTTAGGGCAGTTCTATGAGTGTGGACACTTCCTAGATGAAGAGGCTAAGCAGCTAAACTGCAATCTCTAAACGAACACGTACACACGCCGTGCCACTGCTGTAACAATTGAATATAGATGTGGTAAACGTTCCCCTGAACGGGTCTGATGAGAGAGTCAGACCCGTTCTATTTTAAATACTATCCGACGATAGCGATAAACGCTTTTTGCCAATGAGACAACTCGCGTGCGCCACCTTCGCGCCGTCCTCTATTGTTAGCGTTGCCGTTGTATTCAAGCGGATGATCATATACCGCCGCGCTTTAAAGTCTTGATCGGCTAGGTCAATTTCTTCTCGCATCACATCCGCAAATGACTCGATCTCCCGTATCTGTTCGGCGGTGATCGTTTGCGCTTCAAGTTTCGCGTTCAGCTCTGCCCTCTCACGTTTCAATTTGTTGACCGTCTCTCGCAATCGCTCTATACGATCGCTCACTGCCTCTTTTGTTTCTTTGGACTTGCCAGCCTGATATAAATCGAGCACCCGGTCTAACTGTGCCTGATTCTCTGCGAGCAGATCATCTGCAACTTTCAATCGCTCATATAGTGGCTTATTCTTCTTGTCGCGTTCCTGCCGCGAGAGATTCAACTTTTGATTAAGAGACTTTGGGTCTTTCAAGAAAGATTTGATCCATTCCCAAATAGCACTGTCCACATGATCGACGTGAAAAGTTTGGGTCATTGGGCATGAGATGTTATGTTTGCTTGCGCTATTTCCGTAAGACCTTCTTGGACATCGGTAATACTGATACTTCCCATGACGCGATGTGGTGCCTGACATTTTTCTTTCACAACAACCACAAATCGCCCGCCCACTACTCAAAAGATAGTGGTGTATTGGTTCGCCTCGCTTTGATGTGCGATTGTCATCTAGCCGTGCCTGTGCTGCATCCCAATCATCCCGCGAAACAACAGGCGGAACTTCTAAGGCAAGCAGATCACTTTTGGGATGAACGATTACCGTCCGATTTTGTTGATCGTAAGTTTTCTTTCCGTACCGCCATACTCCGACATAAGTTTCGCTATGGAGAAAGTGAGCAATTGCATCGAGTCGCCATCGTTTATTGATCGGTCTTTTATGCGCCCCGCGCCCCTCTGTCAATCCTTTCGCCTTTCGTCGCTCCTGTAATTTGCGATCTGCGGATTCCTCTAAACTCGGAACTCCCATATCATTTAATCGGCGGGCGATAGAGGCTAAAGAGTGTGCTTCGCCGGTTGCATCATCTCCATTTATATACCAAGAGTAGATCATTCGAACGATTCGCGCTTCTGGTTCATAAACTTCAAGTTTTGCCTTACCGCTATTGTTGTTCAGCATATAGCCAAATGGTACGCGCCCATGTAACAAGATATTGCCATTCTTAACTGTCAATCGTCGCCCTCTAACCATGCGCTCGCGTATCTTCTCGCGCTCGAACTCTGCTACACTCGCCCTGACATGCTTCATAAAATTACCTTTGGGCGTATCGGCATATTCCCCGATCACATATTCAATCCTAACGCCTGCCCGCTTTAACTCCGACTCCACGATCAACTGTTTGGCAAGGTTGCGCGATAGGCGATCAATCTCTCGCACGATTAACACATCAAATTCACTCGCCCGCGCCATGTCTCGAATCCGATTCAGTTGAGGAAGATCGATCTCTGCGCCGCTTGCGCCTTTGTTATCCTCGGATAACTCTGCAACGATTGAATAGCCGCGCTTTGTCGCATACTCACGCCCCATATCTATTTGACCGTCAAGGTTTCGCCCATCCTTGCCGCTATCGTCACTGCTTACCCGCGCATAAAGCACCGCTCGTTTTTGTGTTGTCATTTTTTATCATCCTTTCTGCTATATGTTCCAATGCACCAAACTTCTTATCAACCTCGACGCCTTCTGCTACAGTTGCTGTATCAGCAAGTTGGAGCGCTTCTTGCCGTTTGCGCCGAGCAGCTCTCTGTAAAAGAAATGAGTAGATATCTGCCAAAGCATCTGCTGCAGGATCAGTTAGTAGAATATCCTTTTGCCAGTAAATGCCTTCGGGCTGATTGATGGTAACAACGGGTGGGTTAGGTATTAAATTAGCAGACATCGTGACCTCCAAAATGAGATTTTGTTCTGCTAATACCCTAACACTGGTAATGCCCTTGAAGTTCAAAAATTCATCTTGCTTTTTTACAAGTTCTTCCAAAATCTACTCAAACTTTGTGGATGTTTCTTTGCTGCATACAAAATTTTGAAAACGATTTGACTCTTTTGAATTCGGATGCTAAATTAAGAAACGCACATTAACAATTTCATACTCACGAATGGAGAGACCCCTATGAATTACAGGCGTGCGCGTGCCGATTAAGTTCGGTGTACCTGACCTGTACCCTAAACCCACAAGGTTGATAGATAACAGTCGTTATGTATGCTGTTAATCATGTCCCTCTGTGTTGGTTTTACTCGATTCGCCGTTGTCCTGAACGTATCCGAGAAATACTCGGTGGTTTGGCAATAAGGCGGTCTAATGACATATCTGAAAGATGTCGCTGATAGCTCTAATGTTGTTAGTGATGCTTTCACCTAAATTCAATTGACTTGGAACAGTTGCGTTTGCCTCGGCGACTGTTCTCTACTTCTTTAGAGAAGTAACACCCCTACCTGAAATTCAATCAGGTGCTGCGTTTGCTTGATCCTCTCGGCGGCTTATTGGTTGCCTTTATGACGGATCACTTATTGAGCAAGTGCTTTTTTGTTTGCTTGCAAACGCGTCTGTGTTTTTGTATTTAATCCCCGCAACGACTTGCACCTACTTAAAATGTTTTGGCGAAATTGGTAAGGCTAGTGCGCTCGATCCATTTGTGTGATTGGCGTGTTGGTTCCTGCCGGCCGAAGGAGAGACCCTTGATGATTTGTGCTCTATCCGAGGCTGGTTTTGTTTAACCGATTCAATATTCTCTATCTAGGAAAAGGAACTCACGTCATGTCACAAAAATATTCATCACTAACTTTTGAATTACTTGAAGATTTTCTCCAACAGCTGTCTGCACCCACACAATTCGATAACCATGCGCTAGTGAATTTGCTGTGGGAGACTCCCCTGTTAAAAAATCACTTGGCGCTACACCCTCAAGATCGAAATTTATCGCAAGGCAGAATTGTTGGTTTGGCGCTCCGCTCATTTTTGCATAGTACAAAGCCCACACGGCTTTCCGCTAAACTTAAGACCGATTGGAATAAATTCTTGTTTCTGGATGTCAAATGTTTTTACCCATTTGCTCATCTGACTCGTTTCCCAAAAAGTTATTCGGAACTGGGCGTTTGGTTGTACGACAAGGATCAGTTGACTTTGGTTATTGCGGATGGTGATCCATTGGCAGCGAAAAGGTTGGCAGCGGAGAACCAGGATTTCTGGAAAGCCCTTATCCTCGATGACGCTGTCCCTTCACCGCAAACGTTATCTGCTCGCAGCAAATCATCCATCAAAGGTTTTTGGAAAGAATTGATTAAGCAACTTGAATTGTTGGATTTATTAGCGAATGTATCTAATGCGCCGGACGAACCGACATCGACCGATGTTTCAATAAAACATCAGAGAACTCAATCGCAAGAGGTCAACAGCAGAGGCGCGCCGCTATCAACCGAACCTTATATTCAAACCTTCTCTAAAACTTCATCACCCACAACGACAAACATCTCAAGTGATATTTCTAACCCTTCACAAGGGGGTTCAATCATCACATCATCCATCAATGATGAATCTTTACTGAATCCATTAAACGAAGAAGCGAAATTTATCACACCAGATGAATTGCCTCTAACTGATATTTTCCCGTTGGCAGTCATGGATGAATTAGAAAAAGCCGATTTACAGAAAGATGCTGATCAACTCCCTGTAGAAGACGCTCCTCCACCACTTTTATTAAAGGCTGAACTGAAAATAGAGGATGATTCACCCACCAATATTTTTGAGCCCATCCGGCGACAGATGCGTCAAGCAGAGGAAGAGCGAGAAGAACAAACTCGACAATGGGCATCGGCTTCGCCTTTCTTGCGCGAATATTTTGCTCGTTATCATCGCGGACAACAGTCCTCGCCTTATTTTCGCTTTGTGTCATTGTATGGTGGAGAAGTTTCGCCGCAGGAATTGGATTACATTGCCTGGACTGTAAACTGGCGAGAATTTTTTATCCAACAAGGGATACCCTGTCCCACGACAGATGAACTATATTGGCGGAATGACCGAGACATCGTAAAAAACTTATTGAACGTCTTTGCGAAAACTAAAGAGTTCGATGTGCAAGTAAAATCGGCTGTGCTGTTGCGCCAATGCGATCTGTTAGCTCGCTCTACGTTGAGACTCTCTCTCTTCAAATGCCGATGGGGTGTAGCCGCCGAAGAGATAGCCCAAATCGCTGTCGATCTCGATCTCACTTTCTTTAGGCGTTCTCTCGCGGAGGCAATTATTGCCAAAGAGGATGCCTTGTTGGCTTTGGTGAACTGCGATACCAATCTTGTTCCCTTTGTACACAAGTTGGCATTGAAAATCGCGAAGCGTCTAGAATACGATTTTTCTCTTAAGAAATGGTTCATTGCTTCGTATTAAGTTGGAAAGGTGCAGAATTTCTTTTTACTAGTCCTTCTCTGAGATTTCCGACCGACGTAACCTCATGATGCCAGTAGCGAGCGATTCGTCATGTAGTCCTCTCACCCTCACCAAGAACCAGTCGCTCGAGTCCAATTCGAGCGACTGGTTTTCGTGAATGACACATTCGACTCTGGCTAACCGCACGCCGATTAGTCCCCACACTTCCAATGTGCGCGGGTCAGCTAATAACCACTTCGCGTATTCGTGTAAGTCGTTGGGCAGTGTGTCGTCGTTGTTCGTTTCTTGCTTCAGCGCGGATTGATTTCCATCGTTCATATTCTTCCTCCGTCATCGGTGGCAAATCACTGCGGTGATACCCGCGTTTGCGCCATTCGCTATTCTCTTTAATCCATTCCCGATCAATCGCCCAACGTAACGTTCCACCTGTGCGCCGATACTCACGCCAACCACGTTTGCCCTGTAATGGAGTGATTGACGTAAGTAGAGTTAGGCGTTTGGGGCAGAGGCTTCCTCAGGTTCGGGCTTGCGACCATTTTTAGAGAACTTGGGGCGACGCGGTGACGTGGTTGTGGAAGTGGTGATTGAAGTTCCACTGCCAATAGTTTGATTTACGATTTCGGCAGCTGACGCACGCGCGGCGGCGTCCACGATATCAGTGAGATCAGTTTGCCGAATTCTGATCGATCAGTTGATGTGAGGGTTGACACATCACCATGTCGCGCTTGCGATGTGAGGGATCGAGCGCGAAGAAGATTGCCCAACCGATGAGGCACAGCAGTGGAAGCGCCGGCAATACGTAAGCTTTCCAGAACTCCAACAAACTGGTGACTGTGCCTTGCCCGTGCAGCGCCGAGTCGAGAATGGCGTTGGCGATCATGGCGAAGATGTCAAAGGCATAAAACCCATCAAGGAAAATGCGTTGCACACCTGGCGCTGTGCCGAAGTGATGCGCCAGCGGCGCGGCAATGGCGGTGAGACCGAGAGCGACGATGCCCACTAGCACGATGGGCAGCAATTCAGCATCAATCGTCTTGGTAAACAGAGAGAAGGCGCGAGCTTCGGCGTAAACGATTCCACCGAGATAAATGATCAGCCCGAGTGTATAAGCGATCCACTTGAAAGCTTTGTGTTGGTTCTCTTGCATTTGTGTTCCGATAGATGTAGTCATAAAGTTTTCTCCTCTGCGCGTATAGAATCAAAAAGCGGCTTTCTGCCGAGTAACAGAAAGCCGCCGAATCACGAAACCCCAAGCGGGATATAATCGCGTCAGCTCGCTTCGCTGCTTAACCCAGCGTTTCGAGTCAGGGCGGCTGAAGTGTTCCTGCACTCAAGTCGCCCGCTTGCACATTAAATTATGTTCAACTAGTTGAGCATATTACAAGATCGAGTTGAGTTTGTCAACCCCGATCTTTGGGCCCATAACGATCATCATCTGCTTTCTTGGCTTTGGCGAGATAGGTTTCGACTGATTTGCGATCTACCCACCAATGCCCACCGCGTTTTTCGGCGGCGATGTCGCCAGCGCGGATGAGGCGGCGAAGGTGATTTTCATGATAACCGCTAAGTTCGGCGGCTTCGGGGACGGTGATCCATTCGGTCATAAGCAATTAGGATTGGGTCTAAGCGGAATAGGATGGATAGAGTGTAGGCAATATAGAGAGGACTGTCAACGCGAAAAAAATGCCCACTATTGGATAGTGGGCAAAAAAACGAAACTTTGGCAGGGCAACAATGAAGGGGGCATTTGCCTCGTCAGTAGTCTACTTCGATAGCGCAGGATCAAGATCGCTTAATCACAAAATAATTCACATTCACCCATGGTGGTCCGCACCATATTTGCAGTGCGTTGAATTTGGGATCGTCTATCGCCATGGTTGACACCGGGTAGCGAGCCCAAAAATGTTTTTCATCGGTGAAGTGAGCAACCAACCGCGAAGCAATCTCGGTCACGTTTCGAGCCTCGCAATGACATCTCAGAGCCTTTGCGTTTCTATTTGAATGCTCCAAACGCTGTTACAAGATCACTTTCCTGCACAAAGCCTATCCACTCCTTCACTGTTTTGCCATTGGCGTCAAGCAAAAAGAAATGCGGTTGCACACGGTAACCCAACGCGTGTTTGAAACTCCTGGTGTTAGGATCGTCAATATCGAGATAAGTAAACTGAATTTTGTCTTCGTACTTTGCCTGTAACCCATGAACCATGGGCATTAATGATTTACAAGCGCTTCACCAAAAGGCAAAGAACTCCACCAACTGCGGTTTGCCCGCATTGAGTTTCACATTTTTAGGATTGCTCGGTGTGAACTCTTTGCTGATCAGTTTCGTCGGTTGAGCCGCGGTGGGTTGCGATGGCGCGGTGTTAACTACAGACAGTGCCGAGGTTGGTTGACTCGCTGCGGACGCTTGGGTGCTGACGGCAGGCGCTGGCAGAGTCGGTTGGGGCGTTGAACACGCCGCGATCAGCATCATAGCAACTAAAACCGAAAAAACTGTTTTCTTCATTTGTCTCACCTTCTTTCGTTACAGCTGTAATTTGAATTCCTTTCAGACTTAGTCTTTTGTCCTTCGCCATACTTAGCCAAACAATATTGAACGGCGTTCTTCTCAACGGCACGTTCACATGTTCACCTTTTCATCTTTTGTAAAAAGCGCAATAGCGAACGACCATCACCATCAGAAAGCTACACGTCTTGATGAGACAAAGGATGGTAAGAACCCGGTAAGTCAACTATCACTCCGCTTTGGCGTGCTGACTCGAGCAGCTCAAGTGCGGCGAGTATCACTTTGCGCTGAGTTTCCCGATCATTTGGCGCACCGAGTGGTCGCCCCATTGGATGTCGTGTGATGACTGTTCGAGGCAAGCGCATCGCCGCCAGTCGATCACGAAAGGCATTTGTGCCAATGACAACTGTCGCCAACCCCGCTTCTTCTAACACACGCGCTAAGTGTCCCACGGACACATGACAGACAGGTCAGACGGGGACTAACAGCACTGCCTCAATCTGTTGTTCTTTAAGTAGGCGCGCCCAGGCAGGGGCTGTGTGATTCAACAAACGCAACTGAGCACACGCGCCTACAAATGAATAAGCGAGGGAGTGCAATTGACTCAGATGCCCCTCACGTTGCAATTCTTTCAAGCGGGTTATCGGGAAATTGACATTCGGATCGGCGCGCGCCCCTCGAACATCATAACCACCATGGCGCACCCGCAATTTATCTTCGGGAGTATCCAATGGAATCACCGAGAGTTGCGGTTCTTCTTTCAGGAAGTCATTGATTCGCGCTTCGGCTTCTTGTTGGGTTAAGTTTTCAACTCCAAAAGGCTTCGGGTCATCTCCTTCAACAAAATGACCACTGGAAGTGAACAAAGCCAGACGCAATTCCGAAAACGGTTTGGTTACCGGTGTAAAGGGCCCGGTGTCGTAAGTAAAACGCCCTGGGCCCACATAAGCCAACGCTTGCGTTTGAAAGATATGCTCGGCTACGCGTTCAAAATTACCGCCGTCAATCGCGTCTCCTAACTTCCACAGTAATTCTCTAAAAAATCCAGAAGCATCTTCGTCGGATAGATTCTTTAGAAACTTAAAATTCATATCGGAACGCGAACCGTAAGAGAACGAGTTCTTAAATTCTTCAAAGGATTCATTCGTTGGTTTATCAGTCATATTTATCACCTCGAGTCATCAGGAAAAGTCATCCATCGTTATACCATCTCCGCCGTTTTAAAGGCGACTATCAATCTGCCTCTTCGCTCGAAAAAAAATCACCCGCCTGTTCCAAGAATTGAATCGATCAAACTCTGTAAGTATTGTATTGAAGGGAAGGTGGACCCGCCAACGGTTTATCATTTATCAAAAAAGAGGGTGTGCCACGAAACCCGCGCCCAACCGCCTCTTGCTTATCGCGGTCAACCGTCGCTTGATACTGACCCGAATCCAAACACTGGTTAAACTTCGTTTTGTCTAACCCCAACTGACCCGCATAACGTTTAAGATCGCTCAGCCCAATTGCTGGCGCTCGATCATAAAGTAAATCGTGGTATTCCCAAAATTTGCCCTGATCATATGCACACTGCGCGGCTTCGGCAGCTTTAGGAGACTGAGGCGTGATCACCGGAAAGTCGCGCCAGACGAAACGAACTTTATCACCGTACTTGACGCGGATTTGTTCAACGATACCCGTGCGATGCCAAGATTGACAAGCGGAACAACCAAAATCACCATACTCAACAATGATGACTTTAGCTGTAGCTGAACCCAGTGAAGGATCATCCGTCAGCCGCGCAGCAGCCACAGGTTCGGCTTTGGGGCGAGGCCAGAAAATAAATGCCCCAGCAAATACGAGAGCCAGCAAACTGATTCCTACCCACACCCATTGTTGTCGTTGGCGAGCGACTACCCGTTGCTCACGGAGAGTCTGTTTCTTTGAAATATTTTTTGATGGTTGCTTATTTTGGGTCATAGTCCTCTCTAAATTTGTCGCTCTCAATTTTATTTCCCGCCAGCAAAGCGTTGCCAGAAGGACACTAGATTCTCGTCGAGCGCTGTTTGAAAATCCGAAATGAAGGCGTAGCGTGCCAGCAGTTGCAACGAATCAGTCAATAGCAAAACACCAATTCCAATTAACAACAGTCCGGCGATGAACGACATATAGCGCATATATTTTCGATAACGAGTGATCAGCTTTGACACCTGACCCACTCCAGCCGCCGCTAATAGGAAAGGAATGCCTAACCCCAACGAATAAGCTGAAAGCAAAATCGCCCCTCGACTGATATTTTCGGCGCCCAAGGCAAGGGTGAGCACCGCACCCAAGACAGGACCCACACAGGGCGACCAGCCCGCCGAAAAAGACACGCCCATCAATGACGAGGACAAGTAACCCCATTTGCGATCTGGCATTTGCTGATGGCGAAGGTCATACTCCAAAAACGGCAGATGGATTACGCCTAAAGTGTGCAAACC
>Ga0163199_1002201_pt1 | contig 11919 bp, 4 predicted proteins | sample PL_2010_150m_FD_113537 | JGI IMG/M metagenome (GOLD analysis project Ga0163199, IMG submission 113537) | Freshwater microbial communities from Powell Lake, British Columbia, Canada to study Microbial Dark Matter (Phase II) - PL_2010_150m | ecosystem: Environmental > Aquatic > Freshwater > Lake ...
GCCCCATTCAGTCGCAGGTGGATCCGTTCTGCGGAGCGCTCCCGCGCCTGTTCCAGCTCAATGACCTGCTCCGCCCGCAGGGCCCAGCTCCCCCGGTAGTCGTCGTATACCAGGCCACCGTTCACCACCAACACCTTATCAACACTGAGCAGCTCCCGGCACGCCGTGTACAGCTCCGAGAACACGGTGACCTCCATGCGCCCGCTGCGATCATCCAGCAGCACCGAACCCATGGGCCCTCGCGGACTGTTGCGGTGACGCGCTTCCATCACCAGTCCCGCCACCACCACCTTACGCACACCGCGCCAGCGTTTGGCGGCGGCGCCCGCCGCACCCGCCGCGCCGCTGTTTGAGTCCACCGATTCGGCCAGCAGATCAACGATGCGCCCGCTGACCAGATGCTTCAGCTCCGCCTCGAAACGATCAATGGGGTGGCCGGTGAGGTATAGGCCGAGGGTATCCTTCTCCCCCTGCAACCGCTGCTCGTCCTCCCACTCCTTCTCGGCGCTGGGCAGGTGTTGGATATCGGGGATAGCGACCGCGCTCGGCTCGTGTAGGCCGAACAGGTCGTCCATGCCGGCCTGTTGGGTGGTGTTGTACTGCTCGGCCATGCGAAGCGCCAGGGGCAGTTGCAGGGTCAGGGTGGCTCGGTTCGCCCCCAGGGCGTCCAGGGCACCGGCGCGGATCAGGGCCTCCAGAACCCGCCGGTTGGCCTTGCGCAGGTCGATGCGGCGACAGAAATCGAATAAATCCTTGTAGAGACCGTCGCGCTCGCGGATCTCCAGAATGCCTTCGATGGCGGCCAGGCCCACCCCCTTGATCGCCCCCAAGCCGTATATCACGGTGCGCTCGCCGTCCACCGTGAATCGGTAGTCGGAGCGATTCACGTCCGGGGGTTGCACCTTGAGCCGCATCTGCCGACATTCCTCGATGAAGGTGACCACCTTGTCGGTGTTGTCCATGTCCGAGGACAGCACCGCTGCCATGAAGGCCGCCGGATGATGGGCCTTGAGCCAGGCGGTTTGGAAAGAGACTAGGGCGTAGGCGGCGCTATGGGAATTTGAACAACACAGCCCAGAAGCCAGCAGGAAATTGTGTTCGGGGTGCTTTACTTCGAGATCATAACCTTGATCCCAGCCCAGAAAACGTGTTCGTATAGGCCGCCGAAACACCGTATACCGACCCAATCGTCTGTTTTGATCACCGCTTGAAGTTCTTCTAGGCGGGGCTTTATTAACTCGCCATGCGTTTTGAAGCATTCCATTGACAATCGGATGAGCCGCCACGAACGGTTGAGTATTTCTTGGTCCAACAAACGATCCCTTTGCTGTACTCGCTGCAAATTCTCCGCGGATTGAATCGGTAGGAAATGCCATGGTCCGTCTACTTCGATAGCAATTCTTAGGCGGGCATTGACAAAGTCTACCTGCTTGCGTAATTGACCACAGCTTATGCGTCCATTGCGGGAAAAGCCCAGTATTTCCAGATGTGGTTCCAGCCACATTTCCATTTTCGAGCGCTTTGGAGAAGCATGGGCCTTCTCGCGAATCGCTTCGAATTCCGCCGGGTTGTTGTCGCGCCAGATTTTTAGGCGAGCGGCGCGCACCTTTTGAATTTCTGGGCGCGCCGACGTACGTTTCGCGGTTTCTGAATATTTCTGGCGCATTTCCTGGGTATGAGTCAAGTTCTTGCCTGTCTCCATACGAATCCGTCGTCGCAACTCTTGGCAGATAAGACAGCTTTGAAAATGCTCGCTGGCCTTTTTGCGTGTACGCACTACCGCACCGCAATGCATGACACGTTCTTTTCCAGCGGTTGGGCCTGAATGAATCATACCGATGCACACCGGACACTCCCTTTGATGGGCATGAACGGCTCTCTGTGTAGGAAATTTCACCCCACACCTGCTCACCCAGTTGGATGATTTTCCAGAGGGGGATCTGCCCTTGCGGTGTGAGCCATTTGTGGTCGAGGGTACAAATTTCTTGGATTCCATCTTCAAAGGTAACCTCCCAGAGAGGCACGCGGCCATGGTCATGTAAGGCAATCACATAGGAAGGCTCCAGGCTGCCGTCCTGATTTACGCTGATGATTAGATCGCCCGCACGAAACTGCTCAATGAGTTTAGCACCGCTTAGTGTAGCGATTTGTGTGCCTTTGGCCAGTGTTTTGTTGAATCCGTAATTCGCAAATTCCGCCATTAAATCAAATATATACGTCGCACGCGTCTCTTCCACATCCCGGGCAACTGCCCCCTGGACGAAGATGGCACGCTGCTGGTCCATCACCTCCGCCTTTTTCTTGCCCATGGCGCGGCGCAGCAGATCCGCCCCGCCCAGGGAGAAGCCGGCCAACACCTGGGCGATCTGCATCACCTGCTCTTGGTACAGGATGGTGCCGTAGGTGGGCTTGAGGATGGGCTCCAGACTCGGATGGGGGTACTCCACCTTGGCCAGGCCGTGTTTGCGGGCGATGAAGTCGTCCACCATGCCGGAGCCCAAGGGACCGGGGCGATACAGGGCCACCAGGGCCACGATATCCTCGAAGGTGTCGGGCTTGAGCTTTTTGATCAGCTCCTTCATACCCCGGGATTCGAGCTGGAACACCGCGGTGGTGTCGGCGCGCTTGAGCAGCTCGAAGCTGGCCGGATCGTTCAGGGGCAGGGCGGTGATGTCCACCTCCGGCGCTCCGATTCGGCGCTGCTCGGTGTTGATGGTCTTGAGGGCCCAGTCGATAATGGTGAGGGTGCGCAGACCCAGAAAGTCGAACTTGACCAGGCCCACCTGCTCCACGTCGTCCTTGTCAAACTGGGTCACTAGGCCCTCGCCGCTGGGCTTGCAATAGAGCGCGGTGAAATCGGTGAGTTTGCCGGGGGCGATCACCACCCCGCCGGCGTGTTTGCCGGCGTTGCGGGCCAGACCCTCCAACGAACGGGCCATGTCGATGAGGGTGGTGACGTCCTCATTGTCCCGGTAGGCCTTGCTCAGATCCTCGCTCTCCTCCAGGGCCTTATTCAGGGTCATGCCGATCTCGAAGGGGATCAGCTTGGCGATGCGATCAACGAACCCGTAGGGGTGACCCAGCACCCGCCCCACGTCCCGCACCACCGCCTTGGCCGCCATGCTGCCGTAGGTGATGATCTGGGATACCGCGTCCCGACCGTAGCGATCCGCCACATAGTCGATGACCCGGTCGCGGCCCTCCATGCAGAAGTCCACGTCGAAGTCGGGCATGGAGACTCGCTCGGGATTCAGGAAGCGCTCGAACAGTAGGTCGTAGGGCAGGGGATCCAGATCGGTGATCTTGAGGGCATAGGCCACCAGGGAGCCGGCCCCGGAGCCGCGCCCCGGCCCCACCGGGATGCCCTGGTCCTTGGCCCACTGGATGAAGTCCGCCACGATCAAAAAGTAGCCAGGAAAGCCCATCTGGATGATGGTCCCAAGTTCCCATTCCAGGCGTTCCTCGTAGACCCGGCGGCGGGTCGGGTAGTCGGGCGCCTGGGGATCCAGGTTACGCGCCAGACGCTGTTCTAGGCCCTGCCGTGCCTGGCGGCGTAGATAGTCGTCCAGGCTCAGGCCGGGCGGGATGGGAAACTGGGGGAGATAATTCTTCCCGAGGGTGATTTCAAGGGAGCAGCGGCGGGCAATCTCAAGGGAATTCTCCAGGGCCTCCGGGAGATCCGCGAACAGGGCCGCCATTTCCGCCGGCGAGCGCAGGTATTGCTCCGGGCTGTAGCGCCGGGGGCGGCGCGGGTCATCCAGGGTGTGACTCTCGTGTATGCACACCCGCGCCTCATGGGCCTCGAATTCCTCGGACTTCAGGAAGCGCACATCGTTGCTGGCCACCACCGGCGCCCCCTTGCGGATCGCCAAAGCCACGGCCTGATGCAGATAGTCCTCCTCCTGCTCGCGCCCGGTGCGCACCACTTCCAGATAGTAGCGATCGCCGAGCAGGGCCATCCAGCCGTCCAACAGGGCCTCAGCCCGATCCGTCCGACCGGCCAGCAGGGCCTGGCCCACGTCCCCCTCCCGGGCGCCGGACAGCACAATCAGCCCCGCGTGGGCCGCCTCGATCCAGCCCCGTTCTAGGCGCGGGACGCCCAACTGCTGACCCTCCTGGTAGCCCCTGGAGACCAGCCGAGTCAGATTGCCATAGCCCACGGCGTTTTGCGCCAGCAGCACCAAGCGAAACGGCTTGCCGGGATCGTCCGGGTTGTGCAGCCAGGCGTCCACGCCGATGATAGGCTTGATTCCCGCGGACTCGGCGGCCTTGTAGAATTTGACCAGGGCGAACAGGTTCGACTGGTCGGTGAGGGCCAGCGCCGGCATGTCCATCGCCGCCACCGCCTTGACCAGCGGCTTGATGCGCACCACGGCATCCACCAAGGAGTATTCCGAATGCACATGCAAATGGACGAAGCGGGGCTCCATCGAGTCAGGATCTCCATGACAGGGGATATAATTGAGCAAATGAGTGTGACCGGACGCTCGTCTGGCACATCACCTTAGGTCACACTTCCCACGAATCACACAGGACTCATTCGATGAGTAATCACATACCTCCCACCAGCAGCGCCACTCAGCGCATGATCGTTGAACCCGGAATGGGGATGCCGATCGAGATAGAAGGCGTCCATACCAATGTGCGCAGTCACCTGGTCGGAATAGAGTATGACCGCTTTCTGATCCTAGCCATGCCGGAGACCAAGATCCCTGGGGGCATCAGCTACAAGTTTGCCCCAGGCAAGTTCATCGTGGTGCGCTATCTTCATCGCGGCACGGTCTATGGGTTTGAGTCGCAGGTGATTGAGGTCATCACGCGACCCGCGCCGCTCATCTTTCTACGCTGTCCACGCATCCTCGAATCACACGACATCCGCGAGCGGCGGCGGGTGGACTGCTATCTGCCGGCCGCGATCGCCGTCGGGGCGCGCTCCCTTGAAACGGTCGTCACCGACCTCAGCGCAACCGGGTGTCGGTGTCGCCTCAAGGTGGCAGCCCTCGCGGGGGCTGAAATCGACCTGGGGGCGATCCCCGACACGCTTTCGATCACCCTGTTACAGGTGGACGACGAACCGGAGTTTATCCTAAATGCCATAGTGCGTAACCGGCACCAGGATAAGGACAAGATTGAGCTGGGCCTGGCCTTCAAGGATCTTGGGGACGAGCTGCGCAATAGGCTCACCCAGTACATCGAAAACACGGGCTATTAGGATTACTATTAATCATCCGCCACGAGCCGACCTTCCAAGGGCGCTACGGGCGACCTAGCGGCACCGAGGGTCTCTCGCCGGGTGCGGTTGCGCCCCTCCTGTTTGGCGGCGTACAGGGCCTCGTCCGCCCGTCTGAACACCTCCTGGGGGTTGTCGTCGCCCTGGAAGCTGGCCACGCCGCAGGAAACGGTGATGGCCACGGGCTGTTGCCGATAGTGGAAACCCGCCGTCGCCACTCTGCCCCGCAACTGCTCCGCGATCCCATAGGCCTGGTCCGCTGGGGTATCGGTCAGGATTGCCACGAATTCTTCACCACTGTAGCGGGCCACCAGGTCCACCTCGCGCAGCCCCTGCTGGAGACGGGTCGCCAGGGCCTTCAGGGCCTTGTCCCCGGCCACATGGCCGAAGCGGTCATTGATCCGTTTGAAATGGTCGATATCGAGCACCAGCAGCGACAGGGGTGTGCCCTGGTGACGCCAGCGTTGGTACTCGATCTCTAGTCGTTCGTCGTAGGCAAGCCGATTAGGTACCCCGGTCAAGGGGTCGGTCATGGCCAGGTCGTGTTGCTCGTGCAGCTTCTGCTGCAACAGAAACGCCTCATGCTGCATGTCGTGCAGGCGACCCTTGAGGTCGGCGATACGCTCCTCTGCGGTCTGGGCAAGGCCCTCTTCGTGTTTCAGGTAGCGGCTCAAGCGCACCTCGATGGCGTCCAGTCCCTCCTCGATGGCCAGCTTGAGCGAAGCGACCTCCTGGGCCCCCTGCATGCGGTGGCGCATCCCCAGCATCTGGTCGTGCAGGGAGGTCTGTAGGGCGCTTCGTGCGGCGTGGGCCTCGTGGCGGTTGCCGCCCAGCGCTGCCGCATGCTCGAAGAGCACGCGCACACGGCTGGTGACCCCCTCCAAAAACTGCTCCAGCTCTTGTCTTTCACTTTGCGCCTCGCGCCGCATGTCCCCCAACAGGTCGGCGATGGACTGCACCGCCAGGCCCATGCGCGGCGGGGTGAGGGGCCGCGCCAAGGTGTCCTTGATGACCCCCGTGCGCTCTTGCAAGTGAGGGGGGATGTCGAGCCGCTCCAGCAAATGGATCAGGGTCTCTCCCGCCGCGGGCAGGGCTTCCACCACCGCTTGCTCCAGGGGACCCGCTTGCTCCGCGGCCTGTAGGATCTCCGCCAGCAATAGGGCGCTCTCCTCCAGGAGCCGCAGGGCCTCCCCCTCGCCGCGACAACCCGTGGCCTGGCGTTGCAACCCCGTGAGTTGTTCCCGCCACAGGGGACCGGGTTGCAGCCGACCGAGCAGTCGTTCCAGGATGCGCGCCGTGGCGGGGGCTGATGGAAGTTCCGGGGCCGCGACTGCCGTCGTAATCGGAACAGCGTCCCCCGTCGAGGAGGGGACTGGCGGACGCCCACCCAATAATCGACTCAGTAAACCGGGGCGTTGGGTCTGGGTTTGGGGTGGAGAGGGGTGAGAGGGGGGTGCGGATGGAGTCGCCCCCCCCTCGGGGCTAGCCGGCGGCACCGCCCCGTCCTGTCCTTCCAACAGGATGGTTACCTCTCCCAACAAGGGGCGCAGCCGATCCAGGCTGAGGGCAGTCTCCAATTGTCCCCGCAGGCGCTCCGCCTGCTTTGCCCGCCTTGCCGTCAGGGGTAGGCGGGCGAGCAACCCGGCCAGTGCCGGTCCCACTTGGGCATCCATGCGCTGGGTCTGCTCCAGGGTCTGTACGCCCGCATCGCAAGTCTCCCGGACTAGCCGCTCCAATCCCTGGGGATCGCGCCCGCCACGCACCGCCTCCCGTATCTGGTCGAGCTGGCGGTCCAGGCTCCGATTCGCGCCATAGCCCAGATGGGCCAGGCGACCGACGGAGCGGCGCAGCAGCTCCTCGGCCTCAGCGAACTGCTGCTCCTTGTGTTCCAACTCGTCCAGGCTGCGTAGGTATTTCTCTTTCCATTTGTGACCGTCGGCATCGGACATTAGGTGTGCACTCCCAAATGGATACCCACCTCCCTGGGCGCAAATTCCAATAACGCAGGATTCTTCGGGCCTCTTATGAAGACCGCCTGATACAGGCTCAGGTAGGATACAGTACGCGATCTTAACCTAAGGGAGGTTGCATGGGCTCGGTGGCGGTGGCGGAGGCGTTGGACATTATCAGGCGTGGGACGGAAGAGATCCTGGTCGAGGAGGCATTGGCGCGCAAGTTGGCGCGGGGGGCGCCGCTGCGGATCAAGGCGGGCTTTGATCCGACCGCCCCCGATCTGCACCTCGGACATACGGTACTGCTCAATAAGCTGCGCCAGTTTCAGGAAATGGGCCATCAGATCCTGTTCCTGGTGGGCGATTTCACCGGCATGATCGGCGACCCCACCGGCAAGAATGTGACACGCAAGCCCTTGAGTCGGGAGGAGGTGCTGGAAAATGCCCGATCCTACGAGGAGCAGGTATTCAAGATCTTGGATCCGTCCGGGACCTCGGTGGTGTTCAACTCCAGTTGGATGGAGGGGCTGGGCGCGGCCGGCCTGGTCCAGCTCGCGGCCCGCCATACCGTCGCCCGCATGTTGGAACGGGATGACTTTAGCAGGCGGTATACAACCGGCCAGCCGATCGCCATTCACGAGTTCCTCTACCCGCTGATCCAGGGCTACGATTCGGTCGCATTGCGGGCCGACGTGGAGATCGGTGGCACCGACCAGAAGTTTAATCTGCTCATGGGGCGTCAACTACAGGACGCCTATGGGCAGGAGCCCCAGGTGGTGATCACGCTGCCCCTCCTAGAGGGGCTCGATGGGGTGCAAAAGATGTCCAAGTCCTTGGGCAACTACATCGGGATCACCGATCCGCCCGAGGAGATGTACGGTAAGTTGATGTCGATCTCGGACAACTTGATGTGGCGCTACCATGACCTACTCAGTTTCCGCGCTCCGGCGGACATCGCAGCGCTGCGGAGACAGGTGGCGGACGGCGTCAACCCCAGGGATGTCAAGATGGGGCTGGCCGAGGAGCTGGTGGCGCGGTTTCACGGCACCCCAGCGGCGACCCAGGCCGCCGCGGCCTTTGTGGCCCGCTTTCGGCGCGGCGAAATGCCTGCCGAGATGCCGGAGGTCACCCTCCCCGGCACTGGAAACGGACTACCGATCGGCGCCCTGCTCAGGGACGCGGGCCTAGTATCCAGTTCCTCCGAGGCGCTGCGAATGATCGATCAAGGGGCGGTGCGCATGGATGGCGAGCGGATCACCGATCGAGGGTTGCTGATCCCGACGGGTGAACCCCATGTGTATCAAGTCGGGAAGCGACGCTTTGCCCGGGTCCTGGTCGGATCTATTGCGGGTGCTGCGAGTTAAATGCATCGATAAAATGATAGCAATGTTCATTTTGGCTAATGGCCTGTTATCAAAGGCGCAAACGTATGCCGGTGGGAGCGGCATCCTGCCGCGATTGGGCGGTTGGGAAGCATAAGGCGCTGTACGTCGCGGCTGAAAGCCGCTCCCACCCCGCAAAATGAGAATTGCTGGTAGAGTGGCCGTCTAGCCCCTCCTAACGACCCTCTACCATGTGCGGTATCGCCGGCTTCTTCGGAGACGATTGCGCCGCCGAGGCCCTGGCGCCCCGGGCGGTGGCCATGGCGGACGCCCTGCGCCAGCGCGGGCCGGACGACGCGGGGGTGTGGACGGACCCCGCCCTTGGCCTGGCCCTGGCGCACCGACGCCTCGCCATCATAGACCTATCGCCGGAAGGCCATCAGCCCATGGCCTCCGCCTGCGGGCGCTGGATCCTGGTCTTCAACGGCGAGATCTACAACTTTCAGGCCCTGCGTGCGGAGCTGGAGCACCTAGGGCGGCGAGACTGGCGTGGCCATTCGGACACCGAGGTGATGCTCGCGGCCTTTGCCCACTGGGGTGTGGAGGCCGCCTTGCAACGCTTTGTCGGCATGTTCGCCTTCGCCCTGTGGGACCGCCGGGAACGTACCCTCACCCTGGCCCGGGATCGCCTGGGGGAAAAGCCCCTGTATTACGGCTGGATCGGGCGGCGGCTGCTGTTCGGCTCCGAACTCAAGGCCCTGCGCGCCCACCCGGCCTTTCGCGGGGAGATCGACCGGGATGCCCTGGCCCTATTGATGCGCCACGGCTATATCGGCGCCCCCCACAGCATCTACCGAGGCATCCACAAGCTCCCGCCGGGGACCTTTCTTACCCTGGCGGTGGAGGGGGGACAAGCGGCTGCTCCCCAACCCTACTGGTCGGCCCGCCAGGTGGCCGAGCAAGGGCAGCGAGACCCCTTCCATGGCAGTGACCAGGAAGCTGTGGATGAGCTGGAGCGCCTCCTGATGCAGGCGGTGCGCAGCCAGATGGTGGCGGACGTGCCCCTGGGGGCCTTCCTCTCCGGGGGTATCGATTCCTCCACGGTGGTGGCCCTGATGCAGGCCCAATCCAGCCGCCCGGTACGCACCTTCAGCATCGGTTTTTGGGAGCCCGCCTTCAACGAAGCGGAGCACGCCCAGGCGGTGGCCCGGCATCTAGGCACCCAACACACCGAGCTGTATGTCACCCCGGAGGAGGCCCTGGCGGTGATCCCACGCCTCCCCACCCTGTACGACGAGCCCTATGCCGATTCCTCCCAGATCCCTACCTTTCTGGTCGCCACCCTGGCGCGCCGCCATGTGACCGTAAGCCTGTCCGGAGATGGGGGGGACGAGCTGTTTTGCGGCTATAACCGCTACTTCTGGGCCAGCGCCTTGTGGCGCCGCCTGGGGTGGGCACCGGCGCCCCTGCGCTCGGCGCTGGCGATGGGTCTGACGGCCCTCGCCCCGGCCACCTGGGATAGCCTGTTCCGCCACCTGGAGCCGCTACTGCCGCAGAATCGACGCTACAGCAACCCAGGGGACAAGCTGCACAAGCTCGCCGGAACCCTGGGCGCACGCCAACCGGAGCAGATCTACCGAGAGCTGATCTCCTTCTGGAAGGACACTGGGCGCTTGGTGCCCGGCAGCCGCGAACCGGTCACCGTGCTCAACGACCCAACGGCCTGGCCGGACCTAGCGGAATTCGAGCAGCGCATGATGTACTTAGACATGGTCACCTACCTGCCCGACGACATCCTGGTAAAGGTGGACCGGGCAGCCATGGGGGTGGGTCTAGAGTCGCGGGTGCCGTTATTGGACCATCGGGTGGTGGAATTCGCCTGGCGCCTACCCCTGGCCCTCAAGCTGCGCGACGGCCAGGGCAAATGGACCCTGCGCCAGGTGTTATACCGGCACGTCCCGCCAAAGCTGATTGAGCGGCCCAAGATGGGCTTCGGCATCCCGCTTGCCGAATGGCTGCGCGGTCCCCTGCGGGACTGGTCCGAGGCCCTGCTCGACCCGCAGCGGTTGCACCGCGAAGGCTGGCTTGATCCGGATCCGATACGCGCCCGGTGGCGGGAGCACCTGGAGGGGGGGCGCAACTGGTCCTACTATCTCTGGAACGTGCTGGTGTTCCAGGAATGGCTATCATAGCCCCCGCAGTTGCCAGTGCCATTCGTCCAGCGTAACCGCCGCCAGGGCCTCCGCCATCGCTTGATCGAGGGCCGGTCCAGGAACCGTCTGTTTCCAGGCCCTGAGGATAATGCGACGCGAGGTACGGTCGAGGCTCTCATCAACCACCGACTGGGTGAGGGCGTAAAGGAAGGCCACGACAACCAGGCTCTCATCGTGGCCCTGGGAGAGCAGATCGCGCAGGCTGCGCACGATGTCCGCATCGAGCCCCAGCCGTTCCAACTCATCCACTGATTCGAGTAGCCGGAGTTGACGCGAGGCGGGCCCCCACCCAGTCTCCAGGGCGGCAATGAAGGCCGCTGGGGTGCCAGAAACCAGGTCCGCGCCCCTTGGATTGATCGGTGATTTCGCCGCGCCAAGGCGGGCGGAACGCGATACAGCAGAGGCGGGCGCGGAGGCCATGCAGGCCTCTCCACTCATGGAATACATAGCATCGCTGGATCGCAAGAAGGCCGGCGCATCAAGTGCCCCTCCCCAGCCCACCGCCAGCATCTGCGGTGTCCGTTCGAGTTCGGGTAGATCCGCGGCCGGATCCGCACGTTCGGCAATCACCAGGTAGTGGGTCCAACGCGACAGCAGTTGATAGTCCAGGGCCAACCGTAGACCTTCTTCCTCCGTCGCCAATGCCAGACGCCGGGCCGCAGCGAGGCGGGGGATGTCGGCCTCATGGGCAGGCTCGATCGGTGTGGCAATCTCCCCGATCTCCGGTACGGTCAGTCGGACAAGGCCCTCAATCGGCGCCTGGAAACCCGCGAAGACATGCACCGTGTCACCGGCAAAAAGGGCCTGGGGCAGCGGGGTTTGCCAAGCCGGTGGCGTCGGCCACGCCAGGAGAGGCTCGCCCAGTCGTGGCTGGCGCATACGGTGGAACTGGAACGCCACCCGCTCGGCCATGCCCTCTTGAGGCGCGACCAATTCGCAGGCGCCCCCCGTAGTCCGCGCCAGCGATTGGAGAAAGGCCTCGGCGACCGAATTCCCGACCCCCACGGTGAACACACGGTGGCCCGATCCCTGGGCACGTTTGACAAGCCTTTCGTGTGCGTAGATCTCGCCATCGGTGATCAAGAGCAGCGTCACTCCTCCCGCCGCCCCGTCCAGGGCAAATACCGCATCCAGGGCCCGCTCCATTTCGGTGCCGCTCATGTCGGCATCGAGCCCATCCAGCTCTTGCCTCGCCTTGGTGA